>Ga0172381_10000380_pt1 | contig 53902 bp, 52 predicted proteins | sample Leawel6488metaG_FD_119754 | JGI IMG/M metagenome (GOLD analysis project Ga0172381, IMG submission 119754) | Leachate microbial communities from a municipal landfill in Southern Ontario, Canada - Leachate well 64-88 metaG | ecosystem: Engineered > Solid waste > Landfill > Unclassified | place... | reverse complement strand
GCGGGTAGAACATGACGCCCTGATATAACCCTGTCACAGGCGCATTTGTCGGCGCCGGCGTGGGGTCTGGTGTGGGAGTTGGCGGGGTCGGCGTCGGATCAACCGTCACGCAACCGGCCAACAACAACGCGAACAAGATATTGACAATTAACTTTTTCATACTGCCATCTCCTTGTTGTTTGTTGCATTATTCAAAGCGACAAAAATATCACTCGCCGCGTTAATTTCCGATTGAAGGATGAGAACGCACCCGTCCATCCATTGCGCCCGATATTGCTCCCATGACATTTGGATGAATCCGCCGAGACCATAGGATAGCCCCCAACTATTCTCCACCCACGGACCATAACCGTCATAGGCCGGACTATAAATGCCATGACCTCCAATCACCTCGGCGTTCGGAATGACTTCCAACTTGCCGTCCGACCCCACACTGTTCCATTCTTCTGTGATATTCATACCCAGGATGCACCCATAATGGGTATGAATGGCGAACTTGAGAGTATTAGGGTTGTTGTCCGAAAGAAAACTTGGGATAGCTTTTATCATACCAAGCGCGATAGCCGCCTGTGCCGCACTTTCCAGCGTTGTGCCATCCTGCCCGTCGGAATCAATCGCCTTAGCCTTCTCATAGATCGGCGTAGCGTCGACCTGTTTTGGGTGGTGAGTAAGCCGCCAGTTTTCTACTTCGATAAAACTCGCCGTGGCATGAGCCGCACAGGTGGGCGTATTTCCTTGGTCGTCCGCTGGCAGGCACATATCCATAAAATCGAGTTTGGCCGGAGCAACGAATACCGACGACAAGGCAAACCGCAAGGGTCGTCTCTTCGGCGCGAATCGGCAGAAACCTGCCCTGTAATTTGTTCTGCGATAAAAACTCATAACCTCTTGCTCCAAATATACCCGCCAATGCCCCCTAACACACCAAGGGCCACCAATGTTCCTGCTGTAGCCGCCTGAATACGCCAATCAGCAGAAGGGCCGCCGAGGGCGTTATAGACAGAAATTATGATGTTCGTCATGTCGCATCCCCCTTCTCGACTGCATTTTCTATCACTTTTTCGATCACCGCTGCCGGTATTGCTGCTGGCGGCCGTAGGATCGCCGGATTGCAGATATGACTCCAATCGCCACGCGCTTCCATCTCCCGGTACTTGTGCCACGCCGAATATCCAAACATATCCAGCCCAAACTTCCACGAGTAAGCCCGAAACCAGTTGCCGCAATCCCATAGGCCATCGCTAAACCGCCCGTTCCCCCACATCCGCACGGAAGTTTCATCGTCAAGTTGTATAAACCCATTTTTAGCCGCCGATATTACAAAGGGGCATCTTATACCTTCGCGGGTCAGCATGTCGTGCATCACGCCTATCGGGTGTTTCATTCGGAAACACTGAAACCCAAGTTGGGCGTACCAACGCAACGGGAACGATATGCCGTCGCTCGGGTGCTCGTAGCCGTTTTCGTAAGCATAATGGACAAGATCGTGGATCAACGGACGCACACCCATATCGTCGAGCAACAGAAATACTTCGATGCGATGGTCGTCATTCCAGCCATGCGGGTGAACCACTCCGGCACGATCAAAGTCCACTGGTTTGATTTCATCCGTCATCGCGCCCCTCCTGCCGGGCCCGAACTGAACACTGGACCATCTTGTTTCTCCAACGCCGCAATATCCTGTTTCAATTCCATAATATGAGATTCGATCACGCGCCGGTCGTAAGAATTGTCGGCAATCTTCAAGGCGTCTTCGCGCCGGGACAGGGCTTCACGCAGTTCAACGAGTTTGGCGGATTTGTCGCTCATATCAATGCCCCTCGATCACATTCCACACCTTCCACGCGCCGACGATGAGCCCGACGATTGCCGCGCCTACTGTTCCCCCCGAAAGCGTAGCCAGAAAATTAACCTTCTGTGACTGTTTTAGAATTGCAGTCATTGCGTCAATGATAAACAGTTGCACGTCCTTTTCGCCCGCTACCGGACACGCAGCATAGTTGCCGTTCTCCACCCTTTCTCGCACGCGGTCAACCTGAGCAAGAACTATGCGCGCCGAAATGCTGTCGTCAGTTCCGTTTGCCATATTTTTATCCGCCCTTCCTTGGTATCTCGATGAAAAACGCGATCACGAGAAAAACCGCCGCCGCGATTATCGCTACGATAAATGCTCGCTCGGATCATGGTCCCACTGAACCGTACATATAATTAGCGGCATTATTTATCACGTTTGAACGAACAGCACCGGATAATTGACGAAAAGTACATGAATATCTGTTTGTTACATTATCATTGGGAAATTCCCAATATGACCCTCCCAGAGCCTGGGCCGACAAAGAATTATATTGGTTTCGTCCTGCTTGTAGAAACCCCACGCCGTTTTTGTAAAGCGTAGCTGTAACCATGCTAATTGCAGTTTCATTAAAAAATACATTAAATCCTATGCAACACCAACCCACGACTCCAGGAGTCCAATACGTACCGTCCCATATCCCGCCGATTTGATAAGTAACATTAGTAAAAGTTACCGGCACTTCTGCATCATCTGCAAAAAGTTGCCGATCTGTTTTTGTCGCAAAAATCTTCGGATACACCTTCCATGTCCCTTGTCCTGTAGCCGTGTTCGTGCAAACAAAAACCGCACCATTGGTCGCGCTACCCGTGATCTGTAATGTCGTGACTCCCGCCGTGTTCGTAAAAGTTTTTGGCAATGCAGCGTCTGCCGTTACGCCTTGCGCCTTGGTCGCCTTATTGGTAATTGAATCCAGAAAATCAGGATTGTTGGTCTGCACAAGATTCGGGAAATTCGTTGCCTGTTGTCCTCCACCATTCAAAGGTCCAGTCATCGGCACGGAACCGTCGGCTTTGAAGTCGCCCGAGCCTGCTGGCGTGCCCCATGTTCCATCACCGCGCAGGAACTGATTGGTGTTTGCGGCGGTGCTCGTCACGTGCCCTGTCGTGCCGGCGCCCGAAAACATATTTGTCATCCGTGGATCGTTGGTTGGCACTGCACCCACCTGCGCCGCAGTGATGTCGGTCAACCCTGTTCCACTTCCTGTGTGCGCGCCATTAAACACGCCGTTTGACACCGTGAATCCCTTCAAATCGACGCCGTTGGTGTGAACCTCAACGATATTCGTGCCATTGAACGAAATAAACGTCGCGTTGCTGTTCGCGCCGATGCGCCAACAGATGGAATTGGTCGAGTTGTAGACGTAGTTGGTGGTGTAGGTGTAGTTGGTCGTATAATCTACGTTCGTGGCGACGGGGTAATTCGTCGTGTAGATGATGTTGGTCGTGACCGGATAATTTGTCGTGTAGGTGAAATTCGTGGTGTAGGTGTAATTGGTGGTCACGAGGGGGCCGCGGTATAGAAAATGACCCCAGCCTGAAGTATATGGGTTTATTGGCAAGGGAACGTCTAAATCGGATGCCGTCATGTAGAAGTCGTTTGTGAGAGCAGAAATATTTCCGTTCCATAAACTGTAACCAACCCAATATAAATCTCCTTTCCGAATTACGGCTTTGGTGATCTCATAGTAGTACGAAAAGTGATACGGATATATCACGTTGGTTGCCGAAGTCCCCCATGCTGGTTGAAAAACATACGAGGGATACGCAGGCATTAGTCCTGTTATGTCGATATCAAACTCTCCGTAATCATCGAAGTTCGTTCTCGGCAGACCGATCACCAGATCGTTCGTCGTTCCCGAACTAACCACATTGGTCGTTGTCACGATATTGGTCGTTGTCACGATGTTGGTCGTCGTAAATATATTTGTGGTAATGTCCACATTCGTGGTCGTCACGTAATTCGTCGTGATTACGACGTTCGTGGTTGTCACGACATTTGTCCCGCTGATTGCGCCGTAAACTGTGGCGGTATAAAGAACGAGCGGGGTGAGAGCCGGGAACTCATACCATGTTGACGCCGAATTACTGATCGTTATCGCGTCGATGTTGCTCTGCAATCCGGATTCCGCGCCTATTGCCCGGTTCCGTTCCGCAACCACCTGATTGGAAATCACGTTTTCTGCGGCAATAGCGCGCGCCTGTTCTGTCGTGGAAGAACCGATTGCTACTTGCACATCGCTCGTCGTCGCCAATTTCTGCCCGTCCACGCGGACCGAGCCCGGCGTGATCACGAATCGGCCGTCTTCCGTGGCCGTGTTATTGTTCAATGCGCCGAGGCCGACCATTGCGGACAAAAATCCAAGGGTCATCGCCGTTGCGCCGATAATTATTGACCGCCATGTAATCACTTGTTCGCCTCCATTCTGTAATCCGCGACACCTGGATCGCACCGGGTTCCGATAGCAATCCACTCCACGGTGTCGTTGCAAGTCGTAGTTTCGGCCTCGATGTCAAAATCGACGCTGGAGTTCACCTTGACGCATCGCACCTTCGTCCATCCGGCGTTGTTGTATACATTCACCGTCAGATTGGTCAGCATGGCATCCAGTGTGTGCGGGATCAGGCCGTAGTAGGCGTTCAGGTTGATACTGGCTTTGCCGCCGACGAGCATGGTCTTGCCGCGGTAAAGCAATTCAACCCGGGGACTTTCGATGGCGGCGTGGAAAAGATATTTGCCAGGATCACGAGGATGCTGGATACGAAAAGATTTTGTGCCTCCGGCGTACATGCCGCGTTGCGCGATTATGTTTCCGTAGGGTGCGCCCAAAGTTGGAACCATTGCGGAAAGATATCCCGCGTCGCCGACAACGATATCTCCTTCTGTTACGATGTGCGATCCGTTTGCTCCGTAAATACCCACATTTGCGTATGTTGTGTTTGCATAGGCCACAATTCCGTGATTGGCATAAGCAACTCCGCGAAAATCTGCCACACCATCGAATCTGTTATATCCGGTCGTATAGAAGTCGGGTGATCCATATGTTCCGCCGGTCCCGTTAACCGAGACTTTGTTCCGAAAATTAGCCACGCCTTCGTAGCGGCTGTATCCCAATACATAAAAATCTGGACTTGCATACGAACCAGTAGCTTTAACAAGTGTTAACGCGCCATAATGAGCCGCTGAACCGTTAAATGTCGCCGCGCCGTTTACGCCCAACGTGCCAACTGCTGATATGGCGTTGCCATTCATATTAAGCGGGCTGACCGCCGGCGACCATGACGGCCAGATGGACCACGATCCGTATCCGCTGGCGTCCGATAAAAGAACCCTGCCCGCTCCGGCTCCGTCGGTAACCTGAATCTTTGTGGCGTTCTTAAGTTTGTAGCCTCCCATGTCAATGTCAGCGGTAGGCAACACCGTTCCGTCTTTCTTGAACACGTCGGCGCCATCGGTCAGATTGGCAATGGTCTTGTCCTGCCAACTGCCGTACCCATAGGCGTTGCATACCAGCCATTTATTGGCTCCAGATCCCACCGGAAAATAAAACACGCTCATGGCATTCGAGCCATTACACTGATAGATGTTGGTCGCTCCCCCAAATGCGGCCAGCGATTGTCCTGACCAACTCAATCCTGCGCCATCGTTGGCCTGCCAGTCCACGCGGTATGCGTTGGTCACGATTGCGCCTGACGATACAACGGCAAACGTCGCGCCGGTGGTGGTCACGGTCAGGATTACCGGGGTCAACAGTTCCGATATGTTCGTGCCGACCGGGGTCAGGGTAATAAACGGTACATTCGGGAAGGTGAACAAATAGTCAATGGGCGTCACGCCGGATGGATCAATGTAAACCGTGCCGTGAATCGAGTTGGTTGTGATGTATAGCGTGGATGGGATGCTGGGGAATTGAATAATGGCTTGGCGGCCAACCTTCGATACGTTGCCGGTTGGACTCCCGGTGTCTGCGCCCTTGACGGCGTTGGTCAAGGTTAAGTCCAATTCGGGTCGCAGGCCAGGGATATCGGAAATCGCGTAGACCCCACCGCCGGGGTTCACGCTCTGCGAAATACCCGCACTCAAAAAGCAAAGGAACGCCAAGACGGCGACTAAATATTTAGATGTCATGCGCCCCTTTCGGTTAGGGAAGGACCGTTCGGTCAATTCTTAGTGTCGATCCGGTAGCATCGTAGGGTATGGCTGGATAAGTAATGCCTTGCCCCAAGAATGGGTAACTTATCGAGGCTCGTACAGAAAGGGTTTTGCCGTTCACGGTTATTGCGGCAGGGCCGTAATTAAAAAACGACAGGCTCACTGCGCCTGCCGCAACGACTCCGGCTCCGGTGACATCATCCGTCGGGACGGACACGACCTTTGCCGCGGGGTCCGCAACAGAAACCGTGGCACTTACGGAGAGATCACACCCTGAAGGACAACTTGAGCAAAGCATACGTTCTCCTCTCGGGTAAAGCGGGGGACACCGGAAAGGAAACGGCGCCCCCGCCGATGATGGGGGAAAGGAGACCCATCATCACCCGGAATGGTTGTTACAATCCCATTATGAATCTGTTTGTTCCGATCAAGGCCGTGCCGGAAACGTCATTGACAACGCCTCCAATCGCAATCGTGTGTTCGCCAATCGCAACAGAACGCGCCTCGCGTGTTCCAATTGCGATGCCGGTCGGATCGGTGGCAATGCTTCCTGGCCCGATGGCAGTACCTCGATTTACATCTTCGTCCAATTCCATGCGGATCGGCACGGTCTTCACCGTTACCGTCCCGTTGGTTTGCGTCACGGTGACGGTGCTGGTGTAGATCCCGGCGGCCACATTCGTTGTGGTGAAAGTCGCCGTAACCGTGTCGAACTCGCCGGTTGAGTCCCCGCTGGTGGCAGAAACCGCCAGCCAGGTCGAAGCCGTCGGGATTGATACGGTGTAGTACGACGTTCCGGTTCCGGAATTCCAGACGGTGATTGCCGCCGTGGCCGGGCCGCTCAGGGGAGTGCCGGTTACTTTCAGGCTTTCAGGACCAACCTGCAGGGTCTGCGCGCACAAGGCGCCGGCAGTCAAAATCGCCAAAATCACTGTCGCAATGAGTTTCTTCATGAATGATGCTCCTCTATACGTTAAGGTTGCTGATTCTCTACGCTTCCGAATATCCTTGATTCATGAGGGGCCGGCGGGGTTGGCCGCCTGGCCCCTCGGTTAATTACTGTCGTTTACGCGCAAGCCACGGTTGCAATCCCGCCGCCCACAGCCGCCCAAGCAGCTGCCGTAGCAAAGGTCAGGACATATTCCGCAGGAGCGCCGCTGTCATCGGCGATCAAAGCCGCCACGGTGGAAGCATCCTTGAATGTCACGGTCACGGCCGCATTGGCTTCGCAGCCCAGTCCGTTGGCGTCACTGATGGCAACCTTCACCTGCTGGTAGCTGCCGGTGCCGAGCTCATCGATCGGCGTTACGTCCGTCACGGCCTTCGCGCCGCTTGTGGCGTCTTCGCACGGTTCGCACAGAGCAATCGGCGTATGCGGACACCGTTTGACGAACAGCGTCACGGCATACTCGTTGTTTTCCAGCGGCTTTGCGAATCCCTTGAACCGTCCGAAGAACAGGCCTTTTTCGCCCAGCATGTTGGTCGCCCGGTCGGGGATGTTGATCCAGCGCATTTCGCCGTTGTTGTTCGGTGTGGTCCCGAATGTCGCGCCACTGATTTTGCCGGGGGCCACAGGCGGGATCTGCTTCTCATACACGTTCTTGATGATGATGTTGATGATCGTGTATTCCGCCTTCAGGTACTCGGGATCAGGCTCCCAGCGACTGCCCTGGGTAATCGTTTCCTGTTTGAAGGGAACGACCCGTTCGAAGAGAAGGTTGCCGTTCGCATCGTGGCCGATATCCTTGAAGCGCGGGGCCATCAAGTCAAACGACAATGCATAGTTGCGGAACTTCCTCAGTTTCCCCACCCCGTCGATCAGCAGACTCGGGTTCGCGTACAAGAACTCTTCGCGGAGTTTTGCGTCGCGGTGGAGCATGTCGTCGAAATCGAACGGATGCACGTTGAACCCGAACACCGGCATATCGTTGTCGGTCGCCAGCGCGCCGTCAGGGCACTGCAGTCCCAGCATCTGGCTATAGAAGTCCATATGCTTCGGCGACAACACGGATATCCGCGTGCCGGCCGGAACGGTGATGCGCGTCGACGTGAACGGATCGTACGTGAACCGTACGGGGGTCAGGCTGCCGGTCAGGACGAACTTGTTGGCGAAATTCATGTACATTTCGCGCCCGAAGTTGTCCCAAATCTGCACGCCGACCGCGGCGAACGAATCGAGGATCATCTTCAGCTGTTGTTCGAACTGCCACTCATACAGCCATTCGTTGATGCAGTAATCGGGGCTCCGCCGCGCCGTACGCCAGCCGGAATATTCTTCGGTTTTGAAACCGTATCCCAGCATATAGGCCGTTTGCGAGCACGGGTCGAAGCCGGGATCTTCCGGACTGTTGGTTCCGGGGGCGCGGAACGTTCCTTCCGGCTCCCATTTCAGCAGGCCGCCCTGGTCGTCCATGCCCGGATGAAAGGTCGACACCTTGCGGATGTAGCCTTCTCCGAGCGTGAATGCGCCCTCGGGTTGGATGTTGCGATAGATCGATTTGAGTTCACGCAGTTTCTTGCGAATGACCTTGTCGTAGTTGTTGGCTACGGTCAGCATCGCACGGTTGAATTGCTCTACGGAAAGGGAAAGGGCTGTACCAGACATGGCGGGTCCTCCTATGAGGAAAAAGTTCAAGAAGATTGTCTCGCACGGATCGCCGTGCGCGCCGCCGGGGAAGCGGTCTCTCCCTGACTTTTAACGCTGTCTAAGCGCCGCCGGGGAAGCGGATTCGCCCTAACCTTATCGCTGGCTCTTGCGCCGGCCGAGGCCGCCGGATTTCTCTCTCGCCGTGGAGACGGCTGGCTCCGCTTACGCGGCATCTCATAACTACAAATTATTGCTCATGTGACGCGTTGTAACGCGTTGTATTCTTTTTGTCAAGTTTTTTTTATATAAAATTATTTGCGCAACTCCGCCATAACATCTCCGACAATGTCGGAAGCCGTAGCTTCGTCCGCATTCGCGCGCGGGGCGCGCGGAGTTTCCGACGTGCGGCCATCAAGAGCCGGGCGCATACCAAAGTTTTCTTTTAGTTGCTTTTGCAGGTCTTCACGCAATGCCTTTTCCTTGCGATACAAGGACAGGTAAACTGGAGCAGCCACACCCAGTATCAGGTGTTCGGCCTGGGCAAGTGGATCGTCTTTTGAAAACAGCGCCTGCACTTTGGCCTGCAAGACAGCCACGTTCTTGTTCCACTTTTCGTTTCCAGCCCCTTCAAGTTGCCTGAATACAAAATGGCCGTCCGACAAGACTTTCAAGGCGGCATTTTTAAACATGGCCATACGACCGACCTTGTCCTTGGTCGCCAGTTCCTGAGCGTGGATCTGTTCCTGTTCCGACAACGTTGCCGTGGCGCGGTCAAGATCCATCTTCCGCATTTTGTCGACGTGATCATATTGGGCCAGAAGCGGCGCCAACAGCGGAAGTACATCCGGTGAGATTTCGTTTGCCAGTTCGATTCGACGTTTGGGCGAAGCTTTCAGAATGTCCTGGATGGTTTCGTCTTTGACTTGCCATTCTGTGACAATATCCTTGATCTGTTCGAAAACCGCCTGTTTCGGCACGTCGTATTTTGCCTTAAACCGTGGATCGGCTTCGAGTTTAACGCGGCTCACCAGGTCGTACGCCTTGTCCAGTTCGGCGCGTAACGCATCAACTTGCTTCTGGTGGTTGGCAACAGTCTCAATGGTCTGGGCGGCAAGATTAGGGTCTACGGCTGGGGGCGGCGCCGTCTTCAATTTCTGAAGCTGGTCTTCGGCGGCATTGAGTCTCGCGCGCAAAGAGGCAAAAGCTTGGCGCGTAGCAACGTTCCAATTTTTCGCCTCTTTGGGTTCTTCCTCGGCAGGCGCCGGCGCTGGTTGCTGAGCGGGCGCGTTTTTGTTGCCAAGCACTTGATCGGGAATGTCGATGTCATCGAAATTAAGTTCTCCTGCAGCCGGAGTTTGCGCGGGATTGGCCGGAGGAGTCTGGGCGGCGGGGGCATTCGCGGGTTGCGCCGGCGGGTTTGCCGGATTCGCAGGTTTTTCCGGCGCCGGAGCAATAGGAGTTACGGCGGCCGTAGGTTCGGCTGGCGTCACGGGTTCGTCCTCGGTTTTTTCCTTCGTTACCCGATTCACTATGTTGTCAACATCCTCGTCTTTCATGGGGTTCCTTTCTGTTTGTTGCCAAAATGCTTTTTCAGCAAATCGTTAATTTCTCTCATCGCATCTTCGGCCCCGAACGATGGATTCAAATCCTGGGTGGACGCCGGTACGTTTGCATCCAAGCGTTGAATACGTTCGAGGCAATTATGCCAGCCAACATTTTTCCCTACTTCAATCAGTGCGTTTTCCGCCCGAACCGTTGTCGGACTTGGTTCCGCAACAATGCCCTCGCTTTTAACTTGGGCGAGAACTCGTTGGGTCCACGGGAGCGCCAGCCAATCGTGATACGCTTTGTTCGATTCCGGGTTTTCGGTTATCTCTGCAACAAACGATACCATGGCCACTCCTTTGCTTATTGTGCTGGGGTCGGCGTTTCAGGCGTAATATTCCCGTTGCTCTTGGCTAATTCGCTCTCGGCGTTTTTGCGTCTGATATTGGCCGCTGTCTCGGCATCTTCGAGCGCCATCTTGTGCTCGGCCGTTTTGGCTTTCAGGGCATTCCGTTGGGACACATCCATTTCTCGGATTCTCATCTTCTCGACAACTTCGGTGATTTTCGCCTGCAGCTGCTGATCATGCACAGCCTGTTCAGCCGCCACCAGGCGCTGTTGTATTTCCTGCGCCTGTTGCTGTTGCTGCTGTTGCTGTGCAGCCAGCGTCTTCTGCATCATTCCAAACACTTGACTCAGTTGATCGAGTTGCCCCTTCATTTGCGTTACCATTTCTTTGCGTTCCGGGTCGCGGGAAAGCGCCATCATGTGATCGCTCATGTGTTTCAACCCGGCCGCCATTGCCGGAACAGCCACTGCAAGATTAATCGATTGCGGGTTCTTCATGAAAGCCGCGGCAAACTCAAGTATCCTGGGCAAATGAATCAGCCAGTGAATTGGGTGCGGTTGATCAATGCCAACAATGACCTGCTGTCCGTTCATAAGATCGTTATTTTCGAGCGCGGCGATACTATGTTCGCTCGTGGGGAGCTGGTTCCGATTCGTTTTTGGTACGTACCGGTCCACCATGGAATGTCCTACCAAGGCCGCATAACGGTCACGCAGTGCATTCCTTTTGCCAATCTCATCCACCGCGCTGTGCGAAGATAATGCCAGCGCTTCGCGAGTCACCATATCACGCATGATCACCGAACCGTATCCGACCGCCCGTGTCGCAGTTACGTAGCAACGCTCCGTATTCAACAGCGATCGCGGCACTCCGCGTTTGACGCAACGGTCAATAAACCTTTTCGCAATTTTGTAACCGCCAGCCTGTTCGGGGTATTTGTTGTTGACCAAGCGTCGGAACATTTCGCGGTGCATGGAGTCCAGGTAAAGATAATGGATGCTGATCTGATTCTTTTCCAAACGCGCCGACCGCATTTCGTCTATGGTCACTTCGCGCGCGGTGCGGTCTGGAAGTTCGGGCCCCTCCTGCGTTTTCTTGTAGACGCCCGAATTGTTGTTGAGAATTTGTTGAAGCATCGTCCTGACGCCGACCAGTTGATTCAGTTGCGGCTGGAACGAGGTCTGAACGGGGTCATATCCTTCAGGGAGAACGGTGATGGGTCCAATACGAACCAGTTGCGGTTGCCCGCCTTTACCGAGCTGAGTTTTCAAAACAAACGAGCTCGACATCATCGCGCTGTCGACCGTGGAGCAAATGAACTGGTTGGAAATCAAAACATGCGGATAAATGCGGTGGCCAAGACCCTTGACGGATTTGTAATACCCATCTCCGATGTTCCACAAGAACAGGTCAACCACCTGATCCATGCTGTCAAAATCTTCGTACCCCTCGTACAGGTACCCGGATAGCTCTTCGTCCTCGTAAATAATGACCCGCGTGATCTTGCCGGAAAATTCTTTCCATAAACCATTGATTACCCGGATGGGATTGCAAAGCGTTTTCGAGGCGGCCATGTCGTTATTTTTCAGTTGCTGCTGGAGCGTCTCGAACATACTGGTTTGATATTTCTGGTCAGTTGTGTTCCCGTTTTTGCTTGATCGGATGATGGCTTCACGAAGCAATGTGACATTCCATCCGGCTTTTTCTGCAAGTTCTTTTGATTTTTCATCCTTGATCTTGTCAAACAGTTCGTGTGCCTGATACGAATCCCTGAACCCAATGATTTCCAGTTCGCCGCTGGTAGCTTTTGCTTCCGGTGGGATCAGCAACGCGGCGCGCTTCGTTACTCGTGGGCGCCAATCGAACTTGTCCGGCCAGAACATTGGTCCGATACCCGTACACAGCATTTCGTGGGTGCACAGAATCCGATTGAAATAGTAATCCGCCCATGACGTCACGGCCCGGGTGTATTCTTCCTCGATGATCCCGGCAAAATCCTGTCCGGGATCTCGAATAACTTCGTCGTCATCCGATGAAAGCGAAACGTTGATGAGTTGGGGAACCTCCATGTCCAATTCCCAAATCGAAGCCGCGTTGGTTTCGATGATGGCCTCGGCTTCGCGGAAATTGACGTTCGTGCGCCAGGACTGATGCATGTCCTTCAAGGTTTGCGCAGAGTATTGCGGGTTGCCATCAATGAGGCCTTGGATCTGTGCTCGGTAAAAAGCGGCCGTATTGTCGTCGTCCATGATCCCCAGGAAAAGCTGATATGCCGACTTCGCATCGGCGATCCTGGTCTTGGGCGCCTTCCCCTGTTCGCTTATCGTTTCGACTTTGGCTTCGCCATCCATGGTGTTCCTCCGGCAAAGAGAAAGGGCGACAATCAGATGGTTCAGGCACCTGACTGCCGCCCTTTGCTCTCGTTCAAAACATCTCGCTGGCCGGCGGGATATTCTGGCCGTTTAAAATTGTGTTGCCGGATCAGGTGTTTAGCCTGAACTTGCTCCGGCGACAAGTTGTGGCGCGGGGATAGGAGTGGGTCCTATTTGATTGGTATTCGCTGCCACACATTTTGATTTAATACATTCGCGTTTCCAACAATGTTCGGGATACACGTCCTTGTCGTAGATGAAACCGGCATGCACTCCGGCGTACAGAATAATCCCATCACATGCACAGACGAATAGATACTTGTCGTACGGTGTTTTTCTCTGGTTCGTCCATCCGCCTATCCAGACATCCAACCCTTGACACGTGAGGCACACATTCTTCGAGTTGCTTGAGCAGTTCAAACACGAGCCCGCCCGTAACGTCGCGGAATCTTGATCAACAAGTTTCTGTCCGCTCTGTTTCCACGCCAGCAAAAAGGCATCCGTCTTCTGCATGACGTTAAACCGCGTAAGTGTTGCTTCAGACATTACTCGGTCTTCCGATAGACCAAGAACTAATTCAGGCGGGATGTTTAAACAAATATGTCTTTCGATATGCGCATCAAAATCGGCAGGAATAGGAAGACCGTTGGCGCGCCTATGTTCTTTGCATTTTTGAAACAAGTCGTTCTTGTTGGCGCCGAAAATCAACATCCCGGTTTTCACATCCGTAAACCGCCAGCCGCCCGGCGGTTCCATGTTGGGATATTTGAGACGTGGCCATTCGCTTGTCATGCAGCGTTCTCCAAGGTGGTATATGTCTCTTCGGGCGTAGTAAGAAACATTTTAGAGTGGTTGTCAAGCTCATTTTCACTATTTATTTCATCTGAACGCGTCGCGTTTGAACGTGGCCCATAGCCTGGAGTTATGCCAAGGCGTTCCCGAACCAGCGCAGTCATGATAACGGCCGCATCGGCAAAGTCTGGACTTCGTTCGGTCCTGACCTTCATTGCGGACTTGGGTTCGATGCACACCGGATTCAATTTTTCAAGCAATTCGCGTGAGCAAAACTCCCGAATCGTGTCGTCGTCGAGTCCGCGAATGTGGTTGTACCGTCCGAACTGGTAGAAGATTTGCCAAAGTTCCGTGACCCGATTGGCATATCGCTCCTTGGCCGTCACGTTCTCTTCGACACTGATCGGCAAAGTTGTTGGCGCTCCGCCAAACTGAACCCGCATGATACCCTTGCCCCATTCCGATTCAATAATGTCTGCGAGCGCTGTCTGGGTACCTGATATGTCCATTCCAAAATCCTGCGGATCTACGCCGTGCGCCAAGCAATTCTCCTTGATCTTTCGCGCCGTCACGAAATTCATCGGTTCCGCCTCGGACATTTCGAGCGGGATGATGATAGGCTCTTGGAACTCGATCACAAACGTCCCGGTTATATCTTTGCCGAATCGCGCGAAGCGTTGCACGCACCGGTCCCCACCCAGGGCGAACGCCGGGTCCAAAGAAGACAGCGTCCTGTATCCGTTGGCCCAAACCACCTTGTCTTTGCAGTGGTACTTGACAAAGAACGATTCTGCGAACAGCGTGCGAAGCAAGCCTTCCGGCGGAATGAATCCTATCGTCTGGCTCCAGTACCTGGGCGAGTTTTCCCCGTACCATTTGATTCGTTGCTCGATGTCTGATTTTTTCAGTAGGTACGGATATTTGTGCGGTTCCTTGACCGCCGGTGACTTGCGTCCGTCGAAAAATAGGCACTTTCCCCACTTCGTCGGCCATTCTTCCATCGACATATTGATCGAACCCCAGCCTCCGACCGGTTCAGAATAACGACCGAGCGGATCTGTTCGGCTTGTGGGATTGCCGATGCCAACAAAGTGGAAGTCCTCGCCGCCCTGTAGGTTGCTGACTGCCGCCACGGCCGCCTCGCGTGTCGCCTGCATTTCATCCACAACCAGAACATTACGCCGGTTGTGCTTGCCGATCATGTTGCCCATGGCCTCGTCTACAGTGCCAATGAGCACGGCCACCCCGAATATCCCATTCTTGCTGTTGTCGTCGCCCAGGATGATGGCGGTCTGCGCTTTTTTGTATTCCCCGGGCGGTTCATCCAGCGATTTGTAAAGCCGCACAATTTCGCCGAAGATGCGCTGGGTCAGGGATGGCCGGGTGGTGGAACAGACGGTGCAGGTCGTGAAGTGTGGCGCCGATAGCCAGTGAACCAGGACAATGGCCGCCATGTCGGTGGTCTTGCCGGCGCTCGATGGTCCCCACATGGTGAAAAACGATTCCGAGCAAAACGCCCGAACACGCCGTTCGGTCCACGGGGATATGCGGAACACGTTTTCCGACCAGAGCAAACGGATGCATTCGAGCATGATCTTGGCGCGTTCTCCCCGGTCCTCCTCGAGTACGATGCTCTTTGAATACGCCGCAAGCGCCATGGTCGCCTCGGGCGTGTCGTCGGGGAATTCGATGCCGTAACGTTCGAGCAAATCATCCTCCTTGGCAGAGTGTAAATACCGATTGCGGCAATGGATCGCCGGTATCTGGCGGTGATGGCGGTAAAGGCCAGTGATTCGGTTCTGGTTGTTTAATTTGGATGACGCAATCACATTCCGGCACCCACGGTGCCAGGTTCTTCCCGCAACTCGGGCATTTCCATCCGACCGGAACATCTTTGCTCACTTCCACACCCCTTTCCGGTATAGTCCTTTTGTGATCTCCGACGCGATGGTCCCGACCAACTCGCAGATTTGTTCATCCGATTTGTATGACACCTTCCTGCCAAACGTGTGCCCGGTCAGTTGCCATGACAGGAAATACAGGGCAGCGTGCGTGGCTTCGTGGGTCACAATCAGGTTCCCGATCTTCTTTGGGAAGATGATCCAGCCCAAACAGGAACGACCTTTGAACGCCGCTATCTTGCCGGTATGCACAAAGGCCAGCACTCGCTTGTTCCTGTGGCCGTAAATCTCGCGCACATCCTTGACGCTCTTGACCACCAGCACCACAAAGTACCCGCCCTTCCTGCGCCACTTGCTGTGACGGTCGGGTCGGATTTTGAACTCGGCGATGATAGAGGTGTCATGGTTCATTTTCTAAATACCCACAACGAAAACCAAATAAATACAAATCCAAATATAAGGCACAAAACGTAATAAATGGAATTTAATATATGGATTACTTCAATCATTGATGCCCCCTTTCCAGTATCGGTTGTGTCGGCGGGTGGTTTCATGGCAACCTCTTTTTGGATTTACGCTTCTTCTTTTCATGTTCGCGCCTTACGGCCGCCGTGGCTCGTTCGTTCCGCCATGCTCGGAACATTATCTTTCTTCCGCGTCCCCACTTGACGTGTTTGAAATCAATCTGGTGGACGAGTCCGCAGTCGCAACACGACATCTTGTAACCACGTTTCACCGGACTGATCCATTCGCCCGGTTCTGGTTTCTGGTAATTAATCTACGGATTCCTTTCCTTGTGTTGTTTCCGGCATTCCTCCTGGCGGTAAATTATTCATAGGGGAGGCCGCCCATGATGGAGTCGGTTTCACGTTCAAAACGCACATAAGGTGGACGCGGGGGGAATCGAACCCCCGTCCGCTGTCAGTTCGCAGGAAAATCTACGTGCGTATCCGGTTTAAGTCCGGCAACTTGGGGCGTCAAGTTTGACACCTTCCACCAAGATGCTGATGGGCTCAACATCCAGAAGCCATACGGTCGGTAGTAATAAGTCGTACTGGAGGTTACAACCTGCAATCTCACCTCGGTCCTATGCGACCTTAGGCCGCCATTTCGTACTCAGTATCGAGTAGTGTTTGGTCGCGGTTTAACGAGGCCAACGACCATCCTCGGCACGCATCTTTCTGCTGTCTGCCAACGTCGAAACCTGTCGCGCCCTTTCTGTTGTAATTTTATCAAATTAAACAGGATGCACCCTACTCGACGCTCTCCCTGCATTCACCATGCAAGACAAGCCGTCCGCCTACCGGGGTTTCGTCGGACCCATTCCTCAAGTGGGTGAAACATATACGTTTTCACCTTTTGACGGGCACCAGAGATACGCCCCGGTGTCCGGGCTTTCGCCGCATCCTGTTGTTTAAACTGATCAGGCTGTATGCGTACCCTCTACCTGCCGCGCCTCCCGAACTTGGGTACGGGAATTGAGTTCGTAAAGCGCCGCTTCAAGATGTTGGAGCGCGCGCTCGTTGGGACCGCAGGCGAACTTCGATTTCTGGTAATATCGAATCCGGTCGGCAGCCGCCTCGATCACGTCCTCGACAAATGCGCCATTCTGTTCTTTCCGAGTGCAGCCGGTCACACATCCATCTGGTCCGTCTACATGGCGCCCAAGGGGACCATGTTGCCAGCCGATGGCAAACCCTTGGCCAAATGTGTTGCCGCCTGCGGGATTTCCGCTTTCGTCGCTCCAATGTTCGGACTTGACTCCTGTACGCATGGGTGCTCCTTTCCTTGGGTTGTTCTTTATTTTAAGTGCATCGCGCAAATAGATTTTGCGGCAATAATTATCGTAGGTGTCTTTTGACACTGAGACGGCATCCATGATTCTTACCCTTCCGGTAAATCCTCGAAACCGTCCGCCGTCGGTGCCGCGATCGCCGCAAACGCCGCGCCCTTGATGTCGTCCGCTTTCTGCGCTACCACCGCCAAAATGTTCACCCGGATGGCGCCTGTCCCGCCAGCGCCTCCTCCGCCCGGCGCTTTCGCCGCCGTCCCCAGGAGTTCGCCCAGCATATCGTGCAGACTCTTCAGCGTGTCCGTCGCCGACTTCATCTCCTTGTCGTCTTGGGGGCCTATGGTCCCCACCCGATCCCGGAGTTTTTTCAGCAGCGCCCCCGCCACTTCTGACAAATCCCGGATGCAGTCCTCGCGTTTCCGGGAAACCAAGGCCTCAAGACTTTCCGGCCCGTCCTCTACTTCTGCGGTTCCTTTGCATCCTTCTACCCGAACCCTCTTTATCTCATCCGCTTGCGCCGCCACAGTCGCCTCGAGCAGTTTCTGCTTCCGCTCTTTCTTCCACCCCTCCCTGTGCATCCGCTGGTAAATCGCGTGGACGCTGACCAGGTGGATCTTCGCCAGCTTCTGCGCCGTCGGAACCCCGTCCTCCATGTACGACCGCTTGATGGCCGCCCACTGTTCCGGGATGATGGTCTTTCCCCTGAGTCTTTTCTTCAGCACCTGCCGCGCTGTCTCTCCGATTTTACGGGCTACTGTTTTGCGGGTCTCTGTCGGGTTGTTACCAGCCCCTGCTTCTTGTGTGGTTTCGTTTTCATCCGGTAGGTCCTCCATGTGTTCTTCTGTCAAGACATCCTTCATGTTTCCGCTTTTACCACATTGCGTTACGTTGTCAAGTATTATGTGCGCCGGGTTTGTCAAGTAGATAGGAGTTTTGGGCCAAAACATGCGAGAGGGATATACGAACCTCACCCCGGTCGCGCGCGGGTCTGCCGCCGGTCGTTTCGCGAGCTCGTCCAACCCCGCAAAAAGGATGCTTTTTTGTGCAAATACCCGTCAAATCTGGTTAAGGACACATAACTGATCTTATGCGACGTGGCATGACAATGCGTTACGTTGTGGTAAATATATGCGTTGATGAAAACGTTTGATTTTGCGCAAAAGTAAATTTTTTATTCAAAATCAATATTCTTCTCGATGGGAACAAGTGGAACACAGCAACGAAACAGAAAGGCAGAACAGATGAACTATACAACCGCAATAGTAATGATGCCGCTGGTAGAAGAGCCGAAGAGCACGCGGGTAACAGGGCCGAAAGATGTGTACGAGTTTTGCAAAGACTTAGGCGCACTGGCGCAAGAATCTTTCCAGATATTAACGCTCAATGGGCGGAACAAGGTGATCAATCGGCACATGATCTCACTTGGGATGATTGATTGTAGCGCGGCGTGCCCGCGTGAAATGTTCCGGGCGGCGATACTGGATAGCGCGAGTGGAATCATCTGCGTACACAATCATCCGACAGGGGAAACGACGCCGAGTTCGGCAGATATTCAGACTACAAAGCAATTGATGGAGGCCGGGAAGTTGATCGGGATAGCAGTGCTGGATCATGTGATCGTGGGCGGGGAAAACTATACCAGCCTGAAAGAATCGGGGTTGATGTAAGCGGGATGGGTTAACAGTCGGGAAAACAAAACAACAGAAAGGGGTTTGGAGTATGACAGCAGAACAGAAACAGGGATGGCTTGCGGCGCGGAAGCAATCGACAATCCAAGTGCTTGAGCGGTTGAAGAATGAAGCGCCGGCGGCATGGTCTGCGGCGCGTGTGGTCGGGCGCTGGGTGTGGGTGCAGTTCAATGCCAGGCCGGATAGGCAGATTATTGAAGGACTGAAAGCGATCGGGTTCACGTGGAACGGGCGGCGGGAAGTCTGGCAACATCCTTGCGGAGCTTGGTCGGCGCCAAGCCGGTATGACCCGCGGGACCGGTACGGGGAGCGCAAGGCAGATGATGTGCTGAAAGTCACGGTGGCGGCGTAACAGGCCGAAACCCGCATAGGCGGGTTTATGGGTAATGTGCCCATACTGACGAGGCCAGAATGCCCAGAGGATAAACACCATGAAGATTATCGTACACAAAAAAACGCTGACCGATGGGAGCGCGGTTTATAATGTGGAATTATTACAAGGTAGAAACCAAATCATCTTGCATGCGCCCGATGAAATGAAAGCGCGGGAAGTGGCGGCGCAAATACGGGATGCAGTTAATGAGTGTCTCAACGATGCAGTTGAAACGATTTATGACTACCCAAGGTGAAATATGACACGCGAATTCATACAAAAAGACCATATTGGCAACGTACGCGCTCGGTGGTTTGCGGATCAATTCAAAGACGGCGCGGCCAGACTGGAAGTCCAGGCATTTAGCGCGCACGGGTATTACCTGGCGCACAGAAGCGGCGAATGGCGGTTGCCGATTGAACGGGTTGATCAGGTGTTTGAGCAATTAACGACGATGGATTAAAGGGCGAATCCGGGCCGCGCATGGTACACGCGGGGGAGTTTTAACATGAAGGCACTATCAAAAGAAGCGGAACTGATTTTCAGGGTGGCCATGGCGCGGTGCGGAACGGGTTCCGGGGCCAGTTGCAAGATCGATCAAGCGCCCGGCCGGTATATAGCGCTGTGTGTCGAACAGATCGGGAGTGTCGATTACTGCGGAACAGTCTTCCCGCTCTGGTCGTTTGCCCATTACGGGGAGCAGAACGGGGATGCCATGCGGGATCCGGATGTGGTGATGATGGACGCCGGGCTGCAAGGGCTGTTCCCGGTATCCTGGCAGAACGATTACGTGGGCATGGATGATGACTGTCTGGTCTATGACGATTCAGGACGGGCAACCGGGTATCGAGTCAAGACCCAGGCGGACTTGGCGGCATTCTGCGGGATGTGGGCGGGTAATCTGAGGGAGCAACAGGGGTTGTGTTGAGGGGAGAGGGCGGTTTTGAGGGTAAAAAGTGTGAACGATGTTGTTTTTTACATAAATGGTTAAATATACGTCGATTATAAAGCGTGAACGCTGTGAACGATCAATTACCATATGGGTAGGGCTTAGGAAAAGAGAGGAAGATTTTATAAAAAGGAAATAGGAGTACTTCAGAAGCAAACATCGTTCACAGCGTTCACAACCGTTCACACTTGACAAACCAAAGAGAAATTGTCATGGGTTGTGAGCGTTCGCGGAGTGAAAATAGACCGTAAAGGGAAAAGTGTATGGTTGTGAACGTTCACAGAAAAGCGCGAACGTTCGCAATATGTAACTTTTCTGGCTTTGGTGTTGGAGGGTCGACGGTCAAAATGAGGGTAAAATCATGAAAAAGGAACACACGGTTCTTAATCAAACGCAGCGAAATCGTCTGACGACGGTCTACGCGGCATATCTTGCCGGAGAGTTCAATCAACGAGAATGTCGGCGCAGGTTGCTGGTTGTCTGTGGCAACCGTCAATTGGCGCGTGATATGTTCCATTTGTTAGCAACATAGATTGGCCCATCCACGGCCAGGGAACTGGCGGGATGTAGGCAAGCGGGGTGACAGGATCATCCTGCGGGGAACCGGTCGCTGGCGGGTTGTCGGCGACCGGTTTTTTCGCTATCGTAGGGGTGCAGGATCAACCAGGTGGGGTGGAAACAGCAAACAGAGAGGAAGACGGATGGAACCTAAAATAGACTCGGGCAACCAGGTTCAAGCTGAAGTTTTATCGTTCTCCACTCTTCAAGACAAGGACGGCCATGTTCTTGCCAAAGGGAAAGCTCGTGTTCGAGATGTACCGCGGCTGCATGGCAGTTTTTATCCAAAGCCCGGAGTATTTCTGGATGATCTTCGAGAAAAAGCAAGCTTTTTGGATACTGCAAAAAATCGGTATCGGGTTCTGAATTTTGTTCGGTGTTCGGCATGTAGTGTTACCCTCCATTACGAGTTTGATTTAGAACCAGTCAGCCGGCTTCATTGACCGTCTGTATTCGTCCGCGAATAGTGGATTGTCCCGTCACTTGCCAGCGTGAATATCGGCGGGTTGTCGTCCATCTCTGATTGGTCGATGTTCCAGAACATGCCGCGGGAACGCGATGGGTGGCGGAATGTTGGGTATTGGGAAATCTTTGATGATAAACTCAATATCTGCCCTTGTTTGACCAAATTCCTTACCACGTGGATGATCGAGCGATCGCCCATCTTGGCGTAATCAGGCACCGCCTTCTTTGCCCAGGCGACAAGGACCGGGCTGGTTAGCCAGGCGCATGTGGTTTCCGGGTCAAACCCCATCTCCGCTAAATTCTCCCGGATCACGGCCGCGATCTGTTCGGCTTCCTCTTTCTCGCCGTCGGCCTCGGATTTCCGCCCGGCGTTGGTCTTGAATGCCCGTTCGTAGGCATCGGCACCGCCGATCATGGTCGAAAATATCTTGCGTTCCCAGATTTTGAATCGGGTGGCCGGGGTGAAAGTGAACTGGGGGCCTTTTTCCAGCAGTCCGATGATGTCGGCAATGACCTGCAGGCGGTGGGAACGGATGAATTGCTGGATTTTGCTTTCCCAGGTTGAGTCGTAGACCTGCGGTTTTTCGAGGAAAATGAAGAACGCCCGGCTGATCAGGTCGCGGTTCAGGCTGGCGCTGTTGACTGTGATGAAATAAGTCAGGTCGTTGGGTCTGGTTTCCTCGCCGTGGCCATAAGGCGCCATGCCCGATATGCTGCCCTGGGTGATCAGGGTGGCCAAGGATGAGGACCGGAAGTAGCCTTCGAGGTTGTCGAGAAGGAAAATCCGCTTTTTGCGGCCGTCGGTGGAAAGCAGGCGCTTTAGGATGGTCCCGAAATTATTGTCGGAATTAATCTGCTTTTGCTCAATCCAAAGGGGCTCCCCTGATTCATGGTCTTCGCCGCCATAAAGGTAGGCCAGAAGCTCCACGAGCTTCGTCTTGCCACTCTCTTGCCCTGTGGTGCTGTCAATCACCCACATTGGGCGGTCTACCTTCGGCTCGTAGTAGAGTGGTGAAGCTACGCACACGCGGAAGAGGGCGGCGTCTTCCGGGGTGGCAAAGTTGAAGAAAGAGCAAAACTCGTTGAAATACTTGGCGTCCGGGGTGGGTTCGGGCAAATTCGGGTGGACGTAATAGACGTCGTCGCGCGCCGGCCAGTTTGGGATGCCGCTGATCATCTCGTAGCGCTGGCTGTTCCAATAGAGGGAGTGGAATAGCTGTTCCTGGGGAACGCAGCCTTCAAAGCGGACCCAGTTGACTTCGTGGCCGGATTTCTCGGCAATCCACGAGAATAACTCCTGGGCGGTGTTAATGATGCGGATCTCGCCCGTCTGCCGGTCGTGGTCAAACATCTTGCTCCCTACCCTGCGCGGGAAATCCCAGAAACGTCGGTGGATCTCGATAACCAGGTCGTTCATCTGGATGGGTTCCTTGACCTGTTTGGTTCGGCCGTCCGGCTGGGGGGCGTCGGCTACCCGATAGTTTGAGAATGACGTTTCGTTTGCCTTTTTTGCCACGCTGATTTCAGGCGGGGTGACTATGGGTGCCTGGCGCTGGGTGGTACCGGAAGAATCAAGCGGGGTGGTGTCCTTGATGATCTGTTTGAGCTGATCGCAAGTGCCGCCGGCGCTGATCCAGTCGGAAACGTCCCCTTTGAGCGGCAAGCCGGGCAATTCGACGATTTTGATCTGCTTGGCCACGGCGCGCAGCTGCTTGGCGACCAGTTGCCCATGTGCGCGCCCGACATCGTCGTTGTCTGGCAGGATGCAGACGTAGCGGTCGGCAAAAAATTGATTGTAGGCTTCGCGCCACTTCTCGGCGCCGCCAACATTGGTCGTCGCCGGAACGCCAATGGTGCGCAGGTTGTCAGCGTCCTTTTCCCCTTCGACAACGCATATCCAGCGCGAATTTACCCAGTCCTGCAGGTGGTAGAGGACCGGTTCTATCCCGTCCAGATCCCAAATCCATTCGCCCTCGTGTGCCGGGTCTGGGCGGCGCTGGCAAAAGGCTTTTGGTTCAAACCTGACAGTTTGGTGAATAAGGTTGCCGCTCAGATCCCGGTAGTCGTAGGCGCAAACGAATCGCCTGGCCTTGCGCGCCTTGATCTTCTCTTTGAGCCCGTAATACTCGCCAAGGTGTTCTTGGGCGGGCCAGATATCGCCGTCAAACCGCGCGCGGGCAACCATGTCAATGATGGACCCTCCTTCCTTGGTTACATGGTCGAAGAATCCTTGCCGGCGGACCGCGAAGGCGCCCGAGTCAGACCCGGGCCGCCACGGGCAATTGAACCGGGTCCATTCGCCGGTTTGGTCAACGACCAGCTGTCCGAGTTCGCGTTTCATGTATTCGACGCAGTCCCCGGTCTGTTTGATTTCGTCCCAAGAGTATAATTTCATTTAATGTTATTCCCTTATCTGATCGCGAGGTTCATACTCCGCACATCCCTTCGCATTCTCTGGCAAACTCAAACTCGTTTTGTCTTTCATCAAACGTGCTTTCGGGTACAGATAAATCCGCATCCCGTAGCGGAACACAAGACCGATGAACAAACAGACTGTCTGTAAGTGCGAAGTTACAAGACGCCTGATCATTTCGTATTCCATCGTCAATCTCACACGCACGTGTCCAGTCTTCTGGAACGGATTTTATTTTCGCCCATTCTTCGTTGCTGTGGTACGGACAAAACGTGCAGGCCGACCGCGGAACACAATGCGGAATGTTTTGCCGTTCCAGCCATGATCTGCAACCTGCCCGCGTTGTATTGGATTCAAATAGCGGAAAATGTGCCTGCCATTGGTCCTTGCCGTAGAATATAGCACGCACTCGCAAAACACGGCGGGCCTCGTCAAATGACAGTCCCATGTATTGGTGCACAATTATATCTTTTGGTAGGCGTTGATGCGGTTTTAGACCGAGAATGTCGCGCCGAATTGCACGGTCAACTACTTCGGTTTTATATTCTTTCGTACATTGTCGTCGCGTCATGCCAACCTTGCCGTCTTTGCTCAACGTGAATGCGGGAATAGAAGCAAAGCGCTGGTGGATTCCATCTCGATTTTTGGTTGTCATATAGCTGGCACCAGACGGACGAATACCATAAAGTAGTCCATCGCCAAGACGATTACCTGCGTTGCGTTCAATAATCGGTGGGCCTGGTTGTGTTTTCAACCATTGCAAATGCGAATATACCGCCTGGGGTTCTTCTCCAGTGTCAGCAAATACGGCTGCGTCAATTGGCGGCATGATGGGATGTTTCTGCATAGCCAAGAGGTAGAGCATGGTTGACTGAACGCCTGCGCCTAAACTGATGATATGAAATTCTTTCATGACTATTTTAAAGCTTTTATGGCCTCCTTAATCGATATTGCTAAGTGGTCAGCCATTTTGTACATCAATTCGGGTTCTCCGTTGGCTAACAGGATTACCAGTCGCTTGCCGGCGCCCACAAAGTATCCCGCCTCAATGTGTGCGCTTCGCCCGCAAGGCATTACCATGATACACGCGTCCGCCCATTCCATCGCGTTCCAGTCGGACTCAAACCCATCCCGCGCTGTCGGATGGTTCAACGCCGCCCGAAACTCTTTGGGAAGCCACCCTCGCCAGAACGGATCAATGTCCGACCAGTGAAATCCGTGTTCTCCGGGTCGTGGGTTTTTGAAGTCATAGACCTCGTGTCCGGCGGCACGACAAGCAGCCACAACGGCGGGCTGTACATTGTTACGCCAACTGCTTGCCACGTAGACACGGCGAGTGTTCATAGGTTCCTTTCCCACGGCTCGACCCAGGGGAGGCCGATTAGATTAAATAGCTCGCGCTCCTCACGGACGGGGTGTGTTTGACCATCTTTGTAAAGTATTCCATTTATGGAATGGTAACCGGCGCGACACCAGCTGGTGGCCAGGATATGGTGGGAAAAATCGGCACTACCGGTGCGGATGGCGAAGATCAGCCCCCAGTTTTCCGGACGGGTGATGAAAATATCGAGGGCGACACCCTCGGGAAGAAGGCGCTGCGTGTATTTGCCGGTGGGTTTGCCTTTGACGGCCGGCCAGCGATTCACGAGCGAACAAAATCCCGGATCAACTATGGTGTCGCCGCCAAAGAACATGCCGGTTTCCCAAGTCTTGGGAATGCAGACAATCTCGATATCGCCAACCTCCGGCTTGCGCCGGCGGATGCTACCGGCAATCTCAATCCGCTCGCAGAACGGGGCAAGTTGGGCTCGGATGCGTTCCGCGATTTCGGTTGCTTGGTTAAGGTTCATGGTTTTTTAGTTGCGCCTGTTGCGTTGTTCGACAGAGACACAAATCCGTTCTCTTCCACATCTACGGGCACACATCCGCGCGGTTTGCCTCCGATACGTTCCCGCGGAATTGGCCATCGGCGAGCGATCTCTGCAATTCCATCGTCGTCCATTGTGCCGTCACCGTTAATGATGATGTCCAATTGCGTCAACACACTGGATATTCCACGCCAATCTTTTTCAAGTTGTCGAATCCAACCCCATTCTCCGTTTCGGTTGCGTGTATTTTTATCACGACTTTCGCGCAGATAGAGATGCCAACCCCAGTAGAACGGACCCGGGCAATATTCCGCAATCAGGAATTGCCGAACCAAGCGCCCGAGGTTACGTCCATTCCGCTGTCGCTTCATGGCCGCACCTCAGCTTGGGTGTTCGCTGAATGAATAATAACCGGTCTGGCCCATTCCCTTTGAAACCGTGCCCACTCTGGAGAACGGTTTCCGGCTCGGTCCCGCCACACCATCGCCATCGGAGTAAATCCAGCAGCCATTGTTTTCATCATTCTGTTATTTGCCGCGACCATTGTGTCGCCTTTCCATCCACACAGAACGTAACAACGCAACGCATGACTGGTCGTGGTGAATCCTGCTGACAACATCATCTGGCCGGCTTTGCGCAAAGGTTCAAGATCATCTTCTGTGTCGTAGGCAAAAAATAATTGCCGCGGGCGAAGTTTGCGAAGTGCTTCTACATGCCACTGCTGCAGACGTTTGGCTTCCAGTCCTCCAGTGAACTGGGGGGATTCCGGTTGCCTTGCCAGCATGGCAAACACCATCCGAATATGGACTTCGCTGCATGCAAGCAGGTTGTCATCCAGAACATTCCAGCCATCAAATATCGGCAACTCTCTTACCGTCTGCCCCTCCCGTTGCCATACGTTACAGAACCAGCAATGGTTCGGACAACCGCGGCTTGTGATTACATATCCTCGTTTGAGATACATCCCAGGTACAAACTCTCCGCTCGCTGCTCCTGTCGCTGGTCCACCCACTTTAACCGGAGCCACATCCTTCCATTGCTTCGCCAGTTTCATGCCATAGTCAAAATCCCAGCTAAATGTGATGGAAACATGCACCTCGTCTGCTTCGTCAAACAAATCCGGCGGCCGTCCGATGGCAACCAGTTCATCGGTTGGCGTTGCGCGCGTTCGGCGTGGAAATACTCTGATGATTCTTTTCATAACCACTTTCCAATATCTGAATTCTGGCTTACGGCTGCCAGGACAATCGCCTTCGCTAATCCGCATGGCACCGCGTTTCCGATTTGCCGCACTACTTGGGTCTTGTTCCCGGAGAACTTGTAATCCTTGGGAAATCCCTGGGCGCCGGCAAGTTCGTGCGGTTGGAGCATTCTAAACCGGATATCCAGAACGTATTTTTCCCCTCGGATCTCCACAATGAGGCGAACCAAACCGTATCGGTCTTTTGTCGTGACCGTGTCTAACGGATCTTTAATTGATCGTGTTTTGGCCGTACCGTAATACTTAATCAGGAATGGTTCGCACAATGCCCCGCCGCCGCGACTGGTAACAGTAGGGATAGGTTGCTTGATACTTCTCGGCGTATTGCCGCAGTAGTATCCCTCCAGCGGCAGGATGAACGGTTCAACGATTGCGATAGCCCCTTTTGTGGCAATGGTAGGAACTGGTTTCGATATTGGGCGCAAAAGGCTTTTTGATTGTTGTCCAAGAAGCATCGGTTCGCATAGGGCCATGTCCCCGCGTTGGCCACATACCGTTCCTAAAGGTCTTTTGATTGATCGGACTCGGCGCTCGTTTCCGTGTTTATCTTTGCCGTTACCGTGCGCTACTTGAACAAGGAAAGGTTCCGCCAGTGCTAAATGAGTTCCCCCGGCTGTTACTGTGGGAGCTGGTTCATAAATGGATGCCGCATTGTTTGTTCCCCGCAGTTTTACCAAGTATGGATCAACCACACCGTGCCTCGCTTTTGTGGTTACTGTGCTCACTGGGCTTTCTGCTGACACCACGCCGTTGCCGTGGCCACCTGTATGGTCCATGGCAAAAACAAATGGTTTGATTCCAAACTTCTTTAACCCGATTTCTATCCTCTGGAGTGTCTTCAACGAAAGCGGCCGCTTCCGTTCAAAGATTGATTGCCCGGTCAACTTCCAGTCGATAATCTCTGCCGCCGATCGCCAGGGTCGCCGGGTGCCGAACATATCTTTATCGCCCTTCGGCGCGTGTGTCGGGTTAGGCCAGCATATTTTACGATGGCCACGGACCGCCTGAATGAATAAACGTCGGCGTGTTGTTGGGTCTCCATAATCAGCAGCGCAAAGAGTGCGTTTATCAACCCGATATCCAAGTGCTTCGAGACATTTGCACCAAGCGAGGAATATTTCTCCTTTGTGTTTTGGATCAGGAACGGAAACCAATCTTGATACTGTGCGCCCCTTGATTTTTATTTTGCGTCGAACTTTTATTAACGGCCCCCATGCTTCAAATTCTGGCACATTCTCCACCCATATTATTGATGGTAGTAATGCTTCTGCCCATCGAACGACGCACCAAGCTGTAGCGCGATTCTGATCGTTGATTGGTTTCCCGCCCCGAGCTCTTGAATGGAATATGCATTCCGGGCTGGCCCACATCGCGTCAAGTTCGTCTGCTTTGTATAAATCGCGCGGATTCAGTGCATCCAAACTCGCGCATAAATGTCGAGCGCTTGGGTGGTTTGCTGTGTGGGTGGCCACGGCCACGTTCCAATGATTGATTGCCGTCAAGTTTGTCCGATACCCTAACAATCGCAATGCCTCGATTGCGCCTGTGCTTGTTCCACCAGCGCCGCAAAACAAATCGGCTATGTTAAATTTATTCATCAATACCACTTAATCAAAACCATCTCGTTCGTCAGTGTCTTGTTGCCTTTTCGGAACGCGCTATTCTTCGTTGCCTGGATTGATTCCCATCTCCATCGACTTGCCGGATACAAATCCCGAATCATCGGGCAGTCATAATACGTGCATACTACCTTTGCCTGGCATTCCGCCAACTGTTGCGACAGCATGAAGTGTGGGAATACCCCCCCCTACTGTAGTACCATTCGGTCCCCACGTAGGGCGGGTCGACAAAAAGAACCACATTGGGTTTCTTGCCGTAAATCTCGACGCACTTCGTAAAATCCAATTCCTCAATAAACGTGTTCCGAAAGAACTCACCGATCACGACAACTTTTCGCAACATGTTTCGATATCGCATGATTTCTTTGATCTCACCGCGATCTGTCGTGCTTACCGAAAGTCCGCCGGACCGTACCTTGCCTCCGAAAGCAAACTGATGTCGATAAAACGTTGCCGCTGCGCGTTCAACACGGTCTTCCAAATACGAGAACGAAAATCGGTTCCGAATATATTTTTCTGAATCTTCCTCGTAAATCCGTCTCGACGGTGGGCGCCATCTCAGTTTCTGCAGGAGCATTACGCGCGCCGTTCTGTCCGCTATAACCCGAAACAAGTTGACTAAATCCCCGTCGACCTCATTGTAGACGCGCTTCTTGAACCCCGCGTTCATGATGATCGCACCTGATCCGCCGAATACATCAACCAGGGTGTCCGCTCCTGTTGCCTGCAGGTAGACCGCCAGGCGTTTGGCAATTCGATGTTTGCCGCCGATGTATGGGATGAATGAAACCATGTGTTCTAACCGTGATTTGTGTATATGCTCCGGCTTTGTTTTTGCGCATGGATGATCAGGTCTTCGGTCCATCGCCGGCCAATTTCGCGAAGTCCGTCTAACGATATCGCACAGACTGGGAACGTCTGTTTGCCGTCTGACGCGACAAAGAAGTTTGGAACGGTAGGAGTTTTGATCATTACGGTCACTTTGATCTCTTTCATGTCGATCTTCCTTCAGCAAACGGTTACACGCATCATGCGCCGGGATGATTTCCCGCCGTCAGCATTTTGAATCCTTGGTCCTTGAGCGCGGAATAGAACGTCTTTTTCCCATCCCACACATAAGGCAAGAACACTTGCAAGAACTCGGCTTGCTGCATTTCGATCAGGCTCATTTGCACTTCGACCCAGTCCTGAACGAGTTTCCATGCTGTACGTGTGGCTTGGTCGCGCAACTTCTGCAACGTCCCGGAACGTGGGCGCTTAACTTTTGAGCGCAACATGTCGTAAACGCCGTCGGGGTTGGCCGGAAGACGGATAGTCATGTTTCTGTTTGGGATGTGGTCCCTGTTGACGATTAATCCTGGAACGTTTCGATCTTTGCTTTCAACTCGTCGAGTTCCTTTTGGACCTGGACGATTATGCGTTTAACCAGTTCTTTTGACTTTGTCCCTATTACTATAAACAAAGTCCGTGCAATAAGGCCGACACGCAACGCACATTCGACTTGTTCTTGATTGTTCATACTTTTCTTCCTGAATTTGCCATCCATTGAATGCAGGTCCGTTTGCTGTTCACAATGTTGATGCCGTGATAGAACGCCGACAATTGCCCTATAACACACACTCCTTTCTGCGCCCGCGTGATTGCGGTATAGATAAGGCTCCGGCTAAGTTGATACCAATGGGTTTTGAGACACACGAAATAGACATGGCGGAACTGGCTTCCCTGGGATTTGTGCACGGACAGGCAGTAGGCGTGGCTCATTTCCCGGCGGTGTTCGGCTTCCAGCAATCTCGGAGATCCCGGGTCTCGATCCAGGGTGACCCATAAGTCGCCGCTCACGTCCTCGTCTGAAACGAATCCCAAATCTCCGTTCCAAAGGTCGTCTTTTGAAAAATTCTTGTTGATGATAATACGGTCCCCGTTTGAGAATTTGTCCAGGCTGGGGTTAACGATGTTGCGCACCGCCTCGTTGATTGCGTCAATGCCTCCGTCTCTGTCACCTTCTCCGTATCGAGGCGAAAGGATCACATCTTGCGCGGGATCGAAGTAGCCAGCTTTAACCCACTTGATCAGTTTGTCTTCTGTGGCTTCCGCCGTGCCTGTTTCAACCATGCGGAATGTTTCGCCACCCGACACATCTGTTGTAAGGGGCGCTTCTCCGCGCCGGACCATCTGTCCGGCCTTGTGGACCGCTCCCTGGGCACGCCAACAGTGCGTCAGTTCTTGCACCATGTCGGTCCTTAACGCCACCAGGTCGTGAAATGGTTGGCCTTTGCCCACCGGAGCCAGTTGCGCGGGATCTCCAACCAGAATCAACTTAGGCGGGTTGAACGACAGCATCGTAGATAGCAACCAGGTGTCCATCATGCTGGATTCGTCGACAATCACAGGGCGGTTAAACGGGACAACGCGGTTAATTCGTTCGCCATCCCACTGCAATGCCCGGTGGATAGTCTCAGCGTAGCACCCGGTTGCTTCCTTGAGCCGAGCAGCTGCTTTCCCTGTAGGCGCCATAATCTCGACGTTCCCCAGTTTTTCGGAGATGGCTCGGATAACGGTGGTTTTGCCTACGCCGGCGCCGCCCGTGACAATGATGTCTCGCGTATCAGGGTCGCACGCGGCTTCTATCGCTGCCCGCTGTGATGCGTCGTAGTTCATATCAGTCCGGAGTCTCTAAGTTCCTGGTCAATCGCCTTGAGATTTTGCTCGATGTATTCTTTAACGTTAGGCCAATCCTCAATGACTGGCTGCGTGTATACCCAATCCAGATACGGGGTCGGCACCCGTGACATAATCAACCCTTTGTGGCAGCCGAACGGCATGAGAGACAGGTTGGTAATCTTCTCTTGGTTGAGTCTTACGCTGTTAGCTTGTAAAACCGTTGCCATATTTGTTCTTCCCTTTCATAGTCAATTTTGAGTGCAAAACAGTCAGGCGCAGGCATGATGATTTTTCCCGTTTCAATGAGTCGGTTCGCAGATTCGTCAATTCGTTTCGATCCGCTTGGGAAAATTTTTTCGAGTTCGCCTACAAGTAACACTCGTTCAACGAGTGTCCCGACCTTGTCATTCAACATGGTGATGATGTACAACACAGCGGCGTCCAGGCGGCGCGGATCGTCTTCGGATATGTCAAAGGATTGCCGGATGCCGCGGTCGACATCTTGAAATCCGTAGTGTGGAAGATCGGCCAGAATAAAGGGGTCAGCGTTCACCTTGCTGATAGTGTTTGCTTTCCACGCATTCCAGGCCAACGAAGACATGTTTAACGTGCATTTATGGGAAAGCAGAAAAGAAATCGCTTGCGTCTGTTCAGCCTGATCGATCAAACGAAGCATGGTATCTGACCAACAAAAACGTACAGCCTCGCTGATTCCAGAGACAAGCGCCAAGTCTTGGTGATCGAACCAAGTGTCGCCGTATGTCGCCCATATCCGCTCCTCGGCCGCATTGCCCATTCCCTTGGTCAGTTCGACGGCGTAGTGCAACAACGCGTGTTTGTCTTCCGGTACCTGCGGCAAGGCGGTATTGAAAACAAATTCGTTTTCCCCGTTGAACTGGCTGATCTTCCACTTGCCGCCAAGTTTAAGGCAGTCTCCGTCTTTCAGTTCAAACGGTATGACTCCCTTGCATATCCCGAGAGATGTTTTCAGGATACACCAGTTCGTATCAGGTTTGCGGTAGATCGTCTTTTGTACTGTTGCCGTTATCGTTTCGCTTGCCATGGATTTGCTGGTACCTTTCGAGCAGGATGCGATACGCTAATCCTGCGGCGGTGATGGGGTTGTCTGCAAACAGTAGTGCTATGCCCATCATGGTAAGGGTCGATATTTGTTTGATGATGAATTTTGGGGTTACGTCTGGGTGGTTGTAATCTCTGGCGAGAATTTGAGAGACGGTTCCCTCGATAATTACAACTTTCGCCGGCCAACCGGGCACCTTGTCGAAGCGCCTTAGAAAAACATCCCATCCGCTGGCGATCGATCCGACAAAGTCGTCCAACGATTTGCGTTCGATCGCGAATCCCGAATCTTCCGCCAAGGCGTAATCGAACACCGGAAGATAACCCCGCGAGACAACAGCCAAATGGTTGGGGAAATGCCATGGCTGTTGTTCGCGGGTGTCAATTACAATATGAATCCGGTCGCGCATTGTGGGCGCTCGTTAGAACGGCAGGTCGTCTTCCGGTTCGGCGGACTTGGCTGGCTGTGTTGCGGCCGGTTTTGCGCCGGTTGTGGGCGCGCTTACAGACTTTCCTCCAGTCAAAGCATTCCAGATGGAAGTTGCTTCGCTTGGGTCCATTTTGCGATGCCGCACAGGATTGAGGAATTGAGGTTTAATGCGTTTTTCGCCTTCGTATTCTTCTTCCTTGGTAACCAGAACGCACGAGATTCCGACAAGTTCGGATATCTTGTCCGGACTGAACGGCTCGCTCATTCCCAGTTCAATGCATTGACGCATCGATACTTCGTACAGCGGCTTGCCTTTGTTCTTTCCGCCGGTTACGATCTGGCGCGTGAAATACATATGGTAATCCATATGTCGGCCTTGCGGCGCTTCTTCCCCATCCGGGTCGGTAACGCATTTCAAGACCAGATCCATGCGTTGCGCATCTGTTCCCTTGGCTTTCATTTCGGCCCAATAGGCTTCGGTAATGGAAACCTCGAACTCTCCTACTGTTTTGATTAATGGCATGACTGCATTCCTTTTGTTAACGTCCGCTGCTGCGGGGTTTGATTTCGATCTTGAATTTGATTCCGGGTGTACATTCAACAATGCCTGAAGGATCGGCTTTAATCGCCTTCTTGATTCGATCCTCGTTCAGTTTTTTCCAGGCGTTGACTTTCGTTTGATCGATGGATTTGAATTCGACTGAGACTTTGTCCTCATCAATCACTTCCCAGATCACACGTTCCGGCATACTTGTGCCACTGGACTTAAGAACTGTGGCGGGCGGGGTCGGAACGGTTGCAGAGGGTGGCGCCAAATTAAAATCCTCGTCCTCGTCTACCAGTCCGGCGTCTATGGCCGCCTGGTGTTCCGCCTGTTGTTTTTCAATCTCCTTTCTTTTTTCGTCTTCTTGGCGTTTTGCTTCGGCGGCCTCTTTTCGCTTTTGTTCCCGCCAATAGGTAGCCATGATGTCCTGCAATCTGGATTTGGCCTGTTCCATTGGCGTTCTTGCTTTGTCGCTCGCTTCCTTTATTAAGGCGGCCGCATCTTGAAACGGGCGCGCAAAATCTTTACGCATAGACTCCAGCGTATTTGACATGCGCGTAATCTGTTTCAAGATTTCTTCGCCACGAGCGTAATCTGCAGGCGACGCAATGGCTGACAACGCGGTTACCTGTGCGACAAGCGAATCGCGCGTTGCCAACCATTGCCCATCAATAGTTACTTGCGTAACCAGGGCGGGCAGTTTTACAACAAGGTCAGTTGCCATGATCTTTCCCCTGATATTTTGCCGACTGTTTATTGAGGCTTATTGCTGCGGGTAAGTATCACTTCGCGCACTTTGGCCCGGTGTTTGTCCGTCATGGTGGGGTGATTCCACTTGGCCGCCGCTGCGAGTTGGGCGTCAGACAGTTCTTCCCACTTCTTGCCCTGTTGCTTTCCCGCCGGACACTTGGTCGGATCGTCATTAACCACTTCCGGGATGACGGTTTCGGGTTTCCCGCCGGAAGCGGCGGGCTCTTGCTGAACCGAAGACGCGGCGGGCGGGGCAGATAAGGGTTGCGCGGGCACTGAAGCCGGAGTCGGCGTTGCCGGGGGCGGCGGGGTTACGGGAGCATCGGTCCGAACAGGACCGGCGGTCATCGCGGGGTCACTGGATATCGAGACCGTTTTCGCGTCGCCAAAATCGGAAATCTCTTCCGGGGTATAGGCGCCGGCGTTGACCGTCGGGTCCATGACCCTGACTCCTTCCGAAACGACGCGGGCCCAGAGCATTTGCATTCTTGCACGCGGCGTTTTCCAGTTCTTCTTCAACGTCTTTCCATCCTTCATGTAAACAAAGGGTTCGGCCTGGGCCTCGGCAAACGTGAAAGAGAACACTTGTGCCTGTCCGTCTTTCGTCAACTTGACTTCCGCTTTGTCGGGCGTGCGCTCAATGATTTCGTATCGACCGCCACGTTGGATGAATTTTGCCAACATGGCATCGGCGCGCATGGCCGGTTTGCCCTCGATGATGTTGTACGTTTGCTGGAATTCCAGCGGGTCCATGCCGCGCATGAAACAGGTCAACGCCAGCACCATGCCCTGGCCTTGCTGGTCGCACCCGAACATGCCGGATGATTCAAACAGTTGCCCGATCTGAAGGACATCCGACATCCCGTTAATTTGTAGGTCCACGTGCCCGCGTTTCACTTGAGTCAATCCCGTCTCTGTCGTTTTGGGTGCCATAATTTTGGCCTTTCTAATTAATGATTTTTTACTGATAATTACTTTGTCGCCGTAAACACTTCGCCCGTTTCGAGATAGCAGTCGTCGTTAATCCACTCGATTTTGATATTCCCGTAGACTTCGAGAATTGCTTCCGCCCAGAGCTTGTCGCCTTCTGCCCAGAGCTTGTCGCCTTCTGCCCTGAGCTTGGAGCCTTCTGCCCAGAGCTTGGAGCCTTCTGCCCAGAGCTTGGAGCCTTCTGCCCAGAGCTTGGAGCCTTCTGCCCTGAGCTTGGAGCCTTCTGCCCTGAGCTTGGAGCCTTCTGCCCAGAGCTTGGAGCCTTCTGCCCAGAGCTTGTCGCCTTCTGCCCAGAGCTTGTCGCCTTCTGCCCAGAGCTTGTCGCCTTCTGCCCTGAGCTTGGAGCCTTCTGCCCTGAGCTTGGAGCCTTCTGCCCAGAGCTTGGAGCCTTCTGCCCAGAGCTTGTCGCCTTCTGCCCTGAGTGATAACCGGATGTTCCAAATAAAACTTAACGACAGAGATTTTGTTTTGATTTCTTTGTCCACGATGTTTTCCCTTCTATTTGTTCAATTTTAACCTGTATTTTCCCGTCTCTTAATTTTCCTCCTAACGCGGCAAACACCGCCGGCGTGAGATCAGCTATCGTCCCCCGTGAACGAGCTCGTTGCCCTGGACCTCGATCTGTCCAATGGGCTATTACGGTTTTACCGTTCTTTAAGTTCGTTAGCAGATAGTGTTGTCCCTGCGGTTTCCCTGGCCTCCAGATCGCTATGGTCATCGCTGAATCATTCAGCGGTCGACCGTTCGCCATTAGGATGTTCCTCCCGCCTGTTCCCTCCTTTCGACACGAATCCCTGCTGTACCATGTGGCCCAACCTGTTTGAACCTTCGATGAATTCGTGCACTTGATGATTGATTCTGTTTTGCATTGCGATTCCTTCCCGAAGAGCTCCGCATCGGCAAGAACGTATACGCACAGGCATACACATATTTTCGCGGTCGAATTCATGAACACCGCCGTTCATCAGGGTTTCCTTTTCAAGATATCGTTCGAGACATCTTCGATAGCGCGCGACACGCACAGTCGAACGATGGCGGCCTTCGATATGCCTGTTTTATCGGACAGAACGCTAAGTTTTCGGTCTATCTCTTTTGCGCTCATGCTGTTTTCAACCTCCCTTCGTAGTAATATTTTAACGACGCGGTTTCTTTCGGCGTGTCTTGTTTGTTCGCGAAATCATCAAGTTCGTGTTGGTATGCCGATTTGATTTCAGGAGAAATGGTGAATCGCAAGAGGTTAATCCCGAGTTCATCGCAGAGTTCTTCTGCCTGTCGTTTGGCGTCGGATGGGTCAATAGCCGGGAATGTGAAGCCCCTGTTTTTTGTGTCGTGCAGGATCATCAGGTACTGGAATTTTCCCAACCGTTCTACGTAGCCTTTCCCATTTAACATGGGATGTTTCTCTTTTTTGGGCATTGTGGTTTCCTTTCTAAAACCCACCGTACCAGTTTTTCCAGGCAAACAAAAAAAGGGGCGCCGCGAACATGTGTTCACAGCGCCCCTTTAAAAGGTGCCCTTGATATTAAGAATCGTATGTTACTACGTCAGATTTTCATTGTTTCATTTTGCGGTGTTTTCGTCTCATCCCGGAAAGTCATACGACCCGTTGTGTTTTTATCCCTCGCCTACGCGATCTCAGATATATTATGCGACGTGGGTAGGGTAAATAAAAACACGGGAGTTGACTCCCGTTTCTGAAAACAACCATAATTTGAAACACTAATCTGACCACGATTCTTAGGGCGCTGCAAACCTGTTCTTGCTTTCGGAAAAGAAGACTATTCTTTATTCCGTTCCGTGTCAACAAAAAAAGTGAAAATATTTTTTTTAGTCTAAAATCCTTGTTTTCCAGCGTTTTATGTTGTTTCTTTTTGGCGATTTGTTATCCTTCAGCAAGAAGAAAGGACGCCATATGTCAAAAAATAAATCCAATTCTAAGTCGAATTTTTCTGTTCGGGTTTCACTTGGCAACCTGGGGCGCGTCGATAAATTCGTCAAAAAGATGGGGCGTGTGAAGGCGGATGTTTTCCGCGAAGCACTTGAAATTGGCTTGTCTTTTATGGAATGGCCGGAATACTACGCGGTGCGTTTGAGTGGAAAACCGTTGCCAAGCATGATGCAAGAGGTGCGGAAAACACTTAAGAAGCTTGCGAAGCCGTAACTTGCGGGTTCAGTAATTCCCGGATAATAACCCGTTTCGATAATTGTCCGGCATGTTCGAAGACCTTCTGAATGCGTTTTATATCCGACGGTGTGGGCTCGTCAAAGTTCCAGTGCTGGCGTTCTGCCATTCGTTGCGCAAGTTTCCCTCGCATTTCCAAGTACTGACGATACTGGTCGTCGGTTAACTGATAGTCCTTCCCGCGTAGTTTGATCTCAGGTCTTGGAGTTCCCGGCCACCATTCGGCATCCGGTTCTGTTTGCGCTCGATTCCAGTTCCAAATCATTCTGTCGAGGTTGCCGAAGTTGGTGGCCGTTTGCGCGCGGATGGGCATCAGCATGCGCCAGGCGATGTCAGACAACGGCTGTCCAAGTAGCGACATGCCGGCGTCCTTGCTGATCGGATTGCCCCAATGGTCAAATCTCGGGAGTGGTTGAATCCCGGCCACGGGCAAGGCTTCCTGTGCGCCTCGTAACAACAGGCTTTCGCCGAGCCAGGTTGTTCCCCTACTCCGCACGCGGTAGTCGCGCACGTAGGGATCTGTGGCGCGTGCGGCTTGTTTGAGTAGGTTGGGCACCCATGACGATGAAAAGTTTTGTGCCAAGTCAACCCACTGTTCGGGATCTTCGAGTCCGCGGATAAGGTCGCCAAGTCCCTGAAGATAGGTCTTGTCCCGAATGAGCGCTATCAGTTTGGCCGCATCGTCTTTGCCCAGGGGCTTACCGTGAGCGGCGGACCGGAATGTATTGAGTGCATCAATTGTCAAAGTCAACGCCGTGGCCAACGGTTCGATTCGGGCATAACTGTACCATTTATCGCCAATCCTGATCGATTGCGCCGGCATGTTCTTGGAGAGAAAGCGCTTCTCGGCGGTGGACCCGGACAAAGATCCTGTCAGCCATGGGTATTTATCTTTGTCTTCCGGGTCGTTTGGATCTCCGGGTGTCGTTGCTGCATAGAGTAACCCGGTTAAGGTCCAGGCAAACAACTGTTCGACGGTATCGCGAAGCAATAAATCGGGGTGGTTGGCATAGCGACCGTCGTGACCAAGCGCCTCCTTTGCCCCTTCGAATCCCATTCGTAACACGCCAAAGGGAGATTTGAGGATACCTGTCTTGATAATATTGGTGGGCGTCGTGACGAAGGGGAAAATAAATTTGAATATCCAGCCAGTCACCCCCTTGGCATTGCGAAGTGATATGAGTTTTGATCCGATTTCGCCCGGTTTGTTTTGCCAGAGCAAACGCAATGCTTCGTCGTAAGCTTGCTGATGGGCCAGCGTGTCCTGGGTGCCGGCCGCCCATTTGATGAATTCGTCTCGATCACGCCCAACAAGATTTGCGCGGTCCGCCTGGCGGGTGGCATAGTCGGCAGCCAAGGATGAAACGTAGACCGTCTTGAACCATTCATCCACGGCCAGCAACGCGCGTTGTGGATAGCGGATGATGCGCCCCATCTTCCCGCTGATAGCAACGCTACCCACCGTGTCTATTTTTCCACTCTCCGCCACTTCGGTAACAAAAGCCTTTAAGAATGCAGCGTTGGCGCGGGTGATGCTCGGGCCTATCAGTCGGTACGCGGCCTTGATGGATTCGAGTGTGGGAGCGCCGGGCGCATGCGCAATCATGTTGACCAGGGCCTCGGCTGGCCGTTGCGCGAACAACTCCCATGTGCCGAATCCCCAGTTGCCGCCCAGGTTTGTCAGGTTGGTCTGGATTCCTGACAGAATGGCATTGCGCCAATATTCATAGATGCGGTCCATCTTCCCGGACATTGAGGCGCCAATCTCGTTCACAATTTCCATGAACCCCTGATTGTCCATCAGTTTTTCCGGGGCAATTGCATTGAGGTCGGTAATCCCCAAGCGTTTCAGGGCTTCAATGGCCTTGCTCATTCGCACGCGCTGTTCCTCGATGGCACGGCGGCGTTCCGTCGGGTTCATTCCGGCGAACCGCGAACGCACGTCGTCGGGTGGCGTGGTCAGCATTTGGATGATGGCGGCCCGGCGCTGTTCGGGTGTCTCAAGATCGTTGCGCGCAATCTGCAGGGCCCGGGCCGTACGCGTTAATTGTTCGTGATAGGTGAAGCCGGCGGCAATCGCTATATCTTTCTGCTGGTCGGTCCCGGTGATGAGGCTGGTCATTTCCGGGGTGGCCGTTGCCTCTCTGAATAGTGCCACATCCTTGGCTTGGGTTCCAATCTTGCCAGATGCGATTTCGGTTATGACGGTCGTGGCGCCGCGCGCCTTTAATTCGTCGGCGGCCACTTGGCGCGTGATGGCGTTGGGCACGTAGGATGGTTCGTACTGCGACTCAACGCTGCGGAAGAACGCCATGGCTTCCGGGGTCGTGGCGGGGTTGGCTCTGCGGTATCCCTGTGTGTCTGTGCCCCACTTGACTTTCGACATAAGGACTGTTGAAGTTATTGACGCCGGCGCCGTTCTACTTTTCTCCACAAACTCCCGGCTGGTTCGGATCAATTGTTCGATTTTACCTTCCTTGAATAACCGGTTTACGTAGGACACAGGTAGGATTTTCGACATGGTACGACGTACGATTTCGATGAACTTCTGCCATAGAGTTGGCTCGACTTCCGCCTGCTTGGCAACATATTCCCTGGTCGCATATACTCGGTTCCGATTGGATGACAGTGGATCCGCAAGGTTCTGGTCGGGCAAGGTATCTTGGTACAGGTTGGCGATTTCGCGCAAGTTGGCTTCCGGAATCTCCCGGCTCAACGCCAGCATGTCTGTGTGAAATCTGGGGCCAAGAACAGACTCAATCCCGTAGTGCCCTATCGCCTCGTGTAACACCACTTCGATGGCTTCCTCGGGTGTTTGCAGTTGGTCGGCCACAACAAAAATTCGATTGCTGGCTCCATCGTAAAATCCGCGTGGTTGGTTCTCGCGCAACATGCGGAGTGTTTGCCCGGACAGGCCGTAGTCGCCTACGTCCTCCACGGACTGGATAACAACCGTCTCGGGAACGTTCGCGCGTTTGCTGATCCAGTTGCGAATTAGCGTTTCGGCCTTGGCGGCAGAGGGGGCAGGTCCTTCAAGAGTTCGTCCGCTAACAGAGAGGCTTGGCGTTTGTCTTCCCTCAGCGATTCGATTTCGGATGGTGTTAATCGATCCGAATGAAAGGATGTATCTTCCTTCGCTTTCGGTGAGAGCTTCAAGTCTTCCGGCGATATTGGATTCGCGGATGATGGGTTCGAGGGATTCACGGCCAAATTTCCTTTCAAGTCCGGCTATGGTTTCCTTCTGAATTGCAATAGTAGTCGACCTGGTTGATGCTGTCAAGCCTGTTACGGCTACAACTTTACCACCGTTGTTGACAATGTAATGTCTCAGTTCGGAAACAATTCCGCCCTGGGTGATATGGTCGTCAACAATGATGTATTCCTGCCCCGCAATAACAGGTCCGTCGAATTCCGCCCGGCGCAGTATACGGTCGATGGCATTGGTTCCACGATGATGCACTTTTGCAATCTGAACTATTTCCGTATCAACGTTTAATCCGGCAAGTTTTCCGATTGCTTTTGCATATAGAATGGGCAACTTATTGCGCCCCGTCGTTTCCTCCTCGTGGACTGCCACAAGAATAGCATTCGGAAACCTTTCACCAAGTTCTCGCACCTTTTCCGGTTTGATGACGGCGCGCACAAGCCTGGCTGCCGCGCGTGTGTCGCCGCGTTTGGCAGCATCAAAGTCCGCCGCATGGTTCTTTTGAATGAACGGCAACGTGGTGTTTATCACGGCGTCGGGGAATTTGGCCGGCCATGCTTTTCTGTTCGCCTTCGCCATTTCAATCTGATCCGCCACATCGCCCGGCGACCGGAACGCATCGAGGATGTCCGCGCGGTCGTACCCCATGTCTTCCAGTTTCGTCCTCAGATTTTTCAGCAAAGATACCTTGCGCTTCGAGATGGCCGCTGGCGAAAGGCCAAGTTCTTCGGCAATCGCATCCTGCGTTTTGCCCGACAATATCCCTTCGACAACAATCTGTTCGTGTTCCGGAAGTTCGGATATGGCCTTATTCAAGTCCGTCCGGATGTCAGCAATCAAAGCCTGCTGGTCCGTCGGCAAGGCGGCGTTGTCCGGTACTCGGGTTAGACGCGATTCCGATTCGGCTTCATTCCCAATCTGTTCGTTCAGGCTGATCCCGGCATGGGTTGCTTCCCACAGTTCCGAATTGTAGACCTCGTTCAAGTGGTTCCTGACGGTGGCGCCAACGAAGGCCGCAAAGTCGCCTCGTGCCGGGTCGAACAGATTGGCCGCTTTGGTCAACGCCGCGGCCGCCTCCGCCCTGATTTCGTCTCTGGTCATACCAGGAACGGCGTAGCGATCGGCAATGCTGTACGCCAAGCCAAGATTGTCTTCGACTCGTTGTTCGATTGAAAGAGATGCCCCCGCACCTGCCTCGTCGGTGACAGCGGTCCGTGGACCTGCACCTATAGGCGCTTGTTCTTCTGTTGGAGCGGGCGGGGGCAAAATTGGTTGTGCAGGTTCGACAGGTACCGGGGTCGCCATTGATTCCTTGGCGGCGGGCGGCTCTCGCGTCTGTCCCAATTCCGTCTTGGTCAAAGGTTTTAGGGTGGCGGGTTTGCGTGGCGCCGGCGCCTGAATCTTGGGTTCGGGTTTGTTGCCCGGGAAGACCTTTGTATCAACCACTTGCGCGGTCTGTTCTTCCGCCTTCCGTTCGTTCAACGATTCCCGCGAAATATGCTTGACCATGTCTTCGGTGATGGGTTTGGCTACTCCTGCAATCCAGATGTTCACCGTGCGCAAGTCGGGCATGACGTCAATGCCCGCGATTGTGCCCTTGTGTTCCTGGGCGCCATGGCGCAGCGTGGTCGTGTAGGAAACCTGTTCCCCTTCTTTAAACCGTAATCCTGCCTTGATCTCGTCGATTTTTGTCTGCATTTGCTCGCGGGTTAGACGTTCTGCTGGCGATCGCACTGGCTGGAGCATGGTCTTTGGCTTGGGTTCCTCTTTCGGTTTGATCCTTACTATCGCCTGCGCGTTTGCGGCGGCAAAGAGCGTGGCTTTCTGACGCAATTCGTCGCGAGTGAATGTCTTGCCCTTCACCCCTTGCCATGTCCACTTCGTACCGTCCCAAGCAAATAGGCGTTCGATCTTGCCGGCGGCCGTCTTGTCGCTCAGGCGGCCAAGGTAGACTGATTCGCCGGGTGCTACCGGGCGCTTTTCGACTTTCGGGGCGGCGACAAAGGTTCCTTCCGATGTCTGCCAGACTGCCGGGGTTGTGTTGGGGTCTATTCCAGTGAACTTGGTCTCCAGATCGGCCAGTTTGCCGGTTATCCTGACAGCGTTGGGTTCCCCCTGGAACAGCATGGGTGTCCGGGTTAAAGCCTGCTTGGCGGCTTCGGGCGAATCAAACGTCGGTACCTGCCTGGCCGCTTGGGTTTTGGTCAGGGTGCCGGACAGTACCGCCTGGCTCCCTACCCCGCTGGCCTGCCATTCGGCGTTCGGTGCGGTCCGGGTCAGGGCGATATGGTCATTGCCGGGAAACTTTTGGCGGTATTCGTCCAGCGTCTGCGCGGCGTTCCCGAGAAAAGGGTGTAAGAACCATTGGAACAGGGGTTCGGTTAGGGCGTGGATCTCCGTCTGCCGCCCGGTCTGTTCGCCCGTCAGCGAGTTCCGAGCGTGCTGGAAACGTCCAAGCGGCTGGCCAAGTGCTTGTGCCTTGGCTTCCGGGGTGGCCACAGGCGGGGGTGTCAGTATAGGGATTGGGGTCGTTTGACGCGCTACGGGCTGTCCAGCCGCTTGCGCCGGGGCAGATTTCTCCTCCTGGGCGGTTTCCTCAAAGAAACTGGATGGCGGCCGGATTGTGACACTATACTCCACGTCTTTTCCGCCAATGTTGACGGTTTCATTCTCCCAGCGCCAACCTGGCAGAGACTCGACTTTGGCTTTCAAAGCGTCCATCTTGCCCTTTGGCAGTTTCGGACTGAACACCATACCACGACTGATGACAATGCCATCGGTTGTGGGCAAGTTGAAGGTTTCCGCGATACGTTCCGTCGGCGGTTTCTCGGGGACTGGTTCTGCAGGCGTTGACTCGGCTGGTTTCTCGGCAGTTGGCGCCACGGGTTGCGCCGCGGGGGACTCGGTCTTCTTGCTGCCAGTTTGTGCAAGGTTGGCCATGGTGTCTGAAACCGTCTGCGCCCGGCTCTGGTAACGCGCAAAGACCTGCTCGTGGAACTTGGCGGGATCTTCGACGGCTTCTTCGTTCAGCGGCATGGGCTGGCCAAGGGTGATTGCCGTGGTTGAATTGATGGCGAAATTACCGCCCGCCTCGGGGTTCAACTGGTAAAGGTCCTTGGCGATCGACAGCGCGGCCGCTGAGCGATACTCCGGGTGGACGGTCGGATCAATCAGCGCCCTTTTGATGGTATTCTGCCGGTTGATTTCCCTCGTGTTGGCATGGATGCCCAAGGGGGTCATTATCAAAGTCATGCCGATGGTCGGGCCGACAACCGATTTGGCCGCCTCGACAAGCGATTCCGGCTGGCCGCCGGCGGCAACGATGGCCCGGTTCTCGACGGCCGTCTCTCCGACCTGTTGCCCGACTTCCGTTCCGGTTTCCCATGCCATTGTCTTGGCCACGTCGGCTATGGTTTTCCCGGCAACAGTGTTCCACGTGGTTGGCTCGGCCAGTTTGGCCAGATATTCCACGGCGTCTTTGCCGCCCAGTTTGGTCGTCTTGATTCCTACCCCGGCCAATTTGGCGCCCCACTTGACCACGCCGAGCATGTTCTCGACGGATTCCCCGCCCCACTCGATCAGGCCCGACAGGCGGGAAGATTCTCTGGCCGTCTGGTCGTCCACCCCGGCGGCAAGCAATTTGTCGTAAGTTTGTTGGCCCTGGGACAGTCCGGCGGGGACCGCTCCGGCCAAGGCTGCCCCTACCCCGACAACCGCGGCGCCGCCCAGCGCGGCAATCGCCGTTTCCGGCAACAGCGCGGCCGCCCCGGCCAACAGCAAAGGCGGACCCAGGGATTGTGGGATCATGCGCGCGCCGCCCGCCAGAACGTGCAGGACAGGATTCTTCGAGAACTCGTATTTTTTTAACAGGTCGGGGTTGTTTTTCTCCTGCTCGTCCACCCAGTCAGTGATTTTCTTGCCTTGGTCGTAGAAATACCCACCCGGTTCCGAGACGTACTTCATGGCGTCGCCGAGCATCCGGGGGAGATCGTCCTGGAACCCGTAAGCGAATTGCTGGCCAACAATGCCTGCGCCTTCGAGCAGGCCTACACGAGCGTCGGCGGGGGATTCGGCAGTGGCTGCGGTGGTCAGATTGGTGAGGGGCGTGGTTTGAATGGACGAAAGAACACCGGCCTCATTTGCAAGTGATTCAATACTGAATTCGTCTTGTTGAGTCGGTACGCCTGCTTCTGCCGCCAGTGATTCTATCGAATATGCCAAAGATTATTTTCCCATCATTTTATTACACCCGCTTCTTTCGCGAGTGATTCAATGGTCATTTTATCGTATCTGCCAACATCGAATTCTTTACCATTTACGACACACCACATTTGTCCTGTGCGTTTGTCAATTTTATATGCCGCCACACCTGCGTCGACATGTGCCGCGCCAGACACCGCGTACCTGTTGTATTCCGCGTTGCGCGATGCAACGAGAATCGCCGTTGCCGCCAGAATGCAAACCGCGACCATACCCCAAAAAATCGGTCCTTTCATGACTGATTCCTTTCTGTTTGTTTTTACCGATTTTACGTGTTTTTGGAAATTTTAGATTATTTTACTTTGATTGATTGTCAAGGTGTAGCATACTTGAATTGTTCTTAGTCAAATCAAATCAGACATGGAGGCTAATATGGGCGCGATCAAGGATATTGTCGATCTTACCGTTCAGCTTCTTGATCGGGTGGACGCCAGAAAGTTCTCTGGCGAGATAATGAAGATACAATCGCTGGCAGGCTCGTTGCAACTTGAGCACGCGACGATTATAGAAAAAGATATCCATCTTGCCGCGGAGAACGAGGAATGGAAACGTAAGTTTGAAGAATCGGAACGGAATTGTGCGGATAAAATATCTACATTGATGAAAAGTCACCTCGCAGAGATATCGCGCCTTAATAAACGCCAACTCCCGCCACAGACAGAGTGGTACGGTCCATCTCCTGGAGACTTTCACGGTGTTATGTAAGGCTGTGTCCATATTGTCATTTCCTTCGACCCCGGGTCACCTGCCCGCGATCTGTGCGCGTTGTTGCGTGAATTTTGCGAGTGTGTCTTGCACTATTTTTTTCTTATCCGCTGGCAAATCTGTTTTTAATTGCAGAACAAAATAGTTTATTTTTTTATCAAGTTCGGCAGGTGTTCCGGGTATTCCCCTCTGGATATTTGCCGCAACCCCTGTGGTACCAGAGTCCGGGGTGGCGACTGGCGCCATCAAGTCAAGCGCCTTCTGTATGATCTTTTGTCTTTGCGGCGCCGCCGTCTGCATTTCCTTGGTCAGGCTGGCCTTCTGGTCGTTCCAGTACTGATTATTCGCGTCGACCTTCGCCGGATCAGCATTGAACTGGTTTTGAGCGTCTTCCGCCTTGGGCAACCATTCGCGTATTTTGTCACGCAACGCCGTCGCTTGTGGAATTCCAAATCCGGTCTTATCCGCAATCCACTTAACGCCCTCCGCCTCGCTTCTAATGATTGGTGCGATCGCCAGCGTCGATCCCGGAATTGATAAACCCAATACGGCCGCTGTTTTCCCGCTAATGGAGCCGCGCAATTTCTGCCACAATGAACCTGTCTCTTTTTCGAGCGGACTGTTGCTTGCCATAGAATGAACGAGATCGTTTGCCTTTTCAGTTATGATGGGGTTGGCTGTTTCCTGTGGCGTGAGCGGCGCAATCGGCGCGCTCGTCGCTGCAGGTGCCGGCGCCGGTGTGGCAATCAGTTTCCCGAGGCCGCTTTCCTTCGCCCATTTGTCGAACGACGCTGGATCCGCGGCATTATCCCTTAGCCCTGTAAATGTTTCGAGACTCTGGCCGGCTTGCCAGTGACTTCTTGCCACGGACAGCGGCACCATCGTTATGGATGTCGTAGTTTTATCGGAACTTTGTTTGCCTGCGGCGTACGGTTCGCTTGTGTCATATTCGGTTTGCGTCAGAACAGAAGACCGGATCGGCACCATCATGTCAAGCAAGTATTGCTTCTGCGTCAGGATCGGGTTAAGCATGGCGAGTTGCTGTGCACGGGGATCGTCCTTGCGTAACGACATGGCCAGTTTCGTGGGCTCCATCCCTATCGCTTCCTGTAGATTGTTCCAATCCTCTTTCAGCAAGTCAAGGTTCTGCTGGCGGATAGACGGGTCGTTTGTCGTTTCCATCGCTAATTTGATATTGATCGCGTTGGCCTGTACATCGTTGAACATCGCGTCGTTCTGTGTCAAGGCGGCGTTCGCCTGGGTTTCGCGTTGTGTCTGCTGCAAGGTCAATGCCTGGGTTAGTGCATCGTTCTGCACGGCGGCGGCGCTGAAGTTCCGTTGAAATTCGGCTTGCAAACGTTGGGTTTGCAAGTGGTCAAGTGCGAGTGCGGCATCTGTCGTTCGTTGATGGAGTCCGGTTTCGATCTGTGATGCCGCGACTGCCTCGTCGCTTTGGCGTATCCGGGCTGCCGTCAATAATGCGTTCTGTCTGCTGTCCTTGATCTTGAGTCCGAGTTCGACGCCCTCGGTAATGCCCCTCATGATTTTCTCGCCGGCACCGGCCCAATCTATCATCACCGACTTAGGATCGGGGTAATTGCGTTGAGTGCGTTGTTCGTAAATTGGATAGGCCATATTTAAGTTCCTCAATAATTAACGCCACGATATTGGCCGGGGTTATAATATCCCATTCCTGAATTCATTGTCGTAACCGGACTTGTTGTCCCGGTGCTCCCGGTGCCGGACTTGTTAAAGTCCGGCGAAGACGCCGGCAATCCCCCCAGCCGAACCCATTAGAGCTGTTGCCATATTCCACATTTGCTGGTCGTCCGACGTTTGCTGTTTGAACATTTCCTGATTCCATGCCAGATTCTGTTGGTCCATTCCGTAGTTCAGCATGGACTGCGCCTTTGAATATTGAAGTTGTGTATTCGCCATGTTGATCTGCGCTTGGACTCCGCCCATCTGCGTGGCCGCGCCGACCCCTGCCGCTGGTTGCATCATCGTCTGTCCCATGATTGAAGACAAGTAATTTCCAGCGATACCTGCTGTGTTTGCCATCGTTGGGGTATATGGCGTTGGCGTCATCATCACGTTTTGATAAATGTTTGGTGTCGCTACGGGTGCGGTCAGTGCCTGGGTTAATCCCATCAGTTGTGGCATCTGCGCCTGGCCTGCCTGTAGGTACTGCAATCGGTTGATTCCCAGGTCTCGCAGTTGCGCGTTGTTGTAAGATGGGCCATAACTGCCTGCTGACAATCCGCGTTCGGCGGCGGCCTGAGCGATCTCGTCTTTGACTGCGGTTGGCAACTGGCCGGTCAACATTTGGTCCACCGTGCCTTTATAATCTGCGGCGGTGTTCATGATGCCAGGCATGGCCTTGTCGAGTGCCGCATAAAACTGGTCGCTGTTGAACGCATTGACGTCAGCAACTTGACCGGTCATCCACTGGTTCATTTTGCCAGCTTCGCCGCGCATATACTGGTTGCCGAGACTGGTTAATTGTCCCAGCCAATCGTTCATTGCGTTGGCTTGCGCACGCGAGGCGGTGTCGAATACTTGACCGGCGGCAACGCCCTGGGTTATGGATTCCGGCCAATATTTGTTGAACTTCGCCTCGTTGGACGCAGATATTTTCTCGTACATGCCAGCCATCGCGTCATACATCGCATTATAATCAACAGGCGCGGTTTCGCCAAGACTCATTAAGGCATCAATATAGGCTTGATTAGGATCGGATTCGGTGCTGGTGGATGAATGTTCCTGGTCGTATTCGTCTGAATAGACGCTGTATTTGCCTTCCGGGGAGTTGGGATACTTTTCCTTGAATTCGGTTTCCGTTAATTTTCTATCAGACATATTACATCACCCCTATTGTGCCAACACCCGGCATGCACATTTCGAAGTCGAGTTGATTGGTTTGCGGTTCAGTGTCTTTCAGTTGTTCAGCCAACGCTTTTTCGGCCAGCCCTTCATAAATCAAACCGTTCTTGGCGTCTGTGGCGTCATAGTATCGTATAGCCTGCAACATCGATTTGATGGCCGGAAGATTTTGGATCAACAGTACGTCGCTGTCATGCTTTAGCGGGATCTGGCGCAGTTTGCACAGGGCTGTTACCGTGATTGGCGACACCGTGCTGTTTTCATCCGTCTGGTTGTTGGTGTAGGCGGCGCACGTCGTCCGCAAAGCGCAAAGGGCGCAATTAGTCAACCTTGAGCCGCACTGGCAGACAGCCGTTACCCGATAACGCCTGTAACACGGGCTCGTTTCATCGGGATGATATGTGGCCAGGTCGTAACGTCTCAGGGGCGAAGGATCGTATGCCGACAGGTAGACATATCCCTTCGTGACCGGTTTCATCACGCTCGTGATGCAACTGAATTTGCTGTTACTGTAGGCGGGCATCAGTTTATTGATCAGCACTTCTTCGCCCGGGATCCCGTTCGTCCGTACTTCGCGGCCGCTTTCGTCGTTCCCCAGGATTCGGATGCTCTTGTCAACCTCCGTTTCGTCGGCAGTCACAAGAATCTTGAGTGCGGTATGCGGGTCGCTGTGTGTGCAATATCCGTCGCCCAAGTCGATGAAATTCTGCGCACTGGTCTGGTTGTCGTCCATCGTGCCTGGTCCGAAGTTCAAAAACTCGTACCAGCGCGAGAAGATGTTGGATGGCGTCGCATCTACATTCACACGTTTCAGCGTTTCGACTTCTCGGGGCATGGTGATGGTCCCGTTGTTGACAAAGAACCGAAGTCGAGCCATGGAACCCTTGGCCGGCAGTTTGGGCAATAGGCGCGTGATGGCCTCGTCAATAGCGCTCACGACCTTTGGGTTGGTCGGAGCCAGGCCGGAGCCTACAAACGGTGCGCAAAATACTCTCGCTTCTGCAAGTGTGATGCTCATTTTAGAATGGTATCCTCACGATGCCAGCGGCGCTTATTCTGAACTGTATATTTCGATTGCCGCCCGGATTATATACGCCGAGTGAAAACGACGAGACGGATGGTTGCGTGTACCAGTTCAAATACTGGGAGGCATACAAATTATCTTGTTCGAGCATTGTCGTAATCATTGGGGCTTCGGCAAATACCGCCGTTCCCCATGTCGGGCAAATGGTGGTATACGCCAGCGCGGTTAGACCCGTAAAACCAGTCGGTATGGTTGTTACCCCGCCTGCCGGGTAAAGATAACTCATCAATATTGGGTTTATGGATTGCCACCAGCCATTCGTGGTGTCCGGCCAGAATAGACCGTTGGGTGCATCTCCCGTCTTTGCCCACAAGACATAATTTCTGATTGCCGCGGCTGGCGCGTCGGCGCTGGTTTGAATGTAAGACGCGCCGACTCCTGCGCCGATCGTGGAAACCGAGGAAATATTCACCCATGCCGCGCCGTTCCAGTACCAGACGCCTTTTTCATCTGCCGTTTTCGCCCAAAGGATGTCGCTGGTCCCTGTGGGTGCTGTTGCTTGGACGTAAATTTCTTTTGCGCTCGATGGTATTGGCGTCGACGTAAAACATACCCATAGCGTTCCGTTGAACTTATAGATTCCTTGGGGTGCGGTCACCGCCGATCCGCCGGGCGTCAGGATGGCGTCTACGGCATCGGTCTTGAGCCACAGGACGGTTGTGTCTGTTGGCACAGTTGTCCCGCTGACGACGCCTGGGCCGCCCATAAGGAGCCAAACGCCCAAGGATGTGTCGTACAGGTAAAATCCGTGGGCTGTGCCGGCCTCATCGGTCTTGAGCCATACGTTGTCAATGTTCTCCGGGCCTGGAGCAGTCGTGCCAACATAGATTAGTTTTAACGCCGCAGATCCCGATGCGCCGGTGACCCGTAGGTATGTCGGCAATTCCATGATCTCAGTCTTACGGTCGGTGTGCGCCAATCCGTCGGGTGGTGTTACTACGGAAACTGTTAAATTAAATGCCATGCGTCCTCCTATACTGCCAGATAGTCATAGTCCATTAGCGCCGTGCCGGTCAGTTCAAATGCCTGGGTTTCGTCGTTATCTCCCGTCCTGACTTCGTCCACCAACGGCTCGGCAACAACCAGTACGCGGTCGAGTTGGCAACTGCCTTTCCATGCAAAGCAAAATTGAATCTTCGCGCCGACCAGCAGATTACGTCCTTCGCTGTCGTCTGGCGCAAGTCCGTTGGTGTCGTCGGATATTCTAACCCTTTGCCGTATTTGACGCAATACGTTGTGTTCTCCTGTATCGCTGTCCTTGGCGACAAACCGGGTTGACCCCGCCTTCGTCCATACCGGGTATCCTTCGGGGCGATAATAAACGTCCATGTCAATCACACCCCGGATTTCCGACAGCCATACCTCGGCATAGATAAATCGTTTCTGGATCGGCGTGGGTGTCTGAAAGTCCAGTGCTGCGGTGTAGACGCGGCATTCAGGTCGGGACACTCTGTTATCAAGTTCAGCTTCTTCCCTGGTGTAGAACCCGATGGTGTTGTTGTTTCCCGCGCCAAATAATACCAGTTGCTTGCGCCCGAAGCGTTCGACTTCGAACACCTGTATAAAACGGCATCCGGTAGAGATGCCTTCGTACAGCATCGGTTGGTTGGTCAGTCCCAGGAGATCAATAGTCAGCAACCCCTCGAAGTAATAGTCGTCCACGTCCACGGCAAACGGGTTGGTGACTTTGCGTTGCCGGGCGATGGATGTGAAATAAAGGCGGTTGTCATGGACCACTCCGGAAGCGAATTGGTAGGCCCAGGGCGTCTCATCGTCCACCAATGACTGCACCTTGCGCGACAACGGCAGGCTTTGAAGCGATCCCCCACCCTGCGATTCGCTGGCGGTGACTTTCAGGCTCCGCAATCCGTCGGTGCCGAGATAGAAGATGTCGTTGCCTACGGATACCAGTGATGCCGGGCCAGTCCCGCCGCCGTCCTGATAGAGCACTCGGGCGATGTCAGTGCTGTTCCATGTCGATCGTGCCGCTTGGACGCCAAAGGAACTGACGCCCTTCTCGGCGAACACCACGAGGGCGCCCAAGCCGGTCCCGCTGACGACGTTCGGTTGGAACATCATGCCGGTTATGTTGCCCATCCAGGCCGGTAATCCAAAGGCGCCGCCGCCGTTCAGGTACTGCGTTTCGGTGAATTGCAATACCCGTTCCGGTTCCCATGGTAGATAGATGTCGCCGGCCATGAAATACTTGCCATCAACGACAACGAATAGGCGGCCTTGTCCGAACACCATGATTGTGCCTACCGGCACTTCCGGCAGGTCCGGGTCGCTTCCGCAGGTGGAAAATCGCGCCGTGATGCCATTGACGATGATTGGCCTGTTGAACCCGTCCTGAATGATCAGGTATTCGTTGGCCTGGCAGAAGAATAGGCGGTCTACGACGGAACTCAAGGTCGTGGCCGGGGTGATGTCTGTTACCGTGACGGTTTCGGTGTCCAGCATGTAAATACGGCCAAACACTCCGAAGACGATATAGTCCTTGCCAGCATAACGGTATAGGCATCCGCCCTGGTATTTGCCGGCCTCGATGGTTTTGACGACGCCAGCTGGCCCGGTCATGGTATTGCGGATAAAAGATTTGCGCGTGCGCGCGTGGCCGTTGCGCAGATCCACGTTCACGCCGCGCGCGATCTCCGTCTTCTGGATGAGCGAAGGCGAGACGGCCGAATTCATGCCGCCCTGCAAACTCTCGAAGCCATCAAATACTGCCATGTTACAACTCCGATTCGATTAAAACCGCACATGTTGCCGATGCCTGGCCGACTACCACTGTTCCCAAAACACATCCGGACGCAACGGTCGCCAATTGGTTTCCACGTTTTACCGTTGATGTATCCGGGACGGGTGTTGTCCATGTCGGCGTACTGGTGTTCGAATAAATCTTTAATGCTGACGGCACCGTAATGGTTGGGACAACACGTTTCTCCTGATACAGTATGACGAACGTGGCCTCCGTCCCCGACATACCTATTCCCGCCAACGCTATCTGATTCAACACCAAGTCGATCTGTTCGTAAAACCGGCGGCACAACCGCAATTCCTCGTCGTAGGGGCGCAGTTCGAAGTCGGTGGCCAGCGGGCCTTGTTCCCACTGCACGTTGCAAATACTGACATCGTCAATGGGTAGGGTAAATTTGATTGCCACGTAGTCATTGCCATCCGTCCCTACGGTCTTCCCGGCGATGGATGGCAGGGTGACGGTCATGGTGTGTTTGACCCATGCCGTAGTCAATGTTGCCGTGCCGACTACGGTGGTTACGTCGGCGCCGGCGGATACCGCCAGGGTAGTCCCAAAGTTCTGGACGAGGAATACTGGCAACGTGCTACCACTGATCCCTGACTTGGCCCAAAACGTCAATGTCGTCTGTTTTCCGGCCAGGGTCCAGACGCTTTCGACACGTTGTTCGATGAACGCGGTGCCGGACCCGGCCGGACTGGTCTGAAGGTAAAATCTGGAATTGTCCATCAACTCGGATTCACCCGGCAAAAACGATTCGCGGGTCACGTTTCCGATCAGTGACACGTACCAGCGGTCGGCGGTATATGCCGCGGCCGCCAATGCAAACGATACGCCCCGTTGCCAGATGGTGAATGCGCCATTGATGATTTTGTTGCGATATGTGTAATTCAGTTTCGCCGTGGAGTCCAATGGAGAGTGGACGCACAGTGTTGGAATGGTTACGTTGGCTTGAACTGCTGGCATGATATTGCTCCTGTTACTTAAACCTTCCGCACCCTACTCCGGCAACGCCCATCTTCTTGGTCTTGTCGGTGAATTCTTTGCTCTTGGCGTTGTCCGGTTGCCATCGTTCGCCGTCCCATACCGGCATTCCGGTCTTCAGTAGGTCGGCAATCTCGTTGGCGTAGGCGTCCCAGTTGGCCTTGCCTGGTTCCACCGGATTCCACGGTGTTTCCGGCCACAGTTCAATGACGCCACCCTTGGCTTTGGCTGCCGCCGCCACTTGTTTCAGGTAATCCATGTTGGCCGATCCAACGATGATACGATGACCGGGACTGTACTTTGCCACCCACTCGGCCCGTTGAATGACCTCAGTCACGCTAAACCGTTCGTTAGCTTCGAGGCAGATCAGCCATGCCACCTGGTCTTTGTCCGCCCAATCGTAGCAACCTGTGATTTCTTTAATGTAGGGTTCATGTGAGCTGGCCTTCAAAATAGGAAACCCGAGACGCAAAGACCTGGACATAATAAGTCTCGCGCGGGAAATATTGTGCATTTTCAAAACCGTGGAATCGTCATTGAATAAGGCAACGATCCAGCGATTGACGCCAAGTTTGCGGGCCTGCACAACCTCATTTTCGGCATCGTTCATCCGGTGACCATCTTGTGGATGTTTCCTGTTCGTAAGAAACATTTGCAATTCGGCATTGCCATAGAGTTTTTCGGAAATGAACACCGCTGTGTCGCCCCCAGCTTCCTTGATCCAGGTATACCCGTTGCGCCGGGCATCTTTTTCCCAGGAGTTGCCGTGAATATCAACATACCCCAGCAGGCTATCCACCCCTGTATTGCCGGACCATGGCGGGGTCTTGGTCGTGCCGCAGAGTTTGTGCGG
>Ga0172381_10000379_pt1 | contig 53998 bp, 47 predicted proteins | sample Leawel6488metaG_FD_119754 | JGI IMG/M metagenome (GOLD analysis project Ga0172381, IMG submission 119754) | Leachate microbial communities from a municipal landfill in Southern Ontario, Canada - Leachate well 64-88 metaG | ecosystem: Engineered > Solid waste > Landfill > Unclassified | place... | reverse complement strand
CCCATCGGCTATATCCCTCCGGCAGAAGCTGAGGCAAACTACTATCGGCAACTCGCCGAACAGACCGAATTAACGGCCTGCACTTAAACCAAATGGCCTCCACGAAACCCGGGGCGGTTCAGTCTGACGGATGCGCAGTACCAGATCATCAAGCGCGCCCTCATGACCGACATCGCCGATGCGCTACCCGCCAATGTCGCGCCGCCGAGGCCTTCGGTCTGCAAGTGGTATCGCTGTGAAACACAAGCCGCGTCACCACCTCGCCTTCGCCACACAGCGTCTGGAGGGCGGCCTTTTCCTGCCCGACCAGTTGGAAAAAGCGGCCCTTGGCGCGGCCCGGTTCCAGAGCGAAGCCGACTATCACACGCCCAAGGGCCTCAAGCTCAAGGACGACTATAGCCGCGCCGGTTTCATCGTGCCCACCGGCATCGCCACCCTGCTGCTGCGTGCCGCCAATCTGTCGCGGGCCTTGCCCAATCAGGGTACCTCAAGCCTCCCAAGGATTGATGATGGCCACGCCGGTCGGCTCGAAGTCGGCTACATTCCGGGTCACGACGGTCATGCCATGCACAAGTGCGGTGGCTGCGATATATGCATCTCGGTCGGGGCGAGGATCGGGCACATGTAGTTGGGCACAACGAAGTGCTACAACCTCATCGATCGGCAGCGTGCGTTCGGAGAATTCGGGAAGAACATGGTTGTCCATCCAAGTGCGCAGCCGCGCACCTTGAACGGCGTCACGCCGCTCCACGCGGAGAATACCAAACTCAAGTTCCATGATGGTCACGGCCGAAATGTAGAAACTCGTTGCGTCCGTGCCCGACAGCCATGCTGTAACGTTGGCATCGGCCTTGCCGTCGCCGGCCTTGCGCAGCTCGGAAATAACATTGGTATCGAGCAGGAACATCATTCAAAGGCCGCTGGCCGAGGAAGCTCGCGTGAACGGGGGATCTCAATTTCGATATCGGCAATGCCTGGCATGGATAGCGCCTCAACGAGGTTCCTACGTTTGCCAGTAAGTCGCTGGTATTCCTCGATGCTCAACAGCACGTGTGCTGGTTTGCCGCGATCCGTGATGAACACAGGGCCGTTCTTGGCCGCTTTCTTGGCACGAGCAACGTCCTGATTAAGTTCTCGGCTGGATAGGGTCGTGATGGTCATGGCGACACCTCCTAGATGGGATAGTGTAGGTAAGTTGCTACACTCACGCCACATTTGCAAGCTCATCTGCCCGGGGCTTCGTTGGCAGTTGATAAAAAGCGCAGTCCATAAAATCGCATGCGTGTACTGCTGGTGTTGTGACCTCAAGAAAACCAACGCAGGAATGCCGCGGCGGTGAGTGCCGTGACACCCAGGCCAAAATCGACACCCAGAACCCGGCGCTGCACTGCGCCCGCCCATCCACTTTCAAAGCCCAGGTAGGTCATCCCGAGGATGATACCCGCAACGGCACACGCCATCTTGAGGAACAGGGCCGTCAGGGCGATCCCGTGAATGTCGGGCAAACGGCCATCATAGACATAGCTGGTAATCCCGAAAAGGGTGCCGGTTACCCCCTGGTTAACCCATCCCAAAGTGATTACCCACACCAGCGTTCTCTGCATGCCGGGAGAACGGCGCGCCAACAGCAGCGCCGCTGCGCCGCCGCCGACGATGGCCACCGCCCCCAGATTGTGCAGCGCCTGAATGCAGGCATAGAGCAGAAGTTGGGTACTGAAGAAGAAGCTCGACATGGCTACTTGATGGTAACCAAAATGCACCGGTTGACCCCGATGAGGACGTGCGCCACCGTGGCCTCCTTGATGCAGATGTCATGGGTACCGGGCGCCAATGTGCCCAGGGAAAAGGTCCCCTTCAGTTCGTGGCTTAATCCGGCCATGTGGTTGTCGACATAGAAGTGGATGTGATTGCCGTTAGGGGCCAGGGTGACATCGTAGGACAGGACCACGGGGACACCGGTACCGATCTCGGCGCCATTGGCGGGGGCGAGGATCTGGATATGCTTCAGGCCGGAAGGCGTGGTACCGCTGGCTTGGGGCATTTTTCCAACGGCGTTGCCGTTCATGGCGAGCTGCAAGGGAGGACTGGCCGCAGCTCCGACCGAAACCATCATCGGGCATAGCGACACAGCGGCGACCAACAGGATGCGGCGGATATCGGGGCTCATAAGGCACCTCCAGTGTATGGCCGGATACTACTCGTAGCTAGAGTATAGTAGACGGGAAAGAGAATGCTTCCGTCGTAGTCCGCAACGGACACCGAACATGCCGCACTGCGGCTGGCCCATGCGATGTTCATCGGGATAGGCCTGTTCAGGGTCGTTCGATGGTCTTTATGACAGGATTTTCTGTATGGGAATGACTTGTGCTGTAATACTCGGACGGATAAGGAGCGCGTTATGCCGCAAAGCAGCGGATTATTGGTCATTGATCTTCAGTTTGGATTTTCCCCCAAGCCGGACCTGGTGGACCGTATCAGGGATGCGACGCAGGACTATTCGGTGGTCGTGGCCACCCGTTTCTGCAATCTGCCCGACAGCCTGTTCCGGACCCGCATGAACGACGGCAACGATGGCGGTGCGGTGATCGACGTGGGGCACGCGGTGGTGATCGATAAGCCGGGTTATGGATTGAATCACGCAGCGATAACCGTCTTGCGTGAGTTTACGGGAATCACCGAATGGGGGTTGGTCGGTAGCCGGACGGGCGCCTGCATAATGGCCTGTGGGTTTTCCCTGTGGGATGCGGGGATACCCTTTCACGTCATTCGCGATCTGTGTGCTTCTGAAAAGGGGCCCATGTGCGGAGCAGTCAGCACGATCCTGCAACAGAAGTTTGGCGTGTGACCACCGCTATTTCTTGCCGATATACACATCCACCAGCTCGCCGGGGAACAGGTTCATGTGTGCCGGAATTTTGAACTTGAAGAGAATCGGCAGCACCCGTACGTCCACTTTTTCGGTTCTTTGATTGGACAGTTCGATCTTCGGCGTCACGTAGGGCTGTATCCGCACAAACTGCAGCGGTACGCTGACATTGCTGAGTCCGCGAATGAACATTTTCGCGGTGATGTCTGCGGGGGCCGGAAGCCGTGGCACCAGTATTTCATCCAGATAAGCGCGAACCTGCAGATAGCCGGTCTTTCTGCCCATCACCACGACCGGATTCATCCCCTGCGTATAGGTGCCGTAGACCCCCTGGGGGGACGCGTAGCTGCCGATGGCGGTGCCGATGCGCAGGACATCCCCAGCGACCGGCGCCCGCACGACATATTCCCGCAACAGGGCGCTGCTGGACGCATAGGTTTTTTGCGCCGCGTCATATATGGCTTGCTGATTCCGGATATCGTAACGCCAGGCGCCGGCCCTGGTCAGCGCATATTGCGCCTGTGCCACCTTAAGATTGTTTCGGGCAATCAGGACCGAGTTTTGCACGTTCTCCAGGGCAAGTTTGCTCACCGCCTGGGGATCGATGGCCCTTTCCCTTTGGGTGATTTCCAGCTGTGCCTGCTGGTATTTCAGGCTGGCCCGAGCATATTCGACCTGTTTTTCGGCAATGGTCAGGGTCTCCTTGCGGGGTTCCGCTTTCAATTCCTGCAACAGGGCCAGGGCGGCCTGGGCCTGGGCCTTGTTCTGGGCCACCAGTTCCTTTTGCACGGAGTCATCGACGGCGAAGAGCGGCGTCCCCTTCGCCACTGTCTGCCCCTCCTGGACGAAGATGCCGGTCACCCTACCGGATACCTGGGGGTAGATGTTGATGTTTTCGCCATCGGCCGCGTAACTCTCGATGATGCCGTTGGCGAATATTCCGTTGACGTAGGGATTGTAGTTGGTGGCCAGAGGGGGTTGCGGCGGCGTTTGCCGGCTGTATATGTAGGCGCTGACCAGGCCGATGAGGATGCCGACGATGGCGAGCCCGAATAGTATCTTATTTCTCATGGTCCGCTCCTGCCCCGGGGACGATCCGGCCATCTTCCATGCGGATGATCCGCGTCGCGTATTCATAAATTCTGCTGTCGTGAGTCACGATGATGATCGCACGCTGCGTGTTCAATATATGCTCCTTGACGAAGGCGACGATTTTCCTGCCAGTGTCCCCATCCAGGGAGGCGGTAGGCTCATCGAAAATCAGCAGGTCCGGTTGGGCAACGATGGCGCGGGCGATGGCGACCCGTTGTTGCTCGCCCCCGCTCAGTTTGTAGGGCGGCAGGCTTTCTTTTTCCGCCAGACCGACGACCTGCAACGTTTTGCGCGCCGCCGCCAGACTCTCGTCCCAGGGCTCACGCCGGAGAATCAGCGGAATGGCCACATTTTCCAGGGTGGTCAGGCGAGGAAAGAGATGGTAGTCCTGAAAAACGAAACCGATGGTCTGCAGACGAAAGCCGGCCAGTGCGTCACTGCCCAGCTTCCAGATATCCGTATCCTTCACCACCACATCGCCGTCATCGGGGCGCAAGATGCCGGAGATGATGCTCAACAGCGTGGTCTTGCCGGAGCCGGAGGGGCCGACGATATAGAGCATCTCGCCGAAGTCCACCGCGAAGCTGACATCGCGCAGCGCGTAGGCCTGGTTCGGCGCTTCGCCAAAGGATTTGGTGATATCCCGTGCGGTCAGGATCATGCTAACCCCGGAAGACGTCAAAGGGGTCGATGCGGATGACCTTGCGAATGCCGATATAGCTCGAAAAGGCGGAAATGATCAGGACCATGATCAGGGCCAGAAACAGGTTTTCGTAAGTGACCATGGCGGCGTAGTTGGCGATCTTCATTTTCCCAATGGCGATCATGGTGGAGGACAAGAGCACGCCGAAGCCAAAACCCAGAAAACCCACGACCAGCGACTGAAAGATGATCATCTGGATCAGTTCACCGCTTTTGGCGCCGATGGCCTTGAGCGCGCCGAAGTGCTCCAGATTGTCCAGGACGAACATGTAAAAGGTCTCTCCGGCGATGGAGAGTCCGACCAAAAAACTGATCAGGGTCATGATCAGGATGTTGGTGCCCATTCCGGTCTGAAATTCATAGAACCGGTCGTTGCGGGTGATAAATTGCTGATCGGTCAAGGCCAGATAGCCCAGTTGCTTTACCTGCTGCTCGATAGCGGCGATATCCCGAGTGCTTTTCGGCTGCACCAGGATGTAGGAAATCAGGTAGCGGGTGGAGGGCAGGTCCTGGGTGGCGCGGTTATAGGTGGTATACAGGGTCGGCAAACCGAACAGGCCGGACACCGGGGTGTGGGCCAGGGCCACGACAACCGCGCGATGATCATTGATCTCAAAGCTGGTGCCAATTTTTGGGCTGCCCAGTTTGGCGTAGTTGGCATCCTTGACCATGATGAATGCGTTGTTCTTGTATATATCCAGAATATTGCCGGAAATGATCGTCGGCCGGCCGAACAGGCTGGCGTCGTCCAGACCGATGATGGTGGCGGACTGATAGGTGCCGTCATTGAGCTTGACGAGGCCCGCGCCCACATAAAAGGGCACCGCAAACTTTACGCCGGGTATGCTGCGCACCGCGTCCAGCACGTAGGTGGGCATGGGGATACTGTTTTGCGGGCTTTGGACGGCGGGGTCCATCACCCACATCTTGGCGCCGACATTCACGATGTTGGACGCGGATTGATAGAGGATGCCGGAGAACATGGAGGTCATCTGCATCATCAGAAAAACGGAGAAGGTGATGCCAATGACCAGGGTGGCGAATTTGCCTTTGTCGTTGAGCAGCAGTTTCAGGGCGATACGGAGCAGACCGTTCATGGCTGAATGCCTTTTGGTGCGTTGCCTCTGTGCGTGACGCTGATCGCACCCATATTTCTCCAACCCCCGCCTGATTCCAGACAACCCCGATCCTGCCGGCCCACCAGGTAGAGATGGCGCCTCCTCGCAGCTATCGTGTCACGATGCGCGATCTGCTCGCGTAACGAAGGATAGGGGCGCGCCACGGGATGCGCAAGGTGCATCGGTGACCGTCGCCCGTGCATCGGGTTCGGCGCTGTGGAATTGAAGCCGCCCTCGTGGGCGTTTACACTGAGGCGTTCCCGCCCTGATGGCGAGAACGCGGCGGGTCACCAATATCGAAGGGCTGGCCGCGGGCAAGGCGGATATCCGGACCGCGACCAGCGGGGACTGGAACCCGGTTGTAATCAGCAGCAGAGCAGTGCGGGGCCCGGTGTTCCGGCCGACAATCTTTTCCGGATGGAGAGCTTCTAAATGAGCACAGAAAATGCGGATGGCAGAGAAATAAAGCGCTTCGTCCTGGCGATCACTACTGCGCGCACACGCAGAGGGCGGTACATGAAAGTGGCAACGTTATTTGTCTCTCTTATTTCCAGCCTGCTGATTCCCATGGGGGTCCTCGTTATCTATTACCTGTGGAAGCATGGTAACCAGATTCTCGACGAACAGCGCGGGGCGATCCGTCAGGGGTTGAGCACCGGCGAGGCGTAGGCTGGCGCCGGAAGTGGCGGCAGGACCATGGTCTACCAACCCGGAATGCTGGTCAATCCTCCATAAACTCCCAACCCCCCCGCAAGAATCGCCACGAACAGCACCAGCCAGAGATAGGGGCCGCGCAAGCGGTGTTCGGCGGGCAGAGCCTTGACGGACAGGGCGACCAGAAAACCCAGCACCAAGGGCAGGAGCAGCGCATTCATCACTTCGACGCCGATGTCGAGGCTGACGAGATCGGGGATGGTGATCACTGCCGCGGCGCCAGCCACGATGATGGTGGTGTAAATCCCGTAAAACCAGGGCGCATCTTTGGGGTGATGCTCCAGCGAGTGGCGAAAGCCGGTGACTTCCCCCCAACCCCAGGCCCCGGCGAGGGAGGCGACGATGGCCGCCACCATACCTGCCCCAAGGATGCCCAGGGAAAACACAATCCGTCCCCAGGTGTTACCGAGATAGGGAATGATGGCCTCCGAGAGCTGATGCACCGTATTGAGGGGTGCGTTGGGGTTGAGGCGGCCAATGGTGGCGGCTGTGGCGATCAGCACCGCCGCCATGATCGCCTGGGTAATGATCGCGCCGAAAGCGGTATCCCAACGGGCGTGGCGGTAATGTTCGGGGTGCAGACCCTTATCGGCCACTGCCGACTGCTGGTAGAACACCATCCACGGCATGATGACGGCACCGATATTGGCGGCGACCAGCATCATGTAGTGGTCGTTGGTGATGGGGGCGTGCAGCAGGCCATCCAGGATTTCATGGATGCTGGGATGACTGGCCCAGGCGATACCAAAAAAGACCAGCTCAAAGAGGCCCATGATCAGGGCGATGCGTTCGACGCGTCGATACGAACCGGTCCAGACGACGGTCAGCAGGGTGGCTGCGGCCAGGGTAACCCCGACCCATCGCGGCAAGCCATAGAGATGGCTGACGCCCGCGACTCCTGAAAATTCCGTCAACAAGGCGCCGGTGGTGGCAACACTGAGACCGGCGACGGAGAGATAGGCCCAGCCTTTCCCGAAGGTTTCGCTAATCAGTTCGCCGTGGCCTTTACCAGTAAAAATGCCGAGACGGACCGTCAGTTCCTGCACGATGTAGAGGATAGGCATGAGGATGAATTGCAGGAGCAGCAGCTTGAAGCCCCATTGTGCGCCACTCTGGGCGGCGGTGATGATGCTGCCGACATCCGTATCGGCGAGCATGACCACCAGGCCGGGACCCAGTACCGCCAGGAAGATGCCCCAGCGCGAGCGGTGGGCCGGGGATTGGATATTGCGGGCAGCGGGCGCAGCAGACATGGAATGATCCGTATTTACATTAGTAGACGAGAATGATTCCCGTTTATTGATGCGTTGTCAAGCATCAGGCCGTCCGAAAATACCCCTAAAAGGGGTTTGTGGCCAGCCCAGGCGCGACCGTTCCATGGTCGGGAAATGCAAGCTTCGCGATGAGCCCGCCTGTTCGGGCATTGGCGAAACGCAGCGTGCCGCCGTGCAGGGCCATGATGCGCTGGCAGATGCGCAGGCCGATGCCGGAACCGTGCCCGGACTGACGGGGCAGCGTGCCGTTGTTCATCGCCTCTATATCCCCTTCCGGCACGCCGGGGCCGTGGTCGCGCAAACAGATTTCGGTGCTGTCCCGGTGGCGGATGATCTGGATGTCCAGACGCCCGCCACCATACCGTCTGGCATTGTCGAACAGGTTGCGGAACACTCTTTCCAGCGCCAAAGGGCGGCAGCGCAGGGGCGGCAAGACGACCGCCTCGGCAGCATGTTCTACCTGTACCTCCAGGCCGTAGCGTTCGCGACCGGTTTCGGCCATTTCCATTACCCAGTCGGTCACCTCTACCCGGATGACCTTTTCCTCGTCTCCGCTGCGTACCAGGGTCAGAAACTTGTCGATGGTTTCGTCCATCTCACTGACGTCCACCAGCATCGCCGCTTTCTCCGCCAGCAGATCGGGGTCCTGAAGATGCAGGGTCAGCAGCAGGCGCGACAGGGGCGTCCGCAGTTCGTGGGAAATGCCGGTGAGCAGCAGGGTGCGTTCTTCGTGCAGGCGGTGCAAATCCTTGGCCATGCTGGTGATGGCCTGTTCCAGGTGGCGCACCTCCAGGGGGCCGCCAATGGGTGCGAGGGACTCCGGCATGTCGCCCCGGCCGATACGCGGCGCTTCCGCCGCCAGCCGGGCCAAGGGGCGGTTGATCTGGCGAACGATGATCCAGGCGCCGAGCAGGGTGCATAGGGCGATGATCCCGAGGCGCATGAACATGAAGCCCCGGCCGCCGAACTCCATGGGAGAGACGCGCAAACCCAGCCAGGGCTGGTGATGGTCCCCGCGAATCCACATCCAGGTGGTATGGGCATCGGCGGGACCGACCCGGAGTGCCGCGCCGGGGGCAATCCGAGCCAGATAACGGGCGCTTTGGCGCAAAAAATAGTTGTTGGCGGGGGTGCCGGGCAGAACCTGGGGTGATCGCCACTGCAGGGTGCCGATGGCGGTGTGATCGGCGCCGGCCGCAATCAGGGCGTGGTCAGTCTGCCAGAGAAACTCCGCGAAGCGTTCGGCTGCGGGATTCAGCACGTATTGATGAAACAGGACATAGACGGCGCCCTGGGTCCCCAGCAGTAAAACCGCGAGCAGGAGCACCGTCCGACCCAGAGTGCTGCGCGGCCAGAAACTCCGCACGCTCAGGGTTCCGCGACGAACAGGTAGCCATGACCCCAAACCGTGCGGATATGCCGGGGTTGGCCGGGGCTGCCGTCGAGCAGGCGGCGCAGGCGGGAGATCTGCATATCGATGCTGCGGTCATCGTTTTCGAGCGGACGGCCGCGGGTCAGCCACATGAGTTTTTCGCGGGTCAGGGGCTGGCCTTCGTGCTGAATGAGGGTTGCGAGGGTCTGGAACTCGGCGCTGGTGAGGGACAGGGCCTTTCCGTCACGCAGAATCTCCTGCCGGCTCATATCCACGCTAAAGGGACCACACTGAAAGGGCGCGGTTGCCATGCCGGATGGTCGGTCGGCCCCGCGGACCCGGCGCAGAATCGCCTGGATGCGGGCCACCAGTTCGCGGGGATGAAAGGGTTTGGCGAGGTAGTCGTCGGCGCCCATCTCCAGTCCCAGAATACGGTCCACTTCATCACCCCGCGCGGTGAGCATGAGGATGGGGACATCATGATGCTGGCGCAGGCGCCGGCAGATTTGCAGACCGTCTTCATGGGGCAGGCCCAGATCGAGGACGATCAGATCCACGGGCGCTTCGGCAAGCAGACTTTCGATCTGCCGGCCATCGCTCATACCTCGCACCCCAAAGCCAAAGCCCTGCAGGTGCGATTCCACCAGACCGCGCAGGCGCAGGTCGTCGTCCACCACCAGAATCTGCTTTCGTGTATCCATGAGCACACTCTAACCTGTTGTTCCCGGAAGGACCAAGATGAATTGTAACAAGACCTTTCGGTGCGCCACAAAGTGACACTCTGTTACGTTTCAGTCCCTCTACGGCAGAGATTGTTACAGGCATCCCCGTTACCATTTTATCGGTTGCGATGACGGTGTCGCAGTCTCTGTTTGCGCTTCTGGAGCGCATCCATCTTCCCGGTTGATCGAGTGAACGAGGGTTTTGCATGAAAAACGCCAGGTATCCGCATGGCCACAGGCGGCAGAAGGCGGGGCGGTCCGCCCCGGGCATGGCCCGGCTGGGCGTCGTGCTCGGGATTGTCGCTGCGGCCGGCTGCGCGGTGGGGCCGCAGCCTGGTGCACCCAATGTGCCGGCACCTGCGGCCTATAACGCGCATCCTCTGGACTTGCATGGCGGGCCGCAGCAGATTCGGTGGACGCAGCAGGAATCTCAGGCCTGGTGGTCGCTCTTCCATTCGTCCGCCCTGAATGGCTACATCCGGCAGGCCATGCAGGCCAACCCGGATCTGCGGGCGGCGCGAATGGCCCTGGCGCGCGAGCAGTCCCTGATCGCCGTAGCGCAGGGCGGGCTGCTGCCCAGTGTCGGTGCCGGTGCCGGAATCGGCCGTGGACGGGCACAGCGCACCGGCGCGAATGGCGGGGCGAGCTACCGCATTCCCGGTAACCTCTATAGTCTGCTGCTGGGCACCATCAACGTCAGCTACAACCCCGATGTGTTTGGTCGCCAGAAGGATCTGGTACATGCGGCCAGGGCCAGGGCGGCAGTCAGTCGTGCCAGTCTGCATCAAAGTGAAGTCTTTCTGGCGGCGGCCGTGAGCCGGGCGGTAATCAACGGTGCCGCGGCACAGGCCCAGCTCGATGCCGCCCGGCGGATCGCCACTGCCGATGGCCGTCTGTTGCACCTGCTGCAGCAGGAATATCAGTTGGGTTATCAGAATCTGCAAAGTGTGGATCAACAGGAGGCCATCACCGCAGCGGCGCAGGCGCGCATTGCCCCCTTGCAGGCGGATGTGGCGGTGGCCCGCCACGGGCTGGCGGCTTTGCTGGGCCAGTCTCCCGATACGGATCTGCCCATGCCGACACTCGCCAGTCTGCAATTGCCGTCCAGCCTGCCCACCACCCTGCCTTCGGCTTTGGCCGCCCAGCGCCCGGATATCCAGGCCGCGGCGGCGGAACTGAAAGTGGCGGCGGCGCAGGCCGATGTGGCCACCGCCGATCTGTATCCCCAGTTCAATATCACCGCCGACATCGGTAAGGCGGCTATGACCGGGGGGATGTTCTTCAACCCGATTTCGACCCTCTGGTCCCTGGGGGCGGGAATCGCGGCACCGATTTATAACGGCGGCGCCCTCCATGCCCAGCGTCGCGCGGCGCTCGACCAGTACAAAGCGGTCAGCGATCAGTATCGCGGCACCGTACTCAACGCCTTTCGTGAAGTGGCCGATGCCCTGCGCGCTTTGCAGGGCGCCGACACGTCCTATCAACATCGTCTGGCTGCACAGACTGCCGCCGGGGCCGCCCTGCGTCTGGCGGAGGCCCGCTACCGTGATGGCGCCACCGACTATGCCACGGTGCTCGATGCCGAGATCGCGTATCAACAGGACACGGTCGCTGCCATCAGCACACGTGGTCAGCGTTATCTGGACAGCGTGGCGCTCTTTGTGGCGCTGGGCGACGGCTGGCAGCCCGAAGCCGGTGATGCCCGTACGGCCAGCGACGCGCAACCCCATTCCGCCATTCACCAATCTCCGGGAGCCCCTGCATGAAGAAGGCCTTTTTCTTACTGGGTATCGTTGTCGTGCTGCTTTTTGGCGGCGTTTATGGCTGGTATCAATGGCGTCAGGGTCAGTTGCATGCACGCCTGGCGGCGGCGGCCAACCCGGTGGTCATCGTTTCTGCCACGCGCGCGCAAAACAAGTCGATGGCGGGCGAGTTGACCGCCGTGGGCGAGATCGTGCCGCAACAGGGAGCGGTACTCAGCCCCCAGACCGGGGGTGTGGTGCAGCATATCGGTTTTCATTCCGGTGCCACAGCGCAAAAGGGACAACTGCTCTTGTCTCTCGACCCCGGCGCTTTGCCCGGCCAGCTACAGGCCGCCCAGGCCGAGGCCGACCTCGCGCAGGTGGATTATCAGCGCGCCGAGAAGGTTTTTGCCATCCACGGCATCTCTACCGCCGCACTGGATAAGGCTCGCTATGGCGCCAGCGTGGCCCAGGCCCGGGTGACGGCCTTGCGGGAGTCTCTGGCGGATACGCAGATCCGTGCCCCTTTCAGCGGGGTGTTGGGGTTGCGTACCGTGAACCTGGGGGAATATGTCCATGCGGGTATGCCGGTGGTGCACATCGAAAACCTGCAGACGCTCTACGCCGATTTCACGGTACCCCAGCGTGATGTGCAGGCGGTGCGGGCGGGCGCGCCGATACAACTTGACGTGCATGACGGGATTACCCTGCGCCATTACAGTGCCAAAGTGCAGGCGGTTTCCAGCCATGTGGACGCGCAAAACCGGGCAGTCAGCGTCCGCGCCCTCGTCGATGCGCCACTGGGCTTGAAGCCGGGCATGTTCGTCCGCGTCGTCCTGCAAAAAGAGGCACCCACGGCACGCCTGATGATTCCTACGGTGGCGGTGAGCTTCCATACCTATGGGGACTTTGTCTATGTGCTGACCCCGGGACCGGACCATACCCTGATTGCCAAGGAGCAGCCGGTGACCACGGGCCTGCAGCGCGGTAATCAGGTGGTGGTCCGTTCCGGCCTCAAGGCGGGCGACCTGGTAGTCACCGCGGGGCAGGTCAAACTGCACAGTGGTGACCACGTGCGCATCAATAACGCCGTGCATCTCTGAGTCATCCAAGGATTCCCATGCACTTCACCGAACCCTTTATCCGCCGTCCCATTCTTGCCATCTCCCTGAGTCTGGTGCTGTTTTTCTTTGGATTGCGTTCCCTCGGCCTGATGCCCATCACCGAGTATCCGCCGACCAACAGCTCCATGATCACGGTGACCACCCATTACTTCGGGGCCACCCCGAAAACCGTCAATGCCTTTATTACGGCGCCGCTGGAAAAAGCCGTCGGGCAAGCCCCCGGCATCAACTACATGACGGCGGTGAGTGAGGATGGCATCTCCATTCTCACCCTCTATATGCGCATGGGCGAGGATCCCAACGCGGCCTTGTCCCAGGTGCAGAGCAAGGTCAATACGGTCCTCAATCAGCTCCCAAAGGGGGTGATGCAGCCGGTGGTGCAGGAAATGTCCGGCTCCGGCGCCTACCTGATGTTGCTGAGCTACCATGGTAAAGGCTTTAATCAGCAGCAGATCACCGACTATCTGACCCGGGTGGTGCAACCCGCCATCCAGTCCGTGCCGGGGGTGGGCCTGACTTCCATCCTGCCGCCGGGCACCGGACCCAACGGCAACACCTATGCCATGCGCGTCTGGCTCGACCCGCAGGAAATGTCCGTGCTCGGCATTACCCCGGAACAGATCAGTACCGCCTTGAAGCAGAACGACTTTGTCGCCGCGGTCGGGCGTCTGCGCGGTCAGTACACGGCGGTCTCCCTGAGTGCCAACACCGCCCTGCACAGCGCCGCAGAATTCCGCAACCTGGTGGTGGCGACGGTGCATGGAGTGCCGATTCGTCTGGGACAGGTGGCCAAAGTCTCCCTGGGCGCTCAGACTTATGACTCATCCGTCATGGTGGACGGCCAGCCGGCGGTCAATATCGGCATCCAGCAGGCTCCCGGCAGTAATGCCCTGAACGTGTCCCAGGGTATTCAAAAGGTGATGGCCCAGTTGGACTCGACCATGCCGCCGGGCATGAAGGGCTACACCATTTACAATGGCGCGCAGTTCGTCAAAAGTTCTTTGCAGGAAGTGGAAGTCAACATCGCCCTCGCGCTGCTGGTGGTCATCCTGGTGATCTATTTCTTCATGGGCTCATGGCGGGCGCTGATCGTGCCGGTGCTCGCCATTCCGGTGGCGATGGTGGGGGCGGTCACCATTCTCCATGCCCTCGGCTATACCCTCAATCTGCTCACCCTTCTGGCCATGGTGCTGGCCATCGGGCTGGTGGTGGACGATGCCATCATCGTCGTCGAAAACGTCCACCGGCATATCGAAGACGGTGCCACGCCCCTGCACGCGGCGCTGCTCAGCGCCCGTGAGCTGGCCAGCCCCATCCTGGTGATGGCGACGACGCTGGTGGCAGTTTTCGCCCCTATGGCCTTCATCGGCGGGTTGGTGGGGCATTTGTTCAGCGAATTCGCCTTTACCATTGTCGCCACGGTGCTGCTGTCCATGGTGGCCGCCCTGACCCTCGCCCCCATGCTCGCCTCGCGGGTCCTGAAGGCCGGGCACGAAGGGCGGATGGCGCATCTGGTGGATCAGGTTTTCGGCCGACTCAAGGCCTTCTATGGGCGTGCCCTTTTTGCCAGTCTGCGGGTCTGGCCGGTCACCGTCACGCTGGCGCTGATTCTCACGGGGGGCATTTATTTTCTTTTCTCCATCAGCCAGAGCGAGTTGGCACCGCCCGCCAATCAGGGCATTGTCTATGTCAACGGCGTCGCCCAGCCGACCGCGACTCTGGAGTACATGAACGCCTACGATAGTTACCTGACCAAGACGGTTTTCAATAAAATCGACAGTCGCAGCCACAGCTTCGCGGTCAATGGGGTGGGTATCGGCGGTATGTTGCTGAACAACGAGGTGATGGCGGGTGTGGTGCTCAAACCAGAGCGCGGCAATGTCACCACTCAGCAAGTCAAAGAAAAAGTGCAGAAACTGGCCGAGCAGGTGCCGGGCATGAAGCTCTCCGCCTTCGGCCTGCCGCCCTTGCCGGGAGCCGCGGTGGGGCTGCCGGTGCAGTTCGTGCTCACCAGTACCGGCGGCGGTTATCACCAATTGGATGCAGTCTCCGGCAAGCTGGTGCGGGAGGCCAGGGCCAGCGGCCTGTTCTCCTTCGTCTGCAAAAATCTGAAGTATAACAATCAGATCCAGGAACTTCATATCAATCGCCAGATGGCTGCCTCCTTCGGCCTGAGCATGGCGGATATCGGGCAGAATCTGGAAACCCTGCTGGGCGGCAACTATGTCAATTATTTCGACATGGACGGCCTCAGCTACCGCGTTGTGCCCCAGGTGCCGCCCGCGTTGCGCGCCAATCCGGATTTCCTGAAGGCTTACACCATCAAGACGCCATCCGGCGCGCAGGTGCCACTGTCCACCTTTGTCTCCCTGCAGTCGCGACCGGCACCCACCTTCCTGCCGCAGTTCCAGCAGTTGCCCGCGGTCTTCATTCAGGCCAATCCGGCACCAGGGGTATCTTTGGGCCAAGCCCTGCAATTCCTGCGGGACCATGCCCAGAAAATCCTGCCCGCCGGGGATCAGATCCACTATGCCGGTGTCTCTCGTCAGTACATGCATCAGGGCAGTGCGCTGGCGGTCACCTTCGGCTTTGCGTTGTTGATGGTCCTGCTGCTGCTGGCGGCGCAGTTCAACAGCTTTCGCGATGCCCTGGTGGTGCTCACCGCAGTGCCCGTCGCGCTCTTCGGCGCCCTGCTGCCCATTGCGCTGGGCGCCTCCAGCGTCAATATTTATTCAGAAGTGGGTATGGTGATGCTCATCGGGTTGATCGCCAAACAGGGCATTCTTATCGTGCAATTTGCCCGTGTCATGCAGGAAGAAAAGCATTTCGACCGACGCCATGCGGTGGTGGAAGCGGCAACCCTGCGCCTACGCCCTATCCTCATGACGGTGGCGGCGATGGTTGCCGGTGCCTTACCCCTGCTCTTCGCCAGTGGCGGGAATGCCGATGCGAGGTTCTCCATGGGACTGGTCATTGTCAGCGGTCTGAGCTTCGGGTCGCTGGTTTCGCTCTTTGTGATTCCGGCGTTTTATGTGTGGTTCGGGCAGGTGGTGCGGAAGCCGGAGAGTGATCCGGAGAGTGATCCGGAGGGTGATTTGGTGGGGTAGTTTTGTTATGGGGGGATGTGGAGTTAGTGGTGGCGCCTTTTATATTGGGTTACGTAACGTCACAAAAAAATAAACAAAATCTGCCCATATTTTTGTAATGTACTGTTTATGAATGAATGAAATAGGAGTTTTAGGCGGCATCTTTCTTGCTTGACTTTCACCCGGCTGAAGCGGCATTCGTTTTCAAACAAGAGAGAGTGAGAAATATGACAGCATCATTGGTTAACGCACCGACCGCTGGTTCGTCAAAACTAAAAAACGCATCTGCCCAGACGACGGCTTTTGCTGATGAACTTCGGGCGATACGTGATGATATTGGTCTGCTTGTCACGGAGATACGCCACTTTCAAGCCTTCGGCGTGGACGGCGACTTTGATGAGTGGGCATTTTCTTTGACTTTTCTGGAAGCCCGGCTCACGCGGATGGCACAGTATTTTCCTGCTCGGTAGAACGGCTGATCCATGGCTGCACTGCCGGGTGATCGTCTGCTGCAATGGGACATTTTTAGGCTTGTAGCAACGTGAATGTAAAAAAAGATTTGTTTCTGTGGTTCCCCTCTTTACTGCTGTGCTGTGCGGTCCCGTCGGCCTACGCTATGACCCATGCGCAGGGAGAAATGCTCGGCGCTCAGGCCCGCGCGGGTAATGTCAGTGCATTACAGACCCTTGAAAAGGCAGCTAAAAGCGGGGATAAAACCGCCGAAAACTGGCTAGGGATTTACTACGGTGTTCAGAAAGAATATAGCAAGGCGGTGTTCTGGTCGCGCAAGGCAGCCATTCAAGGTGACCCGTTGGCCGAGTTTGTCATGGGCGAGGTGTACTACTACGGTAATGGCGTCCCGAAAAGCGACCGCATTGCATTGTATTGGTATAAATTGGCAGTAGCCCAAGGCTATCAGGGTGCGCAAGCCATGCTGACCAAGGTACGGCAAGAGATTGCGGCGCAGGCGGAGTTGCGCGACCACACTCAGGCAGTCGCTCGAGATGCACAGCGACCCGCAGGGGCAAGCAGTTCTATATCCCTGACAGCCAAAGAACAAAACCTTCTGGGCTACGCCTACTACATTGGCCAGGGCAAGCCCAAAAATTATGAAAAGGCAGTTTATTGGTACCGCAAGGCGGCTGCCCAAGGTGATGCGGGTGCTGAGAACAACCTGGGTGTGGCCTATAATTATGGTAATGGGGTAGACAAAAATTTTTCACGTGCTGTGTACTGGTATCGGAAGGCCGCTGATCAGGGGAATCCCAGTGCCCAAACGAATCTGGGAGTTGCCTATTACCAGGGCGACGGAGTGAAAAGTAGCACCATGGAGGCTCTGCACTGGTGGACGAAGGCTGCCAAGCAGGGCGATGCGCGTGCGCGTAGCTATTTGAATGTGGTAAAACGGGCGTCACGAGGGGTCAAATAACCGGAAAGCAAGCTGGGCGGTTTCCATTTTCAAGGGGGGCGACGCTTCTTATCGAGGTTCTCAGTAGTGGAAACGCAACTGAGCAACCATCAACGCATCGCCTTCTATTCGATACACCATGCGATGCTCATCTGTAATACGGCGTGACCAAAATCCTGAAAGAGCATGTTTCAGTGCTTCGGGTTTGCCAACTCCCGCGAAGGGCTCACGCTGTGTTTCACGCATCAGGAGGATGCCGGAAGCCCTTATCAAGCGGTGTGTGCTATATTTTCATCCCTGCAAAAGGCTAGGGGCGAGTGTGATTGCGGTATGGATGAAATAAGCGGAAAGCATCAGGCAGGATCTTGTGGCGGGGCAGGCGCGGCCTTTGATGCGATGGACCCTGACCAAAAAGTGGCTCTGGTGCGGGCCTTGCGCTGGCCGCTGTCGGCTTCGACAGGCACACCATCCTGTTCGACGACGCCGGGCCGTCCTGTCCGGCCATTGCTCGTGGACCCTAAAAATTTACCGCGGCGTCGCGCGCTGACCACTGTGGCTGGTCGATTTGCCTTGCTCCATGCCCTTGCCCACATTGAATTCAATGCCATCAATCTCGCGCTGGACGCGATTTGTCGCTTCCCCGGTCTACCCGATGATTTCTACCGCGACTGGTTGCGGGTGGCGCAGGAAGAGGCGGAGCATTTCGTCCTGTTGCGCGAGCAATTGCGACGTCTCGGTGGCGATTATGGCGACCTGCCCGCCCACGACGGTCTGTGGGAGATGGCCCTGGACACGGCGGCAGACCCGCTGGTGCGCATGGCGCTGGTGCCGCGTGTCCTGGAAGCGCGGGGGCTGGATGTCACCCCGGCCATGCGCGAACGGCTGCTGGCCGCAGGGGATGCAGAATCGGCCGCCGTGCTGGAGCGCATTGAACGCGATGAGCGCGGGCATGTGGCGGTGGGCAGCCGCTGGTTTCGCTATCTCTGTGCGCAACGCGGGCTGGAGCCGGACCGCACCTTCAAGACGCTATTGCAGCAGCGTTACCGGGGACGGATTCAGGGGCCGCTGGCGCTGACGGCGCGGCGTGCGGCGGGCTTTTCGGAGCCGGAACTGGACTGGTTGCAGAGCCGCATCGGACAACCCGTCGCCACGCGGCCGGAGCCGGTGCGCCATGATTGAGCGGATACTGGGTATTGAAAGCTCCTGCGATGAAACGGGGCTTGCCCTCTATGACCGCCAGCGTGGCCTGCTCGGCGAAGTGCTGTTCAGCCAGGTTGCCCTGCACGCGCCCTACGGCGGTGTCGTGCCGGAACTGGCATCGCGGGACCATGTGCGCCGCCTGCCCTTGCTGCTCGACGAGTTGCTGGCGCAGACCGGCGGGCAGCGTCCTGACGCCATCGCCGTCACCGCCGGACCGGGACTCATCGGTGCCCTGCTGGTGGGGGTGAATTTCGCCCGCGGGCTCGCCATGGGCTGGGATATCCCGGTGATCCCCGTGCATCATCTGGAAGGTCACCTGCTGGCGCCGCTGCTCAATGGGGTGGACCCCTTCCCGGCGGTCGCCCTGCTGGTTTCCGGCGGTCATACGCTGCTGGTGGAAGTCCGGGGCATCGGCGACTATATTTTGTTAGGGGAGACGCTGGATGACGCCGCCGGTGAAGCCTTCGACAAGGCGGCGAAGATGATGGGACTGGGCTATCCCGGTGGGCCGGCGCTGGCGGCCCTGGCGGAGGGAGGAGATGCCCGGGCTTTTCGCCTGCCGCGGCCGCTGCTGGACCGGCCGGGACTGGACTTCAGCTTCAGTGGTCTGAAAACGGCCTTCCGTCTGGCCTCCATGCCCATCGCGCCCGACGATGGGCAAAAGCGGACCGATCTGGCCGCCAGTTTTCAGGCCGCGGTGGTGGAGACGTTGTTCACGAAGTGCCAGCGCGCCCTGCGGCAGGCCGGGCTGAGGCGTCTGATCGTGGCTGGCGGGGTCGGCGCCAATCGGGCGCTGCGAGCGGCCCTGAACGGCCTGGTGTCTGAAGGTGTCGAAGTCTTTATAGCCGATCTCGCGCACTGTACGGACAACGCGGCGATGATCGCTCTCGCCGGTGCCCTGCACACGGAGCGGGCCCAGGCAGCCACGGCGGACTTCCCGGTGCGGGCGCGCTGGTCCCTGACGGAGGAGGAAGCGTGATGAACGAGCCATTTTCTCTGGACATGATCGTCGACGATCTGGCGGCACGGGATGTCGACTTTCAGGAGGGCCTGGACTGGCAGCAGACGGACCATCCGCAGGAAGCGGCCATCGCCTTCCGGCGCGCACTGGAGCACGGCCCGAAGAGTGCGGTGATCTGGACCTTCTACGCCTGGGCACTGTCTGCTTCCGGCGACCCACACGGGGCCATTGCCGCCTGCCGCCGCGCCATCGCCTGCGATGCGGAGTGGGGGCAGGCGTGGAATGACCTCGGTGAGTATCTGATGGACGCCGGCCGTGAAGACGAGGCACTCTTCGTGATCCGCCGCGCCCTGAAGGCCAAACGCTTCGACAGCCCGCATCTGGCGCAGATGAATCTGGCCCGCTACTACCTGCATAAGGGCAGCATGCGCCGTGCCCTGGCCGCAGCGCAGGAGGCGCAGCGGCTGGTTCCCGGTTTTCGTCCGGCGGTGCGACTGGCGGACTGGATCAGCGACCGGATGCAGGAGTGGAACATCCGGGATTGACCGGTCTCAGCGCCTTTGGAAGGGACGTTCGCTGCCATCCAGCAAACGGCGGATATTGCCGCGGTGCCGCCAGAGGATCAGTAGCGCTAGCACCAGAACGAGTAACCGCATGCTCGTCGCGGCAGAGACCGCAAAGACGATGGGCACCGCGCTGACCGCCGCCAGCAGCGCCGCCAGTGATGAAACCCGCGTTACGGCGAACACCAGTATCCATATACCCAGTATCGACAGGCCCAGCACCGGCAGGAGCGGCAGCAGAATACCCAGCGCCGTGGCCACCCCCTTGCCGCCGCGAAACCCAAAAAACACCGGATAGAGGTGGCCGAGAAAGGTGGCGAGGGCCACGGCGGCCAGCGCCCAGTCCTCCAGCCCGAGCAGGCGGGCGATGACGATGGGGACGATGCCCTTGGTCAGGTCGCCGAGCAAAGTCAGCAAGGCGGCCTTTTTGCCACCGATGCGCAGGATATTGGTGGCGCCGGGATTGCCCGATCCGGACTGGCGCGGGTCCCCCAGACCCAGCGCGCGCGCCACCAGAATGGCGCTGGCAATGGAACCGACGGCATACCCCCCGCCGATCAGGGCAACATCCAGAAGAAGTGACATGCAGTGCTTTGACCGGAAAATTGGTTATTATAGGCCGAGCTGCGGCGGATTGCCGCTTTTTTCGGGATAACCATGGATATTCTTTTTGTACGTGAACTGAAGGTGGACACCCGTATCGGCATTTACGACTGGGAACGTCAGGTCAAACAGACGGTGCTCGTCGATCTGGATATCGCTGGGGATGCGGGGGCCGCGGCGCGGACCGACAAGGTGGAGAACACCATCAACTACCAGACCATCTGCCAGCGCCTGGTCGCCCATATCGCCGCGTCGGAGGTGGAGCTGGTGGAGACCCTGGCCGAGCAGATCGCGGACATCATTCGCGGCGAATTCGGCGCGGCCTGGGTGCAAGTGACGGTGCATAAACCCGCCGCCGTGCGCGGAACACGGGACGTGGGGGTGCGGATCGAGCGGGGCAGTCGCCTACCCTGAGCGACCAAAGGCGTGGTCAGGCCGACACCACCATCCCATATAAATCATGGGCATCTGCCCGGTTGATCTCCACCTCCACCCAGTCCCCGACCTGCAACCCCGCGACTTTGCCCAGATGCACCACACCATCGATCTCCGGGGCGTCGCTGGCGGAGCGGGCGGTGATTTTGCCGCCCCGGCCCACTGCGTCCACCAGCATGCGCTGACGCTGACCCACCCGGTGTTGCAGGCGCTGGCGGCTGATAGCTTCCTGCACGGCCATGAATGCGGCGCGACGCTCTTCTTTGACCGACTCCGGCACCGCTCCGGCAATTGCGTTGGCGGGCGCACCTTCTACTGCGGAATAGGCGAAACAACCGACCCGATCCAGCTCTGCCGCCCGCAGAAAATCCAGTAACTCCGTAAAGTCCGCATCGGTCTCGCCGGGGAAGCCGACGATGAAGGTGCTGCGGATGGTCAGGTCGGGCACCGCCTGGCGCCAGCCGAGAATCCGGTCGAGGGTTTTTTCGGCGGCGGCGGGACGGCGCATGGCCTTGAGGATGCGCGGACTGCCGTGCTGCAGGGGCACGTCCAGGTAGGGCAGAATTTTGCCCGCCGCCATCAGGGGCAGGAGTTCGTCGATGTGCGGGTAGGGGTAGACGTAGTGCAGACGCACCCAGACGCCGAGTTCGCCCAGGGCCGCGCAGAGATCGGTGATGCGGGTCTTGAGCGGGCGGCCGTTGTGAAAGGCGGTGCGGTATTTGCGGTCCACCCCGTAAGCGCCGGTGTCCTGAGAAATCACCAGCAGTTCTTTGGCGCCACCGGCCACCAGCGCCTCGGCCTCGCGCAGAATATCGTCCGGCGCGCGGCTGACCAGCTTGCCGCGCATGCTGGGGATGATGCAGAAACTGCAGGACTGATTGCAGCCCTCGGAGATTTTGAGGTAGGCGTAGTGGGGCGGCGTCAGGCGCAGGCCCTGGGGCGGCACCAGATCGGTGTAGGGATCGTGGGCCGGAGGGAGTGCCGCATGAATCGCGTCGAGCACGGCCCCGGCCTGGTTGGGGCCGGTGACGGCAAGCACCTTGGGATGGGCGCCGCGTACAAAGTCGCCGCCCTCGCGGGCACCCAGACAACCGGTGACCACCACCTTGCCGTTCTCATTCAGTGCCTCGCCGATGGCCTCCAGGGATTCCTCCACCGCCGCGTCGATAAAGCCGCAGGTGTTGACGACCACCACGTCGGCGCTGGCGTAATCCCCCACCAGCAGGTAACCCTCGGCGCGCAACTGGGTGAGGATGCGCTCACTGTCCACCGTGGCCTTGGGGCAACCGAGGCTGACGAAGCCGACTTTGGGCGGCGTATTCGCGCCCGCCTTCAAAAGGTATTGCTCACGCTGACCACGCCCGGCACCGCGCCGACGATACGCTCGACCACCTGTTTGAGATCGATGACGGCATTGGGACAACCGGCGCAGGCGCCTTTCATGCGGACCCGCACGTCGCGTTCGACGATTTCCACCAGTTCGATATCGCCGCCATCGCGGTGGAGGATGTGGCGTACCGTCTGCACCGCCTCTGCCACGGCCGCAGGGTCGGGCAGTGGGTCGTCGGGTCCGTAGCGTTTCTGGCGGTCGAGTCCACGCTCGGCCATGGCCTGGGCGTGGGCGATTTTGGCCGCGGCGAGGGGGTCTTCCGCCTCCAGGGCGTCCAGTTCTTCTTCGCTGTAAAAGCGGATGGGGGATTTTACGGTTGAGCGCATGGCCGTCAATATAACATGCGGCCGCCGTCGACGACGAGGTTGTGGCCAGTGACGTAAGGTGCATCGAAGAGCAGATAGGCGATGGCGCCGGCAATATCCTCCGGGCTGCCGACGCGCTTGAGGGCGTTGCGTTGGATGAGCCCTTGCTGGTCGCCGTCGGGTGGGTCTTTGTCCTCGGCCCAGAGCACCACGCCGGGCGAAACGCTGTTGACGCGGATCTCCGGCCCCAGTTCTTTGGCGAGGGCGCGGGTGAGGGCGAGCAGACCCGCCTTCGTCACACTGTAGGGCAGATAACCGCGCAGAGGGATTTCGGCGTGGATGTCGCCAATATTGACGACGGCGCCGCCGGTTTTCCGCAAATGCGGTGCGGCGGCCTGGGTCAGGAAGAGGGGCGCGCGCAGATGCACGGCCTCCATCGCCGCCCAGTCTCCCGGCGTGATTTCGCCGAAAGGAGCAGGGGAATACAGCGAAGCGTTGTTGACGAGGCCGTCCAGGCAACCAAAATGCCCGATAGCGGCATCCATCAGGTGCGCGGGCGTTTCTGGGTCAGCCAGGTCGCCCGCGATCAACAAGGGTTCAGTTCCATGCCGCGCGCGCAACTCCTGCGCCAGGGCTTCGGCGTCTGCGGCGGATCGCTTATAATGCAGGGCGAGCTGGCAGCCTTCCGCGGCGAGCTGGCGGGCAATGGCGGCGCCTACCCTGCGGGCGGCGCCAGTGATGAGAACAACTTTTCCGGTAGCTTTCAAGAGGTGTCCATGCGCGCAGAGCGTCCCGATTTTTTAACCCATTCTCACGGGGCGCGCAAGATAAGTCTGCCCGTCCCGGACGCCGAAGCGCTGGCCCATTCGGCCGCACTGCTGACCCATATCCGGCGGGAAATCGATGCCGCCGGTGGGATGATCCCCTTTCGTCGTTATATGGAACTCGCCCTCTACACGCCGGGGCTGGGCTATTACATGGCGGGGCAGACCCGCTTCGGCGCGGCGGGCGACTTCGTCACGGCACCGGAAATGGGACGGGTGCTGGCCGCCGTGCTGGCACGGACCCTGCTACCCGATCTGGGGCCGGACGGCATTCTGGAATTTGGCGGTGGGAGCGGCGCACTGGCTGGCCAGATCCGGGAAATTTTGCCGGACACACCCTACACTTTGCTCGAACCCAGCCCCGATTTGCAGGCGCGGCAACGGGCAGCCGTGAGTGGAATTCAGCATCTGCAAACTTTGCCGGAGCACTGGCGTGGCGTGATGCTCGCCCACGAAGTGCTGGATGCCATGCCAGTGCAGGTGCTGGAGCTGGATGCCTCCGGGCAGTTGCACGAATGCGGCGTGCGCTGGAATGGCAAGGCACTGGATTGGGCGATGCTGCCTCCGCCGGTCGCTGCGCCGCTGGCGGCGCGGCTGGCGCCCTATGCAACGCATTGGCCCCGGCCCTATCGGACGGAAATCAATCTCACCGCCGAATCCTGGCTGCGCGAGGTCGCCGCCCGCCTGGACTCCGGCGCCATCCTTCTGATTGATTACGGGCACGAGGCCGCAGAGTTTTATCATCCGCAGCGGCAGACGGGCAGCCTGCGCGCCTATTATCGCCACCACTGGCTGGATGACCCCTTTTATCTGCCGGGCCTCTGCGACCTCACCGCCCATGTGGATTATACCGCGCTGATGACTGCTGCGGTGGAGGCCGGGCTGGAGGTGGCCTTTTATGGCCATCTCGCCCGCTTTCTGGTGGAACATGGGCTGGCCGAGGTGTATGGCACCCTTTGTGCGCAGGCGGGTGACGACGGCCGCTTCGCCCTGAATAATGAGATCAAACGGCTCACCCTGCCGCAGGAAATGGGCGAGAGCTTCAAGGTGTTGATTCTGAAAAAGCGAGAGAACACCTGACCAGCGAGACCACGCAATTCAGGGTCAGGGACCGTCCGTCCGCACGGGTCTCTTTTGGATTAGTTGACGGTATATTCTGACTGATCGCTGTGGTGTTCCAGAACACCTTCCATCCATTGCCAGAAATGCCAGGTTACGAGGCACATCGTGGGCAGGGAAAGAAAAGTCATCATCATTCCGGCAAGGTGTTCGTCGAACAACGGGGTCAGCCCCCAGAGCATATGGGACGATTGCGCGGGATTCATGCTCATGGCGCTCCAGAACCAGATGCCGCCCATCGCCATCATGGCCATTTCCATGATCCACACGTAAAGCGCCTTTTGCAAATGGTTACGCAGATTCGGCCACGACGGGAACACCTGAAGAGACTGCATCCAGACGATGATTCCTGAAACCAGATAAACGCCCGGCAGCAAGGCAAAAACCAACGGGCTTTTTAAGCCCAGCGACATCTGATCGGACATGTCCCATATAACCAGTATCACCGCCAGAATAACAGCGGTAACGGAGGGGCGATGCATGAATCGCAACAGCTTCCAGAATGCGCCGTTCATTTTTTCATTAGCAATCAGTTTAAAAGGAATTCCAAATACGATCAGTGGTGCCGCCAGTTCGAACTCACCCATGAGTTTTAAGGTGTACAGCGTCATCGATTCAGGCACAAAGGCATTGAGCGGAGATTCCCAAAGAAACATCGTCATCAGGATTCCGGCTACGAATGTCCACACTTTCCACTTGGACCAGTTCGCGTCAGAGCCCCGATCTGCCATGTAGCGATCATATTGTAGAAAATAGTAGGCTATCACGCCGATGGCCCCGAGCCACGGGATGGGGTTGAGGTTCATCAGCAATAACGTAGTCAGCCGGATGGGTGCGCCTGCCACCAGATATCCCGACGCATATAAGACAATCACCGCCAGCGATATCGGTAAGGCCATTTTCCAACGCCGCAGGAGACTACTCGCCCAGACCATATATCCCATTTGCAACTGTTTCATGTCGCCACCTCTTCCTTTCGGTGTGTACGGTGCACCTCGATACCATACGACAATTTTGCGTAAAAACAAGGCATGAATCGTGTCTTGGGCGCTACCCGCCCAACCCGTCCCTTGCCGTCATGCCGCCAGTGCAAAGCCCAGCGCCGGCGTACCGCCGGCATGTTCCGGAATGCGGCAACACCGGATTCCTGCGACGTGAATAATCCTATGCCCACCCGAACTCCCGTAACATGCGGCAAATTGTCGCACCCCGATATCAGGAGCGTTGGGGTGTCTCTGGTGGCAGCCGCTTGCCGGAATGGGTCGACCTGTGCGCGTCCACACATGGTGGCCGGGAAATGCTATACTTACCCATTGGGATCGTCGATCATGGAGAGCAGCCCCTTCCGCGTCTGACCCGGCAACAGCCATCTGATCTGATGCCGCCATTTTTTATGGACATGGACGCCCCCCCCCCAGCCATTCAGGAGACCCATCATGAGCAAGATCCAGCAAAGCAACAAAGAAATCAAGAAACAGCCGGCGATGACGCCCAAAGAGAAGAAACAGGCCAAACAGGCCAAGAAGAATTCCAGCGGTACGGGAGTCACCATCGTTCCCCACTGAAATCACCGGCGGTCGGTCAGGAAATATATGGAGGAGTGCCATAACGAGCGTACGTGGCGGTGCGCAGAAGTGGAGGGGAAATGCGTGATGCCTTGATGCATCACCAGGTTATTCCGGGGAGAGCGTCATCGCTACAAAAAAATCAGAGTTCTTATTCTGCGTAAAAAACGCCCTGAACAACGCAGTGGATACGGACTTGTTACGCGCGGAGTTGTTCAGCATCGAACAACTGAAACAACATGCGGTGATGCTGGCCGGTCAGCATCCCCTCGATCCCAGTCCGGGGCCGGATCGCCTCTTACCCCGCCTGGCGGATAATGCGCAGGTGTTGCGCGCAGCGTATGACGTAGTCACTGCGGGAGGTACACAGACAGAGCAGCGGACGCAATCTGCAGAGCTTTGGTTGCTTGACAATTTCTATCTTATCGAACAACAGATCATTCTGGCGCGAAGACACTTACCGAGTGGTTATGGCAGACAATTACCGCGCCTGCAATATGGAAAATTGGCGGGATTCCCGCGTGTCTACGATCTCGCATCGGAGTTGATTGCCCATCGGGATGCCCGCGTCGACAGTGATAATGTCAGTACCTATATCCAGGCTTACCAGACCATTACGCCATTAACGCTGGGTGAATTGTGGGCTTTCCCGATCATGCTGCAATTGGCCCTGCTGGAAAACCTGCGCCGTGCCGGTCTGCACGTTGCTTGCCGACGGGAAGAGCGCAATGCCGCCATTAGCTGGGCAGACCGCATGCTCGCGGCAGCGGAAAAAAATCCGAAGCAACTGATCCCGTTACTCGCGGAATTTGCCAATGCGGATATGCCGTTGACGGCACCCTTTGTAGAGGAGTTTTACGCCAGACTGCAGGCCTATGGTCCCGCTATGGCGTTTGTGCAAACCTGGGTCGAACAAAAATTGCTCGAACAGGGGATGACGGCGACGCAGTTATCCGAGGTGTCCGCAAGAAGGTCCGCTGCCAACCAGATATCCATGGCCAATAGCATCAGCAGCTTGCGCTTCCTGGCGACGGCGGATTGGCGCCACCACGTCGAAGCGCTCAGTGTCGTCGAACAGGTTCTCCGCCAGGATCCCATGGGGATACACGCCGAACAGGATTTCGCGACTCGTGATCGCTACCGCCACGCTATTGAGGATATTGCGCGGAGCAGTGGGCGTGATGAGTTGGCAGTGGCCCAGGGGGCGATCGTGCTCGCTCAGGCGGCCGTGCAGCGAGCGGGTATCGGAGATCGATCGGCGCATGTCGGATATTACCTGTTGGATCGCGGCCGGCAGCGGCTTGATCGCGCTATGGGCTGTCGCTTTGAATGGAAATCAGCGGCCAAGCAAATGAGTGGTCGTCTCCGTCTTTCTCTGTATATCAGCACTATCCTGTTGCTGACGGCTGCGGTCAGTCTGGTTTTGTACTTTCCCCTCGCGGAGATCAGCCCGACGGCTTGGCGTTTCTGGTGGCTCGGCATCCTCGGCATGGTGAGTATTTCGGCTTTGGCCGTTTCCCTGGTAAATCGCCTGGTCACCCTCATTATGGCGCCCCGTGCCCTGCCACAGATGGATTTTTCGCACGGCGTCCCTGATGCACATCGCAGCATGGTAGTCGTCCCGACGCTGCTGAGTACGCCACAGGAAATTGACGCGTTGCTGGAGGCCCAGGAAATTCGCTACCTGGGAAACCGCGATCGCAATATATATTTTGCGTTACTGACGGATTTTCGTGACGCGCCTGAACAGACCACCCCGGAAGATGCCCCTTTAATCGACTACGCACGCACCGCCATCCAGACCCTCAATGCGCGCTATGGTGATGACCGGCACTGCCTATTTTATTGGTTTCACCGGCCACGATTATGGAACCCGTTTGAACAGGTGTGGATGGGCTATGAACGTAAACGCGGCAAATTGGAACAATTTAACGCCGTACTGAGAGGCGCTGAGGCGTCGATATTTTCAGAGCGGATCGGCGATATGGCCATCCTCAGCAGCATCCGTTATGTCATCACGTTGGATACCGACACCCAATTACCCCGTGACACCGCGCGGGCACTCATCGGCCATATCGCGCACCCGCTGAACCGGGCGGTGTATGACACCGATAAGGGCCGTATCGTCGACGGCTACGCGATCATTCAGCCCCGCGTGGCGATTGATCTGACCAGCGCCGGTCAATCTCCGTTCAGCAAACTCATTGCCGGGGACTCCGGTATCGATCCCTATACGCGCGAGGTGTCCGACGTCTACCAGGATGTTTTCGGAGAGGGCTCTTTCATCGGCAAGGGTATCTACGATGTGGATGCCTTTCGCCAGGCTGTCGATGGCCGTTTTCCGGAAAATCTTGTTCTCAGCCACGACTTGCTGGAGGGCGGGTACGCCCGCGCAGCACTGGCGACGGACGTCGTCCTGATCGAGGAATTACCTGGGAGTTTTACCGCAGAAGCCTCCCGCCGCCACCGCTGGATTCGCGGCGACTGGCAGATCGCCGCCTGGCTGCTGCCGTCGGTGCCCGGTGCTCCGGGGGCCACCGGTATGCGGGTGCCGCGCCAGGCCAATCCGCTGTCCAGTCTGTCGAGATGGAAAATTTTTGACAATCTCCGCCGCAGCCTGTTGCCATCAGTACTGTTGCTCCTGCTGGCGGGAGGGTGGCTCTTTGATCCGGGGTTCGCCTGGTTATGGACCACGTTGGTAGTCGGGATCCTCCTCCTGCCCGCCCTGTTCTCGCCCCTCATTGATCTCTTCCATAAGCCGGAAGACCTCGACTGGGCAGCACATCTCTCCCTGACCAGGGGGTCCGTAGGTCGCCCACTGCTATCCGCGCTTCTGACCGTAACATTTCTGCCCTATGAAGCAGTGATGAGCCTGGATGCCATCCTGCGCTCAGGGTGGCGAATGCTCTTCACGCGTCGTGGCTTGTTACTCTGGCAGTTGCCCTCCTATGCGAGCCGAAATGCCTGCCATACCCTCAGCGACTTTCTTGGTGAGATCTGGGGTGCTCCACTTCTCGCGATCCTCCTCGGAATGGCCTTGTTGGCGGCGACAAAGCTGGGGATCAGTCCGCCCATGGCGTTGCTGTTCAGTATGCCTATTTTAGCGTTGTGGCTGTTGTCGCCGGTGATTGCATGGCGGATCAGCCGGCCCCTGCGTTCCGGCGTTACCGGCCTGAGTGATACACAGCAGCGCTTCCTGCGGATGTTGGCACGGCGCACCTGGCGTTTCTTTGATGACTTTGTAGGCCCTGCGGACCACTGGTTACCCCCTGATAATTTCCAGGAGTATCCCTTGACGGTCGTTGCTCCGCGTACTTCACCGACCAACATGGGCATGTCCCTGCTGGCGAACCTTGCTGCCTATGATTTTGGCTATATTTCTGCCGATGGGCTCCTCCAACTGACCGAAAACACCGTGGCGACGATGGAACGACTGGAACGCTATCACGGGCATTTTTACAACTGGTACGACACGCGCACCCTGCAAATACTGAGTCCGCAATACATCTCGGCGGTGGACAGCGGCAATCTCGGTGGTTGCCTGCTTACCCTCCAGGCCGGACTGAACGAGCTCAAAAATCATCCTGTGCTACGGAGCAACGACTTTGCGGGCTTGCAGGATACGTTGCGCATCTTGTCAGAGTGCATTCACGGCATTGCAGCGCCGGACCTGACTGAGAAAGTCCGCTCGCTGCAAGATGCGCTGCAGGCCACGACGCTCAACGGGCACCCCCCATCCCTGGCGGATACTCATAAGCTGCTCGCGGACATTCAACGTGTCAGCGGGGATATCGTGAACGGGCTTCCCGTCGAGCCCCCGGTGGATGGTGAATTGGCCTACTGGGCACGGGCGTTTGATCAGCAGTCCCGCGCGCTGGTTGCCGATCTGAAAGACCTCGTCCCTGAGCCGTGGCCCCTTGGAGATGTCCCGACGCTGGCGGAACTGGCCGGTGAAAACGCCTTTGGGACGGCAAGCACACGGATGGCAGCGGCGGAACGATTAAGCGTCATTGATCATTTGGTGGAGCGTTGCCGTGCATTAGCGGTGATGGACTTTGAATTTCTTTACGATCAGGCACGTGACCTGCTGGCGATTGGTTACGACGTCGGGGAACGACGCCGCGATCCATCCTGTTATGACCTGCTGGCGTCAGAAGCGCGCCTCGCCAGTTTTCTGCTCATCGCCCAAGGACAAGCTCCACAGAAACATTGGTTCTCGCTGGGCCGCTTGTTGACGAGTTACGGCGGCGACCTGTGTTTGATTTCGTGGAGCGGCTCGATGTTCGAGTACCTCATGCCCCAATTGATCATGCCGGATTATCCCGGTACCCTGCTCAACCAGACCTGCAAAGCGGCCGTATCCCGCCAAATGGAGTATGGCCGCCAACGCGCCGTGCCCTGGGGTATATCGGAGTCCTGCTATAACGCTACCGACATCCATCAAGTCTATCAATACCGGGCCTTCGGCGTCCCCGGTCTGGGTTTCCAGCGCGGCCTCGGTGATGATCTGGTCATCGCGCCCTATGCCAGCGCGCTGGCGCTGACCGTAATGCCGTCGGAGGCCTGCCATAACCTGCAGGCCCTTGCCGCCGAAGGATTTCTCGGTACCTATGGTTTTTACGAGGCGATCGATTATACGCCGTCACGTGTGACACCGGGCAAAAGCCATGTCATTGTCCGCAATTTCATGGCGCATCATCAGGGCATGAGTCTCCTGGCCTTTGCCCATGTGCTCCTCCATCAACCGATGCAGCGCCGGTTTTTGTCGGACCCCGGCACTCAGGCCACCGAATTGTTGTTGCAGGAGCGTTTGCCCAAGCAAGCGGCCACATTGCATCCGCATGCTGCCGAAGTCGGCGCGGCCGCACACGCGCCCAGCCCGGATAACGCCGCGATCATGCGCATATTCACGCATCCCAATACCCCCATGCCAGAGGTTCACCTCCTGTCTAATGGACGCTACCACGTCATGGCGAACAACGCTGGCGGCGGTTACAGTCGTTGTGCTGGTCTCGCCGTGAACCGCTGGCGCGAGGATATTGCTGCAGATGCCTGGGGTAGTTTCATTTATCTGCGCGATCGTGATTCCGGACGCTTTTGGTCGACCACCTATCAACCTACCCGGAGCAAGGCCGATCACTATGAGGCGATTTTCGTCCAGGGGCGAGCGGAATATCGACGCAGCGACCAGATGATAGAAAGCTATATGGAGGTCGGCGTTGCGCCGGAAGATGATGTCGAGATCCGGCGCGTGACGCTCACCAATACGTCCTCGCGCATGCGCCACATTGAGTTGACGAGTTATACCGAGGTGGTCCTCGCGCCGCTGAATGCCGACCTGGCCCACCGTGCATTCAGCAACCTGTTCGTCCAGACCGAAATTCTGGCAGAGCACAACGCCATTCTGTGCACCCGCCGTCACCGCTCGCCGGACGAGCAAGTGCCGTGGATGTTTCATCTTTTTGCGGCTCCCGGAGCCGTGGCCAGTGAAGCGTCCTATGAAACGGATCGGGCAAAATTTATCGGCCGTGGTCGCACGGTCGAGCATCCGCGCGTGTTCAATAGCTTGGGCCACTCTGCTTTGTCGAATACCGAGGGTTCGGTGCTGGATCCCATCGTCGCCATCCGCCGTACCCTGACTCTTGACGTGGATGAATCGGCAACGGTGCAGATCATCTCGGGAGTTGCCGACACCCGCGAGGCCGCAATCGCCCTGCTGGAGAAGTATGGTGATCGTCACTTTGTGGAACGCGCTTTTGAAATGGCCTGGTTCCAGAGTCAGGAAGTGCTGCGTCGCCTGAACGCCAGCGAAGCCGACGCTCAGGTGTATGGCCGCCTCGCCAATTCTGTGGTCTATGTCAGTGCCCTGCGCCGCGCCGCGCCTAGCGTGATTGCCCGTAATCAGTTGGGGCAATCCGGCCTGTGGCGCTTCGGCATATCGGGTGATTTTCCCATTGTGCTGCTGCGCATCGGTCAATTAAACCGCATCGATCTGGTGAAGCAGATGCTGCAAGCGCACGCCTATTGGCGTCTGAAGGGACTGGCGGCAGACCTGGTCATCATCAACGAAGATTTTTCGGGCTACCGGGCCACGCTGCAAGACCAGATCATGGGGTTGATTCATGCCGGTCCGGAGGCACAAGTCATCGACAGGCCAGGCGGCGTATTTGTGCGTCGTGCCGAAGAGCTTTCTGAAGAAGATCGCGTGCTGTTCCAAACCGTCGCGCGCATGATTATTACGGACAGCGCCGAGTCCTTGCTGGAGCAGGTGGAGCGGCGGGTGCCTGTGGACCGTTTCCCGGAAAAATTAAGCCCGGCAACGCCACGCGTCGTAGAGGCGATCCAGCCGCTGCTTGCCCGTGAACGTATTTTCTTCAATGGATTAGGCGGATTCACCCCCGATGGACGTGAATACGTTATCAGTCTGGAACCGGGTCGAAGTACGCCCGCGCCTTGGGCCAATGTGATCGCCAGTCCGCACATGGGCACCGTCATCAGCGAGAGCGGCGGCGCCTATACCTGGGTCGAAAACGCCCATGAGTTCCGCCTGACCACCTGGCACAACGATCCCCTGAGCGATAGCAGTGGTGAAGCCTTCTACATCCGCGACGAAGACACCGGGGCATTTTGGTCACCCGCCCCGCTGCCGGCCCGCGGACAGTCTGGATATGTCTGTCGCCACGGCTTTGGATATAGCGTTTTTGAACACTACGAAAGCGGGATCTCCTCAGAGATGACTACCTACGTCGCTATGGACGCGCCCGTCAAGTTTGTGGTGATCAAGCTGCATAATTATTCAAAACGCGCGCGGCGGCTCTCGCTGACCGGATACTGGGAACTGGTGCTCGGCGAGTGGCGTCATGCCAATATGATGCATATCGTTACCGAAACGGATCTGCATAACGGCGCGCTGTATGCGCACAATGACTACGGTCAGGCGTGCGGGCACCGGATCGTGTTTGTCCAGACCAGCGAACGGGAGCGTACGCTCACGGGCAATCGCACGGAGTTTATCGGCCGCAACGGCACGCTCGCCGATCCTGCGGCGCTGCACCGCAACCGTTTATCCGGCAAGACCGGAGCCTGCCTGGATCCCTGTGCCGCTATGCAAACGCAGGTCGAGCTGGGCGAAGGTATGGAGCGCGAGGTCGTGTTTATTTTTGGTACCGCAATCAGCACGGACGAGGCACAGCAAACTATGGACCGCTTTGCCGGAAGAGAGGGTGCCCGGCAGGCATTGGCCGGTGTGCGGGAGTACTGGAACCGCACCCTGGGCACCCTATATGTGGAAACACCGGACCCCGCGCTGAATGTTTTGGCGAACGGCTGGCTGGTCTACCAGACCATCTCCAGCAGACTCTGGGGCCGCAGCGGTACCTATCAGTCGGGCGGGGCCTACGGTTTCCGCGATCAATTACAAGACACCATGGCGCTGATCCACACTACACCGTGGCTGGCCCGCGAGCATCTGGTCCGTTGCGCAGGGCGCCAATTCCGTCAGGGCGATGTCCAGCACTGGTGGCACCCGCCCTACGGCCAGGGAGTGCGCACCCATATTTCGGATGACTATCTCTGGTTACCCTATGCCACCTGTCGTTTTGTGATGACGACCGGGGACAGCGGCGTACTCGACGAGTCCATCCATTTTCTTGAAGGCCGTGAGTTGAATCCGGAGGAAGAGTCCTATTACGACCAGCCGCAGCAATCCGCCGAATCCGCCAGCCTCTATGATCATTGCGTGCTGGCGCTTAAAAACGGATTACGGTTTGGTGCGCATGGATTGCCGCTGATGGGCTGTGGCGACTGGAATGATGGGATGAATCTGGTCGGCCGTGAGGGCCGGGGCGAAAGCGTGTGGCTCGCATGGTTCCTGGTTCAGAACCTACAACAGTTTGCGGAACTCGCGCGTAATCGGGGTGATACCGCGGTCGTTGATCTTTGTACGGAACAAGCAGCCCGCTTACAGAACAGCGTAGAAAAAAATGCCTGGGACGGCGACTGGTATCGGCGGGCCTATTTTGATGACGGTACCCCCTTGGGCTCTGCCACGAATGACGAATGCCAGATAGATTCCATCAGCCAGAGCTGGGCCGTTCTTTCCGGGGCGGGCGACCCCTTGCGGGCGCGACGGGCCATGGCGGCTGTCGATGAGCACTTGGTCCGTCGCGATGCACAACTGATCCAACTACTGACCCCGCCCTTCGACCACTCAGCACTTGAACCCGGCTATATCAAAGGCTATGTGCCCGGAGTGCGCGAGAACGGTGGGCAATATACCCATGCCGCTATCTGGGCCACCATGGCTTATGCCCAAATGGCCGACAAAGCACGTGCCTGGGAATTGTTCTACATGCTCAACCCCGTCCATCATGGCAGCAGTCCAGAAGCGATTGCCCGCTATAAGGTAGAGCCTTACGTGATGTGCGCTGATATCTATGGCGCAGCACCGCATATCGGTCGCGGCGGCTGGACCTGGTACACCGGGGCGGCGGGCTGGATGTACCGATTAACGATCGAAACCTTGTTGGGCTTGTCCCTCGAAGTCGATCACCTGCGCATCACGCCCTGCGTCCCCGCGGACTGGAAGTTCTATAAGGTTCACTACCGCTACCGCGACACCCCGTACCATATCACCGTCCATTGCGATGGCGTCCCGTCAGCGCGGGGGGCGCACCTCACCATGGACGGTGCTGAATTACCGCAAAACCGGATTCCGCTCGTGGATGATCGCCGCGAGCACCATGTCGATGTCTACCTGGATTAAATGCAGATCAGGTACAGCCTGGACCCCACAGCGAGTCGCTCAAATCACCCGCGAGTAGCGCACCGGCTTTTGCGCGAGGTAGGCGTCGAAGGCCATGCAGATATGGCGGATCAGCAGCCGCCCCTGCGGAGTGACCGTCAGGGTATGGTCGTCCATGTGCAGAAGTCCATCACTCGCCATGGCCTCCAGGGCGGGCAGGCTGGCCGCGAAATGCTGGCGGAAATCCAGTGCGAACTGCCGGTTCAGCGCGGCAAAATCCAGGCTGAAATCGCAGATCAGACGGGTGATGATGTGGCGGCGCAGCAGATCCTCGTCGCTCAGGTGCAGGCCGCGCTCCACCGGTAAGTGGCCGCTCTCCAGGGTGGTGCCCCAGGTATCCAGGTCCTTGATGTTCTGACTGTAGGTGGGACCGACCATGGCGATGGCGCTCATCCCGAAGGCCAACAGATCCGTCCCGGCATGGGTGGAGTAGCCCTGAAAATTGCGATACAGGCTGCCTTCTCGCTGCGCGACGGCCAATTCATCATCGGGCAGGGCAAAGTGGTCCATGCCGATATAGAGATAACCGGCCTGCTGCAGGGTGGCGATGCTGTCGGCGAGGATGCGCAGCTTGGTGTCGGGACTGGGGATGTCCGCGTCGGGAATCCGCTTCTGGGGCGGGAAGCGCTCCGGCAGGTGGGCATAATTGAAGACGGACAGGCGATCCGGGCGCAAGGCGAGAACCGCCTCCAGCGTCCGGGCAAAGCTTTCCGGAGTCTGCAGGGGCAGGCCGTAGATGAGATCGAGGCTGACGGAGCGAAAGCCAAGCTGGCGCGCCTCGTCGATGACACCCGCAGTGAGTGCGAAACTCTGTTCGCGATGCACGGCTTTCTGCACCGCCGTATCCAGATCCTGCACCCCGATGCTGATGCGGTTGAAGCCGAAGTCGCGGAGGAGGCGGAGCGTGCCGGGCTCCAGCGCGCGCGGGTCGATTTCGATGCCGTATTCCCCTCGATCATCCGGGAGCAAAAGAAAGTGTTTGCGGATGCTGTCCAGGAGGGTGGTCATGTCATGCCGGCGGAGGAAAGTGGGTGTGCCGCCGCCGAAATGCAGTTGGTCCACGGGACGGTTGCCGTCGATGTGGGCGCGCGTCAGGGCCATTTCCCGGTCCAGATGGGCGACATAGGGTGTTCCCCATTCGTGATGGCGGGTGACCACCTTGGTGCAGGCGCAGTAAAAACACAGATGCTCGCAAAAGGGGATATGGAAGTATAGGGAGAGTGGGCGACCGCTGGTATTGGAGCGGTCGAGCGCGCCTTGCAGCGATCGTTCATCGAAATCTTCGCGGAAATGGGGGGCTGTGGGGTACGAGGTGTAGCGTGGCCCCGGCTGGTCGTAACGGCGGATGAGTTCCGGGTCAAAAATCAGGCTTTGGGTGGGTGTTATGGTCATCAGCTTTCGGCTCCGTCGAAACGCGGTTGCAGGGCGATCATAAGCCTGAAATATCCTTTACCCCAAGCAGGTTGGCCGCCACGCTGGCGCGGATTTCGGCGAGGAAGGCCTGCATGTGCGGCTGCTCCGCCTGCTCCGCCGTGGTGGCCGCCTGCAGCGTTTGCCAGAGACCCTGCGATCCCAGAGGAATGGCGCGGACATAGTTTTTTTCGCCGTAACTTCCCACCGCCCAGGCTGGTAACGCGGCGATGCCCTGCCCGGAGGCGACGAGCTGAAGAATGATGACGGTGAGCTCCGCGTGGCGCCGCCGCCAGGGCTGGACACCCGCGGGCTGGAGAAATTCGCGAAACAGATCGAGGCGGCGATCCTCCACCGGGTAGGTGATCAGGGTTTCTTCCAGAAAGTCCGCGGGGCTCAGAAAGCTGCGTTCAGCCAAAGCGTGCCGCGGATTGACCAGTGCGACGACTTCATAAGCGAAGAGCGGGTGCACGACAATATCGCAGCCCATGGCATCCGGGGCGGTCAACACCATGAGGTCGGCCTGATGGCTTTGGAGCAGGGGTAAGGGATCCTGCTGAAAGCCCGAAACCAGATCCATTTCCACGTCCGGCCAGTTCTCGCGAAAGTGGTTCATGGCGGGCGTCAGCCAGTCGAAGCAGGTATGGCATTCGACGGCGATACGCAGGCGGCCGCTGTTGCCTGCTGCCCGCCGTCGCAGTTCCTCCTGCATCTGCCGGATACGCGGCAGCACTTCCCGGGCCACGGCCAGCAAGGCCTCTCCGGCGGGGCTCATGCGTAACTGCGCGCCACGTTCCCGGTCCAGGAGATTGACGCCATATTCTGCTTCCAGCCCGCGCAACTGGTGGGAGAGCGCGGACTGGGTGAGGTGCAGACGTTGCGCCGCCGCGGCGAGGCTGCCGAACTGGGCGACTGCCTCAATAGTGCGCAGGTGACGGATTTCCAGTGGCATGCGGATCCCGGTGGGCAACAGATCAGGTTGCAGTTTCCCACGAACATCGGGTAATGCAAAGACTTTTGGGGATGATGGGGATTTCGTCGCGCGGCACTCCGTTCGCCGAAGGTGACCGGCGATTATATTTATGCAGAGGCAACGTCACAAAAAGTTCATGAAAATGTCATAATAGTGTCATGTTGGCCCTTTACCATAGGTGGCATCATTTCAAGAACACCAATAGAGGGGGTTGCTGTGTTTATCAAAAACCGTATTGTCATCGCTATTGCTGCCGCCCTGTGTGGCGTCAGTGCCGCCGCACAGGCGTCCGATATCGGAACCCTGACCAAGTATCTGAAAATAGACGGCCAGATCCGCTCTTATTATTTCAGCCGGGATTACGGTGCAACCGGACCCAATACCTACAATCAGGATGCCTTTAGTCTGGGAGGCCTCCTGAATATCAAAACCACCCCTTTCCTCGGTGGATTTGGTGTAGGTGTCAGTTTTTTCACGGCGAACGCTCTGAGCGCCAATGATCTTAGCGGTGCCCCATCCTATCCCCACCTGGATGCCACGCTGATGGGGCCGAGACCATCTGTCAATCGACTGGGGCAAGCCTATATCCAGTATGAGATACCCAAGGTTTTTCTGGTTCGTGCCGGCGATCAGGAACTCAACACGCCGTGGATGAACGGAAATGATTCGCGGATGATTCCTTCCAGTTACCAAGGTGTTTTTGCCGAAGTGTCACCCTATTGTGATCTGCATTTCTATGGCATGCGCATTACCCAGTGGGCCAGTCGTACGTCCGGAAACTACTACCGCGATAATCTCTTTTACCCCGCGTCCTTTGACGGCGATCCGATGTATGGTGGCAGTGCACAACTTAGCCCCAATGCGCCAGAAAGTAACGGTGCTTTGGCCTTTGGTGCCTCTTATTCTCTTATGGGTGCCAAGGCCGATCTGTGGTACTACGATTTTTATCAGTTTGCCAAGATGTTCTACGCGAATGTCAACTATACTCTCAAAACCGGCACCGGATTTGATCCTTTCGTTGGCGGTCAGTATGTTCGTGAGTATGGTGCCTCGTTACTCTCCAAGCAGGGTGCCAATGCCACGGCATGGGGCGCCATCGGTGGTGTGAATTATAAAACGGGTATCGGTGGGGGTAGCTTCAGTGTGGCCTATAACAGCGTTGAGCCGCAGAATGGTGGATTTTTAAATGGTGGACTCATTTCACCTTATACCGTGGGCTATGCGACGGATCCGCTCTATACCACAGCGATGATTCGTGGCTTGGCGGACAATCTTGGGCCTGGTCATGGTTACAAGATAAAGTGGACACAGAATATCAACATGATGGATCAGCACTTCCTGTTTATAGCGGCTTTTGCGCATTTCACGACTTACTACAACGGCAGCAGCAGTTACCCCTATCTGGACCTGACCTATTTCCCGCAAGGCATGTTCAAAGGATTGTCTATTCGTGATCGGGTAGAATTGGCTACCGGAACGAGTGCGCAATATGGTAATGGTGCCGGCTTCAACAAGGGGCATTCCTTCATCTACAACCGGGTGATGTTGACCTACGCATTTTAGTTTTCCTACTGCTTGGTTCCTCCTCTCCTCGCCTCGACCCGCAAGTCGGGGCTTTTTTGTATCCGTTCGCGGCCTATATCCCGAAGATCTGGCGGAGAACGTACTCCGGCTTGAGATCTTCCATACAGCGGTGATGTTGGAGTGGACACTCGCGCTTTCCGCATGGACTGCAGGGCAGGTCGATGCGTAGAGCCTGCGCCCCGGCGGAAAGGGGGGGGGTCATGCTGAGGGGTGTGGAGCCATAGAGCGCGATGACCCGGCTGCCGACAGCCCCTGCCACATGCATCAGACCAGAGTCGTTGCTGACCGTCAGGGGGGCGAGCGACAGCAGGTCCAGAGCTTCCAGCAGGGTGGTCCGGCCCCCCAGGTCAAGGGTTTCCGGGACGACCGCCGCTATGGCCCGAGTGATTTCCACATCCTTGGGACTGCCGAAAATCCACACGGCATAGCCGCGGTCGACAAGGGCTTGGGCCAGGGTACTCCAGTGGTGCACCGGCCAGCGCTTGGCCGGACCATATTCGGCACCGGGTGCCAGGGCGACCAGGGGCCGTTGTGGCGGGCTTATGCCCAACCGCTGCAGGGTCGCGGCAAGGGCCGCCCGGTTTACCTGTAAACGGGGCGCGGGCAGTTGCGTGGGTTGTGGAAGGCGTAGCGGCAGTCCGAGGGCAACGAAGCGGTCCACGGTGCGCGGCAGTTTCTTTTTGTTCAAGCGACGGCGGTCATTCAGGAGCAAACGGCGCCCCGCACCGCTGAAACCGGTGCGGGTCGGGATACGTGCCCAATAAGGGACCAACGCGGATTTGAAGCTGTTGGGCAGGCAGATGGACCAGTCATAGTTCTGTGCGCGCAATTCCGCTGCGGTCCGGCGCCGCAGACGCAACCCCAGTTGACCGTGGTCGATGCATAGGGGCATGGCCCGCCGCACCTCCAGCATGCGTTCCGCCACCGGAATGCTGGCGGGCGGCGCCAGGACATCCACCTGCAGGCGTGGCCAGCGACGGCGCAGTACCTGCAACAATACCTGCGCCATGACCATATCTCCCACCCAGGCAGGACCGATCAGCAGCAGGCGGGCGGGATCGTAGCTGTGGGCAATGCGGGTGTTGTGCGGAGCAAAGGCCTCATGTTCGTTACAGGGCGGTTCTGCTGCGCCGGCATCGTGTGCATCGGGATCATCCTGCAACTTTGGTCGTTGCTCGGCCATATTACTTGCCTATGAGCATGATCAGCGCTTCGACCGAGATCAGGATGATGATGATCCATTCCAGAATCGTCTCCCGGTGGTGCCGGCTGGCCACGATCATGACTTCCAGCCCCTCATGAATGGCGTCGAGTTTTTCATCCAGGGCGCGGAACCGGCTGGTGAGCTCCAGATCGGCGGAGAGTTCGCGGGAGAGTAGTTCCAGCCCCGGGGTTTCCCAGACAATGTCGGGGTTGTCCAGCACCGCCAGACGGGAAAGGATTTCGGTGCGGGTGGCGGAAGTCGAGGCGAGAAAGCGCAGATGTCCGCCGCGCCATCCCGGCAAACGCCCGGTGCGGGCCACTTCCGAGAGTAGGTTCAGGGTGGTTTCCAGCAGATTTTCGACGGCTTCTTCGTGGAGTTCCAGGGCTAGGCTCTGGGCCAGACGCAGGGCGACCAGAAGGATGCGTTCTTCATCGAGATTCTTAAGGGTGACGCCGTCACGGCCCACGCCATCACGTTCGCCGACCAGGATCGCGAGCTCTTCGACCTTGGGGTTGGCGATGGGGGTGAACTGCGCCTGCACGGTGGCGATGACTCTGGCCTGCAATGCCGGTCCAGCGCCGAAAAAGCAGATGACGCCGGACCGGAAGAGCACCACCCAGGCGTCACCGTCGCGAAGCAGGCGATGGGCGGGCGTATCCTCTGCTATTTCTATTCCGAAATCTTCGCGCCAGCTTTTGAGAGAGATATGACGTACCGGCTGGATGGCGTGGAGGATGCTGTTCATGGCTCAGGCCTCGGGGAGCAGTTTGCCGGGGTTGAGAATGGCGTCAGGGTCGAAGACCCGTTTGATGGCGCGCTGGATGCTCAGGCTTTCCGGGCTCAGTTCCAGGGGGACATAGGCGCGCTTGCTGCTGCCGATGCCGTGTTCGCCGGAGAGGGTTCCATCCAGTGTCAGTACGGCCTGAAAGAGCTTTTGCAGGCCGTGCCTGGCACGGCGCATTTCGTTGTCATCTTGGGGATGGACCAGAAAGTTGACGTGCAGGTTGCCGTTCCCGGCGTGCCCGAAGCTGACGATATGCAGGGACTGTTCTGCAGCGATCCCTTCTATGGCCTCCAGCAATTCGCGCAGGCGGCTGACCGGCACGACCACGTCCTCGTTGATTTTGAGGGGTGCCATGGCCTTGGTGGCGGGGGACAGGGATTTGCGCGCCGCCCACAGATCGGCGACGGCAGCCGCGTCAGTCGCCTCCAGGATTTCCAGGTTTCCCTCGCCCGCCAGAGCGGCGCGGATGGCCCGCACCTGGTCGGGGATGGTGACCGCCTCGCCATCCACCTCGACCATCAGCAGGGCGTTGCTGCCTTCGGGCAGATCCCTGGCGGCGCCCATGGCGCGCACTGCGGCCAGGGCGTAGGGGTCCATGAGTTCCAGGGCGCTGGGCGTATGGTGTTGTGCCATCACCCGCTGCACCGCCGCGCAGGCGCTGGCCGTATTGTCATAGACGGCGCGCAGGGTGGCCTGGGCGGCGGGGAGGGGGAGCAGGCGCAGGGTGGCCTCGGTGATGAGGGCAAGGGTGCCCTCGCTGCCTACCAACAGACGGGTCAGGTCATAGCCGACCACACCTTTGCTGGTATGAACGCCGCAGCACAGCGTTTCGCCGGCGCCGGTGACGGCACGCAGGCCCAGCACGTAATCGCGGGTGACGCCATATTTTACGGCGTGCGGCCCGCCGGCATTCATGGCCAGATTGCCGCCGATGCGGCAGTAGGGGTTGCTGCCGGGATCAGGGGGGTAAAATAGGCCGTCGGCCTGTACATAGGTACTGATCGCGGCCGTGATATATCCGGCTTCTACGGTGATGGTACGGTCCACCGCGCTGTAATCGCAGATTTTTTGCATGCACTCGAAGCTGACGACGGCGCTGCCGGGTACCGGCTGTGCCCCGCCGACATTCCCGGAACCTGCTCCGCGCGGCACGAGGGGCAGACGATGGCGGCGGGCAATGCTGACAATCGCCTGCACCTCTTCATGGCTGTGCGGAAAAAGCACCATCACGGGTACGCAACTCCCCGGGGTATCGTCGCGGCTATAGATGGCGAGAGTTTCTGCATCGTCGCGCACCCGCTCGGCATCGAGAGCGGCGCGCAGGGCGGGAATGATGGTACTGACGCTCATGGCTGGCTCCCTCGGATTTTTTGCAGGAGCGCGGTGGTGCTCCGTTCGTGGCGAAAAGGAATGCTGAGTACGCGGCCGCCTCCGGCCTGCACCCAATCGGCACCGACGATGCGCTCTATCGGCCAGTCGCCACCTTTGATCAGCACGTCGGGTTGGAGATGTTGGATCAACTTCAGCGGGGTGTCATCGTCAAACGCCGTAACGAAATCTACCGCCTGTAATCCGGCGAGCACCGCCATGCGGTCTTCCTCGCTGTTGACCGGGCGATCCGCGCCTTTGCCGAGGCGGCGCACCGAGGCATCACTGTTGACGCCTACCACCAGGCAGGCGCCTTCGGCGCGGGCTTCGGCGAGATACTGCACATGGCCCCGGTGCAATACATCGAAGACGCCGTTGGTAAAGACCAGGGGGCGACGGAAGGTGCAGGCTTCACCCAACGCGTCCCAGTCGCGGAGCACCTGGCCGGTGTGGAATACGGACGCGGGGGCGTCGCCCACAAAGCTGGCATCGACGCCACTGCAGAGGGCGTGAATGAGGACGAGGTGGACTTCCTGAATGCGTGCGGTGTTCTGCTCGGGCACCCGCAGTTCAATGTCCACGGGGCGCAGCAGTGGCGCGAGTTGCCCGCCTTCCTTGCCGGTAAGAGCCAGCACCCACATGCCGCGCTGTTGAGCGGTCCGGGCGGCGGCGATGACGTTGGCGGAGTTGCCGGAGGTGCTGAATGCGACCAGACAGTCACCAGGACGGCCCAAGGCCTCGATCTGGCGGGCGAAAATCTGTTCATAGCAGGCATCATTGGCGATGGCGGTGACCACACTGCTGTCGGTGCTGAGGGCGATGGCGGGCAGGGCGCGGCGTGTTGTCTCAAAGCGGTTGACCAGTTCCGAAGCGAGGTGCTGGGCATCTCCGGAAGAACCGCCGTTACCGCAACTGAGCACTTGCCCGCCCGCCTGCAGGGTGGCGATCAGGCGCCGACTGGCTTGCGCGAAAGGCGCTGCAAGGACCGCGGCGGAGTGCCCCATACAGGTGATACTGTTGTGCAGGGCAGAACCTATCCAGTCATTGCCGGTCATGGGCTGGGTACTCTGAAGGCATCACGAATCCAGTCTGCCGGGGCATCACCATCAAGGGCGACCACATCAAAGCGGCAGGGGCGTAATCCATGCTGCGGGTTACGCAGCAAAAAATATTCTGCGGCGCGAATCAACCGTTTTTGCTTGCGGCCGGTGATGCTGGCCGCCGCCCCCCCCTGCCGGTCATGGGCACGCTGGCGTACCTCCACGAAGACCAAGGTATCACCATCGAGGGTGATGATGTCAATTTCTCCCATCCGGCAACGATAGTTGCGCGTCAGGGGGTGCAGTCCGTGGCCGGCGAGCAGCGCAATCGCACTGTCCTCACCCTGCTGACCTGAAATCTGGCGTGGCGACGGCATGATTCAGGCGCCCGGCCCAGGCACTCCCGATAAAGGGACGACCCGTCCGTTCTCCACTTCCATCCATTCCATGTCCCGCACGATGCGGCCGTCGGCAGCAAAGCGGAGGACGCCTGTAGCGCCGTTCAGGCTGCCACTCATATCCTGGTCCAGAACGCGCTCCGCCATTCGGTAGGCATCCAGCCCGAAGGCCGCCATGCGCCACTGGGCGTCACTGGCATTGGGGAGATTGGTACGCAACAGTAGTGATGCTTGCGGCCAGCTTTGCCCGGGGTTGATGATCCAGGGCATATCGACCGATTCAATGCCGGAGAGCCCCTGCGCGTCGCTGGGCAAGACTGCGCCGTGCAGCAAGGCCGGGCTGAAGACAGGCACAGTGCGATTGATCAGCCGGATGGATGTCACCGCAGAGTTGGCGTTTTTCGCATCGGTAACCAAAAAGACAAAACTGTGTCGCCCGGGTGACGCGCTCAACAGCTGTTGCGCCTTGCTGGTGAGTGAGCGACCGGGCAGGTAGGTGGTGACGCCACTGACGTCGCCGCCGAGATGCTTCCAGGCGGTGATAAAGTCTGCCTGAATGGCGGCTCCGCTGGAGTCCTGGGGATACAGCACGTAGGCATGACGATAACCCGCTGCATAGCTCTGGGTGGCAATCTGCCGGGCCGCGACGTCCCGACTCAGGCTTAGGGTATAGAGTCCGGGCTGCTGCACATCAGATGCCGTGCCGAGGGCTATGACCGGCGGATCGCTGGGCTTCCTGACGGCGGCTACCGCGTTGATATCCTGCGGCAGCCATGGGCCGACGAAGATTTTGCAGCCTTCCCTGATCCCGCGCTCAAAGAGAACGGCGGTGTAACTGGGGTTGCCGGTACTCCGCAGAATGCGCACTGCGGGTCCAGACCGTAATTGCGCTGCTGTTTCCATCCCGGCGGCAATGGCCTGGGAGAGCGGCCCGTAGGACCCGCCGGAAGGTAACAAAGCGCATATGCCGCCGGGCGCGCGGTTGAGGGCGGAAGCGCCGGCGACCGTCGCGTCGTCGTCCGAAAAGTTTATGGGGGGGTGCCCCGGATGTGCCGCCAGCCAGGCACGGATCGCCGTCTGCCGCTGTTGGGGATCGGGATTTTGGCGGGTGATCAGGGCGATGGCGATCCATTCCTGCACGAGGGGATTACCGCTACGTCCCTGCCAGTTCTGAAGTTTTGCTACCGACTGCTGGTCGAGGAGGACATGAATGCGGCGGTGATTCTCCGCGATCGCATCGCCGCCCAGCAGGCTATCCCGTTCGATCAGAAAATTTAGCGCGGTGAGTTCATGGCCTTCCTGCGTATAGAGCGTGGCTAGGGTGCCCATGGCCCGGGCACGCACTTCCTGGGGTGTGCTGGTGATGGTCAGGATTTCTTCAAGGTTGCCCTTGGCGCTGGGGGTCTGCCCCTGATCCATGAGTCCCTGGGCGCGGACCCAGAGCGCTGCGCCACGCAGACTGGCGTTGTCGTGCTGCAAGCGCAGTACTTCATTGGCCAGTAATATCGCAACCTGCGGCTTTTGCCCCTTCAGGGAAGCCTGTGCCGCTTTCATCAGGTAATCGAGCTGGGCTTGCCCCCGCACATCGGCGGCTGCGTGAATATAGTCCTTGGCCGCTTCCTGGTAGTGCCCTGTGATCATGAGCTGGTCGGCGCGCTGTGCCATCGGTGCCTGAGAGACGGCTGTGGTCGTTTCGACAGGCGGCGGATTCGACGAAGGTGGCGTTTTATGTGGCATACTCGCGCAAGCGCTCAGACCCGTGGCCAGGGCCAGGGTCATCAGCAGGCGGAAAGAGGCCTTCAGGGCTGCGGGAGTTGTCATGAGCAGAGTGTATGGAGAAAGGCGAAGGTGTTCAATGACCGAAGCGCGGTCTCGGCCGGGAATGCGCTTATGAATGACCATGCTGAGGCAGCGGAAGGAGCCGTCGGGCAACTAACCATTATCGCCACCCCTATCGGTAACCTCGATGATCTCTCGCCGCGCGCGCAACGTGCGATTGGGGCTGCCGCCCTGATTCTGGTGGAGGACCGCCGTCACGCACAGCGGCTCTTTCAGCATCTGGGTGTGCAGCCCAAAACGCTGGCCCTGCACGAGCATAACGAACGGGCCCTTGCCCCGCAGATTGCCCGGCGTGTCGCCGCCGGGGAGCATATTGCGTTGTTGTCAGATGCAGGAATGCCGTTGATCTCCGACCCCGGCTTTCCGCTGCTGGCTTTGCTCCGTGAACAACAGTTGCCGGTGACCATCATACCCGGCCCTAACGCCGCCCTGGCCGCGTTGGCCCTGTCCGGTCTACCTAGTGACCGCTTTAGCTTCGAGGGTTTTCTGCCTGCCAAAGGGGGGGCGCGAAGGGCCCGGATACTGGCCTTGCAGCGGGAGCCGCGCAGCATGATTTTTTATGAGGCGCCACATCGGATCAGCGAGACACTGGCGGATATGATGGAATTGTGGGGGGCGGATCGTGGGGCGGCTCTGTGTCGGGAGCTGACCAAAATATATGAGGAATGTTTGCGGGACTCGCTGGGGGGGCTGGTGGCGCTACTCCGGGCACATCCTGACAAAGTGCGCGGCGAAATGACGCTGGTGGTAGGCGGCGCACCGGAACAGACTCTGGAGGAAGCCGACGCCGATCGTTTGCTCGGCCCGCTGCTCGCCGAACTGCCGCTGGCGCAGGCCGTGCGTATCGCGGCCAGTCAGAGCAGCATGGCGCATCGTTTCCTTTATGGGCGGGCCCTGGCCTTGACTTCCGGGCGGGACCCCGTTTAAATACGCGCTCTTGGCCCAGGTAGCTCAGTCGGTAGAGCAGAGGACTGAAAATCCTCGTGTCGGCGGTTCGATTCCGTCCCTGGGCACCATACAAATCAGGCAGTTACCCTATTTTTGGGTAAGGCAAAAATGTGCGGTTGTGACGTATTTGTACCATGAGGACAGACCTTTTCCAGGATGCTCTCAATTTTTGCCGAATCCTCTGCAAGATGTTCCGGGGCCATGTGCGCATAGCGACGCACCATCTCGACCGATTCCCAACCGCCCATTTCCTGTAACCGCTCCAGGCTTGTGCCGGACTGGATATGCCAGGATGCCCAGGTATGCCGCAGGTCATGCCATCGGAAATCGGTAATCCCTGCCTTTTCCAACGCCTTTTGCCAGGCTTTGGTATTCGTCTGTTTCACCGGCTTCCCGCGATAAGTGAATACCTGGGTGAGATGCCTGCCTATCTGACGTTGCAGAATGGCAATGGCCGAATTGGTCAGATTAACCCCCAGAGGCTTTCTGTTCTTGCTTTGGTCGTGATGAATCCACGCGACGCGGCGAGCCATATCCACCTGATCCCAACGAAGTCCGGCCACATTCGCTTGCCGTAACCCGGTAGCAAGCGAGAATCCCGCCATGTCACGCAAATGTTCCGGCAACAATTCCAGAAGTTTTGCCGCTTCTTCGGGATAGAGCCAGCGGATGCGACGTTTCGGCTCGTGATATTGCCGCAATTTCGGGGCGTAATGTAACCAACCCCATTCGATACAGCTATTCAGGATGGCCCGAATTAGTGCCAGATAACGATTGGCATTGGCCGGGCTGGATTCTTTCCGCTTGATTTCCAGCACTTCCCGAATGAAATTACGATCCATCTTGTCCAGAAACATGCCACGGAAATAGGTTTGCAACCAGGCCAGTTCGATCATGTCCTTTTTCAGGCTGGCTTTGTGACTCCGCTCATCCAGCCATCGCAGCCCGGCATCATCCCAGGTCATGCGCGGCAGAGACCCTAACTCGACTTGCCTCCACGCTTCGGTTTTGAGCCGGTCGTGAAGTTCCTGCGCTTGCGACTTGTTACTGGTGCCAGCCGAGCGTCTAATCCGCTGCCCGTTGGCCGCTGTAAAGTCAATCCACCAAGTGTTACCACGTTTGTAGAGCATATTGTTGTCTCCTTTTTGGCTGCCTGCCGTGGTTGAGTTTCCAGCCGCAAGAGATACTCGGCAAGGGCTTCTTCGCGGAACACCCATTCTTTGCCCGGCTTAGCGCCCGGTATCTCCCCCGCTTTGGCCCGGCGCTGCACAGTGTCCGGGTGCAGGTGCAGGATCTGGGCGGCTTCGTGCAGATCGTAGGTTTTCATGCTGGTCCTCTACCCCCTACAATGCTGCGGGTTGCCGGATGAACTCCGCCCCGCCGGTCAAAACTCCCTTCCCCGAAAAATGCAGGCGTGAATGGCCGGGGCAGACACCACACCACTTCTCCGTATAGGGCCGGCGTAATGTGGTAGGGGTTTGCGCCGAACAAAAACCACCATACGGTGGCATGAGCCGCCGAGGTGGGCTCTATGGATATGTCTACTCTCTTGAGTTTCCAGTAGGCCATGCTCACGCCACCCTCCAGGTCCGCTTCAGCATCTGCTCCACCAGCACCGGGAAATCCATGGCGTCATCGATGACCGTCACCCCATGCTCCGGGGTCTCCAGGCCCTTATAGCCGCGGTCCAGCAGTGCCGACACCAGGACCGTCCTCAGTGCGGCATTGACGTTGGCGGGATGATCGTCGAGGAAGGCGACAGCGCCCAAATGATGCAGGACCTCTGCCTTTTCGTCGGACGGCGCGGCATGACCCACGCACACCACGCGTTGTGCGGGGATCAGCCCGGCCAGGGATTCTGTCCGTGCGGCAGCATGACAATGGTCGACGCTGGTCACCGCCCACACCTGGCACCCCAGATCCTCCAGGGCGTTCACCAGATCAGCCGCATGCAGATACAAGGGCAAGCGGTGCCATTCGTCAGCGTGATAAGCGTCCCACACCGCGTCATACTCCTGGCTCGCCAGGGCATAGCGCATCCACAGGTGATGATCCTCGCTGACTTGCGGAATCACACGATCCAGCACATGCTCGGCGCACTGCCGCCAATGGGCGTCAAAGTCCGTGAGGATGCCGTCCACGTCGAGGGCGACAACCGGCGCGGGCCGGGCGAAAACACCATTATTAACGTTATTCATGATGATCTCCTTTGCTCTGCCGGAATCTGCTTCAAGGCTTTCCCAATACTCATAGACAGAAGAATGCGCTCCATCAAAGCACCACCTTCCGCACCGTGCCGGCGCGGGAGACCATGGCCATGAGGTCCACGATGGGTGTGGAGCGATCGAAGAGGAAGGTCAGTACAGCGTCGTCGCGGTAGGTGACGGCGACCGTTGCGGGATTCTGAGGGGATCTGCGAGGTGCTAGGCGATGCGGGATGACCCCGTTTTCATCGGGGCGGAACCCCTGCCTGGTTGATTCACCATTGAGCATGGCGCTTTGCATGGCTGTTGGCCTCCATGATGCCGCGCCGGTTGGGCGGCTTCGATGGAATAAAGATTACCCAAAGGTAAAGTATTTGTAAATACCCACAGGTAAATATTTTGAGCCGACAAACCATAGTCTTTTTCTATAAAGACTATCAGCAGAGTTTTGGGTAGTAAAATGGCGTGGTTTTTGTGTACGTTGGGGTACCCAGATTAGCCAACTGCGGGCGCTACGCCGCATATTGAATGACTTTGGCTGCACCCTCAGCCGCCGTTAAAACCGGCACAAACTGCATCTCAAACCGATCAGCCTGGCGCTCAATCTCATGGATATTGGTGCGCAAAATGTCTTTCTGGGTAGGACTAACCGTAGGGTCTTCCACGTTTGGTACGCCAAAAATCAGCGCGGCATGGCGCACGCCAGTATAGTCTTTGCTGCATTTCAGTTGCCAGAGCTTGGCCTGCGCATCTTTGATACCAGATGGTTGGCGATTGGCGGACAGGATGCCGAAATTCAGTATCGTTCTCGGATTGCTGAATCCAAAACGGAAAGGCACCCCTCCACTGTAAAGCGGAATAAGCTTGTTGAAATATGGTCTTAGCTCCGGAGAACGGGTGAGAACAGCATCCCGTACCTCGGTGAAAAATCGTTTGTTGGTTTCTTCTGCTGTTTCGTCCACCTGCTCCTCATCGCTCCACTGCTCAAGGCTCCCTATACTGGAGTACATGAGCACGCAGGTGCGGAAAGCGTCCGGAATAGAGGATGCATATATGTGGCGCGTCTCGCCTGGGATCAGCCCCATCACACCGGGCGGCACCTGTGCAAGCGTTTGATCCTGTTCTACCATCAGAGCGAGGGCTCTGAGGCCATTGTCGATCAGATTTGCCAGCCCCTTGCCCTTCTTGCCGTAGAGGGCGCCGAGACTATCGTCCCGGATGATACGCTGAGCCTGGAGCGCATGAGCGTCCCGCACGATGGCCCCTACTGCCAAGCGATCTCCAGCGCCCTCTACCGGGTCAAAGAATAATGGGCAAACATAGGTATTAGGGGTAAGCATCTTGGTTGAACAGATCCCGTGGCGTTGGAAACCGCGCCAGTACGCGCTCCCCCAAATTACGCACCCTTTCGGTAATAAAGTCTAGACCCCACCCAAAGTCCATATCGTCCTGAGGCCCCATACTGGGGAGAGATTCCGTCTGCTTCGCATAGGCGAACGTCGCTGACATCATCCGCATTTTGGTAGTTTCCCCAGCTATATCGGCAAGCTTTGCGATGACGTTTCCGGTGAATGGCTGTAAGCCTAGCGCCCGCTCATGGTCAATGTATGCGTGCTCTTCCCCATCCCAGAGAAAGTTCCCGATATTGCGGTCTCCGTTCTCGATTAACTCATCCGCAGCAAGCGCCTGCGCTGCATCATCCCATGTGCAGATGATAGCAGCTGCAATGACAATCAGTTTTTCTTCTACCTCGGTGGGAAGCCCTGAAACAAGTCCCAATCCGTGTTTCAGGTCAGGGTACTCCGTATGAACGCTCCCGAAGAGGACCGCTCCATCATCTCCCGATAGTAATACTGGCTCCGGTACCGAAATCCCCCACGCCCGCAAAAGGATCGCACAGACGCACTCCGCTTCGATCTCTTGCCTTCGCATCTTCTTCGCCACTACGCGTACGCTTTCTCCGTCAATACGGGCAATGCAGGCGACAGGCCTAGTGACGCCCTCACTGATTGGCACTTCAGTATTCGGAATGATTTCTCCACGGCGAATCATGGTTTGTCTCTCGATAACTGGGTGACGGTGCTGATGAGCAGCGCAATGGAGCCTTCGGAGAGCTTGCCATCCTTGGATTTTCTTAGAATTTGTTGGATGAGGGCTTGCACCTGTGGACTGATGTTCTCAGGGAGCGCTCTCATCAGGTCTGCCACCCGATCCGGGAGCGAGGGAACAACGCAGGCTTCTGGGGTGACGGGTGCAACGCTTCCAGTGCGAAATGCATCTGTGGGTTCAAAGTCTAGCCTGTCTAAGGCACCCACCTGATACCCCAAGTTTTTCTCCCACTCCCGGATTACGTCCTCGACCTTTTTCCCATGCAGAATCCGGCTAAGCGTAGTGGCGGCACATCCGGCAACGTCCGCCATTCGGCCCTGGTGGCCGCCAAAGTCCACATCTCTGACTTTGGCCAGATTTCGTCTACGAATTTCCTGTTGGTTCATATTGGAAATGATGGACTCATTCTTACCCCCTGGTAAATGACCCACAGGTATTGACTGGTAATTTACCTGCGGGTAAAGTGTGGGGTATGGACCTGAAATCATATCTGAACTCGCTTTCGCCCCAAGCCCAGGAGAAATTTTGCTCCCGAGTTGGAACGACTATTGGTTATCTTCGTAAAGCCCTTTCCAAGCGTCAGCGGATTGGCCCTGAAATTGCCGTGGCCATTGAAGAGCAAAGCTGCGGCGATGTAACCAGAAAAGAACTACTTCCGGACACATGGCACCTCATTTGGCCGGAGCTTCGCCCCGACATCTTCCACCCTAGGTCTCCAACCCAGGGCGACACCTCTTCCCAGGCTCCAGGAGCCGGGAGGGAATCCGCATGAACGCATCACCTATCACCACTTCTATGCCAGGAAACGGGGGCACCCGGATTGCGTTTTCAGCCGCGCGATCATTCCTGGCGCCTATTCCCACGGCTGGAAAGGCTGGAAGAGACCATGCCGAGTGACGCACAAAAACTGGATTGTTCAGAGCTTCCGCCCCCACCTGTACCAGCAGACATTGATCTGCGCTCCTATTGCTGGATGAAGCTGGACCTGAGCCGACTTCACTCCAGCGACTTCATCCACCTGGCCAGCAATGAGGAGTTCGGCGCAGCTGTAAAGCTGTGGACCGAATCCATGCGGCAAGTACCTGCTGGTAGTATTCCCAACGATGACAAGATCCTGGCGTGCCTCGCTGGATATCGAGGCTCTCCCCGGCGGTGGATGAAAGTCAAGACTATTGCACTGCATGGCTTCTCCCTTTGCTCCGATGGCCGCCTGTACCATCCCGTGCTTGCGGAAATGGTACTGGATGCCTGGGGCAACAAGACCCAACAGCCGACATCAAGCCCTTCGGACCCACGCGCCAAGGATCGGGAGCGCCTTCGTCGCTGGCGGGCGGCACAGAGGGCCAGACAAGAAAGCGCTCAGTCTATCAGAACTGAGGAAGCACACTCTACCCAAGCCGATGAAACGGCTGAAACGTTTCAAGACCGTTTCATTGAAACGTTTCCAGAAACGGCTGAAACGTTTCACATAAAAGAAAGAGAGAGAGAAAGAGAGAGAGAAGAAACGTTAATAACGTTTCCTGAAACGGCAGGTGAAACGTTTCCTGAAACGCCACCAACAGAGCCCTCGCCACCGCCGATCGCAACCCGCGAAGGCACGTTGTGCAAGAAACTACGAGGGCTTGGCGTCCGCGCAGCCCCACACATGGTTGTCGTGCAGGAGATGTGCGCCCGTCATTCGGACGAACACATCCTGGCTGCGGCGGAGATCGCCCTGGAGAAAAAAGGCAGCGGCATCCACGTCGGCTATATCGCCGCGATGCTGAAAGACGCTGGGAAATCTTCAGGGAAAGGAGGAAAGAACAAGCCGGCGGCGGGGCCGCCCAACCGCTCTCTCCTGCCGCCCGTCGCCGTTGCCGTATCTCATTTCGTTGCCCTGTAGGAGAGTTGCCATGGCAATACCAAAGAAGTCCGAGAGCAACCATCAGCCATTAGTCCACGCGGGCGATGCTGCCAGGGATCTCCTTGCCCGATGGGGATTCGATCCCAATAACGTGGCGATCCTGCCCGACCGGCATCCCCAGTACCGCGAGTGCGCGCGCCACGGCCGCTATCCGATCTCCATGGTGGATGAGCGGGATGCCATCCGCTACATGTCGCCGGTCTGTCCGGTGTGCGCGGCGGAGCAGGCATCCCGTCGGCTCATGGAGAGCGCGGCGATCCCAAAGCGTTACATTGACTGCGGCTTCGATAACTACGTGGTCGATATCCCGGGTCAGCAGACGGCTCTCGATGTCTGCCGGGACTACGCGGATCATTTCGAGGAGCACGCCCGTAAGGGATCCTGTCTCATCCTGTGCGGGAATCCCGGCACGGGCAAGAACCATCTGGCGTCTGCCATCGCCCATGTGGTCCTGGCCAAAGGTCACAGCGTGCTCCAGGTCACCGCCTACGACATCATTGCCCGGATCCGCCAGACCTGGCAGCGGGGAATTGGCAACAGCACGGAACTGGAGGTCATCCGCGGGTTTGCGGAAGTGGGCCTGCTCATCATCGACGAGGTCGGGAAAACCTTCGGCAGCGATGGAGAGCGGGTGCATCTCTTCGAGGTCATTGATCACCGATACCGCGACCTGAAGCCGACCCTCATCCTGTCCAACGAGAGTATTGGCGGTGTGGAGAAATACCTGGGTCCGGCCGCCTTCGACCGGCTGTGCCAGAATGGCGGGTTATTGCTTTTTGACTGGCAGAGCCATCGTCGGGGGAGAGAGTGCAAATCCGATACGGCGGCCTGCCTGCGGGGTGAACTATGAACAGGAATCATGAACAGCAGCGCCTGCTGATAACTCGTCTCTCAGAAGGCCACCCGATACTGAATCCTCATCCTATCCGCTCTGCTTGCGCCCGAAGCGCGACCGGGAACATGGCATTCTACCTGATCGACCTTGGCCCATTCTTTGCTGAGCCAAGACAGTTCCTGGAAGACCTGCGTGCGACCGACTTTTCTCCGAAGGGATACGATTGCAGCGCTCAGATCGCCATCCGCCTGATGCGCTGGTCACAAAGCATCCAGTTGACCCCCCGCCAAAATCACGTGATGAACCAGATCGTCTCCGAAGCCATTCGGCGCGGAGCCGCAATCATCGAAACCAAAATCAGGACGGCTGAATGGTCTATACCAGATCATCGCGACGATCATCACGATCTTG
>Ga0172381_10000378_pt1 | contig 54018 bp, 66 predicted proteins | sample Leawel6488metaG_FD_119754 | JGI IMG/M metagenome (GOLD analysis project Ga0172381, IMG submission 119754) | Leachate microbial communities from a municipal landfill in Southern Ontario, Canada - Leachate well 64-88 metaG | ecosystem: Engineered > Solid waste > Landfill > Unclassified | place... | reverse complement strand
TGAGGCAAAGAAAATAGACTAAAATGAAACTAACTTGGAAAATCTGGCTACTAATAATTGTACTAATCTGTTCAGGAATAATTTTAAGTCCAAACTTTGAAAAAGGAGTTGTAATTAAAAGTGTAGAAAAAAATTCAACTGCTTTTGATCAGGGACTCAAAACCGGTCTAACAATAACTTCTATCAACGGAGAAGCTATAAATAATCTTGAAGATTATACAAGAGTTACAGGCACTATTTTTTCAATTAACAATAAAACAACTGTTAAGTTTGGGACAAGTAGTGGGGAGATAATTCTTTTTACAAATGAAGCTCCAAGAATAACTGTTTCTGATATTCCAAGAACAAAACTTAAGACTGGTCTTGATTTAAGCGGAGGAGCAAGGGCTCTTGTTAAGGCTGAAAATAAATCGCTTTCATCTTCTGAACTAGATGACTTAATTACAATTACTAATAATCGTCTTAACGAATTTGGAATAGCAGATGTTTCAGTAAAATCTGTTTCTGATTTATCTGGAAATAATTTTATGCAAGTTGAAGTAGCAGGTGCAACTTCTGCAGATTTAAACGACCTTATTTCAAAACAAGGAAAGTTTGAAGCAAAGATTGGAAATAAAACTGTCTTTACTGGTGGAGAAGAAGATATAACTTATGTTGCAAGAACCGGAGAGGAATCAGGAGTTTATTCTTGTGGTGAATATCAAGGAGAACAAATCTGCAGTTTTAGATTTGCAATTACACTAAGTCAAAAAGCAGCAGAAGCTCAAGCAGCTGTGACTAAAAATCTTTCATCAGACCCTTCAGACCCAGAATATCTTAGTCAAAAACTAGATCTTTATTTAGATGATAGTTTAGTTGATTCACTTTCTATTTCAAGAGACCTAAAAGGAAGAGTAACAACTCAGATTTCTATTCAAGGAAGTGGGAAAGGAGCAACAAAACAGGAAGCTTATGATGATGCATTAAACAATATGAAAAAGCTTCAAACTATCTTAATTACAGGAAGTCTGCCATATAAACTTGAAATAGTAAAAGTTGACACAATTTCTCCTGTTCTTGGAAAAGAATTTACAAAAAATATAATAATTTTAGGATTAGTTGTTTTCGTCTTTATCTCCATTATGTTGTTCTTAAAATATAGAAGAATAAAAGTTACTCTTGCAGTAATATTAACTCTTTTCTCTGAAGCAGTAATAACTCTTGCTATTGCAGCTTTGATAAAATGGAACCTGGATGCACCAGGTATTGCAGGAATAATTGCTGGAATGGGTACTGGAGTAGATGACCAGATAGTAATCTTAGATGAAGCTTCTTTTGACGATAAATCTAGTCTAAAAGAAAAAATAAAAAACGCTTTCTTTGTAATCTTGAGCGCATTCTCTCTTGTAGTAGTTGCAATGCTTCCTTTATTCTGGGCAGGCGCAGGAATGTTAAAAGGATTTGCACTTACAACAATAATTGGAGTTAGTGTAGGAATATTAATAACAAGACCTGCATTTGCAGATATAGTTAAGTCAATAATTAAAGAATAGGCTTTGATATTCATAATCTTTAAAAACCACTTATATTTGGCTATTTTATGAAAGTTTTAGTAACTGGCGGCTGCGGTTTTATTGGAAGCAATTTTATAAAATACTTATTAACTAGTCCTGAGACTAGGGATGAAGGTATTGAGAAAGTCGTCAATTTAGATCTTCAAACTTATGCAGGACAGGGTAAAAATATTGAACATATGGGCCTTGATCACGATCCAAGATATGTTTTGGTTCAAGGAGATATTTGTGATCCTTATACTTCTCTTGGAATTTTTCAAAAATATCATCCAGATTTAGTATTTCATTTTGCAGCAGAAAGTCATGTAGATAATAGTTTAACTAACGATAGCCCCTTCTTAAGAACCAATATAGAAGGAACAAGAGCTCTTGCATTTACTGCAGCAAGAAAGGTAAAAAGATTTGTTCATATTTCTACAGATGAAGTTTATGGAAGTATAGAAAAAGGAAGTTTTGTTGAAACTTCTCCACTTTCTCCATCAAACCCTTATGCACAGACAAAAGCAAGTGCAGAAGGAGTAATAATGGAATATACTGCAAGTAGAGGACTTCCGGCGGTTATTACAAGAAGCGCAAATAATTATGGTCCTTATCAGTTTCCAGAAAAACTTCTTCCTCTTTTTATTACTAATTTAGTAAACAAACAGCCTGTTCCTTTAATGTGGTCTAAAGAAAATCCAGGGCTTAATGTCAGAGATTGGTTACATGTAGAAGATAATTGCAGGGCAATTTGGTATGTTTCAAAAAAAGCAAATACAGGAGAAATTTATAATATTCCTGGAGATAATGAAAAAACAAATATTGAAATGACTAGAATGCTCCTTAGTCATTTTGGATTTGGAGAAGACATGATAAAAAAATCAGAGCATAGAAAAGCTCATGATTTTAGATATTCAATTTCAGGAGATAAATTAAAAGCTTTGGGATTTGAATATAAACATAAGGATCTTAACTCTGAAGTTAGTGCCCTTTGCAGTTGGTATGAACAAAATCCATCTTGGTGGGGGCCACTCAAAAAATGACCAAGACCGGAATTGTTTTTGGAGCAGGATTTTTAGGAAAAAGAATTTCAAGTGAACTTGGCTATAGACTAGTTTCAAGGGAAGAAGTAAACCCCCTTAATCTGTCAAACCTGCAAGATTTTTTCGATAAAGAGAGACCTGCCCTTGTAATAAATGCAATAGGAAAAACAGGAAGACCTAACATTGATTGGTGCGAAACTCATAAAGAAGAAACTCTTGAGGGTAATGTTACTGTTCCGCTTAATCTTTCAACAGAATGCTCAAGTAGAGGAATTTATTTTGTTCATATTGGAAGTGGGTGCATGTATTCAGGCTACCCTTCTAATGGTTTTAATGAAAAAGACATGCCTAATTTTTACGGTCCTCAGTTTTATGCAAAAACAAAAATTATTTCTGAACTTGCTCTCTCAGAGCTTCCAGGTTTAATACTCAGGATTAGAATGCCTATTGATGATAGGCCTAATGAAAGAAATTTAATTGACAAACTAATAAAATATCCAAAAGTTATTTCTGAACCAAATTCTATGACAACAGTTCCTCATGCAATAACTGCAATAAAATCCCTTGTCGAAAAAAGAAAAAATGGAGTATATAATCTTGTAAATCCAGGACTTATCTCTGCTTCAGACATTATGGAGATGTATAACCAAATAGTAGACTCTTCTCATACATTTGAACCAATGTCACTGCAACAATTAGATAAAGTTACATTAGGAAAAAGGTCTAATTGTTACTTAAGTACTGCTAAACTTGCTTCTGAAGGTTTAGAACTTCCTGAAATTCATAAAGCTGTTGAAGAGTGTTTGATTGGTTATAGGGGGAGAGTCTAATGAAAGGAATAATTCTTGCAGGAGGAAGAGCAACAAGACTTGAGCCCGCAACAAAAGCAATTAGTAAACAAATTCTTCCTGTTTATGACAAGCCTATGATTTATTATCCTTTGTCTACTTTAATGCTAACCGGAATAAAAGATATCTTAATAATTTCTACTCCGAGAGACCTGCCGATGTTTAAATCTCTTCTAGAAGATGGCTCCGAGCTTGGAATGAATTTTTCTTATCGAGTTCAGGATAAACCAAGAGGTCTTGCTGATGCATTTAGAGTTGGTAAGGAATTTATTGGAGATGATTCTGTTGCACTTATACTAGGGGATAATATTTTTCATGGTCATGGGCTTCCAGAATTATTAAATGAAGCAAGTTCAAATAAAACAGGTGCAACTGTTTTTGGATATCGTGTAAGTGACCCAGAGAGATATGGAGTAGTTGAATTTGACAAAAATGGAAAAGCTGTTTCACTTGAAGAAAAACCTGCAGTCCCAAAATCTAACTATGCCGTAGTAGGACTTTATTTTTATGATAACTCTGTTGTAGAAAGAGCAGCAAATTTAAAGCCATCCAAAAGAGGAGAGCTTGAAATTACAGACCTTAATCGTACTTATTTAGAACAAGGAAATCTTGAGGTTAAAATAATGGGAAGCGGTTTTGCCTGGCTAGACACTGGAACTTTTGATTCACTTTCAGATGCATCTGATTATGTAAGAGCAATACAAAAAAGACAGGGTTCACAGATTTGCTGTCCTGAAGAAATTGCTTATAAAAAAGGGTTTATTGATGCAGAAGGATTAAAAAGAGTAGCAGAACCTCAAAAGAATTCAGGTTATGGGGAATATCTTTTAAGGTTGCTTGATGAATAATCTATCCTTATCTTTAATTTATTTAGGGGTTTTATTTATAATTCATTTACAAATAAAATCCAAACTTAATCTAATCCAAAATTATGATTTCGGACAAGGTTGCTTGATGAATAAGATTTTTAAACAATAAATTATTTCCCTAGTTTATGTTACCAAAAACTCACTTTATTCTGGGACTTATTTTTTCAATACTGCTTTATTTTTTATTTCATTTAACTATTTTTCAAGCCTTTTTGGTTTTATTTGCTTCTGTCTTTATTGATGTAGATCACTATATGTTTATTGTAAAAAGAAAAAAGATTTGGAATTTAAAAAAAGCATATTATTGGCATAAAGCTCTTCCTAAAAACCATAAAACCATTATGCATATTTTTCATACTGCAGAATTTATTGTTCTGGTTTTACTTTTGTCTTATTTTTGGAGTGGATTCTTTTTTATCTTTCTGGGAATGGTTTTTCATTCATTATTGGACTTAATAGACCTGGTTTATAACTATAAGTTTGGAGTTCGTGAATTTAGTTTAATAAGATATATTATAAGGGACAAGGATAAATACTTCTAAACTATTATTTTAGATACTCGAAAATATTAAAAACTAGCAAATATCTCTCTTTTTATGAAAATAGGTATAATAGGTGTAGGATTTGTTGGAGGTTCAACTGCAAGGGTTTTGCATCCTCATCATGATGTTTTTTTATATGATAAATACAAAACTCCTGACTGGTGTAAAGAAGCAGGTAATGAGTGGACAAATTCTCCAATAAATACTCCTCAAAGTCTAGAAGTTCTTGCAAAAGAGTCAGAAGCTGCTTTTATTTCTGTGCCAACTCCCATGAAGAAAAGTGGAGAAATAGACTACTCTAATGTTTATAGCTCTGTGGAGCAATTACTTGAGTCCACAAAAAGAGCTAAAAGAAATCCTGAGGACCTTTTAGTAATAATTAGGTCCACTGCAGTTTCTGGAACTACTGAGGGTCTTGCAGGAAAATATCCCTTTAGATTTGCATTTAACCCTGAATTTTTAAGAGAAAGATATGCTCTTGAAGACATGCAAAATACAGATAGGGTTGTTTTAGGTGCAAACGACCAAAAAAGTTTAGAGCAGGCAGAAGCAATTTATAGGCCCGTTTTTCCTGATGCAAAATACCATTTAGTCAACACTAGAACTGCTGAGATGATTAAATATGCTTCAAATGTTACTCTTACTTGTCAAGTAGCAGTTGCAAATGAAATTTATAATATTTGTAAGGGTCTAGGCGTAAACTATGATGCCGTCAAGGAAGTAATCCTTGAAGATAGGAGGATAGGAAGATTTATGGATGTTCCTGGATATGATGGAGATTTTGGGTTTGGAGGAAAATGTTTTCCAAAAGATTTAAGAGCACTTACTTATCTTGCAAGAGAAATGGGTTATGATCCAAATCTACTCCAAGCAGTTTGGGATTTAAACAAACGAGTAAGAAAAGACAGAGACTGGGAAAAAATAGAAGGAGCAACATCAGAAAATAATTTTAGAGAAGGTAATTCTCAAAAATAGTCTTTAATTTAAAGAAACTCCCTTTTCTTTGTTTTTTCAATATATTTAAATACAATTTTACTATTATCTTAGTCATGAAAAAAGACAATAATCCTTTAGATGATTCTTTAAAATTGTTAGCAAAGACTTCAATAATAGTTTTTATTGGAGTTTTTCTTTCAAAAATTTTAGCTTATTCATACAGAGTAGTTATTGCCCGTTATTATGGTCCTGAAGTTTATGGGCTATTTTCCTTGGTTACAATGATTCTGGGATTTATTATTACAGTTTCTTGTATGGGATTACTCGAGGGTTTATCCAGGTTTATTCCTCAATATAGAGGGAGCAAAGAAAAAGATAAAATAACCTACATTCTTAGCTTTACTAATAAAATTCTACTTGTAACTAGCATATTATCTGCAGTTCTTTTGTTCTTCCTCTCGGATTTTATTGCAGTCTATATTTTTCATAATACTGAACTAATAAACTTAATTAAGATTTTAAGTTTCTTTGTCCCAATAGCAGTTCTTTCAAATACTTTTTTAATTGCCTTAAGAAGTTATGAGTATATAGGAAGCTATTCATTTATTTTTAATATCCTTCAAAATATTATTAGGGTTTTAACTCTTGTCATTTTAGTATTTTTTGGACTTAATTCATCTTCCACAGTTATTTCTTACTGCTTAGGTTTTTTAGCAGTACTTATAACCTCTTATTTAGTTTGCAGATATAAAATTCCAGAATTATTTGTTAAATCTAAATTATCTACAAAAGATAAGTTCAATGTAAGGGGGATTTTTCTATCATACTCTTTTCCATTATTATTTTTTAGTATTATTTCTATGCTATTTTATTGGATTGACTCTTTATTTTTGGGTTATTTTAAGGGAGTAGAATCAGTTGGATTTTATAATGCTGCAGTTCCAATAGCTTTACTTCTGTCCATAATGCCTGAGCTGTTCATGCAGCTATTTTTCCCGATGATAAACAGGCATTATTCAAATAGAGATTTTGAATTGATAAAACAACTAAGTAAACAGTTGGGGAAATGGGTATTTATGGTAAATTTTCCTATCTTTATTTTAATATTTGTTTTTCCAGGTGCAGCAATAAACATTTTATTTGGAAGTCAATACCTTGTGGCTCAAACATCCCTTAGAATTTTAATATTTGGTTCATTTGTAGCTTCAATTGCAGTTATCTCAAATAATCTTATTTCCATGGCTGGAAAATCTAAAGTTGTCTTAGCAGATATTATTATTGCTTCTATACTTAATGTTGTACTTAATTTTATTTTAATTCCTATGCCATTTATATTTAATCTAGAAAATTCTTTAGGGATAAATGGAGCTGCACTTGCAACTGCAATTTCTATGATTTTCTTAAATATGTTGTTCTTTTTTCAGGCAAAAAAATATTTAGGAATAATGCCATTAAGGATAAAGATGATAAAAATATTCTTTATAGGCCTTGTTTCAGGATTTATTTTAATGTATCTAAGAAGCATTTTTATTTCTTCAAACATTTTTTTAATTGCACTATTGACCATTGGATTTTTAGGAATTTATACTATTTTAGTCCTATCCTTAAAATCTTTAGATAAAAATGACTGGAACATAATCTCTACATTTTGGAGAAAAATAAAACAAATTAGTTAATAATTTAAAATATTTTTCAAAACGTCTTAATATTATAATTTTTTACTTATTTTTAATATTTTTCTTCCAAACCCGGTTTTAATAAGAACATATCTAATCTTTCTTTTTAACTCAAACATATTCTTTTTTAATTTAAATCTTGGAGAGTTAGCCAAATCTGAATAAACCCCCCACTCACAAGATTTGCAGAGAGTTCCTTCTCCTCCGATACTCAATTTGTGTTTTAAACTCAAAAACTCTTTACTTTTAAACAAATCTTCATAATCCTGTTCTAGCAAATTTCCAAGTTTAGTACTTAGATTATAGTCCATGCAACATAAAACCACATCTCCGTTTGGAAGAAGTACATTACCCTCTAAACGATTATTTAAACAAGTCAAAGGGCCTCTTCCTTTATTTAATGTTTTTGAAAATTTTAAATTTCCAGCACGATTATTAACTTCCCTTTTATCAGACATATACACTTCAGGAGGTATGTCAAAAGAATCAAGAAGATCTTTTACCTGGGGATTTAAGTCTCCAAAAGAATCAAAAGTTAGATAAATCTTGCTTTTTAAAAGCGCCGTCATAACTTTTAGATAATCTTCATTGACTAAAATATTCTCACGACCATTATTACCTGGTAAATGTATACAAAAGATTTCTGGGCTAATCTTTTTAAGAATTTCTACATCTTTCAGATTCATGCCAACAAGTGTAGTGTATATTAAGATATTATAGCCTTTTGATGAGGCAAGTTGAATCATCTCAGAGCATTGAGGGTTAAGGAATGGTTCACAAAATCCACAAAAGGATATTGTAACATCTTTTGGAATTTTATCTAGTATATTTGAAAAATCTTCAAAACTCAAAAATATTTTTTTGCTCTTTTTTGTATAAGTTTTTATTAATAGTTCTTGCGGGCAGTATTTGCAATAATTACTACAGCCAATTTTAGTAGTTATTTCTAAAAGTCTCATTTCTAATGATTTGTAAGGAATTATATAAACTTTTCCTAGATTTTTTAATTTAAAATATCTTAGGTTTACAAGTTAGATTATGCTTTAAAACCTCTTAATTTACCTCTTTTTATCTCCTTTTGGTTTAGAATACAATAAAATAATGATTTTAAAAAATATTTCCATTTGAGGTAATTTATTTTAGTTGGCTTAATCACCAGTCTTATAGTTCTTAAAAAAGTTATTCCAATTAGGCTCCAGCTAAACATTAGTTTTTGCCATAAGTTTTTATTGAAATGTTTAAAATAAAAGTAAAAGTGGTCTACTTGATTTATATAACTAATTTTCTCAGTGGGATATCTTTCAGTGTCTGAAAGTCTATGAACTATTTTTGCATAAGGGGTTATAAATATGGAATCAGGAAATCTTTTATATAGTGTATGCGAAAAATCAATATCTTCTGCAACAGTATAACCTAAAAGATTTTCATCAAATTTTTGCTTATCAAATATCTCTTTTTTATAATTCATATTCACCCCCGAAAGCCACTCTGTATTGATTGTTTTCTTTAAGTCTAGTGCCCAGGTATTTCCATAAGCAGAAATCATTCTCATTTTATCTATCTCAAAATGGTCTAAAAAAAACAAGCTTTTGATAAAATTTTCAATTATGCTTACTTTATTGTCCCCTCTAACTGGATTTACATAAGCAGCCGCAGCCTTTGCATTAGGATTGTTATTAAAAATCTTTAATATCTCAGAAAAATAGCCCTTTTCAAGGGTAACATCATCATCTATAAAACAAATTATTTTAGAGCTTTTACTTGATTTTTTAACCCCTAAGTTTCGTGCTATAGTTATAGAGGGGACATCTGAATAAACATATTTTATTTTATTGTTTTTCAAACTGTTTATTAATTTTTTTGTAAGATTATCTTTACTTTGATCAACTACTATTATTTCATTTAAATCTTTAAATGTCTTTAATGAACTTAATGTCTCTTTTAAATCAAGAGACCGGTTATAAGTAGGAATAACTACTGAGATATCTTTTAAATCAAATTTATTATTCATAAAAAAATAATATAATTAGGATTTATAAATCTGGTTAAAAAAACGTAAGTGTAAAACCTCTATTTAAAACCCTAATAATCTTTATAAATCGAGTATTCTATGGGCCTAAGTACATTTCCTACAAATAGCAGAAATAAAATGAAATACAAAAATTTTCTAAATAAATTAAGGTTAGTTTTAGAGCAACCGGGTTTAATTTGGGCAAAACTTCATGGAATTCCCCCGGTATACTATTATCATTGCCTCACTGCCAAAGAATTATCAAAAATAGAGATTAAGACGCTAATCGATATTGGAGCAAATATTGGGAACTATTCAAAAACCGGAAAGATAGTGTTTCCAAATGCAAAAATTTATGCATTTGAGCCGATAAAAGAGTGTTATGACCAGATTAAAGATGAAAGCATAACTGCTTTCAACTTTGCTTTGTGGGACCTTGATAACAAAAAAGACATTTTTTATTTAAACAAGGAAAATACTGAGATGAGCTCTTTTTTAAAATATGGATTTGAACAAGAAGACAAGAAGAAAGATATTCAGAAAATAAACATTTTAAAGAGAAGATTTGATAAGTTAAAACTAGAAATAAATAGACCTTGCTTTGTTAAAATTGATGTTGAAGGTGGAGAAGATAGGGTTATTCGGGGATTTGGTAATAGATTAAAAGAGGTTGATGTATTACAAATAGAATGGCATTTTGGAGACTATTATGAGGGTCATGAAAAATTAAGTAATATGATAAAGTTACTGGAGAAAAATGGATTAAATGGATTTATTCAAAAATCAGTCGGACATGATAATGACAATATGCCCTATATGTGTGATCTTTTTTTCTTTAGGACTAAAACTTAAATAAACTGAACCTTAATTATTTATTCTTTTTTAAAAGCTCTATAAATCTTAAAACAATTTTACGGTAGTCATATTCTTTTGAAGTTTTGAATGCATTTTGCGATAATTTTTTATATAAGTTCTTATCTTCAAGCTTTTTTATGGCGTCCTTGACTTCGTTTTCATTTATTTTATCCTTGGGAATAGTTAGTCCTGATTTTGTCTCTCCAACAAAATAATGCATTTCATTGGTATCTGCAGCAATTACAGGTATTCCTGAAGCCATTGCTTCAAGTGCTGAAAGACCAAATGGTTCATTAGGCCATATATAGACAACAAGGTCTATTTTCTGATGTAACTTAGGAACATCATCTCTGCGTCCTAAAAATTCAACATTTTTTAAGTTTAATTCTTTTGAGAGATTTTCAAGATTTTCTTTTTCAGGACCATCTCCGATTATCCAAAATTTCTTTTCAGGAAAGAATTGGGCTGTTTTTACTATAACCTCTACTTTCTTTTCAACACTAAGCCTTCCAATATAAGCTATCACTTCAAGTTTTTTGAATTTTCTTTTTTTATATTTTGAAATATCTATAAAATTAGGAACAAATACCGAATTCTTATTAAATAATAAATAGTAATCCTTTATATCCCTACTAACACAGATTACAAGATCCATATTAGACACAACTAACCTTTCTTCTTTAGCGATTATTTTTGCTAAAAAAACTGAAATTCCTTGTTCAGTTAGTCCTTTATCAAATCTTCCATGCATAGTCAGAATAACTCTTTTTTTGAAAAGAAAGCCCAAGACTATTGCAAAAGCTCCGCTAAATAGTATTTGTTCAGAAATGATACAATCAATATCTTGATGCCTTTTATCTTTAATTAGGTATAAAAGTATATAAAAATACCATATAGGATAATAATACATTTTATAAATAGATCTTAGAAAAAAAGAATTAAAGTGTCTTAAATAAAGACCAAATCTCTTTATATGTTGAGAATTAGATTCGGGTTTATTTTTATAATACCTTGGACAGATTATTTCATAATCCTTCTTATGATATTTTAAACCCTGCTCCAAAAACTTTAGATAAGTTATTCCGCCACCAAGACCATTTGGAAAATGATCTTCTGTTAATATTAGGAACTTCATTTTAATAGGTATTATTGAAAAGTTTATAAATTGTTCTTATTATTTTTTAGCAATAACAAGTATATCAAAATCATTTACAATACGACCATATAATTTTGTGACTACATAATAGAGATTAAAATTAATTTTTGAAAGAAAATACAGTTTGTCTATGCCTCTTCTGTAAATAATTTTGTTGTATATAACTTCAAAACCGCACCTATTAAGCAAATAGTTTATTTCATAGAATCCCCAGCCATAAATATGCCCATCAATTGTCTTGTTTAGCTCTACCTTATTATAATTTACTTTAGGTAAAACTATCCTTAGCTTACCTCCGGGTTTAAGTTTTTTGTTTAATTTTTTTAGTATCTGCATAGGATCTTCTAAATGTTCCAAAACCTGAGATAAAATAATTTCATCAAAATAATTATCAGGGATGTCTGACAATTTTTTAAACATTTTTATGCCGCTTTTTTCTAAAAGTGGATATAATTTTTTATTTAAATCCAGACCAAATTTATTATTTATCATTCCCAAATTTTGTCCTAGTCCGCAACCAAATTCCAATACCTTTGAGTTTTCTTCAAAATATGCTTTAAAATACTCTTTTTTAGCTAATTTAGCTTTGATATTATAGTAATCCTTATCATTCATGAGTCTATTAAATTTAATCTCATGGTAATTTTCATCATAATTTATCTTGCCTGCATTGAAATTTAATTCTTTCATCGTTTAAAGTCCTGTTTTCTTTTAAAAAAACCTCTCCAAAACCAATAGAAATATTTAGGATTAAAAACATTTGCTTTGACTATTGGTTTCCACCAGCCAGGTAACCTAATCCAATAAATCCTAAACAAACAGCCCCAAGTATTTGCATTTTGTAGTCTTTTGTAACCTTTTGCCTTAAGATATCCTGGATGATAATGTTCTACTGCACTATGGGGATATGCAATTTCTCCAACTTTTTTAAGTTTCATATACAAATCCATATCTTCTCCACTGTTTAGAAAAGTAGCTTCATCAAAATATCCTACTTTCTCAAGCACATCCTTTTTATATGCACAACCTTTTTCATCCAGTAGTGGTGTATATTTTTCTTTGTTTTCAAAATCTATAACATCTGAAGCACATGCAACTGTATTTAGGTCTTCTAATGGTTTGACGAGTGTAGAAAGCCAATTACTAGAAACAGGAATACAATCTTGATGAAGAGTTACAACAATATCATATTTGGCTTTTTTAATTCCATAATTCATTGATTTTGCAAGCCCCCATCCTTCATTAATTTTGATAACTTGTATTTTGCCTTTGTAACTCTGGTTTTTTATAGCCTTGTCTACCTTTTTCAAAATCTCCTTGTCTGGATTGTATAACGGCATTATAATTGAAACATCCATAGATTAGGAACAGAGATATCATTTAAATATCTTGGTTTTATTAGATTTATATGTCAAATCCTAACTTAAAAATAATTGAAATCTGCCCATTTTCAAAAGGAATATGCGGAGTCTGGGCAAGAGTTCTTTCAGAAAGTAATGAGTTTACAAGGCTAGGCAATAATGTTACTGTAATTTCTTCAGACATAATAAAAGGAACCGATGAAAAAGCAATATGCGAAGAAGAAATTGAGGGTATTAGTATTAAAAGGTTTAAGTCTAAAAAAGTTTCTTTTTCTAGAAATGTTACCTCATTTAATTTTGAAAGTGAACTTGAAAAATTAATTGATCAAAATAACGCAGATATCGTAATAACTCATCTTTTGCATCCTCATTCATTTAAAGCCCTTAAAATATGCAAAAAAAACAATATACCTTGTTATCTTGTAACTCATGCACCCTTTAATGTAAAAAGAAAATTCCCATTGAATTTGGCAACTTCGGTTTATAATAAATTTAAGGTAAAGCCCCTTTTGAATAAGTTTACCAAAATAATTGCAATAACTAAATGGGAATATCCTTATCTTCAAAAGTTAGGAGTAAACAAAGATAAAATAGTTTATATTCCAAATGGCCTTCCAGAAGAATTTTTTTCAGAAAAAATAACTAATTCTGTTAAAGGAAAAGATGTGTTGTTTCTTGGAAGAATTGCTCCGATAAAAAATTTAGAAACTCTTGTTTATGCTGCTAAACTTCTGCCTAGCTTGAACTTTGCAATAGTGGGCAGCTTTGAAAAAGATTATCTTGATAATTTAAATAAATTAATAAAACATGATAACCTCAAAAATATTAAGATTTTACCTCCGGTATATAATCTAAAACAAAAAATAAGATTAATTGATTCTTACAAACTATTCGTCTTACCGAGTAATAGGGAAGCAATGCCCCAGGTTCTTCTTGAAGCAATGGCTAGACAGAGAATGGTTATTTCTTCAAACACCGATGGTGGAAAAGAAATAATTAGAAACAAATATAACGGGCTTTTATTTGAGATTGGAAATTATAAAGAACTTGCAGACTTAATAAGGAGCAGTCTTTTTGAAAAAAATTTGCAAAAACAGGCAAGAAAAGATTCAAATAAATACTCTTGGAGAAAGTTAATTAAAGTATATCTATCCTTATTTAAAAATGATATCAATAATAATAACCGCCTATAAAGAACCAAGCACAATTGGAAAAGCAATAGAACAAATTTTAAAAAACAATTTAACAAATTATGAAATAATAGTAACTGCTCCAGATAACGAGACTCTTAATGTTGCAAAGATTTATTCAAAAAGATACAAATTTGTAAGAACTCTAAAAGATGAAGGAAAAGGCAAACCTGCTGCTTTAAATTTGGCAGTAAACAGTGCAAAAGGTGACCTTTTGATTTTAACTGATGGAGATGTTTATGTAGGGGGAGATTCATTAAAATCTTTGGTTAAACCATTTGAAAATCCAAAAATAGGGGCAGTTTCAGGTAGTCCAGTTTCATTAAATTCAAGAAAGAACAGACTTGGTTTTTGGGCTTATGTTTTAACTAGTATTGCAAGCAAAAGAAGGTTAACTGCATTGAAATTAAAAAGAAGATTTTTTTGTTCAGGATACTTATTTGCTATCAAGAAATCTTTGTTTCCAAGACTTCCTGAAGAATTACTTTCTGAAGATGGTTTTATTTCAAATAATGTGTACAAAAAAGGATATAGTCTAAGTTATTCAGAAAAGTCAAAAGTTTATGTAAAATATCCAACAACATTTGATGACTGGGTTATTCAAAAAAAGAGAAGTGCTGGAGGTTACAATCAGATAAGAAAGATGACTAATGTAGAGATGAGGTCTTTTAAAAAAGAATCTCTTGGAGGATTTTCACTTTTAAGATATGTTTCTAGCCCCTTGGAATTTTTCTGGTTAATTGAGTTATTTTTAGCAAGAGTTTACCTTTGGTTAGTTATCTATAGAGATATAAATATAAATAAGAAATCTCATAAAGAAATATGGAAAAGAGTAGAAACTACAAAATAGTTTTATAAAATATAATGGAAAATCAAGAAGAAACAATTAAAAAAAGAAAAGATAAAATAAAAGGATGGTTTAAAGATCCTTATAATTTAACATTTTTTGCAATAATCTTATTTGCAATAGCAATTAGATTTTATTATTTTTGGTTAACAAAAAATCAGCCTATCTGGTGGGACGAATCTGAATATATGTCTGCTGCAAAGTCTTTCCTAGGAATTGTCAATTATCAGGTAGGCGGTCAAAGGCTTCCCGGTTTTCCAGCTTTAGTAGCTTTATTTTTTGCTATTGGAATAAAAAACGAAGCTGTCTTAAGATTTTTTCTTTGTTTTATACCTTCTTTATTAGTTATATTTTTAACTTATTTTACGCTCAAAAAAATGTATGCTGATAAAAAAATTGCATTAATCTCTACTGCAATAATTACCGTTTTGTGGGAACACTTGTTTTATAGCAATAGGTTTCATACAGAAAATCTAGCTCTTTTTTTTGAGCTTTTGGCAATAGCGGTTTTATTTTGTTGTTATCTTAAAAAACAAAATCTTTTTTTTATAAAAGCAAAATACTCTTTGATTTGGGTTATATTGTTTTGCATAGCCTCTTTTATAATAAGACCTGGTAATCTTATATTTATTCCAGCAGTATTTGTATTTATCTTAATATTAAATATTCCTCTTCTTTTTGGTAGCAAGAAAAAATCAATTATAACTCTATTAGTCTTTTTAGCACTAATTATTATCTTAATTTTTATTCTTTCAAATATCTCAAGATTTCCAATGTTTGGTAGTTATTATCATCCCCAAGACCCAATTTCTTGGAGTAACTTAACTGTTTTCTATGGATTTTATGAATCTCTGGTTTCAGGAATCCCTTCTTTACTATTTTATTTCTTCTTAATAGGGCTAATTTTGTTTTGTCTTGATCTTTATCTGCTTTATCCAAGACTTAAGAAAATTAACCGAAATTCTGAAGATTTGGAGTTTAAATCAGATATATTTAATATTCTATTGATTCTATCAGTATTATTCTTTTTTATTTTTATGATTAGACCAGCTAGTTATGAATTTCGTTGGTTTTTTCCACTCCTTCTAGGAATGTTGGCATTTACTAGTAAGGGAATTATAAAGTCTTCAGAATTTATAGAAAGCCTGTTTAAAATAAAGAATTTATCTGTGTTTTTAATTATTATAATAGTTTTAATCGGAGCATATACTCAATATTATCATGCAGATCAAGTAATAAAATCAAAGCTCGATTCTTACTCGCAAGTAAGAGATGCTGCTCTTTGGATAAAAAATAATTATCCTAAAAATACCCAGGTTCTTTCAATATCTTATCCTCAAACTGTTTATTATTCGGAGAGAAATGTCAGTACTTATTCATTGATTAAAAATTCTTCAGAATTCAATAAATATCTTGCATCAAATAAACCTGAGATTTTAGAAGTTTCAATATTTGAAACTCATCCAGAATGGATAAATTCTTGGATTAATGATAATAAGAATAGGTTGACTCCTATAAATGCTTATTTCATAGATAGGCAAAAAACTCAACCTGTATTAGTTCTTTATAAGATTGAATATAATAATACTTCTAAAAGTGCTTAAAAAATAAGCAAAAGTATTGATAAATGCAATAAACGGAAACATAAATGATACCAAGTCTTTACTTTTATAATATAATTTTAAAGAGTAATAAAAATTGGGCAATATTAGGAAATTAAAAGCTATTGTCCTAAAAAAAGTAGTTTTCTCTAGCCGAGTGTTTGGAAAATAATTAAACATTTTTTGCTTTTTGTTTTTAAAATAAACTTTTCCCCATCTAAATTTTTTCTTGATAAGTTTTAAAAAACTATCTTCTGAGTAATGAATTGTTGAATCTTTAATTATCAATAGCTTAGTTTTACCGCTTTTTACAAGATCTTTTATAACAATTACATCTTGACTATAGCCTCCTGCCTTTTTTAATTCAGATTTCGTGTAAAAAAAACAGTTTCCTCCTGTAAGCTGGATATTATCTAGTTCAATATTTACCTCTTCTAAATCATTATCTATAGAATAATCGTTTATATTTCTCAAAAAGTCTATTGAACGATATGAGAAAAAAGAATCTGTTCCGACAAGTGAAATATACCTGGTAACGGGTTTTGATAAAAAATCATGTTTAACTCCTCCAAGAATCCCTATAAGTTTCTTTTCCTTTCTTAAGGTTTTGATTACTTTATCAAATAGATCCTTTCTTTCAAGTTCATTATCTTGGTCAATAAATCCAACGATTTCTCCGCAGGATTTTTTAAATCCTAACCATTTTCCATTTCCTACTCCCTCTGGAAGGCGATTCTTATTATTGATAATTTTTATTCTTTTATCTGAATAATTTTTTATTATTTTAACCGTGTTGTCGCTGCTTCCTCCATCTACACAAAGGATTTCAAAATTTTTATAATCTTGGTTTAAAATAGAATCAATGCATCGGGAGATTATCTCTTCCCCATTATAAGTGCATATAATTATAGAAATTTTAGGTCTCATTTTGTTTTATATTTTTCAATTATACCTGCAAGAAAGCCAAGACCATAACTTAAATGTATTGTCAAAAATATGAAAGGTAATATTAATGCTGATTTAAATTCCTTATTTCGAATACTTTCATAAATTGAAAAAACAATATTTAATATAAGATAAATAAGTCCCGGGATTAAAAAATATCTGCTAATAATACTGAGTGTGGGAAGAATTAAAAGGTAGACTAAAAAAAGACTCGGGCAAATAAAATAAGGTCTTTTAATCGTCTCAAGAAGATTTTCTTTTTTAGGCCTGACTCTTCCATAATTGAATATTTGCTTAAATAGCTCAAAAAAACTGTTTCTACGAAGATTATATACAACAATATCAGGAGTATAGGCAATCTTAAAATCTGCAGATTTAGCATCACTAATAAATTTTGGGTCTTCTCCAGGATAAATATTCTCATCAAACTTAACCTTTTTAAAAACCGCTTTTTTGCAAACAAGGTTAGCCGAAGTAATGATAGTTTCATCGGCATTTAAACTAAGTTTGCCTTGGCTATATCTTTTACTCATAACAGAGGCTCCAAATAGTGAGCTAAGAGCATATCCACTTGTTCTTGCAAAGAACTTTTCTTTTGGATAATTAAGCTGAGGACCCCCAACAATATCTATTTCAGGGAATTTTTTAAAGAACTTTTCAACTTGGATTAGCCAGTCAGATTTAAGAACTGTATGTGCATTTGTAAATGCGACAAGTTCTGTTTTTGCCTTTTTTATCCCATTGTTTCTGTTTCTTGAAGTATTATTTCCAGTCTCAACAACAACTTCAAAATTAGACCTATCAAGATTATCAAGTACGCTTAGTTTTGCTCCTTGTTTTGCAGGAATTATAAGAGTTATCTTTTTTTTCATTTTAGATTAGATGATGTATTTTCATGGCCTCTGGCATTTTGTTATATACCCTTACAAATCCTTTAAACGGGGAATTAATCAGTCTTAATCTAACCACTGAAGCAAACATTTTTATCGGAACACTTTTGAGGTTAAGTTTTGAACCTTGTTTATCTTCCCAAACAGTAGGTATCTCTCTTATTTTAAATCTTTTTTTATTCATTTTATATAATAAATCTACATCAAATCCCCATTGGGTTATTCCAAGTTCTTTAACTACACTACTCACTGCATCTCGTTTGAATACTTTAGCTCCGCACTGAGTATCAGAATAAGGCAAAAAAAGCAAACTTCTAACTACCAAGTTAAAGCCTTTGTGTGTTATTTTTCTTTTAAGGCTGGTTCTAACAATTGATTTTTTATGTCCTCTGCTTGCTATTGCTCCATCATGTTTTCCAAGGTATTTTATAAGCCAGTAAAAATGTTCAGGAGCAGTAGCCATATCTGCATCTACAAATCCAATTAAATCATTATCTCTGCTTAAGGAATCTAAAAATCCTTTTATTATTGCAAATCCTTTTCCACCCTCTTTAAAACGAATATATCTTATCTCACTATTTTCTTTAGCATGGACTTTTACAATCTCTTCAGTTCTGTCCTGAGTATTATTTATAACTACTAAAATCTCAAAATCCAGATTTTCTTGTTCCTTCAAATTTTTAAAAAATTTTGAATAAGCAAAAAGGGTCCTGCCTATTCTTTCTTCTTCATTATGTGCAGGAATTATTATGCTAATCTTCATTATACGAGGTTATTGCAGATGAATATAAAATTGATTGCTTTACCAGAATCCCTTAATTAAATACCAAATAAGTCTACTTTAAATATAATTAATGCTATTAAGCAAAGGATTATTTGAAATGCAAATATAAGATAGACTACATCTGTTTCATAAACTTTTTTCTTGAATTTTTTGAGTATCAGTAAGGATAAATGTGTAAGTCCATAGATTTTAGTGTAAGGGAGTTCTAAACTTCCGTCTTTTTGTGGAATTAAAAATGATTGCTTTTTAAGACCCCCTCTTAGTTTAAGTCCTGTTTCTAAAATATAAGGTATAAAGACAAATACTGCAATTTTTTCAAAATTTCCAAGAATTGCCATGCAGGCGATTAATGCACCTATTGAATAAGTTAATATATCTCCTGGAAAAACACTAGCAGGGCATTTGTTATAATAATAAAATACTAAAAGGCTCATAACCATGCAAAGTCCAATAAGTGAAATCCATGACGAGCCAGTTATATAGGCTATAAATGATAAAAAGCTGATTATAATTATTCCCTGACCTGCTTCAAGACCATTAAGTCCAGCAAGCATGTTATAAGTTGTTGTCGCTCCAGTAATTCCTATTGGAATGAGTATTAACGGATAGATTATGCCTAGTTCAATTATCCCAAAAAAAGGAAGCATTATCTCATGAACTCCTGCATTTATTACAATTAAAGGTATTGAAGCTGCAATTGCTAAAAATATTCTAAACTTAGCAGAAAGCCCTCCATGTTTCCAACCAAGTAAGTCATCAGTTAAGCCAACTATAGCAAGTATTAGAATAACTGACAATAATCCAAATATCTGTAGGCTAATTCCATCAATATCTTTAAAGATAAACTGCCTTATTGCAACATAGAATAACACTCCTAAAACAAATGCCATTACAACAACAATTCCTCCTGAAGAAGCAACATTTTTTGGTTTGTTGAATTTATTCATATCTTCCCATAATAGCCCCACTTCTCTGCATTTCCTATTCCATTTAGGCAAAAATATCAAACATATGATTAAGCTTATTAATAGTGATACAAATATCAGTATTTCCATGATTTTACCTAGAATTTGGGCTTTTTAAAACTTATACTTATGGATTATAACTGCCAGTTAAGATACTTATTAGCATCTGTATCCTGGTACTCTTGCTTTATCTTTTCATTTCCAGTATATTTAATAGACCATATTTTTATAGGTCCTTGTACTCCTTGGAAATAAACAAATTCAGGAAGATTCATGCCTTGGCTATTTAGGCTTGAGATTATTAGATTAGGTTCAGAATGAACTAACTTAAAATTAGGGAATTTTTTAAAAGGATCATTTAGAAGATATTTTTGAGCAAAAAATCCTCTCATGAGTCTTGGAGATATAAACATTGATGCTCCTATAGGATTTGCACTTACTCTTTGTCCTTCCTGTGTAACTTTAGTCATTATATATGCACAACCTTCAATTCCAGAATTAAAGTCAATAAATTTTTCGTCAACATAAAGGTATCTAAGGTTTTGTTTGTATTGTTTTGACTGATAAACCATTATAACATAGGGCTGTCCAAATTGAGTTTGATTTGTTGTTTTTATATATGGAAGAACTATTGCTCCAACTCCTGCAGCTTGCCCTGGAAGTAATATTTCTTTTCCACTACTATCATTTATTATTAAATCTTCGTCTAAAGCAACTCCGCCCGGATATATAAGGAGTGTTTCATTGCTGGTTTCTTGAGTCTGACTTTCATCTAGTAAAAAAGTTCCAAACCAGGAATATCGGTCATAATCTTTATCACTTCCAATAATAGAAAATGCACCATATTTGCCAATGTCACTTGAATCAATTAGTAGATGGGTGGCATTATGATTATATAAAAATTCAAGTGAATCTTTTTGATTATCTCCAGTTAGAACTAATCTTCCCATTAAATAGTTCCAATAAGTAATGGCATTTCCTCCATCAAGAACAGTAGCTCGGTTTCCAATACTTTGAACCCAATATCCATAATCCCACCAATGTGCAAAAACTGCATCAGATGAAGTATTAGTGTCAACCCATTTCATTGCTTCCTGCCATTGTTGATTATAATAAGAAGGAACATAACTATAAGATTCGCTCTTTATTGAGTTATAAAAGCCATAAAAACTAAATATGCTTAATGCTAAAATCAAAAGCACAGCTGCTCCAAGTATAACTTTCCAGGTTTCATCCTTTGTCTTTTTAAATGCTTCAATAGAATAGACTATTAAAAATCCTACAAATATTGGAACAACTGGTCCAAGAACCATGATAAGTCTTACAGCACTTCGGGCAGTAAATAAACACAAAACAAATAGTGCTAATAAAAATAAATACTCAAAATCTATTTTCTCTAAAGCTTTATCCTGTATTTTATCATATTTTATATAATAATAAATTATTACTCCAATAAAAACTAGTGCAGATGCATAGTAAAAGAATTTACTGATGAAATTTTCTCCATTAAATAATGTTGAATCAGAATATCTTGAAAAAACTAAACCTGCAAAAAGCAGAATGTAAGATAATACCAAAATCCAAGCATCTTTTTCTTTCAGATGACTTAAAGCTTTTTTGAATAATAATATTGAACCTATTATTGCTAACCAGAATAAAATTGGTATATTTTTAAGACTAGGTCCAAAGCTTCCAACCCAATCTGCAAAATGTGGCTGGCTGTTTTCAGCAACAGTAGTACTCCATCTTCCAGTAATTGGCCTAAACATTATTTGATTAAGTGCACTTATCTTTTCAATAATAACACTAGGTCCCATAACAATTGAAACAAGTACTATTCCTAGGATAACTGAAATTATAATTGAAATTAGATTTGATGGGAGTTTTACTTTTTTCATAAAATCTTTTTTGTATAATGAGAATTTTTCAGCGATTAAATGGACAAATAACACAAAAAATACTAAGAATGCAAGCCCACTATCAAGAGAAGTTAAAAACCCTTTTATTGAAAATCTGTTTGTAAACATAAGTGTAACAATCAAAGATACAAATAACCATGAAGAGTAAACTGCAAATTCTTTTCTTTTTACTTTATTTATAATAAATGCACCGAGACTTGCAATCCCTATTGTAATATAAGCATAAACTACTCCTCCCCAAGTAAGTCCCATTAAAGCAGTTGAAATTCCTGCAAGTACTCCTAGAGTTATTGCAATATAATTCTTTTCAGATTTCCAGGCTTTTAAAAACAAATAAAATGCTAAGAACATAAAACAGAAACCCACTGATTCTTTTTCAGGAATTCCTGCAACAGTTCTAGATAAAAATACAGGTATTACAATCATAAATGCAGTTGAAATAAGTGCGATTAAGTTTGCACTTAGCTTCTTCTCGTTTTTTCTTATAAAAATTTCTCTTACAAAAAGGAAAAACGAAATTATAGTAAGCCCAAAAAATATCACTGGCATGAGTGCTGCTGCAAATTCAATAGGGTAGGTTCCAAACATATTTGCAATATTATAAGTCCAGACAATCATGTAAGAAACCATTTGAAGCTCAGTTGTTGTATCAAACCCCCGAGGAACATTCCTAAAATTATCTTGCCTTGCTAAACTTCCATTTTCAACTATATTCTTTGCATATCTTGTAAATAACCATGGGTCTAAATCTGGTCCAAGTGTCCAATTGTTTGTAGCAACATTCCAAAGTCCTGGCTGATTTCCAGCAACTTCTGAATTATGATCTTGCATAGGGAGGCTTCGGATATAAACTCCCACACCAACAAGTACAATTAATAATAAAATAACCCAAATCTGACTGGTCTTAAAAAATCTAACTAATTTTTTCTTTCTTTCTTCAATTAATTTTTCCTCATCCATAATAAACCTTTTAATTAATCTTATTTAAACTTAACGAATTTTATGCCCTGCAGCTTTTTTAAAAGAATTAATAATCTTATTCTTCTTCCAGAATATCATTTACTTCATCTAAAAGCTCCACAGCCGACCTTTCTTTTTCTAGGGTTTTTCTTCCACAATATGGACAGTCAATAGGATTTTGCATATCGCACCTAAATCCACAATGGGAACAAATACATTTTGCCATTTTTCACCTTATTTTATCTTAATCTATCTACTTTTTAAATTTAACCTTCTTTTTCTTAGAATAGGGCCGGAGTTACAAATACTTCAATTAATGCAGCAATAAACAACAAGACTACTGCAAATATAATAAGGTTTAAAGAATCCTGAAGAACTGTCCAAAACTTTTCAGAGTTTGCATCATGCTTGATTATAGCAACACTAACAATTCCTCCTGCAAGTGCTGCAGCAAAATAGCTTCCAATTTCAGGTATTCCATGAATCATATATCTCGCAAGTCCAAGAGGCAAATTAGCTAGACTCGATTTTGAAAATATCCCTATTGCTGCACTTATGACACTTGCATTCCAGGCAAGTATAAATATTGCCCCTGCTCCAAAAATAAGCGAAAATACTAGTGTAAAAATCAAAACAAATATATTATTTGCAAAAATATTGACTATCTTTTCTTTGGAAGTTAAAAATCCAGTTGTTTTTGCAGCAGTTCCAAGACCATATTCAGAAGTGCATTCTTTAAAATGAGAAGGTTGATTTATCATGCAATAAGTTTCTATCTGTGCACTAAAATTCTGGTTTCCATTTTCAAAAACAATATACCAAAATGAAAATGCAACAACAAAGCCCATAAATAAAAACATAAAGTAAAGAAGAGCTTTTCCATGTTCTTTCATAAGTCTTAAAAAACCCTCTATTTTCAAATCTTTTTCTTCTTCGCTTCTAATTGCAAAATACATAAATGGTATTGAGAACATTACACAAAAAGTTACAACTAAAATTCCAGAATATTTTGAGAGAACAGGGTCTTTAGAAAATATCCATTGAACCAGTATCAAAGATAATGCAGCATAAAACATTCCAATGAAAAACATTTCCCAAGGCTGTCTTTCTGCTTTTTTTGGATTAATTAAAAGTTCAAACATATCTTCTCCTTTTTATGCTATTATTATGAATTTTAAGGTATTTAAATATTTAAGGGGTTTATTTTAGATAGTTTGAGATTAAGACTAGGGTCAAAACTTTTTAATAAAAGGTTTTTTATAGCATAAACACTTTATTTATAAGTAAAAAGAGGAAAAATGAAGAGCACTCAAAAATTTAATCAAATATGCAAGGATATTAAATCAGTAAAAATTCAGGGTGCTGAAAATATTGCAAAAGCTGCTTTTTTTGCATATAAGCTTCTTCCAAAAGAAAGTTCTAAGAAAAAATTAATTTCTCTGAGACCAACTGAACCAATGCTAGGGAGTGCACTAAGCCTTGCAGATAAAATGTCTTATAAGGAATTTACTGATATTCTAAAGGCAAATCAGGAAAAGATTAATCAGAGCGTTTTTAAACTAATTAAAAAAAATTCAATTGTGTTTACTCATTGCCATTCTTCTTCAGTTATAAAATCTTTAATCTATGCTCATGAGAAGTCAAAACATTTTGAAGTCTATAACACTGAGACAAGACCTTTATTTCAGGGAAGAAAAACTGCTAAAGAACTTGGAAAATCAGGAATCAAGGTTACTATGTTTGTTGACTCCGGGATTAAGATAGCCCTTACAAAAGACCAAGACAAAGAAGAAAAAACAAAACCTGTAAATATTATTTTTCTTGGAAGTGATGCAATCACAAAAAAAGGAGTTGTGAATAAAGTAGGTAGTGGACTAATTTCTGAAATTGCAAAATATAGTAAAATTCCATTGTATATTGTGTCTGATTCATTAAAATATTCTAAAACGCCTGTAAAACTGGAACAAAGGGCAAGTAAAGAAGTTTGGAAAACAAAAAACAAGATTAATATTAAAGATCCTGCATTTGAATTTATAAAAAAAGAAAATATTACAGGCATAATAAGTGAATTTGGAGTTCTTTCTTATGATGAGTTTTTAAAAAAGATAAATGATTAATTAAAAATTTCTGAAATAAGTTCATTAACACTATCAAAATTTCCATCATTTAAAATAATAATATCAAAATTTTTCTTAAACTCCTCTAAATTCTTTTCAACATTTTCGTTTAAAAATCCTATTTTAATAAGATTCTCGTATGGAAAACCTTCAATCATCCTAATGTCCCCTAGCGAGTCTCCAAGGAGCATTACATTTTTTCTTTTAAGTAGCTCTGAATAAATTTTAAGGTTATGGATTTCAAATTCATGCTTATTAAACACATGAATTATTTTTTCATATCCCTTTGCATTTCCATTTTCATCAAAGATAAGATTGTTTCCAACAACATTAATATTGTTGTAAAAAACTCCTTTTTCTCTGAGATACTCTTTGATTAAATCTCCAAAACTAGCAGATATTACAACAAGTGGAATTTTATTAGAATTTAGATAATTTAATAATTCTTTTGCTCCTGCTCTAAATTCTAAAGACTCTTCTTTTATCATGTCTGAAACACATTTCTTAAGTGTCTCTAAATCAAAACCTGAATCAATTAGTAATTCCAGGTGTTTTTTCCACCATTCCTCCATTTTTTTCATTTTCTCTTCTATACCTATTGAAATATCAATTTCTATTGGATGATACTTGTTGTATAATTCATGAGCCTTTTTTGCATAATCTTCGCTTAAATAATTTCCATTTCTTAGATGAGATATTATTGATTTTGATTCTTTGGAATTGTAAAATGCTCTTGTAAGCGTTCGATCAAAATCAGACAATACATGGAATTTGTCTTTCCCATCTTTAGAAATATTTCTCTTTAATTCTGCGAGTCTTTTTTTATCTGGAATGATTATTTCACGCATATTAATTAAAATAAAAAATCAATTGTGCTTGCACTTGCATTCATCACCACAGTCTTCCTCACACTGGCAATTTTCGTGATTACACTCATGTTTTCCATGTTCATGATTTTTGCCTAAATCTTCATTTTCAGCAGTATCTTTAATAAGTTCATCCATCTGAGAGTCGAGTTCTTGAAGCCTTTGAGTTATTTGATATTTTGCAAGAAGCAGTTTTTCCATTTGTTCATCAACTAGTTTATTTGTGTCTGCTATTGATTTTTTAACAAATGTTTTGTTTCCAACTTCGACAATAAGTTCCCTGTCCTTAATTTCAACAGGAATATATATTCTTTTTCCAAGATTTACTAAGATTTCATTGTTCTCACTTTTTTCAAGTTCATTTAAGCCCAGCTTTAAGTCTTCCATTTCAGAGATATTTTGTTCAATAAGCTGAGACTGAGAATTAAGCTGATTGACTTCTTGTTCAATCATCTGCAATTGAATTATTCTTTCTTGATCCATATATACTCTGGTAAATAAAGGTTTTTAAGCATTACGTATATGTAAAATTATGGCAAATTGGCTTGAAATCCACAATAATATATCCTTTTTAATAGCAATTTTAATTGCCGGTTTTATTTTCTTTCTCTCGTCGATTCCTAGTTCAAGTTTTCCATCAGAACTGGGAATAATTCCTAAATTATATCACATTGTTATTTTCTTTATGCTCACATTTTTTCTATTAATTGCATTGGTTCAGGGAAAAACCAAGTATAAATATTTTATACTAACTACACTTTTAATTGTGATTGCTTATGCAATAACCGACGAGCTTCATCAATTATTTGTTCTAGGCAGGCATACTGCAATTAGTGATGTTTTAATTGATTCTATAGGGATTTTTTGTGCAGGAGTATTATATTCTTTAAAGTTAAAAGAAAAATAATGAGTTGCAGATTTATGCAACATTAAACATTTTTCTAAATATACTTGAGAAAATTAAACTTCCAAGTATGTAGTAAAGTATCCACCATCCACCAAATATTGGCTCAAGATAGTTTCCAAACCATCTAAAGAATAAGATTATAGGGATTGTAGTAAATAGCAATGGTTTTGTTGTTAGTTCCATTGTTCTGGGAAAAAATTCTAGCTGTTTTTTTTGCAATTCAAGTAACTTTTCAGGATGCTCTCTATATTTTTTCATTTCTTCCTGTAAGAACTTTTGTTCTTTTTTCATTTCTCTTAATTGTTCTTGGTCAGAGAGATATTTTTGAGCAAGAGTTAATATTAACGAGGTAAATGCAATAATCGCTGCAAAACCTAGATAAACATTTATTTTAAGCAGTGCTCCAAATGTAGGGTCAAGAACCGAGTCAACAGTCTGTTTTATTATAGGATATTTATCCCATAAAGCAAACACTACCCATGATAAACCTAAAACAACCAGTAACCCTATCATACCTGAACCTTTTTTATCTTGCATTTTGTTAGTTAATAATTTAATATATATTATTTAATTAAATCTAGTTTTTAAAGCTAATGAAGAATTTATTTTTAGCGAGATTTAGTCTTGATAAAAATAACTATTGATTTCTCGCCGAAGGCGATTTCTACACTCCCATCATTTTTTTAAGTGCTGGGTTCATATCTAGTGCATGTTGCTGTGCAATATTTTGATAGAACTGGAATGTAATCATAATTCCAAGTAGTAATGCAGTTCCTGCAACAAGCGCTCCAAGTATATCTGCAAGTGCTGCGAGAAGGCCGATTGCCATTCCACCCATTACTGTAAGAGGCATTACATATCTTGCAAGTATTGATTCAAGTATTCTTTTATCTTTTCTAAATCCTGGAATTTGCAGTCCGGAATTAAGTATATTTTGAGCTTGGTTCATCGCATCCATTCCAGAAGTCTTGACCCAAAATACAGAGAACATTGCAGAGAAAAACATGTAAAATATTATGTGGCTTATTGCTTGAGCAATTAACATCCATTCCCAGCTTCCCTGTATTATTCTATCAAGAATACTTGTTGGTGAAATCCAGTAAAGAAGTCCTGATACAGGTCTTCCATTTTGAAATTCTCCTAGGAATGTAAAGTATGAAGCTATCTTTGGTCCCATTGTACAAGCTACTTTGCTCTCAGCATCTATGCAAGGAGTTGCTGCATTGTATACAAGTCCTCCAAACAGCTGGAGATTGGCAATTAAGGCAGCAGTAAGTATAACTGGAATAACGCTAGCATAAAAGAATTGTAATGGCCATTTCATAGAATATCCTCTAAGCCTGTCATAACTTAATGGAATCTCAATTTTAAGTGATTGAGCCCATACAACAACTAAGAAAAGAATAATTGTAGAAACAAGTGCAGCAAGCGCAAGCATTGCGCCCTTTGAATCTGCAAGCATTAATGCCTGAACAAATGCTAAGACTTTTCCAGGACAAGAAACACTTCCAAAATTAAGTAAGCATACTCCTCCTTCTGTTCCCAAAAATCCAAATGATGCAACAAATAATCTATAACCTACTCCTGCTGCAATAAACAAACTTATTCCAGAACCAAATCCCCATTTATTGCATAATTCATCCATGAATAATATTGCAAGTCCTCCAAGTATTAACTGAAGTATTAATATTCCATTATAGCCTGGAGCTGCTTGAAGTCCTTTCATTACAACATAGATTGTTGCTTCAAAGATTATAAAAAAGAAAACCAATAACTTTTGCAACCCCTGAAAAAACTTTTTACCTTCAGGATCTGAAGTGTTGATGTCAAGGATTTTACTTCCAACCAATAATTGCAATATAATCGAAGCCATAACAATTGGTCCAATACCAAGTGAAATAATAGAACCAAAATTAGTTCCCATAATTATTGCTAAATATTCAAATCTTTCAAGAGCATTATTCTCAAGACCATAGAGGGCAATATTCTCCATGATAAAATAAGAAACTAGTACTATCAAGGTCCATTTTAATTTTGTATTAAAACTTAATTTTTTTTCAACAGGACCTTTTACTTCTGGTAAATTTTTTAAAATGTCTCTAAATTCCATATTAATTATAAAATTTTTAGGTTTATAAACTCTTTATCGCTCTAATTTTGAGCTTTTTTATTTATTTCTTTTTCTTTAATACTACTTTCTTTGTCTTAGGTTTTTCTTCTTTAGAATTAACTTTTTCTTCTGATTTATCTTTCTCAGTCTTGAAGAGTATTGCTTCTCCGCCAGATTTTTCTATTTTCTCTCTTGCACCTTCGCTAAAACAAAGTGCTTTTATTTTAAGAGCATCTTTTAATTCTCCTCTGCCAAGGACTTTATATTTTTTTAATTCTAAGATATTATTTTTTCCATACTTTTTCATCAAATTATCTAAATTATTCCTTATGTCTTCAAGATTAATTGATTTTGACCTGTCTTTTTCAGTTTTTCTAGAAGTTACTCCTTGTTTTCCAAAATAATTATTTCCATATAATTTTATTACAAGTGATTTTTTATGGTCTGCTCTTTTTCCTGTTCCTGCCATTCCAACTCCACCATGGTGTCCACTGCCTTTCCATTTCTTTCTAGCTCCGTGACCATAAGTTGTGTCTCCTCTCCATTTCTTGGATTTTTTTGTTTTTTTAATTTTAAATGCCATATTATAACATTCTCTCTATTAATTTATTTATATCAGATTTATTGTTTCCGAGAACTCCTTTAGGATATTGTAATTTGCTTTTGATTCCTTTTCTTGGAGGATGTAATCTGAAAAAAGGTTTGAATCCAAAATCTTCTAATTTCTTTCCAGTAGTAAGTCCGCTTGCTGCTTCTTCATAATTTGTTTTCTTTGAATCAGAATTTGCTATTTTTTGTGCTCTTGCAGTTAGTAATTTAACAAGAGTTTCATTTTCTACTGGACCATAAGCAACTGCATGTCTTACTTTCCAAAGCATTCCCATAAGTCCCTTATTGTCTGAATTAATCAGAACACAAGAATATTTTCTTCTAAGTCTTAATCTATCAAGGGTGCTTGCAATCTCAGATTTTACCTTTACTTCTCCATCAATTCTTACAACTGCGATAAGTCCTTTTGAAGCCTGGCTTTCAGCTTTTTTAGTTTTTGCAACTATAGGTTTTATTTCAGTTGGAGTTTTAACTACCTTTTTCTCAGGAGTCTTTCTTGTTTTTGTTATTTTTTCTTCTGTCATTTTGTTTTATTTTGTCTATTTCTAGACTTATTCACCGTTTATTTATATTGCCTTATATTGTTTGGATTGTATCTTCTGAAAACCCTAACCTTATTAATACTTTTCTTATACTCTTGGAATGATCTCCTTGGAGCTCAACAGTATTATTCTTTACTGTTCCTCCGCAGGCGAGTTCCTGTTTAAGGTTTTTTGCAATAGTTTTCAAGTCCACGCCTTGAAAACCTGATACAATGGTTATTACTTTTCCAAACCTTTTCTTTTCAGTCTGGACCTGTATTCTCTGTTCTGTTTTTGCTATATCTTCACAAACGCAAGCTTGTAAAGGCAACCCACATTTTGGACATATATCCATTGTTTATTTTTTAACAGACATTTCATTTAGTCTATTAATTGTATGCAGTCTTGCGATTGTTCTTTTTATTTCTTTTATTTGAAGTTTTCCGCCTTTTCCTGAGGATACTTTATTTTTAATTAATTCCATTTTTAATTCTTTTACTTTTTCTTCTATTTCCTTCTTAGACATTTTTTTCATATCTTTTATTCTTATTATCATTTTTTCTCCTTATCTTCAGTTTTTATATCTTTATTGTCTTTTTTAACTCTTTTTGTTTTTACTTTTGTCTCTTCTTTATTTTCAGGGGATTTTTTTGTCTTTTTTTCTGCAGGCTCTTCTGCTACTTTAGCTCTTATTCTGTTTTTTATATTTTCATCAATATCAATTCTATCATAGATTCTTGCATCAGGAGCCATTATAGCGACCTTTACTCCAATAATCCCTGTTTTTGTAAGACCTACTGCTTGGGATCTTCCAACTTCTTTAGCAGACTCTCCTGCTTTCTTTAAATAACCTTCAGCAAATCTCCATGATTTAGCTCTTTCGCTTGGAAGTTTTCCAGAAAGTCTAAGTTCACAGCCAAGTGCTCCAGCCCTCATAATCTCTTGTAATTTTTTATATGCAATTACTTTAAATTTAAGATTACCCATTCTTTCAAGAGCCATTGCTATTTCATCTGCAACTAGCTGAGAATCAAATAATGGATTTGTTATTTCTTGTATTTCAATATGAGGATTTTCAAGTTTAAATCTTGTTTTTAAAAATTGAGTAAGTTCTTCTATTTTTTCTCCTTTTCTTCCAATTACAAGACCTGGTTTTGCAGTAGAGATTATTATCTTTTCTCCAACAGGAGTATATTCAATGTCTAGTCTTGAAATTTTACCTTTACCAAGATTTCTTTTTATGTATTCCTTTATTCCGTATTCTTCCTTCTTTAGTTTTATAAATTTTGATTTTTCCATTTTTACATATCCTTTGTTTTGTTTAGTGCATCCATGCATGCCATTGCGAGATTTATTGTTGATCTTACTTGTCCTGAACTTACGCTATAAACATCTTTTATTCCAGCTAGCTTTAATATCTTTTTACATTCATCTCCGATAACAAGTCCAGTTCCTTGAGGTGCAGGCATTAATTTTACACGACAGCTTCCACATTTTCCTTCTACAATAAATGGAACTGTATGTTCTTCTCCGCATACACAATCAAAACTTCCACATCCTCTTGTTATTTTAACAAGTTCGAGTTTAGCTTTTCTAAGTGCTTTTGCTCTTGCAGGTAATGTTTCTTTTGCTCTTCCATATCCAGCTCCAACATATCCTTTTCCATTTCCGACAATGCATAAGCATGAAAATGTAGGAACATTTCCTTCTGATGTTTTTTTCTGAGTTTGTCTCCAAGCTCTTCTTTTTCCTCCACCAAACTTTCCTTTTGCCTGACCAATGTTAAGCACTTCTGATTTTAAATCAAGTAAAAGGTCTATAACTTCAGGTTCCAATACTTTATGTTTCAAAGCTTCATCAATATTTGTTATCTTTTTTTCTTTTACAAGTAATCCTAATTTTGTTTTTGGTTTCCAGTCTTCAAGTGCTTTTTGCTGTTGCTGTTTTAATCTTTCTTCTCTTATCTTGTTCATTTCTTCTATTTCTTTTGGTGTTCTTTGTTGTCTTTCAATCATGTGAAACCCTACCTCCTAGGGTGAACATTTGAAAAATATTTTTATTTTTCATCATTTTATTGCTCCTTTAACTTTGGTAAATATTTCTGTTAACTTATTATTTTTTCCCTCGATACTTTCTTTTGGAGGAATAACTTTTTCATCATAATTGATTTTTATTCCAGCATCAGCAATTCCTTTAACTGCGGCATAAACTCTTGAACCTTTTGTGTTAGGAATAAGTCCAAGATCCAAAACAAGTCTTCCTTTTACGTCCTTAGCTTTTTTACCCAGTAATAATCCTGCTAAATATGATGCAGTTATAGATTTTAAACTTCCTGCTTTTGCCTCTGGCCATCCAAGTTTTAAAAGATCTTTTGTACTAGCGCAGTAAAGAACCTTATCTTCTGAATCTTTGCTTTCAATTACTTGCAAAATTAAATATTTGTTTGTTTTTCTTATGACAAGTCTAAGAGAATTTGATTTAAGTAAACCAAGTCTTCTGTTGTAGTTTGTTTTGTTTTCTAGTCTTCTTCTTTTATTGATTTTCATTTTAGCTTCTCCTTCTTAGTTTTTTTAACTTCTGATTTTTTGCTAGTTTCCACTTTTGATTCTTGCTTTTCTTTTAATTTTTTCAAATTTGCTAAATATTCTTTTAAGTGTGCTCTGCTTCTAAATGCTTTCATCTTTGCTTTTTTCCTTAGTTCTTTGTATAACTCAGGAGTTATTTCGTTGCTTATTTTTAATTCTCTTATATACTTTCTAAGCTTTCTAACGAGTTTAACATAAAGTTGTTTTCTGTTATTTATTTTCTTTTTTATCTTTCCAGGTCCTCTTCTTCTAGCTCTTCTTACTATTTTTCTTCTTCCTTTTACAGGTTTTATCCTTATAATTCCTTCTTCAAACAGTGTTTTAATATCCTGCTTTGTTATAGCTTCTTTTATCTCTGCTGTAGAATCTTGATTAAATATAATTCTGTTTTTTCCAACCTTTAAGGTTTTTGCAGCAAGTTCTTTCTTTTTAGCTAGGTTCATTGTTTCTTCTCCATATCTTTAGTTTCAGCTTTTGTTTCTTTTTTTACTTCTGTAGCTTCAGTTTTAGGTTCTTCCTTCTTCTCTTCTGTTTTTTTCTCAGCTTCTTTAGCTCTCTTACTTCTCTCTTTTATTTTATCTTCCTTCTTCTTGCTTTTTTCTTTTCTTTGTTTTAATTTTTCTTCAGCTCTTTCTAAAAATTTCTTAGCATTAAGATTATGAATTCTTATATTATTTTTTAGGACATAATTTGCAATCTCTATTTTCTTCTTCATTCCAATCTTTCCAAGAATTCCTACTTCATTCTTTTTTATTGATTTTATTTCTTCAATATTGTAAACTAAAATAGGTTTTAATCCGGCTATAAGGCTTCTTTGTTTTCTTTCTCCTCTATATCCGATGTTTATATTTCTAAGATGACCTTTCATCTTAAGTCTCATTTTATTGTCAATTCCCTTTGCCTTTCTATAGATTTGTTTCTTTTTTCTTCTAAGTCCAAGTTTTGAATATTGAGTATATCCTATTCTCAAAAATTTAGGTTTTCGTTTTATCATAAGTAGCTTACTCCTGGTTTTTCAGTTATAAATATTCCATCTTGGAAAATTCTTCTGTCTCTTTTTCTTACCTTTGTTCCATTTTCTATATTTGCAGCAGCTTGACCTGCTTTTTCAATGTCTGGAGAGTCTAGTTCAATAATATCCTTGTTTAATTTCATATTAACTCCTTCAATTAGTTTTATTCTTCTGTCTTTTTTTTCACCAAGGAAATTTTTAACAACTAATTCATTTGTAGTTTTATCATGGCTTAATGTAACTGGGAAGTGGACTGCTGCGACTTGTAATTTATATTGAAAGTTTTCATTGAGTCCTTTAATCATATTCTTAACATGTGCGATTATAGTACCAAACATTTTTTTCTCCCTTTTTGTAGACTTTCTAGCTTCAATTATTACCTTGTTTCCTTCAATTTTTACATCTATCACAGGGTTTAACTTTCTTTTAATTTCATTGTTGTTTTTTTTAAGTATTATCATTTGATCTTCAATAACTGCATTTATTCCCCCAGGGATTTCAATTTCTTCAAAGAGCTTATTTTTTTGTTTTTTCTCCATTAGAATACATATGCAATTAAGCATCCTCCGATATTTTTTTCTTCAGCTTCATAATGGGTTATTAGTCCTTGGTTTGTAGAGATTATTACAAAACCAAAGTTCTTTGCAGGAAGATATCTTCTAGTATAGTTTTTTAATTGGTCAAGCGATGCAGTATATCTTGGTTTTATCGCACGAACTTCATTTAATTTTTTTATTTCAATCTTTAGTTCATTTCCTTCAACTGAATAATCCAAATAACCTGCTTGTTTGATTATTTCTAGTACATTTCTCAATAGCTTTGAATGCTTTTTGACTGTTACTGATTTTTTCCTTGCACGCTTAGCATTCATTATCTGATTCAATGCATCTGAAACTATATCTTGGCTCATGTTTTTTCTCCTATGAATATTTTTTAAACCCTAGGTCTTCTGCGATTTCCCTAAAGCAATGTCTGCACAGGTTAATTTCGTAGCTGTTAACCATTGCTCCAAATCTTCCGCATCTTTCGCATTTTTTCTTTGCGATTCCGCAGGTTTTTTCCTTGGGTTTATTATGTTTAATATATTTCTCTCTAACTGCAGGTTTATTTGCAAACTGTTTCAAAAATTTTCTCCAATCACTTGCGGTCATGATGTTCTACCTCCAGGTTAAACTGTTTAATTAAATAATCAACTATCTCTTCCTTTGTTACATTTTGTTTTTTTGGGTATTTTCCTTTCTTTATTTTTTTCATTTTAACTCTCTTGCCTTTTCTTTTGAAGACTATGTCAATTTCAAGTCCAAGCATTCCAATATCTCGGTTATATTCCATTCCTGGAATCTCAATATATTCTCTTATTCCAAATGAAGCATGATTTTCAACAACTTGTTTTGGTGAAATATGATTATCTACTGCAGCAAATAATCTCTTGAGTATTGAGATTATTTCTTGTTTTTTTCTTATAGTAACTTTGCATCCACTCTTTTTACCAGGGCTTATTCCAAATCCAGGAAGTCTTCTTGTTGATTTTATTGTCTGAACTTTTCTTTTTGTTATTATTTCGAGTAGTTTTATAGATCTCTCTAGTTTGTCTTCTATTCCGCCACAGTTAAGGACGATTTTTTCTATTTCAATATTACGCATTTTATTTTGTTCCATTATTTTATAGCAATAAGATTTAGAGTCCAAACATTTATTTTTCCATCCTTTGAAATTATTTTAGCGATAGATTTTCCACCCCTTAAAACTATTTCTTCAATTTTTCCACTATTTCCTGCATGTTTACCTTTAAGAATAAAAACTTCTCTTCCGTTTTCCATAGTAAGCACTTTTACTATTTTTTTATCTTTTAAGTTGATAATAACTGAGTCTCCAGTATTTGCTTTTTCTTTTGAAATAATGTTTGTTCCATTAGTTAAGTTTAGTTGTACCTTGTTTCCTGGAATTATTTTCTTGTCAAGAACTTTGAATACTTTTGTTTCTGCTTCTTTATCAGTTATTTCTTGAAAAATTATTTTCTTTTTAGCAGATAAACTTGCCTTAAGGTTTTTCTTTGTTTGAGGTAAACTTATAACATCAAAAATAGATATTGGATAATTAATATTCCTAATAGTCTTTTGGTTGATTATTACTTGCTTTTCATTTATTGCTCTCTGTAGTTCTTTTTTATTTTTGACTAATTTTAATACATCTCTCATTGCAACAACAAGAGGTATTGATTCTTCATGATTATGACTTGCAAGTGCTAAATATTTTGTTCCCTTTCTAGGAATGGGCCAAAATTTCGGTATGTTATTTCGTTTTAGGTGCATTTTATTTTTTCTCCTTTGTTATTTTTTTTGATTCAGTCTTAATTTCTTTTACTTTTTTCTCGTTTTTTCTGTTTATTGATTCAAGTCTTTTTTTATCTTCCATAATTAATTCTTTAATTTGGAGATTTGAACTGTCAAAATAAACTCCGATTTTTGTTCCATCTTTCTTTGTTCTATAAACTCCGCCAACCATTACTCTTAATTTTTTTAAATCAATAGATTCTACTTTTCCAACTTTCTTTTTAAATTCTCCTCTCATTATTACAACACTGTCTCCTTTTCTTACTGGAACATTTCTTTTTCCATATTTTTTTCTAAGTTCTTTTGAGAGGTTTGCTGAAACTATTTTGTGTCTTATATGTGTTGGAGCATTAGCTAGATATTTTCTTTGCTTTCTAGGCTGCTTGCTTGAATTCCACTTGGTTGAAAATTTCTTTTTCATTTTATACAATATATTTGGCTATCTTAGCTAAGAATGGCCATCTATCAGCGACCTCCTTTGCTATTGGTCCTTTAATCTGAGTTCCTTTTGGATTACCTTTTTCATCTTTAAGTAAACAAACTGCATTATCCATAAATGCAATTCTTTCTCCAGTATTTCTTCTAAATGGTTTTTTTTGTCTGATAACTACTGCATCAAACACTTGTCCTTTTATCTTAGGATCTCCTTTTCTTACAGATACTTTAACATGATCTCCAATCTTGACATACTGCTGTCTTCCTTTTTTTGATTTTCCACCTTTTACTCCTGTAATTCTTACTATTCTTGCTCCGCTATTATCACTAGCCAAAGCCTGGCTTCCTAGATTGAGTCCATTTGTTAGTTTTGCACTTACTCCCTTCATTCTTCTTTTCCTCCAGATTCTCTGCTGACTTTTTTAATTGCAATAAAATGGATTATTTTACTAATTGGTCTGCATTCAGTTATTTCAACATAATCTCCAAGATTAATTTCAGTAAACATACATTCAGGAAGTCTTGCATGAAGTTTTGTTTTTCTCTTAGCATATCTTTCATATTTTTTAATATAGATTGTTCTGTCAAATTCAATTACTATTCTTTTTGGAAACTTTTTGATAACTGTTCCTTTAAAGCTTCTTCCCCTTAGGCTTATATCTCCGTGGATAGGACAGCATTTGTCTTGACATTCAATTTGTTTTTTTGTTTGTTTTTCTTCTGCCATTTTAAATTATTATTTTTTCTTCTCCTTTGGTTTTATTGTTATAGGTACTAATCTAATTGTAACATGACTTCTTTTAAATCTTCCTTGCCCGAATCTTCTAAAAGGTCTTGATGCTAGATTTGGAATTGCATGCAGTTTGTATTTCTCAAGTTCTATTTCATTTGCAATAGCATTTGATTTTAGGCTCTTTAATAATTTGATAAATATGCCTGCGCCTTTTGTTGGATATCTTCCTGACATCATTCCACTTTTGTGAGGTATTTCTCCTCTCATTGGAATAGCTCTCTTGAGTCTTGCAACTTCTTCAAGTTCAGAGATTGCTTTGTCAATTTCTTTTCCTTTTATAAAATTGCAAAGTGAAACTGCATGTTTAAGAGAAACTGATAAGTCTCTTCCATTAACTACTGCTTCAGTTTTTTTAGCTTTCTTTTCTACTTTAACTTCAGATTTTATTGGAGCTTCAGCTGTCTTTTTTTCTTCTATTTTATTTTTTTCAATTTTGTTTTCTTGTTTATTTTCTTCTGCCATGTTATTATTTCACTGATGCAGATGCACTTGATCTTGTTGCACCTATTCCAGCTGCTCCATGTTTAACTTTACTTCTAGTTACTGAAAACTCTCCAAGTCTGTGACCTAGCATTTCGATTGTTATTTCAATTGGAACAAATTCTTTTCCGTTGTAAATTTGGATTCTCATTCCAACCATTTTAGGTACTATTACCAGATTTCTTAAATGAGTTTTTATCTGCTTATTTTTTGTTATCTTTTGATTGCAATCCAAAACAAACCTTTGTAATTCATCTGATTGTTTAAGAGCAGTTCTTTTCTCATTTGCTTTAAGCAGATTTGCAAATTCACGAATATCCATTTGCTTTAACTCTTCAATAGACTTGCCTCTATATGTGAGTTCTTTCTTCTTTAAGTTTTGTTCATTTTCTGCCATTTTAAATTATTATTTTATATGACCTGTTCTCTTTGGTCTTACATGACCAACCTTTGCTCCAGGCGGTGCATTTCTCTTTGCAATCTTAGGTTTAATTCTCTTTCCTCTACCACTTCCAAATGGATGATCCACTGAATTGGTTTTAATTGGAGAGGTTCTGTGCCATTTTCTTCCTTTTGATAACATTAAATGATGTTTGTTTCCAGCCTTGACAAAAGGTTTCATTGTTCTTCCGTCGCCAGATGCAGCTCCGATTGTAGCTCTGCATTCTTCATTGATTATTATTTTTCTTCTTTTAATTATGATTTCAACACCTTTAGCATCTCTGTTCATTACGATTCCACTGCTTCCTGCACTTCTGAGGTACTTTCCACCAGCACCTGGGCTTTGTTCAATATTAAAAACCTTTGTTCCCTGAGGAACATATTTTAATTTTAGTATATCTCCATCAACAATTTTATTTTCTTCTCTTTTTCCAATATAAATTTCCTGTCCTTCATAAACTCCTTCAGCAGCAGGACTGTAAAAATCTTCTTTTCCAATTCTTATTTTTGCGAGAGGAGCAGAATGTGCAAGAGAATTAATCAATTTCACAATTTGTGCTTTTCCCTCGTTACTGAGTCTTGGATATCCAATTTTATAGATATATGCTTTTTTTCTTACTTGAAATGTAAAGCTTCCTTTTCCTCTTGCCTGTTGTGTTATTGATTTTCCCATTTTATATCATTCCTAGTTTAGTTGCAACATCTATTGCAGGATTCTTTTTATTGAGTGTTAGATAAGCTATTTTTTTATTTCCGTGTATTAATGTGTTTATTGAGTCGATTTTAACATTAAATGTTTCTTCAAATTCTTTTTTTATTTCAGTTTTTGTTTTTCTTCTATCAGCTTCTATTGTTAAAGTATTGCTTAATTCTACAAGTCTTACTGCTTTTTCTGTTGTAATTGGTCTTATCATGCAAGTGCCTCCAAATCTTTTATTGCTTTTTCTGTGAACATTGTTATTCTTGCTCCGCCGTCTGCAAGATCGCTTATTTGTAGTTCATTTGTTTTAAGAACATCTATTCCTTGAATCTTTGTTTCTTCTTCTTTTCCAATTATTAGTAATGCTCCTGCATTTTTTCTATATCTTCTTCCTCTAAGTTTTCCGATTCCTGCTCTTATTTTTTTCTTTTGTATTGCAACTGTAGAAAGTTCTCCAAGTATCTTTTTAACTGATTCTAAAAATGCCTTTGTTTTTAGCTTTAGTATTTTATCTTCAACTATTAACGGAAGTTTCATATCAATTTTTTTATTGCTAAGAGTTTGATATTTCTTTTTTATTTCTTCAATAGAACTTGTATATGTAAGTGCAGATAATAATACTTTTTTCTCTTCTTTTTTATTTATCTTTCTTACTCTTGCTTCGATTCTTGGAGGATGAGCTCTTCTTCCGCCTTTTGCAGAGGGAATAATTGCAGCTTCCCAATTGAACTGAGTTCCTCTTCTAGACATTACTTTTCTTGGAACTCTTGGAATACCTTTTCCTCTATCAGATTTCCAGTCATGCCTTGTGTGCATAATTTTTCCAGAAGCAGACCTGTTCATCCCAGCATATTGCTTAGGAGCATAAGGCTGTCTTATTTTTTCAGTTTCAATTACCTTAAATATTAAATCTTCTCTTATTGGTTCTTCGAATAATTTTGTTGTTATTTCTCTTACTTTCTTTCCTTCTATATCAAGTATTTGTGCTTTTACCATTATCTTAATTCAATAAATTCGTAACTTTTTTTAGTATGAACTGTAGTTGGTCTTAGTGGTGCAGTAATCAATAATTTTCTCTTTTCAGGACCTTGAACACTCCCTCTAACAATTAAATAATCAGTTTTTATTTTACCAAAGTTTTTGAATCCTTCTTTAGGGTTGATGTCTTTTTCTTTTATATCTCCAGCAAGAACAATTTTAGTATTATAGATAACTCTTGTAAAAAATCCCATTTGTCCAGGTCTTGGTTGATGGAAATCAACTCTTGATGGATGCCATGGTCCACCGCTTCCAAGGGTTCTTTGACCTTTTTCAGATTTGTGTGATTTAAAATTAAGCCCGAATCTTTTAATTGTTCCCTGGAATCCTTTTCCTTTTGTAACTCCTCTTATATCAACAATTCCCTCTTTGATAACGTCTTTGATTGTGATTTCTTTAGGCAAATAGTTTTTAATCAAAGCAAGTTTGCTCTCTTTAGTTCCACCAAGTCCAATCTCTTTTATATCTGGAGATTTTTTGATACTTGTTTTTTTAACTTGAGAATAAACAATAATTGTAACATCATCAAAATCTTTTTTCTCCATGTCCTCTATTTTTCTATCAAATTTTTTTGGAAGTTTTATTTTTTTTATCAGCTCTTTGTCTAAATTATGGTTTATTACTTCTCCCATAACTATGCCATCTTTATAGAATCTAACTGAAAGAATTTTCATAGTTGGACATTCAATAATTGTAACTGGCATAACTATTCTTTTTCCTTTTGTAAGTGAATGAGGTGTATTATCCTTAACATAAGCAGATTTCATTCCTACTTTATATCCAATAAAACCTAGAATTCCGTCTTTTTTAGCAATAGCATCCCAACTAACTCTGGGTAGCATTCTGCTAGACCTGCTTCTAGGATAGAATTGCAAGCTTCCATGTCTTGGTTTTGGATTTGTCATTTTATTATTTTTTTAAGCGCATTAAAACTCAAGAAGAAATCTAATTCTAGATTGTTTCTGAGCCTTTTCCTGAAAAGGAAATGCTGTCAAAAACTTAAGATACGTATTCCATTATCCTAAATCGTTGTAATACAAATTTAAAGCTAGAATGGGTTTATAAAGGTTTTGGGATGTTTTTACGCTGCAAATTCTATCTCTTTTTTAGTCTTAATCCCATTAACATCAAGTTCCCTTATTATCTTGCCTTTTCTAAGTGATTTTTCTCTTATAACTGCAAAATCTTTCTCATTTTTCAGTTCTGGCGGGATAACAATATCACTTATTATGAAATTATGCCTAACTTGAAGTTTTTTTGCACCTATTGCTTCTTTTTCAAAGACAAGCCCTTCAACAAATTTTCTGTCAGTTGTTTTAAGTTTACAAAAGTCAATTTTCAAGTCTGCGTCTTCTTTTTTTGCTCCTGAAGCTCCTTTTGCAGACTTAGGGGATTTATCCTTTATTTTGAGTTCATCATCTCCAACTTTAAATGAAAGTCCAATAAATGCTTTTATTACATTATCACATAACCCAACAATTTCAGTTCCTGTCATTTCTCGATTAATCATATACTTTCTGACTCCCATGGCCATTTTTCTTTCTTCATACTTAAATCCCTCAAGGTCTAGTGCAGAAATTAAAGCTCCTGTTACATGCGTCTTATTATTTCCAAGTTTTTCACCCATTGCCCTTGCAAGTTCTCTTGCATATTCTGCAGTTGTGTCTATTGTAAATTTTCCGCTAGATTCTTTGACCTTGATTAAGGCTCTATCATTAAATTCACCGCGAGAAAATTTCTGAAATTGCAAATGAACCAATTCATCTGTTTTTCCATCAAATATTTTTTTTATAAAAGAGTCCATGGGATAGTTTTCTTCTAAATAGTTCCGGAGTTTTTCTTTATAAATCTTACCCTTAATTTTACCCCTGGGTTTAGACAAAATTTATAAAGATTATCCCTATCTAATATTATGCCAGAGAAAAACAATTTTAAGGAAATCACTAATTATGTCCTTATTGCAGGCCTTTTTATACTCGCTGCAGTAGTAATTTATCCGATTATTTATTCAATTATTTATGGAATTTTATTTGCATATATTTTCTATCCTCTTCATAGATTTTTAACAAGAAAAATAAAAAATGAATTTTTATCTTCTCTTTTTATTTGTATAGGTCTTATACTAATCATTGTAGGAATCTTTGCATTGACTTTCGGAGTAATATTTAGAGAATCAATTAATTTTTTCTTGTTCCTTCAAAAAGCAGATTTGGCTCAAATATTTAGAAATATTCTTCCTGCATTTATTTCTTCTTCAACAGTTTCAGACAGTGTAGCTAGTTCACTTAACACTTACATATCCGGCCTAATTGCTAATTATATTCATAATTTTACTGCAGCTTTGTCTGATCTTCCGTCAATATTAATTCAGCTATCTGTTGTTATATTTACTTTCTTTTTTGGATTAAAAGACGGTAGAAAGGCAATAGAATATATAAAATCCCTTTCTTTATTTAAAAAAGAAACAGAAGAAAAATTCTTTAAACAGTTTAGAGATATTACTAGTTCAGTTTTAATCGGTCATATTGTTGTAGGAGTAATACAGGGTTTAATGGCTGGACTCGGTTATTTTGTATTTGGAGTTCCAAATGCAATACTTCTTACAGTTATAACTGTAATTGCAGCAATAATTCCAGTTGTAGGTCCTTGGCTTGTTTGGGTTCCAGTTGATATTTATTTATTCGGAACAGGAAATACTAGTGCAGGACTTGGTCTTTTAATTTACGGCCTTGTGATAATCAGCTGGATAGATAATGTAATAAGATCTATGATTGTTTCAAGAAAAACTCAATTGAACACAGGAATTGTCATGATTGGAATGTTTGGAGGATTGTTTGCCTTTGGATTTATTGGTTTGATAATTGGTCCTTTGATTCTTGCTTATGTTCTACTCGTAATTGAAGTCCTTAGAAAAAGTACTGTTAGTGAGGATTTAATATTTAAAAAACCTGAATAAAAAGAGGAAAAAATTCTTATATGAAACTAATAATAAAAAAATTAAGATTTTTAACAGGCAGGCCTGTTTGCATGATTCATGAAGAAACTGCAAAGAAAATGAGCCTTCATGTAGGGAACAGGGTAGTAATAACAAATAAAGAACATAAAAAAATAATCTCAGTTGTAGATACTGTTACAGAAATAATCACTCCAAGCGAAATCGCAGTTTCAGAAGAAATTCTGGAAATATTAAATCTTAGTGATAAAGCAATAGTTGATGTTGAAATAACTGAACATCCGAGAAGTCTTTCTTTTATCAAAAATAAACTAAGAGGGTCAAGGCTCACAAAAGAAGAAATCTATGAAATAATAACTGATATTGCAGATAATGCTTTAACTGAAGTGGAAGTTGCGTTTTTTATTTCTGCAGTTTATAGTCATGATATGAATATAGAAGAGACAAAGTACTTGATTCAGGCAATGGTAGATAGTGGGACTAGACTTAAACTAAGTGGCTCTGTTGCAGATAAACATTGTATTGGTGGAATAGCTGGAAACAGGACAACCCCTATTGTGGTTTCAATTGGCGCTGCAGCAGGTCTTATAATGCCCAAGACTTCATCAAGAGCAATAACTAGTGCAGCAGGTACTGCAGACTCAATAGAAACAATTGCAAGAGTTGACTTTTCAATAAATGAGATTAAAAAAATAATAAAGAAAACCAATGCTTGCTTGGTCTGGGGAGGCACACTTGGACTTGCTCCTGTTGACGATAAGATAATAAAAGTAGAAAGACTTGTTAATATTGACTCAACAGCACAGTTACTTGCAAGTATTTTGTCAAAAAAAATTTCTGTTGGAAGCAAGTATGTTTTAATTGATATTCCTCAGGGAAGGTCTTCAAAAGTAACTAAAGAACAAGCTATTAAATTAAAGGAGAAATTCTTAAAACTAGGAAAACTATTTGGATTAAAAATTGAAGTTATTTTAACTGAGGGTTCAGAACCTATTGGAAATGGAATAGGTCCTGCACTTGAAATTAAAGACGTTATAAAAGTATTAAACAATGATTTGGATGCTCCAAAAGACTTAAGAGAGAAATCACTTATTTTAGCAGGAAGACTTCTCGAGTTAACTAAAAAAGCAAAAAGTGGGGATGGTTTTAGAATGGCAAAGGATATTTTAGACTCTAAAAAGGCACTTAACAAATTTAAGCAGATAATTGAAGCTCAGGAAGGCAGTCTAAAAATTTCTCAAAAACCAAAATTTTCTTTTGATATAAAAGCTCATGACAGAATAATGATAACTCATTTTGATAATAAGATGATAAACAAGATTGCTAGGTTTGCAGGATGCCCTGAAGATCAAGCAGCAGGAATTTTTCTGCATAAAAAGAAAGGAGAAATCGTAGAAAAAAATAATCCCATTTTTACTATTTATACAATTTCCGAAGAAAAGTTAAAACAAGCTAAAAATCTTTATGAAAAAAACAAAGAACGAGTGGTTGAATATAAAAGAGTTTAATACAATAAATTATGTATTGAGTCCAAATATTTGATATGTTCTGCTCTTACTTGTGTTATTAATGATTTATTATCGCTTATTTTTTTAATTAGTTCATAGCCCTTTTGCCCGCCAATTACCATTGGGAGAATAACATAATCTGCTCCTGCTTTGTAAAGTCTTTTTGCCTCACTTATTCTTTTAGCCACAATAAAAATAATAGTCTTTGGATTAGTCTTTTTTATCTTTTTTAAGAGCAGCAGATTATCATCAACATCAGTAACTGTACTTACAACTACTTCAGTTTCATCTAAATTAATAAGATTAAAAATTTCTTCATTCATAAAATCACCATAAACACATTGTGTCTTTTTTTCCTTGAGTGATTTAATTATCTGAGGATTATGATCAATAACCAGTACTTGCTTGTTTTCTCTTTTAAATTCTTTTAATAATAAACTTCCCATTCTATGGCAGCCAAAAATTATTATTTTGGGCTTATAATAATCTTTTGTTGAATTATATTTTTTAATAACTATTAATTTAAGTGGATTAAGTATCCAACCAAACATTTTGTAGATTCTGTTTTCATAATTAATAAAATAATTAGTAAGATACATTGTAAGGACAGTTATTAATACAAGTGTGCTAAATAGTCCCTGACTAATATCCTTTGCATTAAGTCCAATTGTCAAAATAATAAGTGAGAACTCACTGGTCTGAGCAAGGGCATTTCCTGTTAAGAACGCAGTTCTTTTCTCATAACCAAATATTCTTACAAAAATCATTGTAACAACAGGTTTTACTATTATAATTAATGCCAAGCAAATTAAAAATATAGAAAGGAATTCTCTTTCTATGAGTTGAAGTTGCATTCCAAGTGCAACAAAAAATATTAATGCAAAAAATTCTCTCAGTGGACCAATTTTTCCTCCTATTTCAACTTTATAGTCTGAATTTGCAAGAATAACTCCTGCAAAAAAAGCACCTATGACTAGAGAAAGTCCTGCAACACTGGCTCCTATTGTAAGTAAAAATAAAAATGAAATAGAAACAAGCAGTAAAAATTCAGTATTTTTTGCAGCCACTCTAAAAACCGGATTTACTATTTTTGCTAGAATAAAAGAAAGGGCAATAAAGACGAGTGCCTTCACAAGAACTATTAAGAGGCTCTTGAGTGTTAAATCACTTAAGAGTATGGATAATGCAATAATTGCAGCAATATCTTGAATAACCAGTATTCCCATTAAAATTCTTCCATAAAGCGTGTCTAGTTCATCTCTGTCAGAAAGAAGTTTAACAATAATCATTGTGCTGCTGAATGCCACAATAAGACCGATGTAAATAGGAGCTTTTCCAGAAACTCCAAACCAGCCAAAAATAAAAAAACTTATTAAAAATAATATTATGACTTCAAGTGCTCCTGCAATTAAAGAAACACTTCCAACTTCTTTTAATTTTTTAAACTGTATTTCAAGTCCTGCAGTAAAGATTAGAAAAGCAATTCCAATTTGAGATAATGAAAAGATAAGATTAGGGTCTTTGATTAATCCTAACATTAAAGGTCCTATTAATATTCCTGTTATAATATATGCAGGAATCATTGGCTGCTTGAACACTCTCATTAAAAATCCAATTGCAGTAGCAATGAGTATCATAATTCCTATTTCAAAAAAAACAATTAAGTCTGAGGGAATTTCTGAAATAAAACTCTGTAAAATACTAAGCATCTCTTTTCACCATTTATTAATGTCCATTTTTAACTATAAAAATATTTCTAAATCTAATCTAAAAATTTATACTACATTATCCAGATTTTTTAAAGCAGAAAATTGCTTCAACTCAGTTTTATGATCCAAAATTTATACTACATTATCCAGATTTTTTAAAGCAGAAAATTGCTTCAAGGCAATTTTATGATACAAAAAATCTATACTGCAGTATAGTAGATTTTTTAAAGTTTTAAGGCTGTTATTTAACTATGTATAAGCCTCAGGACCACATACAACAAATAGCAGATCACATAAAGAAAAACCTCAGCAAGGGTTATACTATGGAGTCTTTAAAATTTTCTTTAATGAATCAGGGATATTCTAGAATTTCTATTGAAAAAGCAATTGATCTTGCAAATCTGCAGTTAGCCTCAAAAGTCCCAATACTTAAAGAAAAACCTCAAATAACATATACAGCAATTCCAGAAGTTTCAAGACCTGGATTTTTTAGAAAAGTATTTGGTAAATTATTTGGATAATTCTTGAATTATTGATTTGTTGAATTAGATTGAGGCTTTTTTTCAATAAACATAAATTGGTATTTTCCTTTTTCAACTTTGACATTGTCGGCTATAATCTCGCAGTGATCTGATTCTTCAGTTCTTAAGTCATAATTTCCAGGCTGAACTTTTCCTTCTAAATCCATAACATACCATCTTCCATTATTAAGTGATTTTTCTTCAAACCTTACCATTCGAGAATTATCTTCTTTTAAGGTCATTATCTCTTTGTCTCTTTCTTGTACAATCGAACTAAGCCTGCAAGTTTCAATACCTAAATAACCAAGTGTAGAAGTAAATATTAACCATCCAGCAACAGGGATAAGATGTCTGTTTTTCATAATGTTACTATTATAAAGGAGTATTTAAATTTATAGGTTTAGAACGGTTAGATCTCTTTTTGACCTTTTCTTCTTCAGGTTTTATTTTGCTTTCAGCTTCTTCCTCTCTTTTAATTCTTTTCTCAACAAATAATAAAAGTATGAGTAGAATAAACAAAAGAAAAGTAGTTGAACTTACAAGAAGTATTTTTGGATTCTGAACCTTAGCTATACTTGTTACAAATCCCTTTAAATTAATAACAACATTTCCAGTTATCTTGCTAATATCTACATTATTGCCATCTCCTCGAATATTTGCATATGCCCATATTCCAACCCCTGCAGAACCTGTCTCAGCATTATAGAGTAATGCTCCATAATATTCTCCTGATTTTTCAAAAGTTAAGCATATATCTATTTCTTTTTTATCATTATTTGAAACAATTTTTTCAGCAAAACCATTTATTATTGAAAGATTGCTTGAACCCAGATTATAATCATTCAAGTCCTTTGAATCTTTTTTATCTGTCCATCTTATTCTAGCACTTAAATTTCCTCTATAATCACTAAAAACCGTAACTGTCTGGCATATTTTTTCATTGGTGTTTCCACTAAATTCTATTTTTGGAGGATGAAGCAATAATAGTGTTGCAGAAGTAGAACCTATAATAAACAAACTTATAAAAATAAAAATTACTAGCTTCTTCATTTTACCTCTTTTACATTAGATAAAAGTATAATTCCTTTTTAAGAATTCTTATTCAAGAATATCTATAATCAAGTGAGGTTTGGCATAGCATAGAAAATTACCTCTGCCTTTTGACCAAGCATATCTTCGTCTATGTCTTTATTATAGTCTTTTAAATCAAGTCTCATATAAAACCAATCATGCTTGTATTCATCTTCACCATCTGGTTTTTCAATATTCATGCTCCAATTTCCTATTTTTTGAAGTTTATCTCCAGACCTTTTCTTAAAATGTAAATAATTAAATATTTCATTTGAGTTTTCTTTAAGAACTGGAGTTATTATCACATCAACATTTCCAGTATTATTAATATTTACATAAGTATCATTTGTCTTTAATGTTCTTTTAGTCAAATTTCCCATATAAACATGATCTTGAACCCAAATTCCTACAAATGATGTAAATCCAACTAAATCAACTTCAACAATCATAGTATCATTTGAACTTAGGTTTGTCTCTTCTGCAGAAACATTGTTCAAACCAAAATAGAAAGTTGCACCTAGAATAATTAATGCAGTCAAGATGATAGTATTTGATAATACTACTTTCATAAATATATATTACAGAATATACTTTAAATATTTTCCTATTTTTTGAAGTTTATCTTATTTAACAATTTGTTCTAGATTGTTCAACTGTCTGAATATAACCATTTCCTTTTGATTGGTCAATTCCTCTATAGCATAAAGGACAAACTGGTTTTGGAGCTGGACAAGGTTCTACTCTTGTTTGTTCAGGTTGATTATTTATGCCTTCTCTATTTTCTTGTTCAAGCATTTGATATTTAAAACAAAGATAAGAATAAGTTTCTCCTGCATTGCAAGGATTAGTTGAAGTCAAGACTGAATTGTCTTTATTATCTTGTAGTTGATTATTATTTTGAATATTCTGGCCAAGACTTTTATTTTCTTTAACTGAAATATATCCAAGACCAAAAAGAAGTCCTATGCCTAGAATTATTATTACAAGCACTGCAATTAATGTTAATATGACTTTATTCATATTAAATTAAGGCTTTTAGGTCTTTTTAAGAATTGTTATATCAAAAGAACTCTAATTTAAAAGATATTTCAAAGAAAAGTTAATAAACCTCTTCCCTTTAATAATATTATAAAAAGAGATGAAAATATGAAAGTAGCAATTAATGGGTTTGGCAGAATTGGAAAAGCTTTTTTGAAAATAGCTCTGGAAAAAAATTTAGATGTAGTTGCAATTAATGATTTAGTAGACACAAAAACCCTTGTTTATTTAATGAAGTATGATTCTGTTTATGGAAATTATGATAAAAAAGTTGAAGCAGGCGAGGGCTTTATTAAAGTAGATGGAAAGAAAATATTAGTATTTTCAGAGAAAGAGCCTGAAAACCTTCCTTGGAAAAAACTTGGAGTAGATATTGTAATAGAGTCAACAGGAATTTTTACTTCTAAAGAAGGAGCAATGAAGCATATAACTGCAGGAGCAAAAAAAGTAATTATTTCTGCACCTGGAAAAAATCCTGATGCAACAGTTGTTTTAGGTGTAAATGATGAAGTACTAAAAAAAGAACACCGAATAATCTCGAATGGCTCTTGCACTACTAATTGTCTTGCACCTGTAGTAAAGGTTCTTAATGATAATTTGAAGATAGAAAAAGGGTTTATGACTACAGCCCATGCTTATACTAATGACCAAAGAATTTTGGATGTCCCACATAAAAAACTCAGAAGAGGAAGAGCAGCTGCAATTAATATAATCCCCTCAACTTCTGGAGCTGCAACTACTGTTGCAGAAGTAATACCTGAACTTAAAGGGAAGTTAGACGGTCTTGCATTAAGGGTCCCTGTTGCTTGTGGAAGTATTGTAGATTTTGTTTGCATTGTTAAAAAGAAAACAACCGTTGAAGAAGTAAACTCTCTTATGAAAAAAGCAAGTCAGGGAAAAATGAAAGGCATCCTTGAATATTGTTCAGATGAAATTGTTTCTTCAGATGTAATAAATAATCCTGCTTCATCAGTTTTTGATTCAACTTTAACACAAGTTAATGGGAACTTAGTAAAAGTTTTTTCATGGTATGATAATGAATATGGTTATTCTAATAGACTGGTGGATTTAGTTAAAAAATTAAAGTAATAATCAAACAATGAAAACATTAAAAGATTTTGATTTTAAAAATAAAAGAGTTCTTTTAAGATCAGATATTAACTCAGATATTTTAAATAAAAAAGTTATTCCTTCAGAAAGAATAAAGCAGGCAGCTTTAACAATTGATTATTTAAAAAAGCAAAAAGCAAAAGTAGTGGTTATTGCTCATCAGGGAAATCCTGGGAAAGATGATTTTATTTCTCTAAAACAGCATTCTAAACTACTAAATAAATATACCAAAATAAAATTTATAGAAGATATTATTGGTGATAAAGCAATAGAAGCGATTAATAAAATAAAGCCGGGTGAAGCTATTCTTTTGGAGAATTTAAGATTCAATAGCGAGGAACTTAATTTTGAAAAATCAGGTAACCGTTTAACTAAAGTTTTATCCCCCTTATTTGACATTTATGTTAATGATGCTTTCTCTGTATGTCACAGAAATAATGCCTCTATTGTAGGTTTTCCAAAATATTTGCCAAGTTGTGCTGGTTTATTATTGGAAAAAGAATTAAACGCTCTTAAAAAAATTTCAATAAAAGATTGTTTGTATATTCTTGGAGGGGCAAAGCCTGAAGAAAATATTAAACTCTTAAAAGGAAAAAAAGTAATTGCTTGTGGTCTGTTTGCTCAAGTTTGTCTTGTTTCAAAAGGAAAAGACCTTGGATATCAAAATGAATTTTTGAAAAAAGCAACTCTTGTAAAAGGAGAATATAGTGAATTTTTAGAAAAACTAAGAAATAAGCTGGTAAATGTAGAATTGCCAAATGACTTTGCAGTTAATTTTAAGGGAAAAAGAAAAGAATTTTCTCTAGAACAATTTCCATCAGAATATGAAATTGAAGATATTGGAGAAAAAACTATAAAGAGATATATAGAACTTATTAAAAAAGCTCCTGCAATCTATATGAAAGGTCCTGCAGGAAATGCCTCTGAAAAGCAGTTTGCAACAGGAACTGAGGCTATTCTTAAAGCAGCTTCAGAATGCAAGGGCTTTGTACTTGTTGGAGGAGGACATTTAAGCGATGTAATTGAAAAATATAAAATTCCAAAAGATAAATTTGGTTATATCAGTCTTTCAGGTGGAGCTCTTCTAAATTATGTTGCAGGTGAAAAGCTTCCAGGACTAGAAGCTATTGGGTATTATTCTAAATAGGATATTTTATTAATTCTTCTTTGCATTAAATTACAAGAAATAGGCTCGAAAAAGAGGCAATCATGAATATAGAAAAAAAATTATTACTTACTCCAAAGGATTTCAAACCTTACTTTAAGGATTGGAGACTGAATGGTATCTTTAATCCTGCAGCCGTGCGTAGCAAAGACAACAAGATAATTCTTTATGTAAGGGTTGCTGAAAGATTTTCCTCAAAAAATAAACTTATGTATCCTGTAATACTTCCTGGAAAACAAAGAAAATTTGAGATTCAAAAAATTGACAATTCAATATTTTTAAAAAAAGAAGGAAATGTTCTTTATCTTAAAAATAATACTGTAAGAATATCTAACATTTCTCATTTTAGAAAAGTAATTCTGGATTCTTCAGGATTAAATGTTCTTGAAATAGAAAAAGAGCCTGTTTTTTTCCCAGAAGAAGATCAGGAAGAATGCGGAGTAGAAGATCCTAGAATTGTTAAAATTAAAGAAAAGTATTATATGACTTATGTAGGAGTTTCAATTAAAGAAGGAATAACTACTTCATTGGCAGTTTCAAAAAACTTAAGAAATTGGGAAAGAAAAGGGATCCTGTTTAATCATGAAAATAAAGATGTTGTATTATTTCCTGAAAAAATAAATAATGAATATGTTGCATTGCATAGGCCGGTTGGAATGTTTAATTTTAATAATCCCTCTATTTGGATTGCTTATTCAAAAGATTTAGTCTACTGGGGAAAATCTAAATGCATTTTACATCCAAGAAGAGACTCTTCTTGGGATAATGTAAGAATAGGTGCAGGATGTCCTCCAATTAAAACAAAAAAAGGATGGCTGCTTATTTATCATGGAGTTAATAACAAGACCTATAGTGCAGGAGCTTTGCTTTTAGATTTAAAAGAACCTGAAAAAATTATAGGGCAAACTCCAATAAATAAGCCTCTTTTTTCTCCAGATTCAGATAATGAAAAAAATGGATTTGTAACTAATGTAGTTTTCCCAACAGGAATTGTTGAGGACTTGGACAAAAAATCTGTTTTAATTTATTCTGGAGCAGGAGATAAATTTATTACCGTAAGAAAAATATTAATTAATGATATTTTGGAGAGTTTAGAAAAATGTTAATTTTAGTAACACCTAATTATAAAGAAATGTCAAAAAAAGCAGCAGAATTAGTTGCAAGTGATATTTTAAAAAAGCCAAATATGATTTTAGGTCTTCCGACTGGAGAAACTCCTGTTGGAATGTATAAACTTTTAGTTAAAGATTATAAAAATAAAAAAATTAATTTTTCAAAAATAACCTGTTTTAATCTTGATGAATATTATCCAATTAAAAGAAATAATAAAAATAGCTATTATTCATTTATGTTCAATAACTTTTTTTCCCATGTTAATGTAAAAAAAGAAAATGTAAACATACTTGATTCAGAATCAATTACTCCAAAAAAAGACTGTATAGCTTATGAAAAAAAGATAAAGAAGAGTCCAATTGACCTTCAGATTTTAGGCGTTGGAATAAATGGTCATATTGGATTTAATGAACCTGGCTCAAAAAAATCTTCAAAGACAAGGGTTATTAATTTAACACTTGACACAAGAAAAAGAAATTCAAGATTTTTTAAAAATAAGTCTGAGGTCCCAATTCATGCTCTGTCAATGGGCATCTCAACAATTCTTTCTGCAAAAAAACTAATCTTGCTTGCAAATGGAAAAAACAAGGCAGAGGCAATAAAACATTTGGTAGAAGGAAAGCCTTCTTCAGATTGGCCAGTTTCATTTCTTAGGGCTCATAATAATTTGGTGGTAGTCCTTGATAAAGAAGCAGCTAGTTTGCTCTTTTAGGAATAGATTTAAAACCTATTCAGACTTATTATATTTGGGGTGACTAATGCAAAAAGATATTTTAGAAGTCTGCTATGAAAAAGCAAAAGAAGTAATAAAAGCATGTTCTACTCCATATGGTCTTTTTGCTTCAGGAACAAAAGACGGTTATAATGCAGTTTGGTCACGAGACTCAATGATTTCTATGATTGGTGCAAGTGTAAATAATGAGAAAAGTTTTCGTGAAGTATTCAAACAAAGTATAATTACTTTAATGGAAAATCAAGCTAAAAACGGTCAGATTCCAAACTGTGTTGATAAATTTGCAGATAGAAAACCTCATGTTGATTTTAAGACAATTGACTCAACACTTTGGTACATTATTGGAAATTATCTTTATTCAAAAAGATACAAAGATGATTCACTTATTAAAGCAGGAAGAAATTCAATTAATAAAGCTTTATTTTGGCTTTCTTGTCAAGACCCTGGAGATGTAGGAATGCTGGGTCAGCTTCCAACTTCAGACTGGCAAGACGCTTTCCCTCATAAGTACGGTTATACAATAAATACTCAGGCATTATACTATAAAGTTTTAACTTTGATTAATGACACAGAATCTGCAAAAAAACTAAAATCCATGGTAAATACAGATAAGGATGATTCTTTATGGAATGGAAAATTCTATCATGCTTATCGCTGGAAAAATCATAATCAGTACAAGGAAATAGGTCCTTGGTTTGATTCCCTTGGAAATGTCCTTGCAATTGTTTTTGATTTAGCAGATAAAGAACAGGCAGAAAAAATATTATCTTACATTAAAAAAAATAAAATAAATGAGCCTTATCCTTTGCGTGCAATCTATCCTCCTATAAAGCCGGGAGACCATGACTGGCAGGATTATTATCTGGATTGTCTTGCAGGAACCCCTCATCAATATTTAAATGGAGGAATCTGGGGTTATATTGGTTCATTCTATATTTTGGCATTAATTAAACTAGGAAAACTTCCAGAGGCAAAAAAAGAACTAACTAAACTTGCAGAAAGAAACCTGGCAGGCAATTTTCCAGAATGGACTAGTCCTATAGACAAAAAAAGTTATGGTTCAATGCAGGCATGGGGGGCTGGAATGTATATTTTAGCTTATGAATCTTATAAAAAAGGAAAAGTGCTGTTATAACTTTCGTTAATAAAGTTATTATTTTTCAATCAGATTTACTCTGTTGAAAAATAGCAGTTTCTCGCGCAAAATGCGCGATTATTCT
>Ga0172381_10000377_pt1 | contig 54075 bp, 87 predicted proteins | sample Leawel6488metaG_FD_119754 | JGI IMG/M metagenome (GOLD analysis project Ga0172381, IMG submission 119754) | Leachate microbial communities from a municipal landfill in Southern Ontario, Canada - Leachate well 64-88 metaG | ecosystem: Engineered > Solid waste > Landfill > Unclassified | place... | reverse complement strand
TGGTGGTTATAAATATGAAACAGAATTAGATTCTTATGATGTACCATATGAGGAATTAGATGATGATACATTAGAAGAAATTAATGAGTTATTAGATGATGCAATCGAATATGGATTATTAGAAGAAGATATATAAAAAATGTAAAATTAAATGACAACTAAAGATTATATTTCAGAATCGGTCAAAGTTCATGGCGATAAGTATGATTATAGTTTAGTGAAATATATAAACGCTATGACGGTATTCAACATTTTCAACCAGTTGATTTTTTCGGAGGCGAAAAGTCATTTAAAAAAAACAAAAATAAACGATAAAATAAAAGATGATTTTTGTATAAACGAAAACATAAATTTGTTAAGAATCTCATATAAGGATGATATAAATATCAAATTAAAATTAATATAAACAAAACATAAACAATTAAAATGGAAAAATTCACAAAAATAAAAAAGACACAAGAAATACAATCTCAGAAAGAAAATGAAATGGCTTATGATGGTAAATATATTAAAGTTAAAGTTGATGATGATTGGGAATATACAATTGAAAGTGATTGCGTTGTTTGTTTAGTTTATATCAAAGATGAAGGTTATGTTATAATGAGAAGTGAACCAGTACCACCTTGGTCATATAATCAAAGAAATAATACACAAAAGTTATCAGGTCTATTTTTGACATTGATTTCAGGTACAATAGAAGATGGTGAAACACCTCAAGGTTGTTTAAGAAGAGAATTGTATGAAGAAGCAGGAATTGTAATGAGTGAATTCAAACAATTAGTTATTGATGATCCTGTTTATAGAAGTAAAGGCAGTACAGGTAAATATTATACTTGTTTATTAGAACTTAATTATAATGATTATAAATTAGTTGCTGCTCCTGGTGATGGTTCTAAATCTGAAAAAATGTCAAAAACTATAAAAATTAGTGTTGCGGATTTAGATAATATTAAAGTTAATGATATGATTTCTAAATATCTTATAGATAAGATGAAAAATGAATATAACCTATAATGAAACATTTAAAGAAATTTGAAAATAAAGAAGAACTAAATGAAAAATTAGAAATGATTAAACGTTCATTAATTTTCGTTTCTGAATATGATATGTTAGAAACATATGAAATTATTGAAATGTTGGATGAATTATTAAAATCGTCAAAAGATGAAATTAGAGAAATCTATTCATCACTTGTTGAAAATGTATATGAAATAGGACAAGAACATGAAAGGCAAAAAAATGACTGCATGCTAAATTTAATTAGAAAATTCTGTTCAATTATTTGGGCATAATCATTAAATTATATGAAGATTAAAAACGAAATTATTATTTAATATATAGAATTATAAACAAAACAAACAAATTTATGATAAAGAAATTTAATGAATATAAAATAAACGAAAATACATTTTATGGTTCGCCATCACCTTTCGGTGGCACAAAAGATGCCGAATATAGACGAAGTGTTGAATATTTTGAAGAAATATATAAAGAACAAGGTTTATATTTTGCATTAGCCATGTTATACGATAGTGGATATGATAGGTCTGATATATTAGCTATGATGGAAATATTAAAACCTGGTAAAGGTAAATTAAGTGATATTATAAAAAATAAATAAATAACAATGATTAAAAATTGGAAAAAATTTAATGAAGAATTATCTGATGAGGATATATTAAAAAATATTGACGCAGCAAGTAAATTGATGAATGTTGATCGAGAAATCGAAAAAGATATGAGAGAGAATCACCGTAAGCACCCACAATTATCAGGATTAAAAGCATTATGGAATTTACCAGAAGATACCTTGAATGAAATATTATGGGCATTTCATGAACAAAGTGAAAGTGAAATGACAATTGGTTATGCTTGTAAATATATAGATTTTATGACCGCTATTGCTGATACCAATAATCCAGCTGAAGCATGGGATTTATTTTGTGAAGAAGAAGATATTGATAAAGAAAATCCATTTACAGAATCAACTAACGAATCACTTTCTAATTTGCAAAAAGAATACAGAGAGTTTTTCAAAAACATGTTAAAATGTTATGATGTAACTTCTCCTTCTAAACTTTCAGAAGAAAAGAAAAAAGAATTCTTTGATAATATTAAAAAATATTGGGTTAAAGGTAAAGGTACAACTAAATCTTTAGAAGATATCACAAAAGAAATTTGCAACAAAAAATCATGAAAACATTAAAAAAATATATAGATTTCGTCAATGAAGATTTAGATTATAATGATATAGAAGATAAAACTATACGAGACAAAACCATTAAACCTAATTCAATCAAATTTATTGAAGATAAAACTAATAAAGATTCAGATTCACTTAAATCAGATTTTTTAAAGGCTGTTAGTAAATAGAGAAAGATTTTATATTGTTAAAATATAATGACCACCTTTTATTTTGATTGTTGCGTTCTTATAAGTTTGCTTTATATTAGATATAACTGTATCTGAAACATTATCTACAATTCCTAAATCTAATGTTCCACCGTCACCATTAATAAGTTTAGAGCTTGATCGCCTGATTTAAAATCTTCGTATGTTTTTAATGTTTTCATTTTTCATTTTTATTTTTTATCTAAAAGTCTTGTATTATATCTGTCCATAAGAGTCTAACTCTATCAGTATTTATCTCATCTGTTGCGAGACATACTAATTCTTTCTGAGTCTCGTCATAGTCTTTTGCATTATCCAACTGAGTTTCGATCCATGATTTTATCTGTTGTCTGGTTTTATATTTTCTCTGATATTTTTTAAAACCATTTCATTAGTACAATTTTCATTTTCATACCATAATGTACCGTGTGATTTTTTTACTTCACCAAAGTGAACATATTCAGTATAATAAAGAATCACTTTATACCAACCCTGATACCAATGTCTATGTACTGATTGTATCGTAACATATCTATCCTTTTTAGTATCATACATTTTTTGTTCTTCCCATTCATGTCCAAATATTCGACCACCCTCTGGATATAAATCCTTTCTAATTCTCTGATATAATTCCATATCAAAGTTCTCGTATATAATATCTTCTTTTTCTAACATCATTTTATTTATTTAAATACAAATATAATTCAAAATAAACTAATTAAAAAATTAATATATAATCAAAACTAATCTAAAATATGGCAAAAACTTGGAAATATATTAGAGCAACATTAGCAAGGACAGGTTACTCAACAAAAGAAACAACAAAAAACATTAAAATACTTAATATACTTAAAAATAATACTCTACATTATATAGATGGTGATAATATAAAAAAAACTAACTTAATATTGGAAAATACACTAATAAAATCTACCAAAAAATATGACATCATATTAGTTTTTGGACAAAGTAATACTTGTTATGGTACAGGATTAGATCCTACGATAGATTTTGCTGTCGATGGCATTAATCAAATCGGAAGATATGGTGAAAATAACCATAAAATTATTCAAGCTATTGAACCTTTACAAAATAGTGATGAATTTTTAATCACAAGTAATAGAATTGGTTTAGCATTAACTTTTGCAAAATTGTATAAAGAACACTATCTAGCTTCAGATAGAGAAATAGTAATAATTCCTTGCGGTAAAGGTTCAAGCGGTTTTATAAATAATTTTTGGAATCCTGGTGACTCATCTTATGAAGACGCAATTCTTAGAACCAATGAAGTTTTAAATCTGAATTTTGATAACAGATTGGTTGCAATATTATGGCAACAAGGCGAAGCAGATACATGGAATATAAATTATCAACAAAATTTAGATAACATGATAACAAATTTAAGAAATGATATAGTCAATTATAATATAAAAACTCCTTTCTTATTAGGTGGATTTGTACCTTATTGGTTAAATTTAGAAGATACAACAGGTACCGTTAGAAAAGAAACAACAAATAATATAATTAAAGATACCCAAAATAGATTACCATATTGTTATTATGTTGATCCATCTTCACCAACAGTTATTGAAAAAGAAAACCCAGAAGTGGAAAGTGTACATTATGATGCACCATCATTGAGAGAACTATCTGCAAGATATTTTGAAAAATATCAATCACATATATTTAAAATCACTCATATTCAAGTACCTGGATTACCCACAAGATAAATTTAAAAATCCCACACAATTTAGTGTGGGATTTGTTTTTATGCAACTTTCTTTTCTTCTATCTTTATTTTATAATAATCACCTTTCATATCTTTATATTTGAATAATGCTACATCTGCTTGTTCTTGCAATTTTTTCCATTCTTTTCTCAATTTTTGAATTTCATCATGTTTTGGTTCTGTTACTTTAACACCATCAACCAATAATCTTAATAATGAATTTATTGACTTTAATGTTGTGTTACCAATCACTTTATTCAATCTTCTTTTTAACCTTCTTTTATCGCAAATACCAAAATCTGCAATCTTTTTTAATGTTTCACTACTTTTTATTTTTGACAAATCACCAGATATTTCATATCTTTCTTGTGATAAGTTTTCAATATAATTTTCTACTACTTCTTTAACTAAGTTAAATAATTCTACACTGTTGTTTGTTTCTATTTTTTTCATAATTTTAAATTTATTTTTTTTATTTTTTTTATATTTATTCATTTTTTAGTCTAAATTAAAATTATGTTGGTCCTCTAATAATCTACATCATAATTACCTCCTTTTATTTATTTTTTAACATTTTTGGTAAAGAACTGGTTAATCTTCGTGTTGCATCTGATGGTTCAAATGCTACTGAAGTTATTTGATTATCAATATCAGGTTCAATAAAAACTGAATATTTGATATTCTTACTCTCTGCTTTTTTAATTAACTCTTTTAACGAAATTTCATCTTTGATTGATAAACAAGCCAAATATTTAGATTTATCATGCCACTCTTTGGCAATTTCTGGGTGTTCATGTTGAAATTGAATTGCACTATGCGTACTTTGTACTGATTGATAACCTGGATCTAAATCCGATCTAGTTACTACATATAATTTTTTATTAATCTAAGTCATTTCTTCTGGTTTATTTTTAGTTATTTTTATTAATTCTTCTTCTGTGAAATTAAAATATTTTTCCTCTTTATTATTGTTTATGGCTTTCACAACTCTACCATATACTTTTGTTGTCCAACCATTTTGATGGTTCTTGTTATTACTTATCATATAACCTTTACTATCATTCTTTTGTGTAATTAAATGAGAGTCTATAAATTTGCCTTTCACTTTACAAAACACTATATCACCAACTTCATATTCATCTTGTGGTATATAAGTATTCATTGTTGGATTATCCAACTTTGGTAACATTGAATTACCAAAACATTTCATTTTACCCCAACCTTGTCTTTCTAGGTCTGCAAGTAATCTTTCATATTTATTCATTTTTTAATATTCTTTTTAATTTATTTTCTCTTGTTCCTGTGGTGATTTTATATTTATTACCATCAGCAACAATTTGGTTTGTTATTACTACCTCGTTTGTTTCAGGATCTTCATATCCTATTAACGCATTTTTATAAAATGGATATTTCTCTACTGTATTTTCTTCATCATAATTTAATACGTGATTAAGGTTTTTCAATAATTCTTCCGTTATGCAATAATGTCTTTTTGCATGTTCTGGGTTTTTACTCAAACTCCAAAACGAATCTGTCTTATAGTATTTAATACTATCTTTCATTATAAATATTCTTTTTTCCATCTTAATTATTTATTATTCTTTTTAATTTTTTTTCTCTTGTTTTTAACACACTATATTTGCAACATTTTATAATAGCAGTTTCGATTAATTCACCATTTCTTGTATAAGTAATACCATCTATTTGATATGGTGTTGTATCTATATAAGCAATTTTTTCATTATAACATCTATCACCTTCTCGCCAAAAACACATTCTACATTTATTATTCATCTTTTAAAATCCTTTCTAATTTTTTACTTCTTTTCTTGTTTACTATTAATTCATTTATACGATTTTCGATTTTTTTCTCTTCTTCTTTATAATATTTCCAATGAAAACTGTTTTTCATTATTTTCAATTGTTCTTCACTAGCATTATGTAAATTTTTAATAAGACCATCTTCTATTCTTTTATCTAATACTAAACCATATACATCTTTATGTTGTGGATATTTTTGTGACACTTCAACAACTTCAGACATTTCTTTCAATGAATTTGATAATTTTTCTAACATTTCTTCTAATTCTTTCATATTATTTCTCTCCATATTTCTTTTGTAATCTTTCATATTCTTTTTTATCTCTTTCCTCTTTTTCTAAACGAACCTTTTCTTTTGCGGCTTCTTCTTCTTTCTTTTTAATCTCTTCTTTTTCTTTGATTTTCTTTAAAGTTTTTTCTTTATAACCATCAATATCAAATAAATCTTCAAGATCAAATGTGTAATAATATGTATCACCAGGACAACAACCACAACCAGCAGGTTCATAAACTTCTACTTCTACTTCATCTTTACCATAATAAATCTTTTCGATACTCGTTGGACGACCTTTATAACCATCTAATTTCTCTTTAATATCAACTAAATCATATACTTTATCATTAAATAATTTTTTTAATTCAATTATTTCTTCGTACTTTTTCTGTAATTCTTCGTATTTTTCTTTCATTTTTATATATTTTTATATGTTAATAATTGAGGACATATAAAAAGCCATTGCAACATTGACAACTCTGATATCCTATCAAGGACTCACACAGAGTTTCAAGTCGCAACGGCTTATCGTTGTTTAACCTAAAATTTATATTTTTGCTAATCTATGTCATTTCGTTTAATTTATTCTTATTTATATATTATATTCTATTTGTCTAAAAAAGTTGATTTTTATTTGATACAAATATAAGGAGTGTTTTGAAATAAAAAAATTATTTTTTAATTATTCTTTGTAATTTTTTCTCACGTTCTTCATGTTTCTTACTAAGACTCATTTTTTCATATTCATCAGACCCTATAAATTTCTCTAACTCACGAAGTTTTGCAGCATCCTTGTATTTTTGTTCTTTACAACATTTATTTTTTAATTGACGAACACCCTCTAAATTAGTGACTATTAAAAATGTTTTATAATCTAAATTCTTTAAACTATCTTTCAATTCTTCCATAATCTCTCAGTATTGTCAATCTGGAACAAAACTCTTGTGTTGTCAAAACAGTTTCAGATTTTTTATTTTTACCCATTGCATGGGTTAGAGTTGCACCAACAGTTTGAGCCAAAGCTTTTCTAAATGGTTCAGATTGTTCATAACAAGCATTGTATGCTCTATCTAATAAATCTTGATATTCAATAGAATCTCTTTTATATTCTTCTCCACGCCAATATAAAGTTTGTGTCTTAAACCATTTCTTTTGTGAACCTCTTTTCTTAGCACCAACACCAACAAGTTTACACACTTCTTCTTGCATTTCAGGTGATTTGAATTTTAACGATTGTAGCCAACCCTCTCTACTATTACAGGTCACACCATCTAAAATAAAAACATCACAAGAGAAATTACTCAAGGCTTTTGCTGGATATTTTGCGTTACTACTTATGTCCATAATTTATTTACTTTTTACAAAAATATGAAAATAAACATTATAAAAAAATATTTTTAATCATATTATTTTTTCAATTGATTCATCACCAAAATATCCATATATTTTGTTAATGCTATTTTAACCTTCTCTGGTTCACTATAATTATAGTTAGTTGCGTATCTTTTCATGATATCACCACTTATCTCTAACATATAATTCAAAGGTGATTCTGATTTACTCATTTCCTCTAAATATTCAACAAATACTTCTTGTGAAAAATTAGAAGAATCTTCTTCAACTTGTTCAAAATCCATATTATGTTCAATTAACATAAAATCATAAAAATCATAAAAAGGTTCTATAAAACCAACAAAATCATTTATTTCTTTTTCTGTATAATTTTTATTTTCCAATAAAACTTTTATTTCATCTACTGATTTGAATTTATCCATTATGTGATTGTTTTTTTTCATACAAATGTTTGTATGTACCATGTATAAGTTTTTCTATAACTACTGGGTAAAATTTCTGTTCTAAATCTTGAACTCTTGATTTGATTTCTTCCCAAGTTTCTGTTTCATGTATTTTTACTTCTTTTTGAAATAATAATTCACCAGAACCATAATCAGGATCAACAAAATGAATACTAATTCCTGATTTATCATCACCTGATTTCTTAACAGATTTATGTACTTTATCACCATACATACCTTTACCACCATGTTTAGGTAATAAAGATGGATGAATATTTACAATTTTCCATTGATATTTTTTACAAAAATTAGGTGGAATTTTATTTGTGTAGCCAGCCAATACGATATAATGTACATTGTGTTGAGTTAATATCTGATCAATTTCTTTATACCAAGTTGTTGTATATGTTGGCACTTTATACTTTCTTACTCGTTTTAATACACCAGCATCTTCGTTGTTTGATATAACACAAGAAATATTTGCATCCAAGAATGGTTCAAAATATTGAATAATATTTTCAGCATTTGTACCTTCACCTGAAGCCATAATTGCTATATTAATAGCATTTTCAGTTTTTTCGGTTCTCATTTATTCGATTTTCTTTTTATATATTAGATTTGATATAATCTAATACAAATAATTCTGAACTATTATCATATTTATTATGAAAAAATGTATATTTAATATTATTTTTCTTTAATATACGTAATGATTCTGATATTTGAATTTGCATATTATTCCGATTATAGAAATCATTAGCAGACATACCACGATGTTCAGTAACCATCCTTAATCTATCTTTGTAATCAGAATAAACTACTATAATTTCATCAAAACTTTTATATAAACCTGTCTTTAACATGGTTGCTGATTCTATAAATACAATTTTTTCTTTTTGAACATATTCGAGATGATATAAATCTTCATACAATTGTTTCAAGAGATATGGTTTTAATAATTTTTCTAATTGTACTCTCTTAGAATCATTATTAAATATAATCGATGCTAATTCAGTTTTGTTTATTTTACCATCAACATAAATATCATCACCAAAAAGAATTTTCATGTTAATTTTTATAACATCCAATTCATATAAAAATTTTGCATCAAAATCTAAATCAATAGCAGTAAAACCATGTTGTCTAAATAACTTACTCACATAACTTTTACCACTACCAATATTACCAATTATACCAACAGTTTTCATATTAAAATTTTTGTAGCGAACCCAAATTATCTGCAATTTTACCATTATTCATGGTTCTTAGATCAGTAGTTCCATCTTTATGTTCAACTAAAACAACATCAGAACCTTCTACAAATTGTCCACCCACAAAAAAAGCAGTTCTATATTCTGAACCTCTTTTAATTGCATCAACTATAATCTTTTTACTGAATTGAAATTCAATGTCAGGTCTATCTAATGACCAACCCAATACTCTAAATTGTTCCAAATGTCCATTTTCTTCATGAACCGATACTATCCATTTCATATATTTTATTTTTAATTTTAATTTTAATTAATTTTATATTTTTTGTTTATTTATTATAATTCAATACACTATCTATACAACTTACACAAAAATGCACACCACTTTCACTAATCAATTGAAGTAATACCGAAGAAAATTCAAGATTACACTGTTCTTCATAAATATAATATAACCACAATTCTGTTTCAATTTTTAGTGTTTCTAGTTTTGATTTATTTGTTATAATTAATTCACAAAGACTTTTTATATCGCCACTCCAAACACATATATTATTTTTAATGTTAGTTTGTCTTACTGACCGTAATAAGTGGTGTTTTGTTGGTTCACCAAGCAAACTAATGACTTTTTCACAATCTTCGTCTGAACAACATATTTTTACTTCAAAATTATATCCAATTTTCCATTTATTACTTTAAATTTTATATTTTTCACAAATCACTAAATCGTTTTCCATATCACCAGTCTCCATTATCATTGGTATTTCATATAAATTACACAAATTTACAATGTTATCAATATCTGTAACAGAAAACTTACCATCTTCTGAAAATAATGATATATCGTGTTGGTCTTTGTGCTTTCCAAATTCTACTATTGGACTTGGATTATTAAGATGAACCAAATCAATCAACTTATGATTTTCTTCAATGTGTTTAACCACATCATATCCTGCAGCATACATATGCGCAGTGTCATAACATAAACCTAATTCAGGCATTAGTTCTAATAATTCAACTATTTCTTTCCACTTGAGTCTTTCGCCTCCTTCACTGGTCGTTTCTATTAAAATCTTAACTCTTGGTTCTCGATTGTCTGATAATTCTCTATATTTTCTATAAGATTCTTTTATATTTAATATAGTATTAGACATACCTTTAGATTTATTCTTTTCAGAACCCATATGAATAACTAAACCATTTGCGTTAATTCTATCACAAAAAATCATATTTTCTGCGATTGATTTCTGTATAACTTCTTTATCACCACAAAGATTAACAAAATAATTTATATGAACAAACTTAGGTATATTTAAGTTACTCATAGATAAAAAATCATCTATTGTGTGTTTTGTCCCTGGGAAATAACTTTTTGGACTTCCTGGAAATATCTGAACAGCAGACAATTTTTGTTCCTTAATATTCTTTGATGTTTTTATTAAACCATCAGAAATTGAAATATGATATCCTATTTTCATTTGTTTTTGTTTTTAAATTACATTTCTATTGTTAATCCAATTTTTGTTATTAGATGGAATCTATCTTGTTCATTCTTAGATAAAACACCAAGGTTTATTTTTGTTGATTTTCCTTCTTGTGTTGGACAAGTTTATCAATCAGATTTAATAATTCTAATTCTTCATCATTTGTTATTTCATTCATAATTTTCTAATTTTATATAATAAGCTAATACGTAATACATAATTTTTAATTTTTTAATATTCAAATCTATCATCATACTCGAAAAGTTCTTCGAAATCATCTCTATCATCCATAGAACTAATAAGACAAGATACCATCTCATTTGCATCTTCATGATTGTCTAATAGATAGGTTAAAATTCCAGCAACTTCTTCGATACTCTTTTTGTTTAATTCTTTTACGTAAGTACTAATATACAGTATTTCATCAGCACCTTTATCATGATATGTATATTCTCCAAATTGTGTGATTGCGTCACTTAATTCATCACAAAGAAATTGACCATATTCATTGTCACCAACAGATTTTTTATTGGCTTTAACAATATTTTCTTCACTCAAATTATACATAATGTCACCTCTACTATCTTGTGATAGTAAATAATTTCTAAATTCTTCTATCGTAAATTTTTTCATTTTAATATTCTATTTAGTTTATTTTCTCTTAAATATTTTTTTGCTTTTTTTTCTATCTCATCGTATTCAATATCAAAATCATGTCGGTCAATTAGTTCACACCAATTTTCTGAAGGAGAATAATCTTTATACACATAAGTACAATTCTTTTTGTATTTCTTTTTATATAGTTTTGATATTTCTTCACTTTCCAAATCAACATCTGTGTAAGTATCTTCAACCAGGTAAATATCAAATTGTTCTTTTACTTCATGTATTACACAAAGAGTTTCATAATCACATATATTTATTACATCACAACCATCATTTAATCTTGGTCCAACAGCTATATAATTATTTTTTAAATTTTTAACATCTTCAATATTCACCTTTGTTCCTATTATAAGGAATGAACTTGAACTACTATTACTAACAAAACCGTTTCTTATTTTCATATAATATACAAATATTATTTTTTTAATTTATTTACTCTTGTTTTTAATTCTTCAAATTGATCATATGTAAAGTTTTCAAATTTCATATTATATGGACAAATATCACAAACATCTGGATTTTTGATAACTTTTATTTTTGATGACAATGTCTCCAAAAAATCTACCCAAACAAAACAACCAGCATCCGAATTACAACAATTCGTATCAAAATCATTACATTGTATTTTAGGTATTTTCATATTTTAATCGTTCATAAAATCTTCAATTTCTTTCACATAAGCATCGTGATTTGGTGACAGTTCTAATACACCTGTGATATATGGAATAATCTCACCAGCCTTCTTAATAGCCACACGAGCACCAGGAAAAGTACCTTTCTTTAAGATTGTTCCTAAGTTAGAACAACTAGCTTTACTAACCATAGTACCATCTATTTCAACTGGTTCTAAAATAGCAAGTGGTGTTAAATGACCATCTTTACCCATTTTCCAAATAATATCTAAAATTATTGTAGATACTTCCAATGCAGGAAACTTGATAGCAACAGCCCATTTTGGTTCGTGTGAATTCTCACCTAATTTTTTTCTTTTATCTTCAGGAAATTTGATAACAATACCATCCATTAAAAATGGACATTCATTATCTCTATAGTTTTTAAATTTATTGTAAATTTCAAGAAATCCTTCATTTGTTGCAGTAGTTTTAACTAAAAAAGGTTTATAATTTTGATTAAAACCAAAACTTTCAAGTACAGCCATACTATTTTCCGGAAATTCTTTTTCACCAGTTTTTTCATCAATAACAACTAATGAATAAGCAATAAAATTTAAATCTTTTAATGTGTTTATATTATATTCGTCACGGTTTAATACACCAGCGACATAATTTCTTGGATTATCTACTTTATTTGGATCTGAATATCTTTTTTCCCATAATTTAACATCAATAACAACTTCACCTCTAATTTCAATAGTTTTACCATTAAATTGTTCAGCGTTTTTAAGTTCATTAGGAACGATATAAGACATTTTGTTAGTCTTATCAAAACCAAACTTCTTATCACCTCTAGTCAGTGCCTTAGATAGTTTACTATCTCTATAAATAAGTTCTTGACCATTACCGTCATATTTACCTGATGCTTCAATAAAATCTGCCTTAATACGATTTAGGAAAAGTCCCATATCGTGATATGGCATTTTACTTTCATCATTCACTTGAATTTTTTGTAATGAAAGCATAGGTGTTAAATGTGGATATTTAGTTTCATCTCTTTCTTGTGAATCAAGAATATTAGAAACATCAAGACCGAGCGCCTTGATTTCTTTTACGGTAGGAAAATCAACCATTTCAATCACTTGTAGTGCAAGTGATTGATTACTATTCTTCAAATCTTTTTCTAATTTATCATAATCAGAATCTAACATTGTTGGTTGAGCCAATACATAATATTCATATTTTGCTCTTAAATATTTTTCACATTGTTCTTTTATTGTCATAGCCAGATTTTTATTTATACAAATATAAGGAAAGAAATTCTAAATAAAAATTATTTTTCATCCTTCTCCTTAAAAATACGGTTTAATTTCTTTTCTCGTTCTTTTCTAATTCGTTCAGCCTTTTCTTTTTCTGTTTCAGTTTTAGACCCACCAATCCAATCATCAAAAGTTTTAATTGGTTTCATTTTCATCATTTCCTTTTTTTAAAATTCTTTCAAATTTTTCTTCTCTCATAGAGATTTTTTGTTCATCACCTAAAAAATATTTTCTATTCTTCTCAATATACTCATTAGCTTTCTTTTTTACTGATGATAAAGTAGACCATTCACCAACTACTTCATCAGACAATAAACAAAACAATTTATATTTTATTGATTTAACAAAATTAGAATCATCAACCAAATATTCTGAAATACTAATTTCAAAAGCATCAACGCCATTAACACAACCTATTGATTTTTTTAAAAACGATTTACCATAGATGCCATGTATTTTTGTGTTTTTTTCAGGCATATCAAATAAAGTATCCCATTGTATCGGAAATGTTAATATACCACTCGTTGGTGTCGTTTTTAATATTATACGATTCACATCAGATAATCTAGCACCGAAGGTTATATGTTTAGGTTTTGACTCATCAAATTTAATAGAAAAAGTAAAACTATCATGAACTGATTTCTTTTGAATATTTATTTTTTCCACTCTTAATTCAGTACCTACTGGTAATACAATTTTTGTAAATTTATTATTACTTCTTGAATAATAATGACCAAAATGTTCTAACATGTCAGTATTACCATAAGTATGAAAACAATTAAATACCCAAGATTCTTCTAATTTAATAATATCACCAATAGATGGTATGTATAATTTCATATTATATTTTTAATTTATCTATAACATACTGTTTTTTCTCAGGAAATAAGATTAAATATACTTCTAAGGATGTATATATGTTATTTTCAACATCTCTACCTGAGTATATCATTTCTATTTTATCCAAATCCGCACCATATTTAATTCTTTCATTTGATGTTAAATAAGCAGCAACACATCTCTCAATTAATGATTTTTTTCTTTTTGCATAACCTATTGAAATCAAATCTTCAAATATATCAGATTCTAATGTCAATAAATCTCTTGTGTCTTTTCTTGCATAATAACTCAACCAAGATATTTCATGTTCCGCTAATTTTTCTAATTCTTTTATATCCATTATTCTATTATATACTTTTTATTTAATTTTGTTACAAATATAAAAAATTCCGACTAAATAAAAAAAATTTAATATATAGACAATATGAAAAGAAACCATAAATTTTATCAGATAATTGTTGGAATTACAGCATTATCATTAGCGGCAGTTGCCGCTTATTTTTCTATTTTTGGATTAACAAAATTATTTGTCGCAGCATTTACAATAGTTTTATTTACTATATTGGAAATTGGTAAAATTGTTGTAGTAAGTTATTTACATACATATTGGAAAAATATACACTGGTTTAGAAAAACGTACATGTTATTTGGTGTTATTGCAATGATGACGATAACATCACTAGGTATATATGGATATTTAAGTGCCGCTTATTCTTCAACATCAAATAAACTAAATATTGTTAATAAAGAAGTTAGTTTATTAGAAAATAAGAAAGATGTTTTCAAAAAACAAATCGAAGGAATAGAAAAACAAATCGAATTTAAAGACAAAAGAATTAATCAATTAACAAATCTCAGAACACAACAAGAAGTTAGATTAGATTCATTAATATCCAAAAAGAATTGGAATAATGTCAATGCAACTAGAACTGATATCAATAGCGCCAATGATGAAATCAATAAAATAGATTCTGAAATCAATGAATATAATCAACAAATAGTTTCTCTAAATGATTCTATCGGAAAATATGATATTGAAATAATCGGGAAAAGTGATAACGATTATTCAAATGAATTAGGACCTTTCAAATATTTGAGTACTACTTTTGGTATACCAATGGATAAACTAGTTAATTTTTTGATATTTGTTATAATAATAATTTTTGATCCAATGGCAATTGCACTGTTAATTTCATTTAACCACATCACAATGATAAGAAAAGATGAGGAAAAACCAACTGAGCCAGTTGAACCTGAACCAATAAAACCAACTGAACCAGTTGAACCTGAAACAAATGAACCAACTGAACCAGTTGAACCTGAAACAAATGAACTAACTGAGCCAGTTGTTGAACCTGAACCAGTAATTGAACCAATTGAACCAGTAATTGAAATAGTTGAACCTGAAACAAATGAACTAACTGAAGTAGTTGAACCTGAAACAAATGAACTAACTGAATTAGTTGAACCTGAAACAAATGAACTAACCGAAACAATACAAACATTTTCACCTAAACATAAAGTTGAATATGAGAATGAAATACAAATTACAATGAATCAAATAATTAATAATTTTGATAAAAATACAGAAATTCTAAAAAATAAGATTGAAGAAACTATTGTTGAAAAGACTGATAATTTAAAAAAAGAAATCAATATGAAATTAGATGAAGACACAAAAAATCTAAATTTGATAATTGAGGAAAAAATTGAGGAAACTATTAATGAGAGAATTGAAAACTTAGAAGAAAAAATTGAGGAAACTATTAATGAAAAAATCGAAGAAAAAATAGAAATAATAGAAAACAAAATTGAACTGAAGATAGAAGAAATCAACAACGAAAGTGAAACATTCTGGGAACCAGAAAATCAAATAAGAAAATCAAATAATAAGAAAATTATTTTTAAGAATGAATAAAAAAACCTCTCTTAATCGAGAGGTTTTTCTTTTTATTCTGTTTCAAGAATATCTTTTATACCAGAAGCAAATGAAATATCTTCACCTTTATCTTGTAACCAATTTTCGATAAACCATGGCTCAAAAACAATATTAATTCCATGTTTTATTTTATCACCATTTTCTTGATAATATAAATCACTTAACTCTTTTAATTTATACCATTGTTCTTCATCTTGTTGTTTTCCATAATATTCATCTTCAAACGATTCAAAGGTTATACACATTTCGTTTTTCTTTTCTTTTTTAGATTTCTTACGATTAGCATAATATCCCTTTCCTGATTTTCTTTGATGTTCTTTTTTAACACCAGCATCTTCAATAGAAGATGAACAAATTGCTGCAGCAGCAGATTTATCTTTACCTTGTTTTTCAACAGATTTAACACATCTGTCCCATTTTTCTATATGAATTGATTTTCCTGGCATAATTTAATATTTTTATTTAATTGTATATATTAATTATAATTCCCCAAATTCTGGTTCTTCATTATCTAAATTTATTAATTTAAATTCTTCTTTAATGTTAAATTTATCACATATTTTATCAATCTCATCATAAAAATCGACTGCACACGAATCTATTATTGTATAATAAAAATCTGATTCATCTAAATAACCAAAATCTGTAATATTATTTAAGAATTCATTATTACTTAAAATATCAATTTCATCAATTAAATACATAACAGCATCAGATTTATCTTCAAAGAAATCAAGATGTTCATCATTTATTCTAATTTCCCACGTACTATTGTCATTATTTTCTGCATCAGCACCATACTCATCAACATAACTATTCCATACCATATTTTTAAAATTTTCTTTTTATATATTAATAATTATTTTTGTTTGAAACCTATTACTCTATCTTCTAAATCATCATTAATTATTTGATTTGAACCTTCATATATTTCCGCCAATGAAGCGGGTTTATCAAATTCAACAGATAACCCCAATTCCTTTGATAATTTATTAGCATCAACTTTACTCAATTTCGCAAATCTATGATTAACTTGAAGTCTTCCCGCTCTTTTTAAAGCTGGATCAATAAGTTTAGCCGCAGTATTAAATGTTGCTATTATTTGTATATCCATATAATCATTCAATAAACCATCAGTCATATTCAATATATTAGAAACAGCTTGTGTTCTATCATTTATTGATGTTGCCAATACATTCTCAGCATCTTCAAGTAATAAAATAGCCTTTTTAAAACCACCAATAAATGAAATAAATTCAGGATCAGCAACATTACCCATCATATAAGATGGTACATAAATCACCGTTTTATCTTCACTTAACATTGATATAAGTTTTCTAATATATGTCGTTTTACCTGTACCTGGATCACCATGCAATAAAAATAATCCATGAGATGTGTTTTGCAACTTGTCTAATATTTGTTCATGAATTGGTAGAAATTTAGTTCCATAATTTAAATCCAAATCAATTTCCATCTCTTTAACATATGATGGTTTTAAAGTAAATCCAAATTGATTAGTTGATATTGTAAAGAATTGATTTTTTGTTGATGGTAAATATGAACAATCTAATAATTCCTTAACAATAGTTTCTTCCAAATCTTTTGTTGATATTTGTTGATTATCATAATACACATTCAAGTTGTATATCTTATTTGATTTATCATTTTCTGTAACATAACCATGATAATCTTCATCATCATAACCCCTTAACTCATCATTAAATGTAATATAAATAAATGAGTTATTATCCAAATCACACTTAATTATATATTTATATAATTTATGTTTTTTGTTTTTTTCATCCATCTCAATTTCTGTCGTAGTCATTATATTAGACTCATCAACAATATTAAATCTTTCAATAATATAATCCCATACATTTTTAGAATATAATTCAGTTTTTATTGAATATGTACTAACTAATTTGTTGTATTCCCAACATATTAGTTCATATTCTTTATCTTCTAAATCATTAAATTTATATAGTTCTCTAAATTTTTGTGAAAATACACTCATATTTTTTAATTATTTTTTAACAAATTCACTGGCATTTCTTTGTGACAGGATTCATTATTTAATCCTCTATAAGGATTTAAATCAATTCTACAACCTTTCAGAAATTCTTGATTTAGATATTCTGCAGTTATATTACCATGTTTATTTGAATTGTTTGTTTGTACTTTATTGCAAGGATTGTTAAATATTATTGACTTCTCACAACATATCATTTTTGGTTTATTTATTGGACAACTTGCCATCATGGCTTCTAATTGATTTGGATTATTATATTGTAATTCTCTTAAATATACCATTATTTCTATAGTTCTAAAAAAATGTCCATCCAATGACATAGGATATCCATAATCTCCTTGTAATCCTCTCCAATCAAAAATAGTACTCATCGTTGGTTTCATATTTACACTTGCTGCATAACAATATTTCAAATTAGTGTTTAACCTTAATGAAAATGTTAAAATATTTTTATCAAATTTAAATCTCTCAAATTCATCACAAAATATCGAGAATGATTCTTTCCAAATTATATCATCTACAAAAAATATTGTATATTCTTTATTTAAATCAATCAATGAAATTAAATCACTCTTAAAACTCATTTCAAATAAGAAATTAACTTCTTTATATTCATCTATCAAGATGTCATAACCATTCTGAAAAAATGAATTAGATGTCTTATATAAAACATTTATAGTATATTGATCATACTCTTTAAAATATTCTTTCATACTTCTAAGAAACAATTCTAATTGACAAGATCTATCTTTACTAAAAACAACAATATTCATTTATTTAACATTATTTTTAAATCTTTCTTCAATAAATGAATAATTTACTTCTCTTTTTTCTAAATCTGAATAACTAGGCATTTGAGTAGCTATTATAGGATTAACAACGAAACAATTATATTTATTTTGTAATGCCGCAAAATAAACATCATTAATGTCTGATTGACTTAATATTTTTTCTATTTTACTAAACTTATTAATTATATCATCAAAAACTCTAGCATGATAACATATGGCGTGTGCAGCATAAGCATTTTTTAATAAGTATAGATTCATATCTATTCTTGGTAATTTAGTATGTGTATTTGCACCCATATAAAACATTCCCCAAGCCATTTTAGTTTTATTTAATTGTTCTATAGACTTGTCTAAAATATTAAGTGTGTCGTTTAAGAAAACAACATCATCCTCAAAAATTAAAATATTTTCTAATTTTTTATTTCTTGCATATTTGAATATTTCCAAAAAAGATTTTATTAAACCTATTCTACCATCATCATGCTTAATAGCAGAAAACCGTTGTACTCTATCTTTAATTCCTAATTTCTCAAATTCTTTTTGTGCATGTTCCCATCTATCAGTCCTATGATCGAGATTTATACACCAAATCTCACCAAAAAAATCAAAAGTATTCATATTTTTTTATTATTTTTTATGTTTTTGTTTTTTTATATATAACTTAAAATAGAACCCAATACTCATGAAACATGTAAAAAATTTTGAACAAAATTCGGATAATCGACCAGGTAGAAGTGATAAGAAAACAATCACTAAAGAGAAAGGAATAAATGTTATAGATGAACTTAAACAAGGACAAAGAAAACCAATAACCATTAATGATATTGATGATTGGTTTTATGGTGTAACCGATGTTATATATGGTTATGATGTTAATCAAACTTCATTTTTTGTAAGTATTTATACAAACAACAAAGGTGAAAACATAAGAAATTTGATGACAATTCTTAACGAATTAAATGCTGATAATATAACTATTTCCATTTTTCCAACAATAGAAACCGAAGCAACAGGTATAATTTATATATTATGGTATAAACAAAAATAATATTATTGAATAATGAAACATGTAAAAAAATATGAAGATTTATTAGAGTTTGATTTTCAAGATTTAGGAAGTCTAACATTTAATGAAGCATTTGAAAAATTTATAGAAGGACAAAAAATAGATGCTTATATAGATGCTACACCAAAAGGATATTACACAACATGTTGTGGAATATTATGTAACAATGGATATAAATATGTTCATCACGGTGGAGGTTGTTCAGGAGAAGATTGTAACTCAAATTGGATTTTAGATTTAAATGATAATATAATCGCACAAGATAGTTGGTAAACAAAAACAAGATAAAATGAAAACACTAAAAAATTATAACACATTTCTTTTTGAAAATATGGAAATGATAGAAGTATTCAATGATGCTGATATATTAGAATCTATTGTGACTGATTCTAATTCTTTATTAAATTCAATTAAAGCTGAAGAAGTTGATTTATTTCAATCTTTCAAATTTAACCCAGATGACATAAGTTCTAACATCAGCATCGAAGAATTATACGACAACAAATCTTTTAACGAGTCTTTAAATAAAAAAGATTTTAAAAAGAATGAATTGGAATCAACCGAAGAAACAGAAACTTTCATTGAAGATACAATTGTTGTGAAATTTTTCTCTGTTTATGACAAAGATGCATCAGAATTAGAACAACCCAAATATATTATATATCAAAGTAAAAAGAAATCAGCAAAAGATTGGGAACCATTGAAATGCTATAAAGTCAATGATGATATGAAACATTTTTATGACAAATTAACTAATAAATCTGTTGAAATTAAAAAATCAGGAAAAACATATTTATATACCACATCAAATTCTGGTAATGACTGGCAATTGCAATCTCAATCAGAAGAAGGAAATTTTAAAGAATATATGTCTAATGACGATATTAAAGCGGTATTATTAGATGATGATGTATCAATTACTATTCTAGGTTAAAGTTTTATCTTACGATTTTCATCTCTTTCAAGATCTTTATTTTTTATTGATTCTCTTTTATCATAATTCTTCTTTCCTTTACATAAACCAATTTCAAATTTACATAAACCTTTTTCGTTAATAAATATTTTTAACGGCACAATAGTTAAACCACCTTCTTTAACATTATCTTTTAATTTTCGAAGTTCTCTTTTTGTTAAAAGTAATTTTCTATCTCTTTTTGGTTCATGATTATTATATGTACCTTCTTTATATTCAGAGATATGAAAGCTTTTCAAAAATAATTCATCATCAACAAAAAAACAATAAGCATCAGTAAAACTAATTTTACTATCTCGTATTGATTTAATTTCTGTACCCTGTAGCATCACTCCAGTAATATATGTATCTAACACTTCATATTTAAAATATGCTTTCTTATTTATAATACTAATATTTTTCATTTTATTTTCTTTACTCATCATTAATTGTTATATCACCACGCATTTCTTGCATTTTTTTATTTATATTATCTAATAATAATTTTTCGGATTCAGTTAGTTCATTTTTCTTTTCTAGTTCTAATTTCTGTCTATTAAGAAGTCTATAATCCATATCAATTTGCAGTAAATTTATATGTTTTGATTGTTCTGATTGATTCATTATAATTAATTATTTTGTTACAAAATGTGGAGTTATTAAACTCTTTTTATTATATTTTAGTTCGATGTCATTCATATCATATACATTTTTACCAGCGAATTTAACTATAGCATGTGCAGCAGCTGTATCCCATTCAAAAATATTAGACATTCTCAAATATATATCCGCTGTTCCTTCAGCAACCATACAAAACTTTAATGAACTAGACCTATTTTTATAATCTACATCATTTTTCAACTTTATAATATCTTCTATAACAACTTTTGTTGTTTTATCAAGATTTCTTTTACTGGCGACAATTGTATATTTTTCAGTCTTTGTATATGGTAATTTTTTGGAATTTTTTATTAAATCTGGAAAAAAATCATCAGACAAATTAATATTTCCAACATATTTATATGAACCTATTTCTTTATGTGCAAAATATAATTCTTTGGTCATAGGCACATAAACTACACCAAGTACAACTAACCCATTTTCTATTAAAGCAATATTAACTGTAAATTCATCACCACCATTAACAAATTCCGATGTACCATCAAGTGGATCAACAAGCCAAACGATTTTTTCATTAATTCTATCTGGTATTTCACACTCTTCACTAATTATTGGTATATGAGTAAATGATAACTGTTCCAAAATTACACGATTAGCATTCAAATCGGCATCTGTAACAAAACTTTTATCTTTTTTTAATTTAGCACCAATATCAACACTCTTTTTTACTTTAATAATTTCATCACCAGCCTTATAAGCACTAAGTAATGCAGTATATAACATAAAATCTAAGTAATCTTCAACAAATTTTTTCCCCATATTTATTTCTTTGTTGCATATAGTTTAATATTTAAGAAAGGTTTTCTAAATCATATTTCATCATTTTCTCAACCAATTTATTAAATTTTATTGTTGGTTCCCAACCTAATATTTCTTTTGCTTTTGTTGCATCACCTAACAACAAATCTACTTCTGCTGGTCTGTAGTATTTAGGATTAATCTTAATAATAGCTTTATTTCTTCTTTTACAAAAACCAATTTCATCTACTCCTTCATATCTCCATTCTAAATCTATATATTCAAAATGATTATATTCTGGTAAACACAAATCATGTTTGTGTTCTAACCAATCATTATAAACCTCAACAGATTCTTCAATAAATTCTCTAATTGAATGTGTTTCATTTGTAGCTAAAACAAAATCATCTGGTTTATCTTGTTGTAACATTCTCCACATACCTTCAACATAATCAGGAGCATAACCCCAATCTCTCTTAGAATCTAAATTACCTAATTCTAAAAAATCTTGTTTACCATGCACAATTTTAGAAAGAGCAATTGTTATTTTTCTTGTTACAAATGTTTCACCTCTTCTTTCACTCTCATGATTAAAAAGAATACCATTACATATGAACATATCATAAGATTCTCTATAATTCTTACCAATCCAAAAAGAATATAACTTCGCAACTCCATAAGGACTTCTTGGATAGAATGGTGTTGTTTCTGTTTGTGGTGTTTCTTGAACTAAACCATATAGTTCCGATGTTGTAGCATTATAAATCTTTGCTGTTGGTGAATGTTTTTTAACAGCTTCTATCAATTTTAATGTACCCAACGCATCTACTTGACCAGTATATTCAGGAATACTAAACGAAACTTGTACGTGTGATTGAGCAGCTAAATTATAAACCTCATCTGGTTTCACAGCATGAACAATACCATCAAGAGATAATGAATCACTCATATCACCATAATGTAAATGTAAATCTGGATTTGAATAAATATGTTCTATTCGACTTGTATTAAATGAACTACTTCTTCTTATTATTCCGTGTACTTCATAACCTTTATTTAATAATAATTCTGCTAAATATGATCCAGATTGACCAGTTATTCCAGTTATTAATGCTTTTTTCATGTTGTTTAATTATTTTTTAAAGACCATTTATATATGTATTCATTTTGAATTTCTAAATCATTAGAAATCCATTTTAAAAAATTTATACTGTCTTTTTTATAGAATCTTATTCTATTTCTATTAGTTACTCTATTAATAAATCCTATATCATTTATTTTATTAGAAATATCTTTAACGTAACTATCATCAAATGAATCTGTACACAAATAAACATTATCATTTGATATATAACCATCACAAATATACCACCAATAACATGTTAAACTAGTTAATCTAAAATCAACTGGTATTATTTTTATGTTATTCTTATACCATCTATCAAATTCAAATAACAAATTCCTAAAAGAATTAGATTTTGTATAATAATTTGTGTATGTGTTTTTTGTTCTTTTATCAACCCACGAATATTCCCATATATCCAAAAAACTTATAGATTTCAAATCTTGCTGTATTCTTTCTAATGTTTGTTTATATTTAAATCCCAAAGTTAATCTTGCGGATATTCTAGATTTACTCAATGAACCATCAGAAATCATAATTCCTTCAAAAATTTCTTTTTCTTTTTCTGACATATTACAATATTTAAATTTATCTTCAGTCCAAAATGATGATTCTGACATTTTCTTTTTTGAATCTTCTGAATGCGATTTATTAAAAAATGGATTACCTTCACCACAATTCCTTTTAGATAATTCTTTTTTCCACTCGTCTGTGTGATTTCTTCCCTTATTATTTAAACCATTATATTTTCGAGCACATGTAATAGAACAAAATCTTTTATTATATGATCTTTTATTATTTAAATTTATTTCAAATTCATTCTTACACATTTCGCAAATTTTAACACCAACATTCATAATATTATATATAAAATTATTTGGACCAAAAATGCCTATTATTAATACATTTTTAATTTGATGTGTATTTATTTACTATTTTAGAGATTTCAATTATTTCTTCTTCAGTTATTGTTGGGTTGTTCGGTAAGTACATACCATGTTTATGTATTTCATCAGCAAATGGAATTTCAACTTGACCATATCTTTCTATCCAAAAAGGTTGATTAGCAATCGAACCACATATTAAAGGTCTTGTTTCTACACCATTTTCTTTTAATTCATCATGTATTTTTATAATATTTGGATGTATAATCGGATAAGCGAAATTAGAAATAAACGAATTATCTAATATTTTTATTTTCCAATAATCATTTTTGATGTATTTATCATATAACTTTAAATTCTCTTCTCTCTTCTTACCAATATACTCTAATTTATCTATTTGTGATATACCAATATATGCTTGTAAATCTGTTGATCTTAAATTGAAACCAGGATGATAAAAAGTATATAATGAATGAAAATTATCAATATTATATTTACTTCTTAATTTTTTTTGTTCCGATTCTGGTAAATCTCTATCCCAACCATGACTTCTAATAGATAATATTATTTTGTATAAATCATCATCATTTGTTGAAATCATACCACCTTCTATCGTAGAAATATGATGACCAAAATAGAATGAAAATGATGACATTAAACCAAAAGAACCCATCAACTTATCATTATATTTTGTACCAATTGTTTCACAAGAATCTTCTAACACAATTACATTATATTTATCACACATTTTTTGTATATTATCCATATCATTAGGAAAACCTAAGGGATGAACTAATAATAATGCTGATGGATTGTGTTCAATGAATATTTTTTCTAAATGAATCAAATCAATACTCAATGTATCTTTATCACTATCACATAAAATTGGTTCTAAATTGAAATTAATTATAGGTGAGACTGTCGTAACCCAAGACAATGATGGTACAACTATTTTATCGTTCTTTAATTTACCCGATAATAATAACGCATATATCATAGCTAAATTCGCTGAGGAACCAGAATTAACAAAAACTGAATGTTTAACACCCAACCATTTAGACCATTTTTTCTCGAATTCAATCGTTTTTTCTCCTTTTGTTAATCTTGGTTCAGTTTCTAACCAACCTATTAATCTTTTAATATCATCACCGTCAATAGTATCTTTAACTAATGGTATATTTAATTTCTTTGAGTTCATTTAATGTATCTTCTATTAATTTTTTATATAAACATATATTTGAATCTTGCCAAAATGTTTTTCTTTCAACTTTAAGATTATGATCAAAATTTTCAATAACATATTCATCATAATTCATATCCATACCAGAATATAATTCTCTAATGAAATCATTTACATGGGTAAGTCTACCAGAACCAACAAGTTCATGTTCTTGTGCCAATATTGATCTTTCAACAACATATTTTGGATGCACCAAATCTCTATAGAAATATGTGTTTCCTATTTCTATTTTTTTATTATTTAAAATAGAGTCAAATATCTTACTAAATAGAAAACCTGGTTTTCTATGAGGTGAATTGAAATTAAAAGGATACAATACTATTACATCATCAGAATAGTTCTCAATAATATAATCAGACATTTTTTCTTTTGATTCTATATATGGAGAATAATTATAATTATATGATTGTTCTATTTTTACAGAACCATCAACATTATTCCATAATTCACAAGTTGAATATACGATTATTTTATTACAATAATCTTTCAATTCTTCTATAACTTTTACTGTATAATCAACATTAATATTCGTGAATAATTCTTTATCATCTTCTATAAATGTTCTCTGCTCAGCAAAACATAGATATATTCTATCATATTTTTGATTTTTATGATATTCAAAATCTATATTTCTTGATGATATTTTAATATAATCATCAGGAAAATAATACGATAATTGAGATGTGTTTCCTATTACTAAATTCATAATAATATTTGTATTTTATTTATCCATTCATTAATATTACGATCATCTTTAATAAAATATTGTTTACATAAAACATCACTAAACCATATAGATTCTCTTTCATTATAAGATATACCAATAAACAATTTATCAACATTATAAAAATTTTCCTTCACCATGCAATAAGTATACGGACCTGAAGATCTACCTATTATAATGTCACATTTAGTTGATAAATATGAAATTTCCAATAAATCACAATCATCCGATTTTATAATATCATTTGTATAAAATATATTATCAACTAACAATCTATCACTATCATCAGTCAGAATAAATATATAATCTTTATATTTTGACAATTCTAATATTAATGGTTTCAAATTAATATTACTTGCTTGATTTGATCTAACATTACCATTTGATATTAATATTTTTTTCTTTGTATTAAATACAAATTTATCAATATGATTTTTTTCTACTTTATTAAAATCTATCATTGGTATATAATATTCTATACTTTCAATATTTATATTTAATTTTTCATATATTATTATAAACATATCATGTAAATTTTTAAGATCACAAATAATTTCTTTTTTATACATACCTAGATAACAACCTATCCAAGTATTTATGTATAAATTATTTCCTTCTATTTTATATAACTCGCTTTCCACATGAATCGGTTCAAAATCTATAATATTTATATCTAAATCTTTTAAAACTTTTTCATTTGTCCTGGTTTTATTTATGGCATAATAATATTTATCAGATTTTATTTTCATCATGATATCTTTTACATATTCTCTCGAATAATGTAGGTCACCATTCCTAAAATTATTACAGAATATTATATTTTCATATATCATATCACATTATGTTTTTTTAAAATGTTATAGTAGAAATCTTCTGCACAATAATCTTTTTGTTTCGTTTCAATTTCTCTAAAATTTAATATTTCATCTACATTTTTGAAAAGAATTGTTTTATCATCTGAAAAACTATTAAGAATATTATCATTAACATATTGTTGAATTGGTATTGATTTAACATATAATGACTCATAGAATCTAAATGGTACTCCATCATGATTACCAATTGGTGATAAAATATATTTATATGAATTCAACAAATCAAAATATTCATGAATTGTTCTATTTGGATTTGGTAAAAATACATCAATATCATTTGGTATTTTTGATACTAACTCACTAATAATTCTATTTCGTGTTACATATAATACACCTGATAATTGACCTACAAAAAGAATTTTATTTTTCTTTTCCATTTCTCTTTCTTGTATTGTTACTTTTTTTGAAATATATGTTTTGTTTATATCAGCATTTAATATTTTAGAATCAACTGGATCATAAACTAATTCTAATCTATTTTGGAATTTTTCCACATTTCTATGAATCTCTTCATTCCAAGAAAACCAAGAATTAAATATTTTTTCACTATTTAATATAACAACTTTTAATCCAATAGAATTACAGGTATTTATAAATATATCAGTCATCCATATTTCTTTATTCGATTGAAAAAATTCATCACATATAAATAATATTTCTATATTTTTTAAATCCTTTTCGCTTTTAACTATTTTGACATCATTAAATAGACCATTTATTATCTGATAATAGTTTTCTTGCATTATGTGATATTTAAAAGACAAATCACAAACTATTCCTACTTTTTTATTCATAACCTTTATATTTTTTTACCGAATCCTCAATGAGACTTTTATCATTTATTATAGCATCATCAATCATTCTATTAATAGCTTGTACATATTTTGGTCTTTTTTGCTTAAAACAAATATCAACTTTACGTTTTAAATCAGCCAACTCTTCATCTGTTTTTGCGTCAGACATAGCATCCTCTAAATACCACATTCTACAATGTAAAATAGATAATTTTTCTATAACCTCACCTAAATTATCAGTTGATATTAAATCATCAGGTAATTCAACATTTTTATTATTATTGAGTATTTCATGTACTTTATTTTTAATCAAATCTTCTATTTTTTCACCTATCATATTAATAATTTATTTTTGAGAATCAATGTTGGTGGGTATGTTTTACATTCAGGAATTAATTTAGCAATATCATTATATTTCTTATGAAAAAATGTACCATCTCCAACACTATTTTTATCCAATACATTCTCAACAGGATTCATACCATTATAATAACAATAATCATGTAAAATTATTATTTTAGAATTACCAATTAACTCATCTATGGTTTTAATTCTTGCGTCCCATACTCCCTGATCAACAAATACTAAATCATATATTTTTTGTTTATATTTCGAATAATCAAAATTTTCCCATTCTATTAAATTGAAAATATAATTACTTAAACTATATTTATTTTTCATTGTCGAAAACCATGAAATATCATGTTCAAATGATTCTATATTCATATTTTTATTTTTCTTAGCAAAATCATGAAATATAGAAGAACTACCATCTCCCACACCAAATTCTAAACAATTTATTTCTTTTTCTGTGTCCATCATTTGTAATATTTCAATCAAAAATGGTTGATGTGTGTAAAAAGTGTTCATTATATATATCTGAATTTTTTAGTTTTTATATCTGTTGGATTAAAATTTTTATCAACATTATAATTAAACCAACCAAGTGGCGCTATAACATTATTATTTTCATTTAACCAACCAGCCCACCAAGAAAAAGATGAATTCGATATAATTAAATTTTTAGCGTTATATAATAAATTGAAATCAACTTTCATACTATTCGATTCTATTATATCATCTGGAAAATATTCCTTAGCCTTGATTGGATCATCTGTCACAATCACAAATTTAGAAAAACCAGATTCTTTCTTAGCATCATCATAATATTTTTTTGGTAAAAAATATTGTGATATTTTTAAATAATCACCACCTCTAAAATGTATAAAACAATAATCTTCATATTTCCTTATTAAGGAATCAGATTCATCACAAGGTTTAACTTTAAACCAACTTTTAACCTTATCTTCATATTCATCATAGTATTTTTCTGTCTGAAAATATCCTCTCAATAATGTTCCATCAGGTACCTCAAAAATTTTTGGATTGAAATTTTGTTGTTGACTATCTTGATAAACTCTATTATAACTACCTTGAATACCAAGATTCAAATCGAATATATCATCACCCATCCAAAGATGAGGATTATCATTTTCATTATCATATTTACCATTAGGAATAAAGAAACTATAACCATTTTTTTCAGCAACTATTCTACATACCGCATACTGAAACATTTGATTACCCAATCTACCATCTAAAAAAACACTTATCATAATTTTATTCTATTTTTCCAATAATTAAAATCTAACTTTTCTAAATTCCAATCAAGTTTTGTAATTCTTTCATATTCCGAATTTAAAAATTCTTCAGTTATTTCTTCCCAGTCATCAACAAAACATATTGGTAAATCTGTATAGAATTGATTATTAATATTTCTTTTTTCTATTGGTATAGTATTTATATAAAGACATTCCCAAGTGCGATGTGTATCCGTTCCATTACCTTCTGGACAAACTACAAATTTATGATTATATAAATTATCTAAATAATTATCAAAATTTTGTCCATTCAAACCATTTTCAATTGTGGCAAAATCTTTATTTTGTAAATGTGTGTATGGTTTTATTCTTTCTTTTGGATTTGTTTGAATATTATGATTAACATATACTAATTTTTTATGTTTTTTATTTTCTAATATTTTATTTGTTATTTTTTCAACTTTTTTTGTTGAAACAAACCATTCCGAATTTTCTAACCCTATTGGTAATGATATAATTCTATCATCTTTATAACAAACATTTTGTGCATACCAACGAATTAAATTTTTAGGCATTTTTCTAACGTCAGCATCACTTTTACCAGGTTGATCAGTTATTTTACCATCACTATTATGTGATATCAAAATAAAATCTTGCGTAATATTCAAATTATCAAAAAACGAATTAACATCATGTGTATGACAATAAAATATTTCTTTATTATTTGATAATGATTTAAATTTTTCTCCTCTAATATATTCCATTTTTAACTTTTAAATTTTTCCATTCTTTTTGAATGTATATGTAAACTATTTATCTTAATTTTCTTATTATTAATAACCAAAAATGGCATATTTTTACCATCAACAACATCAAATATAATTTTTAACGAATTATCCAACAAAAATTCATCTGATATATAACTATCTGGTAAAATACTGACACCTGGATCACCTGGCGTACCATCTAATATTTGTCCATATGTTGCTGGATCAAATAAAGAATTAAAAAAATTAAAATCTTCACTTATTTTATTATTTGGAAATGTTGGTAAATGTTTAAGTATGTTACTATTATTCAACTGATACATATGTAACAATCCCATTTCATTAATATGGTCTATACCAGAATTCATTAAATTGTTTCTATTATCTAAATATAATGTAATTTCATCTAACATATTACTTAATAATAAACTATTATCAACATACATAAAACCAGTCATAATTTTATTTTTTGTCCCTCTTGTAATGGCTATACAATTTTCATATAATTTATTTGATTTGATAATATCTTTTATTTTATCAATATTTTCATATATCATAATATCATTCTCGAAATGAAAAAATGAATTTATATTAAATCTTTTTACGTATTCGGATAGATAGAATAATCTTGTTGCGGCAACACACCAATAATCAGCACCACCATAAATAATTTTCTTTTGATGTGATGAACTATCACCCATACGAAATTTTTGAATAAATAAATTTATTTTATTATTGTGTAATTCTTCTATTGGATATGTCTTCACATTAAATTTTATAAAAATATCATTATTTATATTTATATGATTTACTAAAAACAAAATATCCAAATTTGGATTAAAATCTCTCAATTGTTTCAAAAAAATTTCAAGATATATTGGTAAGTCAACACCTACATGAGTTAATATTAACATATTTATTATTTTTTAATTTAATCCCCATAAATGGAAACTGATTGAATCCTTATCCTTATTGTGTTCAATTAATTTTTGTATTTCCGAAATAGTCCATTTATTATAATTTCTACCATCTCTACCATACATATTATACTTTAAATCAACCATTTTATATGAATCCTTATAATATTTATAACAAAAATTACCATATAATTCATAGTCAGCTGGAAAACAATTCTGGTCAACATATTTATATATCAATTCTAAAAAATCATCAACTGTTTCACAATTAGATTTTTTTAAAATATCTTTTACAATTTTTTTATCATACATCATAAATTCTGATATAAATGAATGATCATATTCTCTACCTATATTTAATATTAATTTACTAAAATCATAATATGGTTGTGTATTTTGTTCTCTACCAAGATAAAATATTGTTTTACCATCTTCAAAGAATTTAATTTTATTTAATATTACACAATCAGATTCTATTATTAAAAAATTATCATTCTTGGTCACATTTTGAAATATCTTTAAAAGCATTTGATAAATCCAATTCGGTCTATATTTAATCCTATATTTATCAACACTCAATACATCATTTTCATTGTGTTTAAATATAGGTTTATTTGTTAATTTTGTTAATATTTCCATATCTTTATATGGTACTCTATCACTTAATATCAAATGAATAGAATCAAAATCTAAATTTTTATTAGCATATTCAACTATTATTTTTATGTTATCAAAATCTTTTTCATGTGCCACTATAACTATATCATAATTCATAAATTTCTTTTATTTTCTTTTTTTATATATTCAAAAAATAAGAACCAAAACATAATTTTACTATCATTTATTTTATATATAATAACAAAATAAATATTAATAATGATTCACAATTTCAAACGTTGGAGTAAATTAAACGAAAGTAAAACTAATTATAACAATAAAATAGATTATACTTATCTAAAAGATAATGCTACAATAGACGATATCAAACAGTTATGTGAAGATGCTATTGAAAATAATTTTTATTCAGTTTGTATCAAACCTAATTTTGTTGGTACTGCACAAGCATTTCTTGATGATAGTGATGTTAAAGTTTGTACAGTTATTTCTTTTCCAAAAGGTGATGATTCATCAATGAAAAAAGTTAAAGAAACTGATGCAGCTATAACAGATGGTGCAGATGAAATAGATATGGTTATGAACTATAAATTATTACAAGAACTAACATATACTGAAGGAGAAGAATATGATGATATATATGAAGAATTAGTACAAGATGTCAGAAACGTAGTTAAAATATGTCACAAAGATGGTATAATTGTAAAAGTTATTATTGAAATTGAAGAACTAAATTATAATCAAATAAAATTAGCTTGTAATATATGTGTAGATGCTGGAGCAGACTTTGTAAAGACATCTACTGGATTTGCACCAACAATGAAACCATTTGAAGATAAATTAGAAAAAATTAAATATATGAGAAAAATTTTACCAGAATATATTAAAATTAAAATTTCAGGTGGAATAAGAAACCGTGAACAAATAGAACAAGTTCTACCATTTGTAGATAGAATTGGTACATCTATTATAATAGAATAAAAATAATAATAAAATATTAAATTATTAGACAAATTAAAAGAATTCAAAAAGAAAAAATTAGGTTTCTTCGGAACTATATTACAATTTTTAATGTTCCACAATTTATCAAAACTTATAGCATTAATAATAATAATGACGGTTTCTGCAATTCTATATTATAATCACAATATAGAATTTGCATCATACTTTTTCTATGCGTCAGCTGGTATATTAGTTATATTTATTATAATTAGTATTATTTTTGGTTGGATTATTAATCCTATACGTGATAGAAGATTAAATAAAGAATTATTAGAATTATTAGAAGAAGATAAAGAATCTAACTGTAATTAATATATAATTTATAGTTATATCATGATCTTGCACCTTTTTTGTAAAGCACTAAGTATCAGACTACATGAGAGTTATAAAATTATATGAAGAATTTGTTAGTCAAAATGAATACCATTTGGCTACTGGTGAGTTAGTTAAAATTAATTTTGAACACTTGCATAAGGGTGTTATCACATTTTTAAGAGAAGCACTATCTCAGATAGAAGGTGGAAAACATTTTATCAAGAAAGAAATCAAATTTAATAAAATTGTTGGTGTTACTCATTGTGTAAAAACAACAGAAGATGACACAATTTATCAACTGGTAAGACCTTATAGGGGAAAACCAAGTAGAATGGTTGCAAATAGAAAACCTTAACAATAGTACTGTTAAAGAGAAAAGATTATTATCAATTACTCACAGCCTATATTGGATATATTGCTGAACCTGAAATTTGGGATGACAGAGCATTTAATAAAAGTAAAGATCCAACAGCAAAACAAAAAGCCATAGACTTTTGGAACAATCATGCTTTAATAGAAGAATGAAGATTATTTTAATGAATAAATATCCATAACATCTTTCAAAAATATTTTCTTTTTTTCCAACCAATACTTAAATACCAATTTTCTATTTGATGTATAAACACCACAATTAATACTTATATCATATATATCTTTGAAATATCTATAAAATAAATCTTTATATTTTTCAGGATCAACTTTTAAATATTCTAACGAATAATTTATAACATCTTTATAAACCAATTCAAAATATGATTCAAAACAAAAAGGTTTTTTCTCTTTATGATAATTAAATGATACTATTGCTAATCTTTGCATTGTTTCAAAACTTCTTTCTGTTATTACAAATAACATTTTCTTTTTAGACATAACTTTTACTTTAATTTATGATATATATAAATAACCATGGAACATTTAGAAAAATTACAAAGAGAAACTGAATTACTTGATATTTTAAGTGAAAATATCAAAATTTTAGAAATTGTAAAACCGAAATATAAGAAACAAATATCTGAACAAATAGAAAATTGGTTAGATGATAAATATCATGCTATATGGACTAATAAATTCAAGGATTTTTTAGAAGATTTTATAAATGATGTTAGAAGAAAAAAATTAAATAGAATTATAAATAAATGAATAAAATAACTTTTTATTGTGATACAAAACGTCATTTAGTTTGCGAACCATATAGTATAGAAAATCTTCATGTAATGTCTGAAATTTTAGATATTAAACCTTGTTGGTTTCATAAACATCATTATGATATACCATTGAAAAGAATAGAAGAAATAACAGAAAAATGTGTAGTGGTTTCATCAAGAGAAATAATCAAAATAATCAGAGGATGTCACAACGTTTAATATTCAAACATATAGATAAAATAATAGAACCAATAAAATCTTGGACAGTTAGAACTATAGAGGATGTCAATATAGATGTTAATCTATTATTAAAATTCGATTCAATAATAACTATGAATATCCAAAAAATGAGTAAAGTATTAATAGAATTTTATACAACTTTAGACGATGAAAAAATAAAATTAAATATTTTGTGTTATGATATCGAATATTTAATACAAAACAGTACAGGTTATCCAAACGGAAAAGTGAGTTGTATTTATATACCTTGTGAAAAATTAAATTTATTCATAAGAGAACAAAAATTGAAGAGAATACTTAATGATAATAGATAAATTAGAATTTAAGAATATAAATAGTTATGGTAATAATACACAAGTATTAGAATTTGGTAATGATGGAGGACTTATACTTTTATGTGGTCCTAACGGTTCAGGTAAATCATCAATAAAACAGTCATTAGAATTGTGTTTATTTGGTAAAGTTCAAGGCAAATCTGGTAAAAGATTAGCTTTAACAAAATTACCAAATAGAAGAAATGGATCACTTTACACAGGAGTCTTTTTTAAAAATCAAGTTATGGATGATGTCGTAATGAAAAGATTTATACAACCAAACAATTTTGAAATGTTTGTTAATGAAGAACCATTTACTCAAAGATTCAAAACTATGACTGAAAAAGAAAGAGAAAAAATCATAGGATATAATTTTGAAGTTTTTAAATCATTTATATCATTGAATATGAACGATTTTAAAAATTTTATATCATTATCAAAAGAAGATAAAGAAAATCTATTAAATAAGTTATTTAATCTCAATGAATTAAGTGTTTTATATTCCATTGTTAAAGATTTAGATAATAGTAACCAAACTTTAATAAATGATTTAAACGATAAGATATATGAAAATGAACAAAATATCTTAGAGTATAAACAAACCATAATAAACATAAAGAATGAACAAAATTTTTCTAAAGAAGAAAGAATAACAGAAATAAAGAATGATATTTTTTCTAAAAAACCAAAATTCCAAGAATTACAAGACAAAATTAAAAATTGTGATGATGATAGAGAAAAATCAAATAAAAAGTTGGCTAAACTAAATATATTGAAATCTGATAAAATTAAAGAAAAAACAAGATTAGAAGTTGAGATAGAATATATTGAAGAAAAAATAAAATTATATAATAATGGTATTTGTCCTACGTGTAATACGGATCTTCTTTCCGAACATCAACATAAAAATCACTTAAAATCATTTGAAACACAATTACTACAAAAGTCAAATCTTATCATTGATTGTGATAAATATTTAGATAGATGTATATTAGAAGATACAAAAATAAGAAATAATAATGATGTATTATATAATAAAAAAAACACATATCAAAAAGAATTATCCGATTTAAAGATAGAACTTGGAACATTGAATTCTGAATATAAGAAACTAAAAGAAGAAAATAACAACATTTCTATTACATCTTTAGATGATAAAATAACCAAATTAAAAGAAGAAAATATTAAAAACGAAATAATATTAAAAGAATTAGATAATAAATCAAAAAATTATGATGAGTTGAAAAAAATGTTTTCTATTGATGGTATAAGAAAATCTATGATTAAAAATGCGCTAATACCTATCAATGAATATTTATCTGATTTTATAATTAAAATGGAATCTGAATATTCCGCAATATTAAATGATAATTTTGATGCTAAAATAATGGAATTAAATATTTTAGAAATAGATCCAGAAACCTTATCAAAAGGTGAAGATAAAAAAATAAATATTGCAATAGCTTTATCATATTTAAAATTAGTGCTTAAAATGAAACACTCAAATATTATGTTCTTGGATGAAATATTTGATGGTGTAGATGTTGAAAATATCAATTTAACTTTGAAAGTTCTAAAAGAAATAGCATTAGAACACAAAATAAATATCATTATTGTGCACCATAGTATGGAACAAATAGTTGATAGTTCAATATTTGACAAAATTATAAAAACAAAAAAAGATATATTTTCTGATATTGAAATTATTTAACAAATAACCTTACTATTTTTATTTTTTCATATTTTAAGTTTAATATATACAACTATAAAAAATGAGGGTGAATTTATGAATTTATTGTGTATAATTATGAATGCGGGTCTTGAAGGAACACTTCAATTAATGGATCAATATGGGGTTGGATTAGTATCATTAGTTATAGTTGGCTTATTTGCTTGGTTTTTAGTTAAATTTATTTTAAAAAGAATGAAAGATCAAGAAGATAAAATATATACGTTAATAGATAAAATAGTTCATAAAGAAGAAGAATTACCTTTAAATGATGAAAAAATGAATAAATTTGCAGTAAATGCAAATAGAGTACAACAATTAACTTATCATTTATTAAGAGATTTTGATGCGGATAGAATTTCTGTGTATGAATATCATAATGGTGGAAAAACAATTACAGGTATAGATTTCAAGAAATGTTCTAACACATACGAAGCTGTAGGCTTAGGCATCGATGAAAAATATAATGAACACCAAAATATACCAATATCTGTCAATTTTCTATGGAATAAGTTATTGATGGATAAAAAACCAATTTATATTTCAGATATCTGTTCTTTAGAACAAACAGACAACACAATATTTAAAATTCTTGAATCACAAGGAGTTAAATCATATTATTCAAGATTAATAACCGATTATAATGGTAAACCAATCGGTTTTATGATCATACAATTTTATTTAAATTGTGTTGCGTTAGATGCTGAACAGTTAAAGAAATTCAGTGATACTTCAATAAGTATTGGTGGATTAATAAATAAAGATTAAAACTATGATATTATGTTATGTATTTTTACTAGTTTTTTTAATTACATTTTCAATATTGATTTATAAATATAAAAATAATAATAAAATATATTTAGAAAAAATTGAATTATTAAGACACAAAATAATTGAAATAAATAAAAAACAAAAAGATCTGAAATTAAAATCTTATTATAATCTTTTTAAAATTGTTAGACATATCTATACACATTTTAAACCAGAAACAATAACACTTTATATTTACAATTATAAAAAAGAATTAAAAATAACTACACTTAAATTTTTATATCAGATAAAATCTAGTGGAAATGAACCAGATATAATATTTACAGGTGATCATAATAATGTACCAATAACTAATATAGATGTCGTAACAAAATCATATTTTAATCACAACGTTTACACTATGACTAATATAGATGAATTAAATAAATATGATAGTGGTTTATCAGATAGCTTGAAAAAAGATGGTATAAATAGATTATATCTAGTGAATATTTATAATCTTGATGTTTGCATAAATCGTGAAAAAACATGTAGAAAAAATAAACCAATTGCATTTTTTTCACTAACATACAAAGATAAAATATTATCAGAGAATGAAATAGAATTATTAACAAAAGAAACAGAAAAATTATCAGAACATTTAGTAAATATAATATCATGAAAGATTTAATAAATATCAAAAAAAAATATAAAGAGTGTAGATTTTTTTAGTCTTCACTCTTTTTTTATAAAAATAACCCAATTGAAGATGAAAAGTGTAATAAATTACTTATTAGAAAACACAATATTTTAGACAAAAAAGAGTTTGTTGATGATTTTTCAGTAAGAGCAATTAAATTAAATAAAATTATTGTGAGTGATCCTCAAGAAATTGTGAAAAAAGGTGAAACTATTACAATAGGTATTCGTGAAATTTTAGTAAAATAAATTTTTTAATAGAAGAATTTGCTGTATATTTGTATTGTTATTAATCACTAAAACTTAACAACATGAAACAATCTATTATATCAGACATACAAGATATTAAAAATTTTGTATTCGGTGGAAACGCCACAGTAACATTGGAGAGTGCAATATCTGGAAAACATTTCACATTTAAAGTGAGAGTTGCTAAGAAAGATGATGACACTGCTCCATATTTTGTATCTGTTCTTAATGGTCCTGATAATTATACTAACTATTCTTATCTTGGTATTATATCTTCAGATAAAAAAACATTCAAATTAACTCAAAAATCTAAAATTGGTGTAGATGCGTTATCTTTCAAAGCATTTAATTTTTTCTTCAATCAAATAATGAACGATAAATTAAATCCTGATTTAAAAGTATATCACTCTGGTAAATGTGGACGTTGTGGTAAAAAATTAACCACACCATCCAGTATAGAGAAAGGAATTGGACCAGAATGCTTGAAAAAATCCTTGAAAAAATCAAAATAACATTTTAGACCTAAGTCAGAAAAAATCCATTATTTTTAATCGGGTTTTATGGTAGAAATCACATGAAGAAAGTAAGAAAAAAATATCAGAAACACTAAAAGATAAACCTAAAAAAATTTACCATGTTTATGACTTATCAAAGAATTTAATTATTAGTGACACTTCAGAAAATTTATTAATATTTTTTAATTCAAAAACAATATTTGGTATAAGTAGAAGTTGTGATAGTGATAAAAAATATAAAGGTTATTATATAAAATCTAAATAAAAAAAGCCACTCAAAGTGGCTTTTTTTTATTTTGTTATTTCTGTTGGTTCTACCGTTGGAACTGAATCTGCAGGTTTATTACTAATTATTTGCTTAGTTTCATTATATTTGTTTATTCCTAATAGAGTTAATTGGTGTGTTAATAAAGCACCAAAAACAATAAGTAATTCACTTGGTATTGGAGTAACTTTACTTGATACTACCATATAAATACCTACACCCATAAAGTATAAGCAAAACATTACAATCATTGCAAGAATAATATATGATGTTGTTCTTGTTGAACTTACACCACTATCTTTTTCACACGATTTTTTGATAAAATCCCAAAATTTTTTAAACATTTTTCTTAGATTATTTTTTAAATTATATTCGGTTGTTGTTGAGCAACAAACTGTTGATTATTATTAGTTTTCGCACTATATAAGAACCTCTCATCATACTTCACTTTAATTCCAAATGATTCCATTGCTTCAAATACATCTTGAATACACTCATCTTTTGCACCACCAACAACAACAACAGATTTACCTTTTAAAGAAGTAAATAATTGAGCCATTTTTTCTGGCACATAAAACCAACTATGATTATTTTTAATTCTAACCACATAAGAATTAATATCATCGAAATCGAAAACATCACCTTCTTTTGCATTAGGATATTTTTTATTTAATTTTGCAACTGTTTCTTCTAATTCATCAGAGAATTTAGTTCCAAATTTTTTAATAATCGCTAATTTTTCATTCGGAAAAGTATATGTTGGTCTTTTCTGACCATCATTAGAATCCCAAATCTGATACACAGTATGAAAATTATTACAATATTTTATTAAAGAATCTACAAATCCTTTTGGTATAAAATCATCAAATTCTTTTTGAACATCAACAATCATCAAAATACCATCATTTTGATTTTCCTTAATATATTTTTGAAATCTTTTCATTATGATTTATATCCCATTTTTGTGTCTCTATATAATGGCATATCAACAGGTTCCTTAATATCTGGACCTTCTGATACAAGTGAATCATCAACTATAATAAAATTATCATCACCTTCATAAATCTCCGATAATTTAGTTATAACTAAATTAAACATAGAATTTAATTCATATTTAGAATATGCCTTCATAATTATTTCTAATTTATACACCGTATATTCATCTTTTTCTTCAAATTCTGTTATAGTAACACTATCTACTTGAGCATTATTTTCATCTAATACTTGATTAATAATCGTATGAACATCATCAATATCAATAAATTCATCATCTATTGCCATCAATACTGACACAGCATATTCTGATGTTGGTTCAGAATATTTAAAACCTACGGCTTTACCAGGACCACCATATTCATTAAGAAATTCTTTAAATTTAGTTTTCATATTTATTTTTATTTTTTTATCAGTATTATATATTAAATTATTGATATAAAATTATCTACTCATAAAGAACCAACCACTTTGAGTTTCTCCTTTAATCTTTTCTTTTACTGCTTCAATTTTCTTTTCGCCTTGAGCAATCATGTCTGCTGCATTATATTGAAAATTACCTGGCATATTAAAATTAAATCTACCTATCGCTTCACCTAGTCTAACCTCTGATAATCCTATAACATAATCCTTAAATAATTGAAAATCAAATAGTTCTTCTTGTTCTATCCTAATATAAACATCAAACACTAGATCTGTATTCACAGAAGTCAATATATGCAATCTTTTATTGATATGATTATAATCAAATTTCATTGTATTTTTAGTCATTTTATTTAATTCATCTGAGAATGCTGAAATAACAGAACGATAAACAGCCAAATCACCAGCAGTAGTAACAAATGATGTTAAAAATGGTTGATTGGTTACACCAAGATTTATACTTAAATGTGGTGCTTGTATTCCCAATTGAAATAAACTTGGATCATCTATTTTTACAATTCTCACAATAGACTCAATTTCTTCAGGTAAAACAAAATATTTGAATTTTGTATATTGTTCTGTGTTGAAACAATTTTTATTCATATAATAATATGTTTTCATTACTGCAAATTGATAATTCTTATAAAACCATTCAAGCGCATGTTCCTTAACTATACGGTATATTTCAGTATCAGGTAAAACTTTTGGAAATAATCCCGAAAGTGTAAGATCGGCTTGTACTATATCAATCAATTGTTCTATCGTTATTGCTGCCATTTATTCTTCTTTATTTTCTTCTATTGCATTTCTAAAGTTTTTAAATATAATATTCTCACCATTTATTTCGATATCAAAATTATTTATACTTCTTGATTTATCTTTTTCATTATAGTATGTCATAAAAATATTTTTATCAATACCACTTTCTTTGAAAAATTCATCCAATGTTGTAATAACTTCATCATCAATAACTTGTACTTTATCATTCTGGTGATCAACTTTATCACTTTTATAATTTAATAACCAATCACGAATATGACTGGCTAATTTATTACCATTATATTTCGTAGGTTCATAATCAGAAAATTTCATAATCTTATCTTCTGTTATGTTATTAAATTCTTTATATTCTCTAATAATATTCATTTTTGTTTTAAAATGTTATTTCTTGTCCTGTTGAATTATTGGAATTATTATAACCTTTCATCCATTTACCTTTATTTGTGTTTGATTTATTCTTAAACGCACCAACAGATTTTAATTTATCATCTATAGATTGTTCTTTATCACTACCAAAATAATTATTTGCAGAAGTAACAATTTTAACATTTTTATCTATTTCACCATATTCACCTAATTTACCACTTCTGAATACGCCACCCTTCATATGACCATCCATGAAACTATTGAATACATAACAATCATTTAATATAGTACCTTCTTGTACTTTACAAGATTCAATCTTACTATTATAAACATCGGTATAAATGATTGTGCAATTTGTTAAGTGAGCGTTCTTTATTTCACAATTAATTAATTCACAATTAACGAAAGAACCGCCATCTATACTACAATCAATAATATCAATTTTTTTGATATCAAAAATAGTTTTAAATGTAGCATCTACTAATTCAAGTCTTTGATTTTCAGAATTATAATTTATAATACAGTTATTTAAGTTATAAATATTTGTTATAATTTCATACAATTCATCATATATTTGTTCATAATATGTTCTTAATATAATTAAATCTGGACTCTGATCTATTTGTAAATCAATAGATGGAAATTCAGCAATAAAACTATCCAATTTTGTAAAGTTTTTAAATTGATTAATGTTTTCAGAAAGATAATCTTTCAATTCTTCCATATCGTCATCATTCATTGGTTCAACTATACAATTATGTGTAAGTTCTATGAAATAATCCATTAAATCTAACACCTCAGCAGTTTTATCTTGATAATTTTCACCGCCAATATATCTATATTCTACTCTTCCACTAAAAATATTCAATAAATTTATACCATAATATTTTGTGTCTGGTAATTCTAAAGAATTCATAAGAATTTCAGCCGCATTGTTAGTGAAATCAAATGATTTGAATGGTATTAATTTTTTAACAGATTTAGCATAAAAGTTATTTTCTCTTTCAGGAAAATATTTATAAACAAAATTTTCATCAACATTTAAGATAAGTTTTAATTTATTTAATTTATCTAAGATATTGTCTGTTTTTTCTTTATCAAAAGATATATTTATGTGTATTGAACATTTATCATCTGTCCTGAACTCTGTTCCTTGCAATATTTTCATAACTTTAAGTAAATAAAGCTTAGCATTAACATATGGTAATGGACCAGTAATTAATTCTACACCATCATATCCAAGAGATAGGTCAGGTTCTATCTTCCAATCTTCAGGTGTTGGATCAAATGAACTATGATATACTCTATAACCATGAACCTTTACTGGTTTTAATTCCCTGTTTAATATTTCAAGCAATTTATGATATGGTCTATCGGTATAGAATTCAAATTCAAACCCGACTATGGCATTATTTAAAATATTGAACTTATTTATATATTTGTCTGTAAATTTATCCACTCTGAGATATTATATTTTGTTTTATATATTAAATTGTTAGAATCATTTTTTAATATATAATTTAAATAAATTCATCAGTTATAATGAAATACTTAAAAAGATTTAATGAAAGTTTAGATATAAAATCAATATTACAAGATGGGTTTGATACATTAATGTATAATACTCATTTGGTTCAAGACCAAGTTAGACAAAATTTAGACAAATTTTTAAACGAATTAAACGAAAATAAATTTCAAAATAAATTTGGAAAAATAAATAAATTTCTTGGTGCTGGTGTCTTTGGTGCAGTATTTCAATTAGAAAGTGGTAAAGTTCTTAAAATTACTTTTGATTTTCACGAAGCACCATTCTTATATGAATATTGTAAATTACAAAAAATAGATGGATTTGTTAAAGTTGATGATGTGTTTAAAATTAAATTTGGTGACACAGATGCGTATATTATTGTTAGAGATCCTATTGAAGTTTTAACTAATAGAAATGAATATCAAGATGAAATAAAACAAGCAGAAAATGCTATGTATAAAATTTCACCTGTTTGGAGAGGCACACATCCTGGTAATTATGGATTGCAAAACGGTGAAGTTGTCTTGTATGATGGCTTCTGTAAAAAAGCCAAAATAGATGAAACAAAAGTACCGTTTTTAGAATTAAAAAAATAAGAAAAAAGATATGAAAATTAAAAAATTTGATGAATTATACGAGAATACGAAAACACTTTATCCTAATGGTATGGAGGATATAATAAGAGAAAAAAGAACTGTTTTTGTTGGTAAAAAAAATTGGGATTTTGAAGGTTCTATTGACGTTGTTATTCAACAATTAAAAGCATTACAAAATAGTAATACAGATAGTATTTATATAATATGTTGTGAAAAAGAACAATATTGTAGTGATAATGTTATTATTGAGGAATATAGATATGAAAATGAAGAAGAATATGAATTAAGAGTTTCAACAGAATTGGAAGAACTTAAATCACATAAATCAAAAAAGAAAAGATAACATAGGAATTATGAATATAGAAAAGAATTTTATATTAAATAATGATGGTGAAGACCGTTGGGTAATGAATGTTGAAGGCAAACCAGAAATATTTGGTGTCATTGAAAAAGAATACAATAAATCTAAAAGTATGTTTGTGTTCTCAATAAAATATTATTGGAATAAAGTCTTACAAGATAAAAAATATGCTGATGATTTAGAAACCGCAGAAGAAAAACTTAAAAACATTTTAAGTAAAGTTGATTCAAAAGTCAAAGAAATAGAAATAGAAAACCAATATGAAATGAAAAACTTCAAATCTTTTCGAAGTTTTGTTAATGAATCTAAAAAAAAACCTAATGTCACATTAGCTGATTTTAAAACCGCATTAATATCAACATTAGATTCTATATTTTACCCTATTGATACACAAACTATAGATGAAATGGTAAAAACCTTTGAATTTCACTACGGCTATGTAAGAGATGGATTAAATAGGAAAAAAACACTTACTATATTATATCATTTAAATATGATATCAAATTTTCATGGTTCTAAATTAATTACATTAACATCAGAACAAATTAATATGATTATTAAAAAATTATTTTAAATGAAAAACTTACAATAAATCCTACTTTTCTTCAAGTAGGATTTTTTTTATCTGTCATTTTGCTGTATCTTTGTATTAATAAAAAATGACATATGACAAACTATAAACAGTCTTCCGAAACAATATCAGATTATAAATCATCTACAATTGCACAAACAGAGTCAAATGATTGTGTTGTTAGAACTCTTGCTACAGTTTTTAATTTGACTTACAATGAATCACACAAATTTTGTGAAAAGGAATTAAATAGATTACCTAGAAAAGGTGTTAGAACATTCTCTTATCATGATTTTTTATCAAAAGGCTCTGTATTTGATAAAAACATTACTGAAGTAAAATATGAACCAGTTGAACTTAAAAAAACAACTAAGACATATTGGGAATTCAAACAAGAACAGAATTATTAACACTTTACACAAAAAGAGGTTCTAAGTATTCAAGAATGACTGTTGGAACATTTGCAAAACAAAATCCAAAAGGTACATTTATTATCTCAGTGAAAGGTCACACATTTGCTATCGTTGATAGTATTATATGCGGAAATTATAGTGATTTTAAACACCAAAAAGTACGTGTAAAAAAGGCTTGGGAAGTAAAATAATCAATCAATATACGTTATAATTGCTGAATAAATACCGTCTTGATGTCGGTATTTTTTTATTTCCAATAAGTCAGAATATTCAGAAACAAGTATATCTTTTTTAATATAATCTATTGCTTTATTACACATAAAAAAAACTTCAATATAATCACCGTTATTGAAATCATTTATTTTATACAAATCTCTTTCAAAACCCGCATCATATAGATAATGACACACATCAATCATCAATGTTGTTGTGTAACTATTATCTATCGTTTTCATTTTTATATTCTTTTTTTAATACCACCAACAATTTTCGGATCAGATGTGTCTATCACCGAAAAAGATATATCTTTATAATTATTTGAAATCTCATTAAAATATTCTCTAACTTTGTTAACATTTCCTGGATCATCATCAGAAAAACCTAATCTTACATCACCACCAATTTTTTGACCATAAGCATTTACTCTATCAACAAACTCATTTAAGGCTATCGTTTTTGCTTTTTCAGGTTTTGCTGCATCACCAGAATATTTTTCTTGAAAACTTGGTGAAGAAACCCCAACAAAATCACACTTATCTAAATATGCACTCAACAACGTACTAAAACTAATATCTCTTAATATATCAAAGTTTTGTACAAACATATCTTGAAAAGCCATTAAATTAGCACACATTTCATTTCTTTCTTCTACTGTTAAAATATTTTTAATAATATATTCAACAGATTTTCTTATTGTATCTGGTTCATGACCTCGAGCCGTTATGATAGCAAAAATTGAACCACTCGTTAAACAATGAATAAATTTATCCCAACTTGGACCATAATCTTTATTTTTTAATGCAAGTAACATATCTTCCATAAATGCTTTTGTTCCTCTTGGTCCAATATCTTGAAATTCCAAATAAGCGTTTGGTGCTGATCTCCAACCATCCGTATTCCTAACTTTAGAAAATTTCTCAGTTGATACATCTTCTGGAACCCACTCATCATCAACTAAATGTTCCATGTGTATAACTGTTGGCATCATTAATATATTGTCATCCCAATCAAACGCATAATATTTCATGATAGGTTTTCTACTACTTTCTACTATAAAATTTAAATATCTTTTCATCTTTATTTTATTTTTTTGATATTTTTTCAACTTTTATACCATTTGACAATAAATAGTTTACACCATCCATTATTCTATATGGTCTTACATAATAAACTTCACTGACCTTAGCTTTCACTAATTCTTTAGCACAACTTAAACAACAAGCATCTGTAACATATACCACACAACCTTGTGTAGGTACATTAGAATTTTTCATTCTTCTCATACAATCTATTTCAGCATGAATTACACCATCTTTATTCTCATCAAAATTTATCCAAGGTTTAGAAACAAGTTCTCCATCAACTTGAACTTGACAAGATTGATTCCTATCAAACGGAGTGTGATTATAACCAATACCAACAATATTATTATTATTCACAAATATACAACCAACCTTCAATCTTATTGCAACAGAATTATCAGCGACATCAAAAATAGTTTTAATAAAAAAATCAGTAAGATCATCCTGTGTTTTTGTTACAACTAATTCCATTCAACTTATTATATTCAATAAATTTCTTAATTTCCATTATGTTTCTTCATTATTTTCTTTTGATAATTCATCAATCAACCATGATAAATCAGCAATAATATGAAATCTTTGATGTGCAACGTTACCAGAATGTAATTTATCAGCATCTTTTTTTATACTAATTAACATTTTTATAATTTCTTGAGTTGTCATATTGACATCTCTATTTTCATTTAATTCACCAAATTTCTTAATTTTCATATTTACCATATTAGTATTCAAAATATTCTAATGTACCATCTTCAACTTTTTCATTAAAATAATTTGTTAATTTTTTTAATGATTCTGCTGCATTGTTCCAAAGAATTGCCACTTCTGGATCATCATCGCAACTAACATTATTTGAATAATCTTCAACAGCATAACCATGTCCTTCAATTTCATATATATGATATAATTCTTCTAAACTAGTGTTGTTTTTACCTTCATTTAATTCATTAAATTTCTTAATTTTCATAATAAATTTATTTTTAATTATATATTAAAAAAATGAATTAATTTTTCTTTATGATAAATCATTTTTCACACCAACCATTTAATATATATAATTAAAATAAATCAATTATATGGATATAGAAAAGGCAAAAATCGTACACAACAACAGATATGATTATTCATTAGTTGAATATAAAAAGGCAAGATTAAAAGTAAAAATAATTTGCCCTATTCATGGTGTTTTTGAACAAACACCAGATAATCATATTAGTAAAAAACAGGGTTGTCCAATGTGTTATGGTAACAAAAAATCTTCCACTGAAGAATTTATAAAAAAATCAAAAATAACACATAATAATAAATATGATTATTCATTAGTTAAATATATAAACAACAAAACTAAGGTAAAAATAATATGTCAAGAACATGGCGTTTTTGAACAAACACCTTTTCATCACAATAATAGAAAACAAGGTTGTCCAATGTGTTTAAGTAAAAATAAAACTAATGAAAGTGTTATAAAAGATTTTAAAAGAATACATGGTAGTAAATATGACTATTCTCTAATAATATACAAAAATAATATAGAAAAATTAGAAATAATATGCAATAAACATGGTATATTCAATCAATCATACACTAAACATATACAAGGTCAAGGTTGTCCAATATGTAAAGAAAGTTCAGGTGAAAATGAAATAAGTAATATATTAGAAAAAAAAGATATAATTTATAAAAGAGAATATAGATTTAATGATTGTAGAAATAAATACTCACTACCATTTGATTTTTGGTGGACAAGTAAGATTGATAGAAACAAAGAATAATGATAAAATCAAAAATAATTATTGTAAAGAAAATAATATTCAGTTAATAAGAATTAAATATAATGAAAACATTAAAGATAAATTAGAAAAGTTTTTTTCTTAACCATATTTTTTCTTTTGTATTAAATGTCATTTTGTCTAAATACACCAAATCAAATTCATCAACAGAAAAAAACTTTTCTAATTTTAATGCATCATATATTTTTGGATTTTTTGATGATATAACTAAATCGTTTAAATCTATAATATTATTTAATTTCTTTTTAGCATTACTCTTATTTTTATCTTTATCTATAAGTTTATCAAATAACCTATTCCAAAGAAATACTGGAAATCCTTGTTTTAATAATTGTGTCGATTTATATATACCAGTATCATCATTATCATAAAAAAATCTCAGTGATAAATCAGCATCACTTTCCGTTAAAAATTTTAATAAATCACCACTATTTTTTGCTCCTACTAAACCGATGCTGTTAGGATAAAAGATGGAATCCAAAAATCCTTCAAAAATTGTTATTGGTTTCTCAAAATCAATGTTTAATATATTGTAAAAGTGAGATAATTTATTATAAGAAATTGCTTCAATTTCATCTAAAGTATCTGTTGGATGAATATAATTATACAATTCCTCAAATTCTACAATTTTATAAAATCTTTTACTCTTATCACTCTCCAAGTTTCTTATTTGTATGCCAAGAACCTTTTTAACGTCACCAATTGTCATATTCATAGAAATCATTACTCTGGTCTCAAACACCGTTTTACCGTCTCTAACAACTCTATAAATACCTTGATATATCTGAGAAAAGTCCTCAATTAATCTTCCGTATTTTAAATATTGATATACATGAGAATTTTTTTCAACTGGTTTAATATCATATAACCAAGAATTTTTCCTATTGTTAAAATAATTGACAAATTCATCTAAATCAATTAATTTATCCAGTTCTTCAAGAATATAATCATCAGTTTTTTTATAGTGTGTGTTTTCATCTATATACTTATATAATTTGATACGTTCTTCCATGTCAATAGGCTCATTGAATGTATCACAAAGTTTAGTGAATGACATTTTTGAGTCACAATTAAAACAAACATAAAAGAGATTATCATGATATAAATTACCTCTTTTTTTTGATGATGATTTTTGTGAATCACCACAAATAGGACAAGCAATTTGAATTTGATCTGTTAATTCTTTGATTACTGTCTTTTGACCACTTTTGTGTACTCTGTTGACTATGTTTTGTAATTTAGATTTTATAAAACCTAAATCGTATGTGTTATTTTCTGACATATTTTTTTCATTTTTTCATTTATATTATCATTATATTTAATTCTTATTAACTGAATATTATTTTCTTTACAATAATTATTTTTAATTTCATCATTATTTTTTCGATATTTTAATCCTTCATCGCCACCAAAATATTCAATTGATTTAAAATGTTGAATACCATCAAATTCTATACAAATGTTGTAATCTGTTAAATAAAAATCAAATGGTAGAGTGTATCTATTTCTACAATCAGTATATGTTTTTTGTGTTTCATAATTTATATTTTGTTTTTTCAAAAATAATCTTATTTCATTTTCACCTTTACTATCATTACAAACAGGACAACCATTTTTACTTAAATGATTATTTGGAGTTTGTAAAAATACACCATGTACTGGACAAATTATTTTTACCTTTACCCTATTATTTTTATAATCAACCAAACTATAATCATATTTGTTTCCATGCAATTTAATAGATTTCTCTATAAATATATTTGTGTTTGATGTTATTTTATCAATAAAACATTTCATACACTTTGAACCATTAATGTGAATGTTTGGTAATGTCTCGAAAACACCATGTTTTTTACATATTATTTTTACTTTAGTTTTACAATTTTTATATTTTGTTAAAGAATAATCATACTCATTATCATGAATTTTAATAGATTTTTCTATAAAATCTTCAGTATTTATTATACCAGCACATTTAGGACAACCTATACCCATAAGATGATTGCCTATTTTTTGTTTAAAAACGCCATGTTCTGGACAAATTATATCTATTTTATCAGAATAAGATATTTTTTTATTTACTAATTTATAATTATATTTCTTTTTGTGAATCTTATTAGATTTTTTTATAAAATCTTCTAAATTCAACTTATTACAATTTGGACAACCTTGACCATTTAAATGTGAATTTGGTTTTTGTTTAAAAACACCATGTTCTGGACAAATTATATCTATTTTAGTATGTGAATTTTTATATTCTATTAAACTATAATCGTATTTTTCACCATGTACCTTATTACATTTTTTAATAAAATCATTTTTATTAGAAGATATTTTTTTAATAAAACATTTTTTACATCCACTTCCTCTCAAATGTGTATCTGGTCTTTGTTCAAAAATACCATGTTCTGGACAAATAATTTTTACATTAGTAATTTTATCTTTATAAACAACTAAACTATAATCATATTTATCACCGTGTATATTTTTACTTTTATTAATAAACCTTTTCAATTTTTTATTATAATCCATTATTAAAGTTTATTTTTATATATTAAAATCTAAATGTTAAAAAATATACAATACCTCTTTTTTTAATAAAATAATTGATGTATATTTGTCAAATAATTTTAAAAGTATGAACGAAAAAGAAAAAATAGAAACAATCGTAGCAGATATTAGAAATAAATTATCTCCTATTACTACATATTTTGCAATAAGGAAAAACATAGAAGAGTTTCCTGAAAAACGTGAGAAACTAGAAAAAATATTACGTGATTGTGAAAAACAATGTAATATTTCACTACCTATAATTATTGAACAATTAAAAAATCTTAATAGAATTTCAGATGAAAAGTAAAATATATTTAGAAATATTAAATGATATTGCGAAAAATACTGGATTAGGTTCTGGTATTTATGATTTCTACCATTGGTTTCCACATCTTAATCAATATGAAATATCACGTTTATGGCAGAAATTTTCACAATCTTTTAGTATTATAAATTTTTGGTTATCGTTGGATTCAGAAAACAAAGAATCTATGGAAAAATTTTTAGATGATGTTGTAACACAAAAAATTAGAGAACAAAAATTAAAAAGAATAGTATAATGAAAATAAGTTTCGATTATGATGGTACTTTAGCTGATTTCAAAATACAAGAATTGGCTAAATCTTTCGTTGCCGCTGGACATGATGTTTGGGTTTTAACATCGAGATTTGATGATGCCGCTTTTGATGAAAATGGTAAAGTTATAGGTCACTATGGTCATAATATGGATATTAGAAGAGTTTGTGATAGAGTAGGTATACCAAACGATAAAGTATTATTTACTAATGGTAAACTGAAAAAAGATACATATTTTAAACACAATTTTGATATACACTATGATGATTTAGTCGAAGAAGTTGATGCCATTAATGAAAATGGTGGTTGTGCATTTTTAGTCTATGCTTCATATAGTGAAATAATAGACCAAATAAAATGTTATTAAAAATATTTTTTTATAAACAAAAATGTATTATGTTTGTAAAATAAATGGAGAGATGACAGAGTGGTAATGTACCCGACCTTCAAATCGGGACTGTTTTCGACAACAGTAATCAGGTGAAAGGCACCTCACAGGTTCGAATCCTGTTCTCTTCACACGTGCAATGTAATGAATTGCTAGTATTGTTGAATATGATAGAGAAATGGTGTCATAACCATATCAACCAGTTGGTGACGGTCTGTAATATCGTCCCTCTTAGCAGTAAGAGACAGAGGCAAAGGCGCAATGTGTCGCTTGTAATGAAAGGAAGACCTGTCACTGTTAGTTCTAACTCAGAGATGAGGACAGCTTAGGTTGGACGAAAGAAAAGATAGCATCAGTTGGTAGAGCAGATTGTAGGTTTGGAAAACCTCAGAGAAAATTCGTTTTCTTAGAAAACAGTCATAGGTCACAGGTTCGAGTCCTGTTCTTTTCTCAAGATTGTTAGATGTACTTTTCTGATTTATAGAACGAAATGCCTTTTGGTAGTAGTTATTAAGTTAGCCGAAACTAAAACAGAAGTTGTACCCAAGATTAGATTTAACGAAACGCCATTTGGTAGTAGTAATTAAATTTGCCGTTAAGTCAATCTTGTGAAAAATAAAAATTAAAAATAAATTGAAAATAATTTTTTTTATTTCAAACTTTATCATATCTTTGTACTATAGTTAAAAAACAAACAAGTGACGAAAACACTTTTGGAAAAAAATGACTTTTTAAAGTAAATATATAACAAAACAGAAACTAATTAAAAAATAGAAATTATGACAACTTTTACAATACATATTAACAAGATTAAAACTCATAAATGGTTTATACATTTACAGAGGTTCCTATGTATTAGTTGAAAGTATAAAAATACAAGTAAATTTAATAAGCCGAACCTCACAAAAAAGTTGTTCGGCTTTTTGTTTTATCAGTTTTCTCAAAACTGAAATGTTCTTTAAAATGATGAAAATAAAATAAATTTACACTCGCTCATTGGCGTGACCAGATGGCTCCAACCCATTTCGTAATGAATCGTAAGATTGGCTGAGGGTTCGACTCCCTACGGGTGTGCAAAATTTAGGGGTATAGTTCAATGGTAGAATTTCGGTCTCCAAAACCGACGATCAGGGTTCAAATCCTTGTGCCCCTGCTAAGATTACTAACAGCAATTTTAAACTTGACTTTTAATCAAAAAAAAACAATAGTAATCTGACATGCTGATGTACCGCACCAAGCTTATATCTTGGATAGGCGTAGTGGTAAGTTGAAAACGTGGGTTCGAGTCCCACCTTCAGTACGAAAATTAGGTCCCGTGGCGCAACTGGTCAGCGCAGGTCGCTCATAACGACAAGGTTATAGGTTCGAGTCCTATCGGGACCACAAAAAGAAATATTGTGACGTGGATGAATGGTTAAATTAATTACTTTTGCGGTGCAAATTAACGATAGTCACCAGCCTGATACGCTGGGTTCTTCGGAACGATGTGGGTTCGAGTCCCACCGTCACAACAAAAACGGAGTGTATATCAGCTGGTTAGATGGCGAACCTGATAAGTTCGAGGTCGTAGGTTCAAGTCCTACTATTCCGACAAAATAAAATAAATAAATTAAAATAGAAATGATGACAACTTTTAAACATAAACATTTTTTTAAATTCCATAAGAAATTATGCGACACAGGATAACTATTACCTAAAAAATAAGGGAAAGATATAAACCAGTGTCAGAAATATAAGAAGACACTGGTTTTTTGTTTAATAAAAAGTTCTTTAATGTATTGAAAATGAAATAAAATATGGTACTTGTAGCCAAGTGGACGAAGGCAACGGGTTGTGATTCCGTGACGGTTAATGACACATCGAGGGTTCAAATCCCTTCAAGCACCCAAAATTATTCTTAATCATCAAAATACCATTTTTCGGTTCGGTATATTTAATATATAATAAAAAACAATTATATACTATGAAACAGAAATATGAAAAGAGTAATTTTGAACCAATTGTAAAAAAATCAAAAACATTGGTTGAAATTTGTGAAAAAATGGGAATGAATAGAACTGGTGGTGCACAAAAAACAATAAAAAAATACATCGAATTATATGAACTAGATACATCACATTTCAACTCATATTTGAATAATGATAAAGGTAAAATAGATTTAACAATTATTTTAGTTGAAAATTCAACATATACATCTACTAATCATCTGAAGAACAGATTATATAATGAAGGTTTGAAAGAAAGAAAATGTGAAATGTGTGGTCAAGGTGAAAAATGGAATGATATGAGTATAAGTTTGATACTTGATCATATAAATGGTAAAAGA
>Ga0172381_10000376_pt1 | contig 54111 bp, 49 predicted proteins | sample Leawel6488metaG_FD_119754 | JGI IMG/M metagenome (GOLD analysis project Ga0172381, IMG submission 119754) | Leachate microbial communities from a municipal landfill in Southern Ontario, Canada - Leachate well 64-88 metaG | ecosystem: Engineered > Solid waste > Landfill > Unclassified | place... | reverse complement strand
TAGTGCTCCTACAACCGATTTATGTAACCCAGGAACAGCGACCGCAGTAACCGGAACTGGTCCATGGTATTGGACTTGCATTGGAAACAATGGCAGTCAGCCATCAGATTGCTCGGCTAATAAAAGTAGCGGCAACCCAGGTTCAATTGAAATAAGCAATTTCAAAAATGCTTTTGATCTTTTGCCAGCAGATGCTCTTGATGGAAGTCAGTGTCTCTGGTGTGAATGGTATGAAAAAACTACTTTAGTTAATGGACTAAATGAAACAGGAACAGGAAAAGCAGGGAACTTAGGCTTTAGTTTCTATTATGCAGATAATATTAATTATTACCTAAAAACGGTCAGTCTGCGAATCTATACATCCGATAATCCTTCTGGCGTAGAGATAGCTGTTTCCAAAAATATCAACCCGGCAAGCACTGTCCTTTTTGGAGAGTCGGCAGCTCCGTTTGTAAAAATGGACAATACCATTTCGAGCCTGACCGTAGACACTGCCAGCAAAACTATCAAGATTCCATATGATGGAAAAACATATTATTGGGCTGTTAAAATAACCAATACCAATAATAATGATAGTGGATGGGTTGCAGCTACAGGAAAACAGATTTTAGTTCCAGATCATCGCTGGCCAACAGTAGCTATCCAATCTGCAACTGAAAACATAACAGTCAATGCTAATACACAAATCTGTTCTACTTCGGCCTTCAGTTCTTCAGATCCTTGTTACACTACTTGTTGGAAGGGAACAGGAACACCCACTTTATCCGACCTGGCCAATAAAGATAAATGGAAATGTTCAGTTTGTTATGATACCAATGGATCACCAACTCTTTGTCAAAACAAGGCAGGAACGAGCTTTAGCTGGCAAGATGGAGGAACAGTAACTTTCCCAATTTCAACCGGAAAAACCTGGTGGAAATATGGAAGCCAGCTAAATGGCCGTGGATTCCAAAATCCAATAATTGCGCCTAAAACAACCTCAGCTAAAATTAAACTGAAAATTACAGGATCCGATTGTCCTTTCGGAGGTTCAATTTCGGGAGGAAAAATCAGTCCTAACTGGAGAGAAAAATAAGCTAAACTAATAAAAACATAAAACAGCCTGAAAAATGGAAACTGAAACTTCAAAGTTTGATAAAGTAATCCTTTCAGTAGTTATTCTGATAGGAGCCATTTTTATCGGAATTTCAATATTATCAATAACCAAAAACAGTGGAGGATTGCAACAAGCTGCAAGTGTGAATCTGACTACCTTAGAAACAAAAAAAGAAAATGTCCCGATAAACGGAATATGCGGATTATCAAGCGGAAAAGTTTTTGAATCTTCTCCAGCTTCCGATCTCTGCAGTACAGGCAATTCTTCTGTGGTTGTTTTAGATAAAAATGATATTGGCCAATTCTATGTATGGCAATGCATTGGAATAAATGGAGGAATAACTGCTTCATGCAATGCAACCGCCAATATTAATGATGTCTCTGGAAAAATAAACGGAGAATGTGGAAATAGTGATGGCCAAGAAATAAGTAAGATGCCCGATGCTCAAGAAGAATACTGCAGAACGGGAAACTACGCAAAAGGAGATTGCGCAATTCCGATCTACGACTCCAAAGATAAAAAATGGAAATCGAATTGCAGTTGGACGTGCGTAGGGGATAATGGAGGGGGAGACAAAAAATGCACGGCAATATTAGTAAAATAAAGACTCGCTTATGCGAGTTTTTGTTTAAATTTTTCCAATAAAATGATAAAATAGCAATATCAATACAATTAATAAAAGATATGTTGAAGAAAATCTTTTCGGTTCTAATAATTATTGCTATTTCGTTTTGCGTGTTTTCGGGTGTTTCAGCGGCTACGGTCAAAGGTAAGTGCAATACAGCTTATGGGCAAAAATTAATGACCTATTCAGAATTCAAAGACGGTTGGGTTTCTAAAAAGGGATCGGGTTTTTGCGCATCGGGATCAATTTATTCCCAAGCCGCAAACTGCACTAGCTACAACAAAAGCATCAAATGTACTTATGCCTGCATGGGTAATGGAGGAGGGAATTCGGTCTGCTATTTTTACGTTAAAAAAGAAAATAATTGCGGAACAGCCAACGAAAAATCATACGCAGCCACTCCAAACAATTATCTTTGTACCGATGGGTCCGTATCATCTGAAGTTGAAAACAGAATTTCGTCATGGAATTGGAGTTGCACCTCAAACAATGGCTTGTTGGTTTCATATTGTTCTGCAAGCAAAAACTGCTTTAAGAGCGGTGAATATGTCAGCGGAACACAACAATGCTGCAGTGGATTATTTTTGTGTCCCGCAGCAAATGGTCCATATCTGGGGCAATGCGCAGAAAGATGTTCGGGTGACTGCGATTCTACATTTGATCCGGTTTGCGCACTTGATGGAAAAGATTACAACAACGAATGTTTAGCTAAAAAATTTGGGGGAGGTTTAGCATATAAGGGTGAATGCAAATACAACGGAGCTAAATGCGGAACAGCCAGCGAACAATATGGTTATTCTCTGGAAGACGCAACAAATCTATGCAAATATGGAAACCCCTCAATTGTTTCAGGAAAAGGCCCATGGTATTGGACTTGCAGGAACGACACAGGATCCTGGGCGATTTCTTGTTTTTCTGTACAGAAAAATGCTATCAACGGAGTATGCGGAACCGCCAGCGGGAAAAGTTTTAAAAGCCAACCTGCAGTAGATTTATGCGCAAAAGGAATTGCAAGCACAGTATTATCAAGCAGTGCATGGTATTGGACTTGCGAAGGATCTGGAGGCGGAGAAAAAAGCTACTGCTATGCCGCTAGGGAAGGATATAGTGCAAATGGTGTCTGTGGGTTTATTTCGCCCGATTATTTTTCTCAAGAAAAGATTTGTCAATCAGGATATCCTGAAGAATTAAAAGTAGCCAATGGACAATGGCGATGGTCATGCAATGGTATTAACGGAGGTTCTAATATTGTTTGTAGTGGAATCTTTAACTTTTTTCCTTTTCCAGAAAAATACGAAGCCGGTAAATGCGGCACATCTAGCGGATCAGTCATGGGAAAAGAACCCACGGGTGATTTTTGCAAAACAGGCTACTTTAAAAACTTTAAATGGAATGAAGACGCCAAAGAATGGCAATGGACTTGTAGTGGAAGAGGCGGAGCGCCGAGCGAGAATTGCGGAACTTATTATTCGGCAAGCATGGTTAAGGCAAATGGGGAGTGCGGTTCAGCAGCCGATGCATATTTTGAATTGGCTCCAAATGCAAATCTATGCGCCAAAGGAGACCCTTCCGTAGTTACCGGCACTGGGCCTTGGGCTTGGGTCTGCAGTGGTGTCAGTGGCGGAAGCAGCACCAAATGCAGCGCAAAAAAATTATCCATAATCAACGGCGCTTGCGGTTCATCAACAAAATCAACTTTTTCAGTTGCTCCAACTATAAATCTATGCACTACCGGACAAGCGTCTTCAGTTTCTGGTTCTGGTCCGTGGTATTGGACATGCTTTGGAGTTCTAGGAGGAAAAGACGCTCAGTGTACAGCAAAAACATCAGAAACTTTAACTCCTAGGCCAGATGCGCAAAATTTCATACTACTGGAAACAATAATTACTTCCGACAATAAACTGGGAATAAGAGTATCCTTAAAGGATTATGGGATCAAGGTTTTTGTTAAAAAGGGAACGGCTCCATACAAAGGCAAAATAACTCCAGATAACCCCAAAGATGAAGATTTTATCAAAACAGCTCCTCCAAGTGGATGGATCGATTCCAGCATTTTTATATTGCCAGACAAAATAAGCAAAAACGATTCTTATTGTTTTGATGCATGGTACAGACCCGAATGGGAAAATGGGAAGATAAGCAGCACTTCGCAATTCTATTCAGATTGTATAAGCTTGGCAGAAGAATACCCTGTAGCTCCCAAGAATTTAAATGTAAAACTTTATCCTATAAATATTGGCGGAGCCATTGTTTTAGCTTCCTGGGAAGACTTTAAGGACACCAAAAACCATCCCAATCGATATTCAACAGTAATCATCAGAACAAACGGAATATCGCCGTATTATCCAGACACAACTCTAAATAGCAATGATCAAGTCTTTGGAAGCAGTTGTTTTGCTAAAGGAAAAGGGTGTCCGAAATATGATATTGTGGCAAATGGAAGCCAGAAAAATATCATATCATATTTAACAAAAGGAAATTACTGCTATACTGCATGGACACGATATTGCAATGGATATTATTGCTATAATTCCAAAACGCCGACCTATTGGTGCTTTGAAGTAAAATGATTTTCTCTAAACTCGTAACCCGTAACTGGTTCGTTGTAATTTGCTTCGCAAACTCGAAGGCATTTTTATGTCATTGCGAGTCCCCAGCCCTTTACCCTTGTCATTGCGAGCATAGCGAAGCAATCTTTTTAAAACTTGCCGAAAGGCAAGCAACAAAATGCTAGTTACTAACCACTAATAACGGATTACTAATTACTAATTTTAAAGCAAAAACCCAAAAAACCTTGTGTTTACAAGGTTTTTTTGTTATACTTTAAACGTATCAAACATAATTATAACTTTGAATATTTGGTATCTGTTTAAAATAATCAAAATTTTTGAAATAATTCAAAAAAACAAGCACCTTTAAAAATTTTATTTTAGTTAGAAAGCCAAAGTTCAAATCGCCAACATGACAGATTTACTGACGCCAATCGTCGTGGCGATAATATTATTAGCAATCGGCATCCTTATTGGGTATTATGTAAGGCAATCGATAGCTAGGAAAAGGGCTGGAACTATTGAAGCTGAACTTCAAAAGAAAATTACTCAGACAAAACAGACTATTGACGAGATGATGGGTAAGACAAAGGAAAAGATAGACGAGATGGAAAAAAAATCTTATTCTGATTTAGAAGAAAGGCAAAAAGTAGTTATAAAAGCTGAAAACCGTCTTTTCAAGAAAGAAGAAGAATCTGAAGCAAGAGAAAAAAGCATAGGAATAAAAGAAAAAGAAATTTTCGACAAACTTGAAAGACTTAAAGAAATCAAACGAGAAATTGAAACAATGAAGGAAGATGAATTCAAAAAGCTTGAAAAGATTTCTGGATTAAATAGAGTCCAGGCAAAAGACGAGTTGCTTGGAAAAATAGAAAAAGAATACGAGTCTGAAACATTGGAAAGGATAAGGAAAATGGAGGACAGGGGAACAGACCAATACGAGAAAAAAGCTCGTGAAATCATCACGCATGCAGTCCAAGGATATGCGCTATCACAAACGCAGGAAATCACGACATCCTCTGTGGCAATTCCTTCCGATGAAATAAAAGGAAGGATAATCGGCAAAGAGGGAAGGAATATCAGAACTTTTGAAAAAGCAACGGGGGTAGAATTGATTGTTGATGAAACGCCAGGACTGGTAATTATTTCAAGCTTTAATCCTGTGAGACGTGAAATAGCAAAAATGGCACTAGAAAAATTGCTACGCGATGGCAGGATACAGCCATCACGCATAGAGCAAGAAATAGAGAAAGCAGAACAAGAAATCAGCAAAAAAATCAAGGAAGCGGGAGAAGCCGCAATATATGAAGCAGGAGTTCTTGATTTGCCGGACAAATTAGTGCAAATCTTAGGAAGATTACAGTTTAGAACCAGTTATGGACAGAATGTATTGGACCATTCCATAGAAGTATCGCATTTGGCTGCAGCAATAGCTTCCGAATTGAAGCTTAATGTGGCTATTTGCAAAAAAGCAGGATTACTGCATGATATAGGAAAAGCTCTTGATTACAAGATAGAAGGATCGCATGCAGACATAGGAGGGAAAATTCTTGAAAAATTTGATGTAGATCCAGTAGTGATTTCAGCAGTAAAAGCGCATCATGAAGAATATCCATATGAAAGCCTTGAATCTAGGATTGTCCAGGCAGCAGACCAGATATCTGGAGCAAGACCTGGAGCAAGAAAAGATACATTAGAAAATTATTTGAAGCGACTAGAAGATTTAGAAGACATTGCTCTCTCGTTTAAAGGGGTTGATAAAGCTTATGCTATTCAAGGAGGAAGAGAGTTAAGAGTTTTTGTCCATCCGAAAGACATAGATGATTTGGAAGCCCACAAGCTTGCCAAAGAAGTAGCCCAGAAAATACAAGACGAGTTAAGATATCCGGGCGAAATTAAAGTTTTGTTGATTCGTGAATCCAGAATAATAGAATATGCAAAATAAAGGTCGATATTTACTTAGTTTGTATTTAGATTTATAAACCATTTATTTTTATGCTAACGCTTAGTATGGAAACATCTGAGCAATTTAAAAAAATATGACAAAAGAAGATATCATTGAGGCTGTTGTAAAAGCAACAGGTATGACTAAAAAAGACGCAGGAGAAACTTTAAACACTATTTTAGACGAAATTACTAAAATATTATCAAAAGGAGGAGAGGTAACCCTAACAGGATTTGGAACTTTCAGAGTAGGAAAAAGAGCTGCTAGAAAAGGAAGAAATCCTAAAACTGGTGAAGAAATTAACATTCCAGCTAGTAAATCTCCTAAGTTTAAACCAGGAAAGTCTTTAAAAGACGCTGTAAGATAATAAAAGCTCCCGAGAGGGAGTTTTTTATTATTTCTCGCCTGAATGCTGCGGGTCAAAGGCCGCAGTAGAAAGGCAGCCCGTAGCGAAAAAGAAAACAACATAAATCACAAAATTTTACGGCGCTGCCTCCGGCAGCAAAAACACATAAAATTTTGAGTCCGCTTTAGGATCATGGGCGTTAGTCCATGGATTTCTATTAGGACTTGCCTTGTTTTATTTCTTGCTTTATTATTGACTTAATAACAAATAATAAACAAAAATATGGAAAAAATAGGCATTGGAGGAATAATAGCGGCACTAATATTAGGAGTGTTCTTTGTGGTTGGTATTTCCTGGATAGACAACACTTGGCTGGAAGTTAAAGCTTCGGATAATTCACTAAGCGTTACGGGATCGGCAAAAAAAACTGTTACCTCGGATATTGCAAAATGGAATTCCAGCTTTTCACGCAAAGTAACCGAAGAAGAACTTAAAAATGGGTATGCAACAATGAAAAACGATGAAGCAATTGTTATAAAGTTTTTAAAAGCCAACAAAGTTGAGGATGCAGAAATCACCATTTCCCCTGTTAGTTTGCAAAAAGAATATAATTATGCAAAAGAGCAAGCCGATGCTCCACAAGAATACACCCTAATGCAGACTGTTTTAGTTCAGTCATCAGACATTGAAAAAATCAAAAATATTTCCAAGGGAGCTCAAACAGTAATCAATCAAGGAGTCATTTTTTCAAGCGGGAGTCCAGAATACTATTATTCAAAACTTCCAGATACAAGAGTTGAATTATTGCCAGACGCTATGAAAGATGCGCAGTCAAGGGCCGAAAGTATTGCCGGAACTACTGGTAAAAAAGTAGGAACTCTAAAAGCCGCCAGCGTAGGTGTTGTTCAGGTTCTTCAGCCCAATTCAGTAGATATTTCTGACTATGGAAATTATGATACTTCAACAGTAGAAAAGGAAGTTATGGTTACAGTGAAAGCATCGTTCACTCTTAAATAAAAAACACCGACCATCTGGTCGGTTTTTTATTTGCAAATAAGTACCGATATGCTAATGTGTAATCAGGAGCTTAAAATGGACATGAAAAGTTACGCAAATGATGTGATAGCCGAAATCTTGAAAAACTCAACAGCAAAAGGATTCAATCTCTCTATTTCTAATCTATATTGTAATCTTTCAGGATTACTAAGTCCGCTAGGAAAGTTTTGCATTGAATACGGCATAGTAACTTATTCTTGTGAAACCCTATGCATAAACCCTCCAAAAGGAAAAATTCCCAACAAAATCATTACGCCTCATTCCTGGTGTGAATGGGAAGTGAGTGGGGGAACGATAATAATAGATTATCATCCTCAGCTATCACTAATTAACACAACCAAAGTAAATCTATTGATAGTAGAGCATAAGAAAAACTTGCCTCACTGCTATCGGTGTTGTGGATTTAAGATAGGGAGATTCCTATTTATCCCATATGGGTTTTTGCCTAAAGTGGTTTATTTTAAAAAATAGCGACATTTTCGCTTATTTTTTCTGCCAAATCTTTCTAATAGATTCCTCAGAGAATTGCCTCTAAATAAATTTCTGCTGAAAAATTTTAACGGCCTGGCTCGGCACCAGACGTGCCTCCGCCTTCAATTCCCCGAAAGGGAACAACTAAAAGAAAAACCACCATTAAGGTGGTTTTCTTTTAGGTGGACCCTCGGGGAATTGAACCCCGGACTCATCCATGCCATGGATGCGTGTTACCTCTATACTAAGGGCCCGAAGATAATACTATTATATTTATTTTTTCAAAATATTCAATCCAACAATTGTGTTTTCGGGAGGAATCGTCCTTAAATATTTTTCTGCTGAAAAATTTTAACGACCCGCCTCGGCCCCAGCCGGGCCTGCGCCTTCGATTCCTTTTTCAATAAATTCTTTTGGCGTGTGTCCCCGGGAGGAATCGAACCTTCATCTAGAGCTTAGGAGTCTCTTGTTCTGTCCATTGAACTACGGGGACGAGTTTAACAATGAAAATGTATCACAATTTTGATTTGTTATCAATGGTATTTTTATGCTAAAATTAAATAAAAATTTAGTGTTTGCTAAAATTTCATTAAAAATATGTTTAAATCTCCAATCGTCAATATCGCAAAAAAGACGTGCCCAGCCGTAATTACAATAGTTGCTTCGCGAGACTTGCCCCAAATAGAGGAATACTATTTTCTTCCTATTAAGGGCGAAAAAGTGGCATTTCCTAAAAAAATGACCGAAGCAAAGCAAAAAACAAAAATAGGAGGGGGGTCTGGTTTTATAGTTTCTTCCGATGGATATGTTTTAACATGCAATCATGTGGTTGATGATAAAGAAGCTGATTATACTGTCATTTTAGATCCCGACCATAAATATCCTGCAACAATACTAGCCAGGGATCCATTGATTGATATCGCTATTCTAAAAATAGAAGCAAAAAATTTGCCGTTTATCAAAATAGGAAATTCCGACAACATTGAATTAGGGGAATCGGTTCTTGCAATAGGAAACCCGCTCGGAGAGTTTGAAGATACCTTATCTCTCGGTATAATTTCTGGTTTAAGCCGAAAAATAACAGCATATAGTGGAATCAATTCTAAAGCAACTAACCTGAGAGGTCTTATTCAGACAGACGCCGCCATTAATCCCGGAAATTCAGGAGGTCCACTAGTTAATATGCAAGGAAAAGTTATCGGTGTAAATAGCGCCATGATTGCTGGCGCCGAAAACATAGGATTTGCCATTCCCATAAACTATATAAAAGACGATCTTTATGAAGTAAAAAACACCGGAAAAATCAAAAGACCTTTTTTAGGAATAAAATACATATTGTTAAATGATGAAATTGCCGAGACCAATAAGCTAGATTATGATTACGGCGCACTTATAGTAAGAGAAATGTTCGGGGAGTCTCCTGTCGCAAAGAATTCGGCAGCCGAAAGGGCAGGAATAAAAGAATATGATATTGTTCTTGAAATAAATGGAGAAAAAATTACTCAAGAAAACTCTCTAAGCCAAATACTATCAAAGTTCCAAGTAGGGGAGACAATAGAGTTAAAAATCATCAGAGGGAAAACAACAAAAATAGTCGCTGTTAAATTAAAAGAAAAGAATCAAACTGCCTAAGGCAGTTTTTTCTTGCCAAATTTAACAGATATGATATAAGAATTATAGTTTTAGAGGGTTTATCTATGGAAACAAAACAAGAAAAAATAACAGATATTGTAAATATTTCTGTTTTTTTAATAATTGTTTTTATAATAATCCTAAACAAATGGGGGATTATTAATTAAAAAAAGAGATTCAATCTCTTTTATTTTTTTGACAAAAGTCTTAAAAGAGACTACTAAATAAATAGTACTTATGCGCGAAAAACTTTACGAAAATCTTTCAACTGAGGAAATCGGGATTTACCTCAGTATATTTACATTATGCATTTTTTTATTGAACGGAATTTAAAATCCCGTTTTTATTTTCAAAACTAAATTACAATACAGCAGATTGACCTCACTTCCTGTTTCCTATACAATCTAGATATTAACAATAACAAACAAAGAAATGACTAAAAAGATATCAATATTTGTCCTAATCTTTTCTTTCTGCTTTTTAAATCTTGCAAGCGCAAGCGCTAATGAATGGTGCTATAGCTTCAAAAAAGATCTTAATATGGGAAGCAGAGGGAACGATGTTGCGGCTCTTCGAACAATCCTTATCAAAGAAGGTGTATACAAAAGCGAATGGAAATCCGAAAGTTTTGATTCGTATATGAAAGTTGCTCTAATGGATTTTCAAAACAAATATGCCGCTGATATATTAACTCCAAACAAAATAACTTCTCCAACCGGAGTTTTTGGAAAAGTGACAAGAAAAAAAATTAATGATCTATACGGATGCGCGCAAGGAGTTTCAAATTCTAATCCAGCAACCGAAACTCAAACTTCGGACAAAAATGCCGTTATAAATAAAGCAATAGAATTCATAAATAAATACCTAGCGCAAGGAGTTACGATCACTTTGGGAAAGGTAAATGATAGTGCCTACACATTTTATAAATTTGAAGCAATGGCAAATGAAACACCAACTGTAATATATATCAGCAGCGATGGAACAAAAATGCTTTTCCAAGAAGTAGATACAGTCAAAACCATAGAACAAGCTTCAGTAGCCGAGGTTAAAAAAACCGACAAGCCAACAGTCGAACTATTTGTTATGAGTCATTGCCCATATGGAACACAAATAGAAAAAGGAATTATTCCAGTATTAGAAGCATTAGGCGATAAGGTAGATTTCAACTTAAAATTCTGCAACTATGCAATGCATGGCGAACAGGAATTGAAAGAAGAATTAAATCAATATTGTATTCAAAAAGAACAGAAGGAAAAATTATTGCCATATTTAAAATGTTTCTTAAAAGAGGGAAAAGGGGAAGAGTGTATTGCTAGTACAGGAATAGACAAAAATAAACTCAGCTTATGCGCAGCTTCCAGCGAAAAAGAATTTAATGTAATATCAAATTTCACTAACAAAAAAGAATACATAGGTGATTTTCCTTCATTCAATATATTTAAATCGGATAACGAAAAATATAGTGTCCAAGGATCTCCCACCTTGGTAATCAATGGGAGCCAAGTTCAATCAAATAGAGACAGCGATAGTTTGCTCAAAATAATTTGCAGCGCTTTCAATAATGCTCCCGAAAGATGCAAGAAAAATATTTCAAGCGACGCTCCATCAGCCGGCTTTGGAACAGGAACAACATCAAATACGATGGGAGGTTGTGCTGGAAGTTAGAAAATAAAAATAGAGGGAACAACCCCTCTATTTGCTTTTTCTTAAAACCACGCTATAATAAAATAGTCCCTTTAAAACAGGTCAAACTTTTTTTGAGGGATTTTTTTATGGGAGAAATAAATTATGGACAATCAAGTTACTGATCCTTTTATCATGCTTCAAAATGCTACTAGCGCACAGGATGTTGTGTATTCATATATGCTTGCAACTATGTATAGTAGTAGGGAGCAGTTAAAGGCATTGCTAATAATGATAAAGGATAGAAAAATAAGCAATGAAGACTGGAAAATTATTGGAGAATGGTGCACAAAGCTTGGATTATCAGACCTAGAAATAATGATTATGCAAATACCAATATAATCATAGCCAAATAATATTTAATTTGGCTTGCTTCTTTTCCTTATAAAAGGTATCCATAAATACACCAAAAATGGCAGATAGTTCCAAGCAAAACAAAAATGTGAAAGATTTCATGAAAACCAAACCCTCGAAAAGGGTTTGGTTTTTTTTGCGCATAGATAACAGCCCCAATAGTGTAAAATATTCCTCCTATAAAGAGCCACCAAATTGTTCCTGCAGGAACTGCTTTCGATAGGGGATAAAGCAATCCCAAACTTATCCATGCCATTAATAAATACAAACCGGTTGAGCCCCATCTTGGCATCTTTGTCCAAAATTTCTTAAAAAACACAGTCGAAATGCCAAAGGCGGCAACTATCCAGATTAAAATAGTAGACACAATTCCAAGAGTGTCATTAAGTCCTATGACACACAAAGGGGTATAAGTGCCGGCAATCAAAACGTATATCATGGCATGGTCTATCTTTCGAAATAGATCAACCTCTTCGGCGCTCTTTCCAAATAAGTGGTAAAATCCACTGGAAGTATAAAGCATTATCATGCTTGCTCCAAAAACCATGCAAGGTAATAACTTTTCTAATTGATTATTCTTAATGCAAGCAATAATAAGCATTACTGTTCCCACTAAAGCCAGCACTGCTCCGCCAATATGCGAGTATCCGCTAACAGGATCTTTTATTTTCATAGGTTTTATATATTTGATTATGAGTTTATTATATAGTATAGGTTTTTTCGATGCCATATGTTTTTTTCACATAAAATATGCTAAAATAAAAGACAATAAAAAATGAAATACACTAATTTTAAAGAAAAACTTGAAATACTAGCCGTTTCTTAAAGGTAAGTTTTAGTAACCCTTACAGGGGTTTTTTATTAAGGTAATAAAATGATTATGGAAAATAAAGAAAAGACAAGGATATTGATTTTAGGTCATTTGATATCCGACAAAAGCCTGAAAGAAGTTTTTAAAATAGTAAACTTTAATATTGGAAAATATCTTCCCATTTGGTTCATGAAATGGATACTTGCTTTGAGAGATTTTACAGTGATGTCTCATTTTGATGTTTTAGGAAAAACAGATGGCTATTTTATCACCATTAGGCTCACAGCAAAACAAATGGTAAAACTTCCAAAAGAAAAGGTTAGGCAAAAAATACTGGATGCTATCCTTTATGGACAAGACAAACTGGGTTGTGATTTGGTTATGCTAGGAGCCTTAACTGCGCCATTAACCTCGGCTGGAACTTGGCTCAGGGAACAGCCAGAACTAAAACTTAATATTACCAACGGAAACACCTATACCGTTGCTATTGCAATCCAGGCCGCCGAAAAGGCAATGGAATTATCTTCATTAAATTTATCAGGAATAAAATTAGCAATAATCGGATCAGCCGGAGTTATCGGAGAGGGAATAACAAGATACTTCAATCAAAAAGGTGCCGATCTGATTTTGGTAGAAAGGTCAATGGATAGATTTGAAAGATTATCACCACAATTAATCGGAAGCAAATACAAATTAACTGACAATATCGAAGAAATAGTAAATGCCGACATAATCATCACTGCAACATCTCACCCCGATGCAATCATTAATTCTAACTTGCTCAAAAAAAATGCAATCGTTGTTGATGTTGCCGAACCACCAGACGTTTCTCCCGAAATTGAAACAACAAGGCCAGACGTTATTTCAATTGATGGAGGAAGGGTAAAGTGGAACAATATCGATCTCGGCTTTAATTTTGGCGCGCCAAAAGGAGTAGGATTTGCCTGCATGACAGAAGGCTTAATGCAAGCACTTGAAAACAAGCGCGAAGATTATATCGGCTCTGTCACGATGGAACATCTGAACGAAACAATGGAATGGGCAAAAAAATGGGGTTTTGGACCAGCGCCTTTTGCTTCATTTGACAAACCCATCGACCTTGAAAGATTTAAAAAAATAAAACAATAACAAATATGGAAAGAGAGAAGAAGTTCAAAGTAGAAGGAAGAAGAAAATGGCATGACTTGTATACTGAAACTGTTTCATACAATTACGAATATCCCGAAGTTCCACTGTTTTATTTTTTAGACAAAAGCGCCGAAGAAAGCCCAGACAACATCGCTTTAAGCTTTTATGGAAAAGAAATAACTTACCTTGAATACAAAGATTTAACCGATAGGTTTGCAAGCGCTCTCCAAAAACAAGGAATACAAAAAGGGGATAAGGTTATGATATTGGGAGTCAATTGCCCCCAAAACATAATTGCCTTTTATGGAACCATGAAGGCCGGTGCAGTTCCGGTATTATTAAACCCGCTATACACTGCTGAAGAACTGGAATACTTTTTTAAAGATGCTGCCCCAAGAATTGTTCTTTGCTTGGATACATTTTTTGAAAAGGTTTCACAAGCCGCAAAAACAACTCCGCAAATCGAAAGAATAATAACTACAAATATTTCAGAATATTTTTCTCCACTAACTGGATTTTTTGCCCGTCTCTTCAAAAAAGTTGAAACGGCTAAATGCGATGGCTCTATAAGATTCAACGACTTTTTAAAAATATCTCCTGATTACAAAGAAGTAGAAATAAACCCCCTAGATGATCCAGCGGTAATTGTATATACCGGAGGCACAACAGGGGACCCGAAAGGAGTTGTCTTAACTCACTACAATCTTGTTTCAGACACTTGGGCAATCAAAGAGTGGCTTAGTGAAAACCCTCCTACATCTTTTATGCTTGTTATTCCCATGTTTCATATTTACGGTTGCGGACCAGTTCTTAATTGGCCATGTCTTTTAAAAGCAAAACTGGTCATTGTTCCAAAGTTCCATACCGAAGAAACAGTCGGCTTGATTAAGAAACACAAAATTGAAGGATTTTTCGGAGTTCCGGCAATATATTTGGCAATAATAAAATACTTCAAAGACCATCCAAAGACCGAAAAACTTTTGTCGGTTAAATTTTGCTCTAGCGGCAGCGCCCCAATTGCCAGCTATGCGTGGCAGCGGGTTGGAGAAATTTTCCCCAATGCCAACCTCACCGAAGCTTATGGATTATCAGAAACAACCGGACCGTATATGATAGACCCAATAGTAAAAAAATACGAAAAAAACTTCGGGTCTGTTGGGGTTCCTTTTCCAAATACAGATATTAAAATTATCAATCCAGATACATTTGAAGATCTACCTCCAGGAGAAAAAGGGGAATTGATAGTAAAAGGATGCATGATTTTTAAAGAATATTTAAATAAGCCCGAAAAAACTAAACAAGCCTTTAGGGATGGATGGTTTTTCACCAAAGATATTGGTATAATGGATGAAAGAGGGGTGTTTTCTTTGGAAGGAAGAATAGATGATATGATAAACGTTCGAGGAGAAAAAGTTTGGCCCAGAGAAGTTGAAAAAGTGTTAGAAGAAAATGTAAAGGTAAAAGAAGTTGCGGTAATAGGGGTAAAAGACGATTATTACGGAGAAAGAGTGAAGGCATTTGTTGTTTCAGAGCCAGGGGCCAACGCAACAGAAGAAGAATTAATTAATTTTTGCAAAGAAAAACTAACCGAATACAAAACACCCAGAGAAGTAGAATTTTTAAGCGAATTGCCAAAATCAAATTTAGGAAAAACTCTTCATTACAAGCTTAGGGTAAAATAATGAGCATACCATTCGTAATATATTTGTTGATTCCGAGCAGTTTTGTAATCATGACTATCGGAATCTATACTTATTTCAAAGTAAGAAATAGGCAAAGTCTGATTTTTTTATTCTTAACAATATGCCAATCATTCTTTTCTATTGGCAGCTTCTTTCTTTGGAATAGCTGTGATAACGGTCAAGCAATACTGTTTTGGGACAGACTCCTTTATATTCCAGGCATCATAATGCCAGCCCTTATTTATCATTTTTCTATCGAATTTTGCAGCCTGAATAAAAAATACCATAAAACAGGCCTATACTTATCATACATAGCCGCCGCTGTTTTTGTCGCAATATCACAATCAGACTATTTTGTTTCAGGGCATTTTACTTACGAATGGGGATGTCACACAAAAGCTCAGATCGGTCATCATTTTTTCTTTGTTTATGCATTGATTTTTGTAGTGTGGGGAATATTCAATCTGTTTAATGACTTAATCAAAGAAAAAAGGGGAACAACAAGACACGGACAAATATTTACCGTCTTTTTAGCATTTTTCTGCTTTTCGTTCCTTACCATTTCGATTCTAAGCGCATACGAAATAACAGCATATCCTATTTTTTACCTAGCCCTTCCGGCCTTTGCGCTGTTTATGACCTACGCAATTACCGAAAAAAATATTTTTGTCTCAATTGTCGCGACGGATGCTCTTACTATGGCCATAGTGATACTTGCATCTACATTCGTTATTTTTCCGCAAGATACGCTTATCAATATGAGCGTTGTTGGGAAAACTACAATGCTCTTGCTATTCATTTCAGCCTGTATCTTGCTTACAAAAAAGAACCATGAAGAAATCCAAAGGAAGGAAGAAGCAGAAAGAGTCAGTAAAATGAAATCAGAATTCATTTCCATTTCATCGCATCAATTAAGGACTCCCTTAGGCGCTATAAGGGGATATTCGTCTATGATTTTGGAAGGGGATTATGGAAAGATAAACAGCAAAATGAAAGAGCCTCTCATATACATCAACGATGCTTCAATCAGAATGATAAAATTGGTCAATAGCTTGCTAGATGTAAGCAGATTAGAGCGTGGCAAGCTTGAGCTCAAAATTAGCCAAGGGGTGTCGGTTAATAAGATAGTTAAGGAGTGTATTGAAGATATAGAATTGCTGGCCAAAGAAAAGGGGATATATATAAAATATAAAGCCGAGAAAAAACTCCCACTAATTTCAGGAGACGAAGAAAAACTTAAAGAAGCAATTCATAATATTATTAACAATGCTATTTTGTATACACAAGAGGGCGGAGTTACTGTTACTGTTGAAAACAAAAAAACTGGAATAATTATCCAGATAAAAGATACGGGAATCGGAATGGACAAGGATGATATCGAAAAAATATTTAAGAGCTTTTCTCGTGGCGCTGGCGCGCAAGTATACACGCAGGGAACAGGCTTGGGATTATTTGTTGCAAAGAATTTTATCGAAATGCATAACGGAAAATTAAAAGCAACTTCAGAAGGGATTGGAAAGGGAAGTCTTTTCTGTATAAGGCTTCCTGTAAAAGGAAGCATTGCATTAAAGCATGATTACTCCTTTTCCGATGATAAGTAAAACAGCCCTAAGGGCTGTTTTATTTTTCAATTGTACCACCTCCTAAAACTATATCCTTATTGTAAAACACAATTGCCTGCCCTGGTGTTATTGCAAATTGCGGCCTTATAAATTTCAACTTGGCTTTCGTCTTACTTTTTTCTATAAAAACAGCTTCAGCTAAATCTGCTCCATAACGAATTTTTGCCTTTATTTTTTTTGCCTTTATTTCCTCTACAGGAATAATCCAGTTTATATTTTTAACTTTTACTACTTCAGAATATGCCAAGCTTTTTGGTCCGGCGATTATTGCATTTCGTCTTGTGTCAATTTTCAGCACATAATATGGCTCAGGCAGTCCTCCTATATTCAAGTTTTTTCTCTGTCCCAATGTATAATTGACTATTCCTTTATGCTCTCCCAATACTTTTCCATTGTGATCAACAATATATCCAGATTGTCCCTTTGGAAGCAGCATAGAATAGCTATCACACTCGACAAAATTCTGACTCTCGGGTTTGTTTGCAAACTCTTCGAGTCCATTTTCTCTAGCAAATTGCTTAATATCGTTTTTTCTCTTTCCGCCAAGAGGGAATAAAACTCTTCTTAATTGTGACTGCTTTAATCGATGCAAAAAATAAGACTGATCTTTACTTTTATCTAATCCAGCCTTCAATATAAATAAATCTTTTTCTTTATTCTGCGACAATCTGGCATAATGACCAGTTGCAAAATAATCAAACCTTATTCCGCTCTTTAAAGCTTTTTCTATTAGGAATCCAAATTTTATTTTTGTGTTGCAAGCAATGCATGGATTAGGAGTTCTTCCTTTTTGGTATTCGTCTTTAAAATAATTAAGTACATATTTTTTATACTCATCCTTTAAATCAATAGCATAGTGGGGGATTCCTAAAATCTTACAAGCTTTTTTAGCAGCCTCTATGTCTTTTGCTTCGCCGGGACCATAGCATCCACTTTTGTTTCCAGTGACCAGCGGATTATCATCCCATATCTTCATTGTAAGTCCAATAACTTCATAACCTTTTTTCTTCAGCATCAAAGCGGCTGCAGTAGAATCTACTCCACCACTCATACCAACCGCAACTATTTTTTTCTTTTCCATTTTCATAAAAGAACGGACAATTTAATTGCCCGCATAATTTATCTTATTTTTATGTTCAATTCTTTTAATTGTTTTTCTGTCACTTCCGACGGGCTATCCATCATCAAGTCCTTTCCTTTTCCATCTTTCGGAAAAGCGTATATATCGCGAATAGAATCAAGATCAGACAAAACCATTAATATCCTATCAATTCCAGGAGCATTTCCTCCGTGTGGAGGCGCTCCAAACTCAAACGCTCTTATCAATGCCCCAAACTGAGCATCTACTTCCTCTTTTGAATACCCAGCAATCTCAAAGGCCTTATACATGATTTCTGGATCATGGTTTCTTATAGCTCCACTCGAAGCTTCAAATCCGTTGAGCACAAGGTCATATTGATAAGCCAATATTTCAAGTGGGTCTTTTTGATTTAATGCTTGTAATCCTCCTTGCGGCATAGAGAAAGGATTATGTTCAAAGTCAATTCTTCCATGTTCTATTTCTGAATATGAATACATCGGAAAATCTACTATCCAGCACCAAGCAGCTTTTGTATTATCTTTCAATCCAAGCATATTTGCGCATTCATTTCTTACTGCTCCTAGAGAAAGGCATGCAATTTTCCATTCGTCAGCTGCAAAAAATATTATGTCTCCAAACTTTGCCTCCAACTCCTTTATCAGTTTTTGAGTTAATTCATCACCAAGGAATTTTACAATAGGGGATGATATCTCATTTTGTTTTATTGATATATAGGCCAACCCCTTCGCATCTTTTGATTTTGCAATCTCAGTCAAATTGTCAATTTCTTTTCTGGTAAACTCACTTCCGCCCTCAACCTTTAGCGCATGGACAACTCCACCATTTTGAACCGCTTGGGTAAATACAGCAAACCCACAATCCTTCACCAATTCTGTAACTGGCTTTATTTCCATTTCAAATCTCAAGTCTGGCTTATCGCTTCCATATCTTGTCAAAGCTTCTCTCCAAGGAAGTTTTCTAAAGCGTCCGTCTTTTTCAAGATTTACAATTTTTTTACTAGAAAATTTTTCAGTCAAACCTATCATCAATGGTTCCATTATTTCAAAAACATCCTCTTGACTCACAAAACTCATTTCCATATCGAGCTGATAAAATTCTCCATAGTGCCTGTCCATTCTTGGGTCTTCATCTCTGAAGCACGGAGCAATTTGAAAATACTTATCCAATCCTCCCACCATCAGTAATTGCTTGAATTGTTGAGGAGCTTGGGGTAGGGCATAAAACTTTCCCTCATGTAGTCTAGATGGTACCAAAAAATCCCTCGCCCCCTCAGGCGATGAATTTGCAAGAATGGGAGTTTGGATTTCCGTAAAATCTTTTTCATGGAAATAATCCCTTATATGTTGAATATATTTATCCTTTAATCGAAGCAAGCTTTGCAACTCCGGCCTTCTTAAATCTATAAACCTATATTTCAATCTTATTGCCTCATTTACCTCTTCAATATTTTCTTTCAATTCAAAAGGAAGAGTTTTTGATTTATTTAAAACCTCCAGTTCGTCCGCCTCAATTTCAATTTCTCCCGTTTCTAGTTTTTTGTTAGTGGTATTTTCGGGTCTAGCAACCACACTACCGGTCACTTTTATGACCCATTCACTTCTTAACTTATCAGCATTTTCCCAAATGCCCGTTTTTGACGGATCAAACTTCACCTGAGTTAATCCATATCTATCTCGTAGGTCTATAAATATTATTCCACCATGATCTCTCCTATGGTGCACCCAGCCGGCCAAAGACACCCTTTGACCAGTGTGGGAGTTGTTTAATTCTCCGCAAGTATGAGTTCTTAACATAATTTTGTAGTTATTTTTGTATCAAGGCAATAATAGATGATTATTGCCCAAAAATCAATCAATTTCAAATAAAAAATCCCTAGAAAAATAATCTAAGGAGTATAGCCTCCTCCCGGAAGTCTTGATTTTACTTCCACCCTCGGGTTATACGTCTTCAAAAGAGCAATTCTGGTTTGTAATGTTTTTTGCTGGTCTACTGTCGGAACATTATCTCCCAGTAGTGCAATGGTTATTGCGTGGCAATTTACCGTCCAATTACCCATTGCCCAGGGCACTTGATTTACGAGCCAGCCGTCTGGACCCTTTATCAAAGGATTTTCAAATACTTCAACCTCAATTCCATCCGGGTAGATTAGGTAATGGAATGGAATAAAAGTTTCGTTGCCATCTTTTGCAAAGTGCCCAGAGTGGACTGGTAGTCCTTTAACATACGGCTCGGTGCTGTCCGAAGCGTATCGAGGTGCATATGTTTTTTCTCGAGCTATCGCATTCAACTCATCAATGGATCCATTAGGATAGCCGCAAATCCCTATCACCTCAAATAGACCCCGCTGACCATCAAAATCCACACCCCAGCTTTGTCCATCAGGACTTAGCCGGAACAGCTCAGCGTCAGTTGTGGACTTCATTAGGTATGAGTCCAAATCTTCGGAAATTCCGGTTGCACCTTGTACCGGGTAAGGGTACATGCTGGCTTGTTCAGCAAAGCAGGGGATCATTATGGCGAAAACAAACAGTATCACCAAAAACGACTTCTTCATTTTTTGTCTCCAATGTGCTTTATCCTCGTAAGGACGCTTATAGTATTAAATTTTTACCTTGACTTGTCAATGGAATTCTTAAAATGTTAGAATAATAAAAACCTTTAATAATAAACAAATATAAAAATATGGCTTTTGAAAACTATGCAGAAACAGAAGGTATTAAAAACGAAGAAAGCAATACAATACCATCACAAGAAACTATAGGAAAAGAACTAGAAGAATATAGGTCCAAATTAGTTGAAGGAGATATCTTTGGTACATTAGCCATAAAAGAGTCTTTGGAAAAAAATAATAACTTTGACAAAGAATTATTTAAAAGCGAGGAAATAAAAACAGCAGTTGAATATGGATTCATAACTTGCCTAGAAAAAGGTGATTTTCCCTCTGCTATTGTCTTGATAAATTCATTTCCCGAAAAAAAAGAATTTTTTAACAAAAAAACAAAAGAAGAATCCCAGCTATTTTTAGAAGAAAAAAATTATGAAATGTTATCGGAAATGCAAAAAGCAAACATCTTGGATCAAAACATTTTGCAAGACACCCATTTTAAAGAACTGCAAACTGAACAATTCAACAAATTTTTGGCAGGAGAAGACATTTATGGTTTAATAGAAATGAAAAAAATCGGTTTCTTCACCGAAGAAATGGAAAACAACGAGCAGTTCAATGAGTTGCTTGAATCAAAATTTGATACTCTACTTCAAGAGCAGGAGGAGGAATTAGGAACTGCCCAAAATATCAGAGAAACCTTTCCAAGCAAAAAAGAAGAATTTGAAGTTATAATAGCTAACCAATTCAAAAAAAGCTTATCTCATAATGATTTTTCAAAACTAATTGAATCAAAGGAAAAATTTACTTTTGACTTGGAAAAACTGAACAACGAAGAAAGAAGTCAATTAAACGGATTAATAGAAAAAGAATTCAGATCAGTCTTAGAGAAAAATATCGATATCCTTAAGGCAATAAAAATCAAGAACGCTTTTCCTGAAAATAGGGAAGCGCTAAATGAAATAGCCCTAGAAGAATTTACTCGAAGTTACGAAGAAAAAGATATTGAAAGGCTATCTATCATTAAGGCGAATTTTGAAATAAATTCACCTCTTTTAGAAAGCGACGAATTTAATCAATTTATCAAAGAGCAATATACTTCAAGCTTACAAGAAAACGACGTCGTTCTTGCCGCTTTAATCGAAGAAAGTTTCCCTGAAAAAAGCAAAATCTTGGGCGCAGCCAAAGAAGAAAAAAAATAAGAAATCTCGAGGTCCGGCCTCGATCGAGGCCGGGCCTCCAAGCTAAGAACACCTACAATAAGGCAAACAGCCTTATTTTTGTGTACTTCACCTCTTGACATTATATCAATTATAGTTTATAATCAAACCAATCCTAGGAGTTAGACGACATGACAGAAGAAATAGAAGAAAGTGCCGCCCGTCATGATATTTTAAATCTTTTGACGGTTGTTATGCTTTCGCTAGACGATCTTATTGAAGAATCTAACGAAAACAGCAGACAGATCATCGCTCAACTGCAAACAACAGCAGTTGGGATAGAAAATATCCTTCAAGGAAAGGGTGCTATCAAGAACATCATGAAACAAATTCGAGTTTTGCAGGGATTAAGCCTTGCATTATCGGTTATGTTGAGCAACAAAAGGAGCTCAATGGTTTACGAATGTTCAGAAAAAATAAACGAAATAATTAACAGCACCAAAGAATGTCGCGAATCTTCTCTCAGAAGCTTTAATTTTAGAGAAGTTTTTGAGAGGGAAAGCAGGCCCTTTAACATCGATATTTCCATTATTGGCGTAAGAATCATCCTTTTGGCTCACTGCAAGTTTGATAGCGTTATTGGGAATCTGTTCCAAAATGCTATCATGCATGGTAAGGCAACTTTTATGATGGCAGAAGTTGTTGAAAGAAGTGGTGAGATTGTTATCACCATTACAGATAATGGAATAGGAATTCCTTATGAAGACAAGGAAAAAATCTTTAAAAACGGCTTTACTACTAAAGTAGGAAAGCCAGGAGGGAAGGGTCTTGCATTCTGCAGAGAATTTTTAGAGAAGACTGGGGCGTCCATAATAGAAACCGGCACTCCGGGAAAAGGGGCACGGTTTGAAATTACGATCCCTAAGGAAGATATCATCATGATATCATGATGCGCTACTAAAATATTTTTAGGGCGCTTATTTTTTTGGTGAATTTTAAAATTCACCATTTTTTTGTTATAATCAAAATAGAACCAAGTAAGACAAAACAAAATTGAAAGGAAAAACACAAAAAAAAACAAACTCAAGCTTCAATTTTTGGAAAATCCTTTTAAGGTTAAAAGAAATATACAAACCTTTTTGGGGAGTAATAATAACTATTATTCTTTTAATAATAGTTCAAGAAATATTAGGATTAATCAGTCCATATATTTATGGAAAAATAATTGACGGAGTTATTACAAACGAAAACATATACGAAGTCCTTAAGCTTTGTTTTTTTGCCTTTGCGGTTTATGTAATCAGCGATGTTATAGTTGCTTATTATAGGGACAAAATAGAAGTTGAAAGATTTGATCACGATATCGTAAAACGGATTTCTAAAAACACAATGGAAAAAATTTTCAATTTTTCCATCGGTCAGCACGAAAGCCAAAACTCAGGAATTAAAAAAAGTATTATTGATAGGGGACAGAACTCATTAATCAATTTTGGCTACAATTTGTTATACGAAGTTTTTCCCATCGGGTTACAGCTAATAGTCACAATTGCAGGATTATTTATTATAGCTCCACTTTTTGGGCTAGTAGTTTTAATTGGAGTGGTATTGTTTATTTGGATGAGCATCTATACTAACTATGCAATAGGGAAAGATCTTAAAGAAGTTCAGGAAATGTTTATTGAGGCCGATAAGCAACAGTCAGAATTTTTAAGGAATGCCTCTTTAGTAAAAATGAATGCCAAAGAAAAAAAAGTGATTGAAGAACACGACAAAAGTTATGGCATAATCAATATTCTCAGCAAAAAAGTTTGGCTTTCTTTTTCCAAATTTGTCCGCACTAGAAGCTTAGTAGCAGATATAATAAAATTAGTGGTATTGGCAATGGGTGTGTATTTTGTTTATAACGGCACCTATACGCCCGGATTTTTAACAGTTTTATATACTTGGTCCTTCAGGGTGTTTGATAGAATGGGATACTTAACAAGTATACATCGCAGAATTACTCAGCAATACGAATCTATAAAAAAATATTTCATCCTAATGGAAATAGAGTCAGATATTAAAGAAGTTAATAATCCCGTTATTCTTAAGAGCATAAAAGGAAGAATAGAATTTAAAGACGTATATTTCAAATATTCATCTAGGGAAGAAATCGATGAAAGTGGAAACCTCGTCATAAAAAAAGAAAAGAATAAGGAGCACGTCATTAAAGGGATTAATTTTGTTATAAAAGAAGGGCAAAGAGTAGCCATAGTTGGACACAGTGGAGCTGGAAAGTCCACTCTTATGAATTTACTGGTCAGGGGATACGATCCTCAAAAAGGAAAAATATTGATTGATGGCATAGACCTGAAAACAATATCATTGGAAAGTTATAGGTCAAAAATAGGAATTGTCCCTCAAGACGTTTCACTATTTGATAATACTCTTCGCTACAATATCATGTTTGGCGCCAACGAAAACATAGAAGATGTCCAGCTTAAAGAATCGCTAGAAATGGCAAGGATTGACGGATTTCTAAATGGGCTAGAAAATGGAGTTGATACTATTGTTGGAGAAAAAGGAATAAAACTTTCGGGAGGGGAAAGGCAAAGAGTCGGTATTGCCCGAGCGTTGGTTAAAAGTCCATCTATCCTCATATTTGACGAAGCAACCTCAAGTCTAGACGTAGAAAACGAAGCAATGATCAGGGAATCAATTGAAAAAGCTTCAAAGGGCAGGACCACAATCATTATTGCTCATAGGCTTTCTACCATTAAAGACGCAGATAAGATTATCGTTCTTGAGGGGGGAAGAATAGCAGGCGAGGGAACCCATAATTATTTGTTAAAAAATTGTGAACCATATAAAAAAATGATAAACATACAAACAATAATAGTCGGAGGCAACTAATTAATAAAATAAAAATATATGATAAAAAAATACTTTTTTTTAATTCTGTCACTTTTTTTAATACCAATTTCGTTTGTTGCTGCCGCCACTTTTTCTAGTGGCGAAAAAGTCTTTATGCAAGGTGATGCCATTGAAGGCAATGCCTTTTTGGCTGGAAATACAGTTACTGTAGATAATGAAATTAGAGGAGACTTATTTGCCGCAGGCGAAAAAATCTTTATCAACGGAAAGATCAATGGTGATCTTATTTGTGTTGCAAAAGAAATAATTATTAATGGTGAGGTTAATGGAAACGTCAGATGTGCTTTTCAAGAAATAAGAATAAGGGGAAATATTGAAAGATCTGTTCTTGGGCTTGGAGAAAAAATACACATCGAAAAAGATTCTTCAATCGGACGTGACTTAATATTTGCAGGAGCAGAAGCCACCGTGGACGGAACAGTAAAAGGAAGTCTAGATATAAATAGCTCAAGTCTAGCTATAAACGGAATGGTTGGACAGAATGTCAATTATTATTCAGACGAAGAAAACAGTGAAAACACCGGACTATTCATAAATTCTGGATCAAATGTCAATGGAAACGTTAATTACAATGCTTTTGGGCAAGTAAAGGGCGACACAGCTAAATCGGTTTTAGGAACAGTGAACAAATATGATCCCGAAATAAAAAACATCCGCAATGATGTCAAAACAAATGTCATTGCTCAGCTAGGTTTTTTGGTATCATTAATTCTTACAACTCTTGCCTTGGTTTTGGTAGGAAAAAATTCATTGCAAAAACTTGTGAAAAGAATGGTTCCTAGTGTCTGGAGTTCAGTAGGGATTGGAGCTATTTGCTTTTTTGCACTGCCCGTTATCGGAATAATTCTTTTAGTTACTGGCATTGGCGCATATCTAGGAATTGTTTGTTTCTTGTTTTGGATTATTATGCTTCTTTTAGCTATTTTCTTTGCAGGCATATCTTTTGGCGAATTGGTAAATAACAAGCTTTTTAAAGGAAAAATTAAGAACTTTGCGCTTATCGCTATATTAGGAGTCCTTCTCGGGTATATATTAACATTGATTCCTTTTTTAGGGTTTATAATTTTTATCTTTGGTCTGTGGTGGGGAATAGGAGGAATCATACTTGCATTTGCAGAAAAACGGAAAGAAATATCAGAATAGTAAATCAAAATAATAAGACGCTTTTAAGAAAGCGTTTTATTTTTATATGCTATAATACAAAATAATAGTTAAATTGAAAAATATGGATAAAAAAATAGTAATTTTTTCATTGATTGTTATTTTGGCAATAATAGGGGCGGTATATTATTTCCCCAAAAGCAATCAGTCTCCAAACCCAATAGCCGAAAACAAGCAAACAGAAACAGAAAAAACATTGGTCGAAGATAATCCTTTAATCGGTTCCATAGAAAAAACCAATCCTTTTAGTGTTGATATTAATCCAATAAGAGGATACAAAAACCCTTTTTCTAAAAAATAAAAATATGAAAACAAAAATACTATTAATAACATTTTTTTGTTTCGGCTTTTTATTAGCAGAAACAGTTAGTGCTCAACCTAATCTAGATAACCTTGTTTATCCTATTTCAGAACTGGGGCAATGCGCCAGCAGAGAAGAGTGCGAAAACTACTGCTCACAGGAAAAAAATATGGTTTCCTGTATTGAATATGCTGAAAAGAAAAATCTTCTTTCAGTGGAAGACCTAAAGGTTTCAAAAATAGTTGCTCAAAAAATAGCCAATGGAGAAACTCCTGGAGGATGCAAAACAAAAGAAGAATGTGAAACCTTTTGCAAGGGGAAAGTTGAGAATATGGACAAATGTATTTCTTTTGGAGAAAGCTTAGGAGTAATACCAAGGGAAGAATTGGCCCAAGCTAAAAATATTTTAAAAGCATTGAATGGCGGCGCAAAAATGCCAGGAGGGTGTATCACCAAAGAATCGTGCGAATCATATTGTGCAATCGGTTCAAACATAGACGAATGCCTTGATTTTGCCGAAAAAGCAGAAATCCTTCCTCCAGATGAATTAAAAGAGGCGCGGAGGGTAGCTCAATTCGTAAAGGACGGATCGACTCCGGGTAAATGTAAGAACAAAAGCGAATGCCAGCAATACTGCAATGATTCATCACATTGGGAAGAATGTATTGTCTTTGCCGAAAAAGCGCAATTGATTACCAAAGAAGAGGCCGAAATGGCGAAAAAAGCAGGAGGTTCTGGGCCAGGAGGTTGCAAAAGCCAAAAAGAATGCGAAGACTATTGTAATGATTCCAAAAACTATAACGAATGCGTAAAATTTGGAATGGAAAAGGATATCTTAACCGAAAAAGAAAAAGATCTTATAGAAAATGGAGTAGAAAATATGAACAAAGCTCTTAATGGTCTCCCCGATGACATTAAAGGTGAAATAATAAAATGCCTAGAATCAAGTATAGGAAAAGACAAATTCGAAAAAATAAAAAGCAAACAGGAGCCAGTTACGAAAGAAATAGGAGGAAAAATAGAAGCTTGTTTTGCGGGTATCGAGAACAAAATGAAAACCAAAGCAATGCAATCAATGCCTTCAACGGGAGGCGCTCCTGCAAATATACCAGCCGGGCCTCCAGCGGGAATTCCATCAGGAAGTATGCCAAACGGAGCCCCCCAAGCTCCCAATATTGGATGTGAAAACTTTTCGGCTGTTCCATCGTGTGATTTGGTTCCCACAGGAATTGCAAGGGATGCTTGCAATAAATGCAAGTAAAAGAAAAAAGCACCAATGGGTGCTTTTTACATTACCAAGTTTTCAAAATCAATTATTCTGTTTTTACTATCAAAAATTATGCCATCATTTTCCAATCTTTCTTTTTGAATTTTTTCTCCTCCAAATTTATACCCCTTTGCAAGTTTCCCGTTCGACATTACCACCTTATAGCAGGGAACACTATTCCGATCGGTATTTTGTTTTAAAATCCAGCTTACGTTCCTTGGATTTTTAAGACCGATTCTTTTTGCAGCATTTGAATAAGTAGTAACTCTTCCTCTTGGTATTGTCTTTAAGAAAGAAAAAAGCGGATTAACAAAATTTAACAACTTGCTCATTTTTTTAAATATATCAATACAAAAATAATATTTATCCTATCTTTTTTATATGATAGAATAAATACAATAAGAAAAAAAGACAACAAAAATATATGCCAAAAAAAGTTTATCAAGCACTATTGCTAACTTTTATCCTTTCGTGGGGATTAGCCCTAGCAGCAAAATTGCTTGGGATTGAATACTCGGGAACTAAAGGATTGATTGTGGCAATTACCTATATGTTTATGCCTGCGCTGTCAGTTTTTATTCTTTCAAAATTTGTTTGGAAAGAAAGCTTAAAGACTTGGGGTATCGCAAAGCCTAAAGGGAAGTCATTTTTCACAGCCTGGTTGTGGCCGATAGCGATAGCCTTCTCTCTTATTCCTATTTCGCTTTTGATCCCAGGTATTTCATTCTCATCTGGAATGGAGGGTTTTATCAGTCAGTACTCGTCTATTCTTTCGGCAGATAAAATTGCAGAAATGAAAGCGCAGATAACCGCAATCGGTTCTTTTATGCCCCTGGTTTTTATTGCTCAATCGCTGATAGCTGGAATAACGATTAACGCCATTGCTGCTTTTGGAGAAGAATATTTATGGCGCGGTTTTTTGCTAAAAGAACTAAAAAACTATGGCTGGCTAAAGGCAAGCATTATTATCGGAGCGATATGGGGAATTTGGCACGCACCATTAATACTCCAAGGGCATAACTATCCAGCTCATCCAGTCTTAGGGGTTTTTATGATGATCATTTGGTGTATATTATTAACTCCTGCAATGATTTATTTTACCGCTCGAACAAAATCGGTATTTACCGCCGCTGTTATGCATGGAACGATTAATGCTTCGGCCGGAATTCCATTAGTATGGCTTATTGGAGGAAACGATCTAACAGTCGGATTAACTGGACTAGCAGGATTTGTCGGATTGACAATTTTTAATATAGGGCTGATTATCTATGATAAAAAAAGCAAAATAAAAATCAAAAGCTTATTGGAAAAATATTAACAATCTAAAAGAGTAAACAAAATCAAAAAATGAAAAACCAAATTTTATTAATCACTGCTTTTTTTATAATAATTGCCACGATAGGAGGGGGGGTATATTTTTTAAATCAAAAACAAGAAACTCCAAAAATAAACGAGAATCAATCCCAAATTTCAAAAGAAGAACAAGAATTTAATGACAGTGGAAGGGCAAAAGCTATCGAAGACGAAACCGACTTATGGAAAGTTTATGAAGACAAAAGTGGATTTACAATAAAATACCCAAGCAATGTAACGCTTAATAGCGACAGCAAGATCAAAAATGGACTTGATTTAAATATTACAAGTATAAAAATTAACGAATTAAACGGGACTCTTGGATATGATAAAGAAACCGCAACAAAAAACAAACAAGCATTAGAAAATGGACAAACTATTGAAAATGTTGATTTACCTTTTGAAGATTCAAAGAACATTATTAATATAAGCAGGACTAACATCCTAGACTTTATCGTATTTTCTAGATTTGAAATTTGTAGTGTTGTGTTTGAAAGAAAAGCGTACTTCTTCAAAGATGACTATCAAATAGTTGTTACTTTATCTATGCCAAAAGAAAAAGTTATTAAGGACTATCCAGAATATTTTAAAATAGACAAAGCTAATTGTGGAGATGAAGAGATTTGGAACTATGACAAAAGAAAAGAATTTTACGAAAAAGCAAAAAAAGGAGAATTAGGAATTGCCTCTGAATGGCTTACAACATTTGATAGCATTATCAAAACTTTAGATATTAGTCCAAGAAATAAAGAAACAGGAACCAAATATCTTTTAATAGGAAAATGGCAATCAGACGAAGATTCTAAATTTGTCACAGAATTCACCAGCAGTGAGCAAGTCGATTATTATGACGGTAAGGAAATTGCCAGCAATAAGTTTACTTTAAACGGAGATATTATTTCAGTTGATAGCTTTGATGAAAAACTTGAATACAAAATACTGGAAGTTACAAACGAAAAGCTTTCACTAAGTTATTTGGGAAGGGGAAATACTTTAAATTTTAAAAGAGTAAAATAAGTTCAATTCTGGCAAATAAAAAAAGACCTAAAATGCATTTTACGCCTGCATACTATGGGTCTGGCGTTTTTATAAGGAAATCTTTTTATTGCAAAATATGCATCTCCCTTTTTCAGTCAGAAAATTACCGCAAAAAGGACAAGCCTCTCGCCAATTAAATCCACTGTGGCAATCATAGACCAACTTTTGTCCGTTTTCGCGCCTGAAACCAATGCTTACGCTGCTTCTACAAATATTACATTTCATAGCCATCCTCTTTGAAAACAATTCATATTCAGGTGATTCGTCAATAAAAGGAAAAAACCCATTTATGGCTAAATATGGCTTAATTTGATATAATATCACCAATAAAACTAATTTTTGGCCCTATGAACACAAAAAGAAAGCTAGAATTATTGACATATATTTCAATCCCGCTAATCTTATTTAGTGAGCAAGCCTATGCCTACATTGATCCGGGAGTAGGCAGTTATATCTTTCAGGCAATGATGGCTGGAGTGTTGAGTAGCTTATTTTTTTTCCGAAGTATAAAAGATTCTACTACAAATTTCTTCAAAAAAATCAAGAAAAATAAAAAAGCATAAGTAAAAAAATGGATAGAGTACCATCTTCATTCAGAGACCCTAGCGGATTTGTTTTTATGCACAACAGCAAGATATACAGGCAGATAAATCATTCCTACAAGAATAATTACGAACAGTTAATGGAATCCGGTTTATATGAAAAACTGGTTAATATCGGAGCATTAATTCCACATAAAGAAGTATCGCTATCAGGATGCGAAAATAATTACAAAATTATTGAGCCTCAGCAAGTACCATTTATCTCATACAGTTATGAATGGTGTTTTGGCCAATTAAAAGACGCAGCTCTTTTGGTTTTGCAAATGCAAAAAATAGCATTAGATTTTGATATGAGCCTTAAAGACGCCAGCAGTTTTAATGTGCAGTTTCTTAAAGGCAAACCGATATTCATAGATTCTCTTTCATTTGAAAAATATGAAAAAGAAAAGCCATGGATCGCATATAAACAGTTCTGTGAATTTTTTTTAGCACCATTAGCGCTTATCGCATATACCGACTATCGATCAGGAAAATTGCTCCAAACTAACATCAATGGCATTCCGCTTGATCTAGCAGCAAAGTTGTTACCGCTCAAAGCAAGACTTAATCCATACATTTTTCTGCATATTTTTCTTCACGCCAAGAAACAATCCGAATATTCAAACAATCACTCAAATTTTAAAAAAAAGCCACATTTCAGCAAAAGAGCTCTCACTGAGTTAATTAGTAATTTAGAGGACTGTATTAAGGATCTCCAATGGCACCCCAAAAACAGTGCATGGGCAGATTATTATAAAGACGGTGATTGCGAAAGCTATGAATCATCATCTCTTGAGAATAAAAAAGAATTAGTATTAAAATACTTAATTGAAGCAAAAACAGAATTTTTATGGGACTTGGGAGCGAACACGGGTTTATTTTCAAAAATTGCTGCAAAAAAGGGAATATCTGTCATTTCAATGGATTATGATGCTGCCGCTATCGAAAAAAGTTACAAAGAAATCAAGGATTGCAGCGAAGAAAATATCCTTCCTCTCGTGATAGATCTTATAAACCCTAGTCCATCTATCGGTTGGAAAAACAATGAGCGTGATTCTATTTTTAATCGCAATCATCCTGATACGGTGCTAGTTTTGGCATTAGTACATCATCTTGCTATTGGGAACAATCTTCCTTTTTCAGAAATAGCATCTTTTTTTTCAGAAATATCAAATAATCTTATCATTGAATTAGTTCCAAAAGATGACAAACAAGCGCAATTGATCTTGAGGGGAAGGGAAGATATTTTTGAATGGTATAACGAAGATAATTTTGAAAAAGAATTTAGTAAGCTATTCACAATAAAAGAAAAAGAAACTATTTCAGATTCAAAAAGAATCATTTACCTAATGGAAAAGAAATAAAAGCATGAAATTCAAAAAAATACTATCTCACCTTGAATCGATTACACCAACACTCTTAGCGTTGTCTTTCGTTCTCTCTTTTTATATTAACTTCCAAAATCAAGCATCAATCTCCAATCTCATCATCCCATCAGCAATAGCTATATTTTCTGTCCTTTCAATAGAATTTATCATATCATTTTTCTTGAAAGAAAAAGAAAAAAGACTGATTTTCATATGTTCTACTGTTTTAGCATTTTTTACCTTCAGCGAAATCTTCAAGAACAAACTTTACTGCGGGATTATCTTTTCAGCTATGACGATACTAGTTTTTTTTGTTATCCTAAAAGCCGATAAAAACCTAAAGGAAGTTAGTAAATATTTTGTTTTGTTCTCGTTATTCATGTTCTTCTCTTCATTATTTTTCATAATAGGATACAAAATCCAAGAAGGATTAATATACCCGCAAGTAAATAGTCCACTGATTTTGAATGCAGAGAATAAAAAAGAAAATCTTCCTGATATTTATTATATTGTTCCTGATAGCTACACATCATCCAAAGCACTAAAACAATACTTCAATTATGATAACTCTGAGTTCATTGATTTTTTAAGTAAAAAGGGCTTTTATGTAACAACCGACAGCAGGTCTAACTACCCAAAGACATATCTTTCAATTGCATCAACTCTGAATATGGAATATCTGGATTACCTTTCTGTCTTCAAAAATTCAGATAATCAAAATATCACTTCACCTCTAATAAACGACAACAACGTCAAAAAGTTTCTTAAAAAACAAGGATATAAATATTATCAAATGGGTTCGTGGTGGGAAACAACCAGCAATAATCCTTACGCAGACAAAAATTACAATCAATCTGTTAATTTTTTTCAATATTTACTTCTGCAATCCACAGCTATCAATGCTTTTATGGAAAATGTAAATGAAGGAATTTTTAAGGAAAAACAAAATAGCCCTCTTTATCAATTTGAAAAAATGCCAGAAATAATAAAAAAAGAAAGTCCCAAGTTCGTATTTGTCCACATTATTGCTCCCCACACTCCTTACATGTTTGGAAAAAATTGCGAACTTTTAGGCTACAAAGATTATTTAACTCATAGCGAAGAAGAAAACTATACTAATCAAATAAACTGTATTAATTCAAAACTTGAAACCGCTATCGACCAAATCATTACTAATTCCAAAAAACCTCCTATAATCTTGATCCAAAGTGACGAAGGAGTCCCATTTTTAAGAGAAGAATTGCCACAGCAAGACAGCTGGAAAGATGCCAGCGATGATATTTTAAAAGAAAAATTTCCCATTTTTTCCGCTTATTATATGCCAGATGCTTCTACATCAAATCTCTATCCATCGATCAGTAATGTCAATGCATTCCGCGTAATATTGAATTCCTATTTTTCAACCAATCTGCCATTACTTGAAGATAAAAACTACATAATTCCAGATTTGAAGCATCTTTATGATTTTATCGATGTTACAAATAGAGTTAAATAATGCCCGAATCTAAAGAAACAATAAAGATAAAATTCCACAAAATAACGGTGGAAGGGAACATTGAAATATCATTAAAAGGGGATTAATATGAAATTAATGATTGATTTAAATAATAATTTACCATTTTTAAAAGAGCATTAATCAAACGCCTCATATTTTGAGGCGTTTTTTTAAAAGCCTTAGTTAGGAAATATTAACTAAATCATAAAAATATGAATTTTGATAATATTTGGCTACTTAGATTAAGCGCATCTTTCCAATTCTTAATCCTTACCATCGCCCTGTTCACTTTTTGGGGCATAATAAAACTAATTTTTTTAAGCAAAAAAATCGAAAAGCTTAAAGCAAGGTACTTCAACTATCTTGTTCATAATATTATCGTAGTAAGAATAGAATATTTCCGCTTAATGGAAGACATAAACTTCTTAAATGAATTTAAAGAAGATATGCCCCAACTGATTAGCACTTTTGGAGAGCAGGTTATCCAAAAAGATTTCCAAGCACTAAAAACAGCCATTATCAAAAAAAGAAAAACGATTAAGAAATTCATTTTATCGCTAACAATTTTAGGCATAAGCATATCACTTGCAATAATAAGTTTTCTGCTCAAGGACTTTGTATTTTACGGGAATTGGTTTTTAATATTTCTTTTCTTCGACATAGTTTTTTCTATTTTTGCGCTATTCTTTATAAAATTCATTCTTCCAGTAAAACCCTAAAATTATAAAAAACAATTGAAAAGATAGCTTAATCTGATAGAATAGGGGCAAGATTATAAATTCATAAACAAATGAAAAAACACATCCTAGTCTTGTCTTTTATTGCATTATCTCTTTTTGGATCTATTCAATTAGCAAACGCATCTTGTAGCCTTCAGTCATTGAAAGAGTGTAATAGGGAAGGACTATTATCTATAATAATAGACCTAATCAAAACTAAGCAGATCGGTACTTGGAAAGAGTACAAAAACAACGAACTTGGTTTTTCATTTAAATATCCTTCATTTTTAACTCAAGATAAAAACAATAATAATCTATTTATTGACAATAATGAGGTTGTCTATCTTCGCTTTAAAACTATCGAGAACATAGCAAATTACAAAATCGAAGATGTTCCAGGCGCAATTACGATGCGTTTTGATTTGAATCAAAAAAAATGGACAAATGGTTATAGCGAAGGCCCGATACCAAAAAGAATGTCAGGAAATATAGAAGCTTATCTATACCAAACTGGCGACGGTCCGTGGGGTACGGATATTATCGCCATCTTCAATTCCGACTATTCCAAGGGGGTTGAAATAACAATTGATATTCGTGGAGATGGAGATGAAAAAGAATATAAGAGCAAAAAAATTGATCCAAGCCTAATTTTGCTTGGCTTCAAATATTTAAGCGCCGCAGAAAAATTAACCGACAAGAATATTTTGGCAAAATTCAAGGCCACCGAAATTGTTTCCAACAATCTGCCAGAATCAATAGAATTCTGGACGGAAAGCTATTGTCCAGGAAATGGATTTAATTATAATTACAAGTTTGAAGGTAGCGATATGTATAGATACTCCTTTGACTCCTGCGAGCAGGGAGATACTGGATCTCATGGTGGATGCAAGGCTTGTATAATGAGTAAAATCAAGCTCATAAAATCTTCAGAGTGTGAGGGGAATAAAAAACAGTACTATCAAGTTAATGGGAAAAATATTTTCGTGCAACTTGAAGGTGTTAATAATTGTGATTATTATCAAATAAGAATTTATGGCGGTGGAATAGATCAAAAAATCGAAGGACATGCTGATTTATCATTTAATAATGATTATAATTTTGATGGATATAAGGATATTTCTGTCTTGGTAGATGTAGCTCAAAATAATTCATACGGAATCTATCTATATAATCAAAAGGAAAATAAATATATATTTAACGAAAAACTATCAGAATTATCAGATATCAGTGTCGATGCAAATAAAAAAGAAATCATTTCATTTTGGAAAGGAGGTGTGGGATGGTGGTCCCAAGACGCATACAAATATGTAGATGGCAAAATAATACTTTTCGAATCATATCAGTGCAATAACGGATGTTTTTGCGAAAATAACGAAAAAGAAATGTGTCCAACTCATATTGTATATGATCTCAATGGAAATGTTTTAAAAGAAACATCAGAACAGAAAGACATATTAACCGAAAGTTTTGGAAAACCATGAATATAAAAGCACTCCCCAAAAAAGAGTGCTTTAATTTAAAAATCATAGATTATCGTAATATTTTTTGCTAAAATAACATCAATGAAAAGAAAATACCGCATTCTAATATTAATCCTAATAACAACACTCGTAAGCTCAGCTTATATTCTTTTTGTTCTTTACACAAACAAAGCAAACAGTAATCAAGAAACAAATGACAATCAAAAAACAGAACAAAATATTAAGGAACCAATAAGTAGTAATAGTATTGCCAAAGAGAAAGAAGAACAAGAACATAATGAAAGCTTCTCAAACAAAATAAGCAACGAAGAGGCTAAAAAATTATTTAACGCAAAAGAAATTGTTTCCAATAATTCTCCAAAATTAATAGAATTCTGGACAGAAGCAACTTGTCCTGGTGATGGATTTGATAGCGATTACTATTTTGATAAAATTGGATTAACTCCAGGAAATGGTTACTTTCTATATAGCTGCATCCATGGAGACAATGGATCTCATGGTGGCTGTGTTGATTGTAGAATGGTAAAGATTAAATTAGTAGATAAAGAACTTTTCGAAAATGATAGCCGTATTGATGCTGAATTAAACTCTTTCAATAACATAAAAATCAATAATTCTTTTGCTTTTGTTCAAGGGTACAGTATTTTTTATCACGGGGGATCTGGGTTTGAGTATAATATTTTTTATAAAGGAAATAAATCATATCTTTCTTGTAATAGTATAAGGGAAGATCCTTTAGCAGTTTATGATATTAACTTCGATGGATACGATGATATTTTTTGTTTTGATGGCAACATGAATGTCGCGATTTATAATCCTAAAAATAATAAATTCGATAGAGATTATACAATTTGCGATGAAGCAAAAATCAACGAACAAGGAAATTTATCTTGCAAATGGTAGAAAAACACAAAAGATGGCAATCTTCATATTAGGGGGGAAAATACATATTCTATTAATGGGAAAAAACTAACTTTGATGAAAAAATACACATTACGACACACTAATAATCCAATATATAATTGCGCAAGAATCGAAGAGTTGATAAATGGAGAATGGGTAAAAAAAGAGATAGAAATGGACTATAAAAACGGGGAGGATATTGAAACAGATAAAAAGTGTGTCTTTGTAGAACAATAAGCATCCTCTGTAAAGAGTGGCTAAATAAAATAATTCCAATGAAAAGAACCTACCTTTCCCTAATAAATCATTTTAATTGTCATTGCTGCAATAACAGGAAAGGTTTTATTATCCCAATAATTGCATTTATCGTAATTGCTGGAGCTGCAATAACTTTGATTAACGCTAAGATTGGAGAAAATATTAAACAGCAAAAATCCAACTATCCAGTAATACAGAAAGAGAACGCGGAAGCAATACAAAAAGGAGATGTTCAAAAACAAGTAATTTTAAAAGAGGAGTCCCTTTCTGATAATTTAAAAAATGAAATAATAAAGCAAATGGAAGAAAAGCTTGGATATAAAATTGCCGATGGGGAAATGATAGAAATAAATGGATCAAAACTATATTCAGGATCTTTTATAAAAGCATTTTCAAATGAATATTTATTAGTCTTAGATTTGGCGGGAAGTGGTGCATATAGTGCAAATTTTTTCGGAGTGTTTGATTCTGATAATAAGTTATTAGCTGTTGATCATATCGGAGGATATACGCATTCATACGCTTTTAATTATTTATACCCATGCAACAAGGAAGGAAAAAATCTAATTTTAATTTATACTAAAGGCTGCAGTAATGGATCTCCGTTTTGTGATGTTGATCTTGCACTAAAATATTTTACAAAAGATGGACTAGTGTCTTTCCAGAATATTTTTACGGGAAAAAATCAAGAACAGGTTTCAATAAAGGGAGGAAAATTCAGTCTCTATAGATATGCAGAAAGTACGAATGGATCGAATGTCTTTAGTAAACTAAATTTAGAAGAGGAAGATAGTTTGGGAAAAATTAATAGTACAGAATTTTGGGAATATTCAAAAGAAGCCGACAAGTTTGTACTAAAAGAAGTAACAGTTTTTAAAGAAAACGAATGCATATTTAAGAATAATTAAAAACACTTTCCAGTTTTATTGGGGAGCTTCAAACTAAAATTCAGCAAAATCAGTTTTATTGGCTATAATAAATTTGAAGATGGATTCATTAGAAAAATTCTTAAAAAACTAGAGCCAGAAGATATATAATCAAAACATCTCCTTTTCGGAGATGTTATTATGTATGGGTATTGTGGAGGAGTTAGGGCTGTGTTTAAGAAAAAAAGGATATTTCGGCTATTATTCTAGAATCCTAGTGAAGGGTGAGTATTGACGGGTGAATATTCACCCCCTATAATTAAAATATGAACAACATTTCAAAAGAAGCAACCGAAGTATTAGAATCAATTAGGAAGTATGGTCCCGTAAGATCAGCACAACTTTTTGGAATTCTTAATATTTCCATGAAAACTTTATACAAGCATTTATCTATATTGCTAGACAATCAATTAATTAAAAAAATTGGAACGACTCCAAAGGTTTTTTACGTTATTAACGATACTCAGGAAATTGATCAAGAAATTATTAGAGAAAATGACTACTTTATTGAACAGAATTACATTTATGTTTCTCCAAGCGGAGAAATAGTCAGGGGAGTTAACGGCTTCAAAACATGGTGTCAAAAAAATAGCTTTGATTTTAACAAAGAGAAGATTCTATTTAGTAAGAAATATAAAGAAATGAATAAGCTTAAGAAAAATAATCTCATTTCTGCCCAAAAAATAATCTTATCGGGAAAGAAAGATTTAAGCTTGGATGAAGTTTTTTTTAGCGATTTTTATTCTTTTGATCATTTTGGGAAAACTAAACTTGGCCAGTTAGTTTATTTGGGAAAAACTTCTCAAAATAAACAATTAATTGCTGAAATCGCAAAATTAGTAAAACCGGGAATTGAATATATCATCTCAAAATATCAAATTGGACTGGTTTGCTTTGTCCCTCCAACTATAGATAGAAAGGTGCAGTTTCTAGATGTTCTAAAAAGCAATTTGAACCTAAAGATGTCTGAGTTGATTGCTATGAAAGTTATGGGGTCTACTAGGATTGCTCAAAAGACATTAAGAAAGTTGGAAGATAGAATTATTAATGCGAAGCAGACAATAGCAGTAAGTCCAAAACAAGCAATTGATTTAAACGTTTTAATTATTGACGATGCAGCCGGTTCTGGAGCTACTCTTAATGAGTTAGCAAAAAAAATAAAAAACATATCGTCAAAAAAAATTAAAGTCATTGGGTATTCAGTAGTCGGCAGCTTTAAAGGTTTTGATGTCATAAGTGAGGTTTAATAAAAATACTCCCCATAAAAGGGGAGTGTTTTATTAAAGGCTCGGTTACGTTATATATTCAAAACTCTGGATTGGGAAAGAATAAAAAGCATTATTATCTTTTGAAAATGCTCATATAATGATATTATCGACTTAATAGTAATTCTATGAACTTTGAGCAATCCGAAGAAGAGAAAAAAGACTATTTAAAACTAGCAAACGAAAAAGGAATAAATCTTCCAGAGTTTTTGATATTAATAGAAAAAACTATAAAACAAATTGAAATCATTACCCCCGCATTAGAAAATCTTAAATCAAAAATAAGTGATATTCAGCCCGATAGAATCATATTTCTTTCAAAAGGAGCTGATCTCTTTTTTAATCCTTTCAAAAAATACTTTGAAGAAAATGGGATACATCAAGAAATTGATCGCTATAATGACGACGACTTAAAAGGACTTTATTTAAATCAAGCCCTTGATATAGAATTTGTAAAAAAATCATTTCCAAAATTATCTGACCAAAAAATAATATTTGTGGATGAAACCTTTTCGGCCGGAAAAGGGGCATTGGCAATTTATGAAATGGCACATATTGTAAACGCAAAAAATATTTATTATTTCGCCTTATCGCAAGACAGCAATAAGAAATCAATCGAAGAAAACCTAGAAATGGCCGACTCTAAAATTGATCCATCAAAATTCAAAAATGACTTATCAACAATTGAAGATAATCCCAATTTTATTTTAAACAATTGCTTCATAGACGAAAACTTATTTTCCAGCGATATTGGAAAAAAGATAAAATACGACTTCAGGGACGATGCAGGTAATACGATTACCCTAAAACGCGATTTATCCAATTATGGTGTTGATAAAGAAAAGAACAGTAAGATACCAAACGCATTTTCATATAGCAATAAAGACGAGCTAGAGAGGGAAAAGGAAAGATTAAGGCAATCATTTTTAACGGAAGAGCTTATGGAAGAGATTATATACGATGCTATTGCTAGAGAATAGACTTCGTTGTTTACAATCTATCAAAGCAAATAGTACTATCAGCCTAAATAAAAACATAATCATTAAAAAAATGAAAGAAGAAGTGGATTTTTACCAAGTGTCATTAAAGTTATTCTTAAAAAATAACGAAGGAGAAATATTAGGATTAAGGGCAAAAGATGACAGCATAAGCGCAGGCTTTTATGATTTACCAGGAGGAAGGATAAATACTAATGAGTTTGAAGTAGGTTTTCCTGAAATATTGAAAAGAGAAGTAAAAGAAGAGCTTGGGGATATTAAATTCAAATTTAACGAAAAACCAATCGCAATAAGTAGAAACGTTAATCTTAAAACGGGTAATCGCATAGTGCATATATTCTTTGAAGCTAATTATATTGGTGGAGAAATAACGACTAGTGATGAGCATTTGGGGTACAAATGGATAAACTTAAAAGAAGTAGAATTAAATAAATATTTTTCACTGGGAATCTTAGATGGAGTCATGATGTATGTTGATCAACTAACACACAAAAATTAACCATTTCAGTTTTTAAAATATTCATTTCTACTTTATTAAAGAATTAGATTTGACAAGAAATAAGAACCATGATACACGGTAAATGTATGACAGAGGAAAAGAGTTGGACAGACGATTGGAATGACCAATGTCACTTTCTTCCCCTCGGCTACGGAGGAGGAGACGATAGAAGAAGAGCAATCATCCCATTCTTGCCCCCCTACTTTAGGGGAGAGGAATAACTGTACCTTATTTTTTAAGTTTTATTAAAGCAAGCACCGAATGGTGTTTTTTTGATAGCATTAAACATCCTCTATAGGGAAATGTTGTTATATATGAGTCAATTATGTGACGCATTTTAAACCTTTGGTTAAGAGAGATGATAAAGGAAAATGTAGATTTACTATCTTTTATTTAAGAAAAATAAGTCTTTTTCTTTTAGGAATGATTAAACAATGGTAAAATATATCTATAAATCTTATCGTAAAACTATGGTTAAAAGTAAAAAAGGTTTTATTGTTTTAGGAATCGCATTTGTAGTAATCATTGGAGCCGCAATAACATTAATCAATAGCAAGATTGAAGAAAATACTAAAAAACAGGAAATCATTCCAGAAACGAAAAATGCCGAAAGTAATTTAAAGACATACAAAAACGAAGCATTAAGCGATGCCTTATTTCGAGCAGTAGAATCGGGGAATTTTTCTGAAGTCAAATCACTGATCGAAAAAGGAGCCGACGTCAATGCAACTTCAGATGGCGGAGAGGTAACACCGTTGATTATAGCCATAAGAAAACAATTTTTAGAAATAGTATCACTATTACTAAAAAGCGGCGCTGACGCAAACTTTAGAGCAAAAGACTTAGGTAGTGGAACTGCAATAGTTGAAGCTTCAATAACGGGAAACAATGACATCGTAAAAGAAGTATTGAAAGTAAAAAATTTAACTACAATAGATGAAGCATTATTTTATGCGGCAAAAGATGGTTATTCGGAAATCGTTAAGATTCTTATTAATGCAGGTGCGAACGTAAATTTCTCTGAAGGTATGTTTGGTAATACATCATTGATTATAGCCGATGATAACCTAGAAATCGTTAAGATTCTTATTAATGCAGGCGTAGATGTTAATGCAAAAGATCGTAAGGGAAATACGGCATTAATGTATGCAGCAAGCAACGGTAAGAATGCTATTGTTTTGGAATTGATTAATGCTGGTGCTGACGTCAATATAAAAAATGAATACGGACAAACAGTTTTAATGGTTACATCGTCTGCTGGCAACCTGGAAATAGTTAAGGCTCTTATTGGTGCGGGCGCAGATATTAATGCGATGGATGTTGATGGACGTACAGCATTAACAGAAGCAAAAACCCCCGAAATCATCGAAGCATTAGTTAAGGCAGGCGCATCTTCTTCGGAATAATTTAATAGAATATATAAACAAAGAATATCTTGATGAATCGCTAAGCGACAAAGAAGTACAAGATGTAATTCTAAAAACTGATGAGTTTGTCAAAAAATGTAAAGATAGTGGATTAATAAAACATCCCCAAGTAGGGGATGTTGTTATATATATATCAATTTATGTCTTTAAATTTAGAAAAAATAAGAGAAAATATAGATAATTACAATTTAATTTGATAGAATATTATTAATGAAAAAAATATATCATATCTCAATAATTATCTTATCCCTTATTATTATCACAGTGGGAACTGTTTTTGTTTATCAAAACAATTCCCAAATCATAAAAGAAAATCAAGGGGTAATTACTGAAAAAAAAGGTGATTCTCAGCAATCCTCAGAAAGCACGACACAAAGTAAAGAAAAAAATCAAAAAGACGGAGACCAGATTATGAAGTTGGTTTATAGCGAACAGCCTTGTAGTCCAGAATCTAAAAATAAAAGACTAAGATATACTTTTGAAGTAAATCCGAATAGCGCAAAATATGTTTTTGATTTGTATTGCGACGAGGAAGTGGCAGGATATGATGCTAAATGTAAAATAGTTGTTACTCAGGAAGGAAGTAAAAATATTATTCAAGAATTAAAAACTGAAATAGGCGTCTTCTCATATCAAAGCATAATCCCAGGAGAATATTTAACAGTTTATGATTATAATCATGACCAGTATAATGATTTAGTTATTTTTGCACAACTTAGCGCTAGCACGATAGCATATTATGATACGTGGAAATTTGATCCAATCCAAAAGAAGTTTGTACATGACGGGATATATGACGATAAAGATCTCGCAAATGGATTTTCGCCATTTCACTATTTTAATCATGACTGGAAATGGATAGGGCATGATAATTTTTGGGAGGATAAAACATATTTTCCAAATAATATAAGAATATATTACCCAAAAGATTGGTGCTTTAGTTGCTGTAGTGACGGGGAAGGGGGGACTACCCACATGATTAAAAATGATGAAAAAAATCTTGGAATAGAAATAATTAATCATTTTAATTATTCATGGAATAAAAAAAACGAGGAAATAGAGGTTGCTAAAGTTAGTGTTGATGAGGCCTATGAAAACCATATAAGTAATATGCCAAAAGACATTAAAACAGAAAAAGTATATAATAATAATTTAAAAAAAGAAATAGATTGTTATTATGGAGTCGATGGACCTGGTTCACTAGAGCGACATGGTTCAATGAAAGAAACCGAGGTTTGCTATCTAAAAGATAATCAAGTTCTAACATTCATTTTTGTAGATTACAAAAAGTTTGAAGAAGGATTTATAGAAGAATTTTTAAAAAAAATTGAGCCAGAAGATTTTTAATTAAAGCATCTCCAAGTAGAGGATGTTGTTATATATGGATGACTAATTGGATTTGCCTCTTGATAATTTTCTACTGAAAATTTCTCAAGGCCTAGCTCGGCTCAGTCAGCCTCCGCCTTCAAATCCTGTCAGTCACTTGTCCAGTTAATAACAAAAATACCCTTGCAGGGTATTTCGTTATTAATGGGTCGGCTACGTGATGCATTCGGAACTTTTTACTGGGTAAAAATAAAGGAGGAGATAGACATCCTTAGTCAGTGTTATTCCAAGGTTTTAACATAATTTATGATACTATAAATTTAACTATGTTAAATTTCTTGCAATTTGTGTATAATTAGTGTATAAAGACTAAGCAAAATAATACAAATCTTATGGCAAAATCTGCATCTATAAAAGCTATCGAGCTGGCAAGATCGGTATTTGAATCAATACAGGGTGGACTTGGATTACTTAAATTTTCTATTGAAGAATTAATACCAACAAATGGAGATAATGGAGGAGAATCAATGAAATGGGATATTATATGTTCTTTTATTGAAAATCTTCAAAGTTCTACACCCTCACGATTCAAAGCGTCCGTGGATTTAAATAACAATACCGTAACTATACAAAAATTAACCGACGGAGATACTAAAATGGTCGGCGCGTATAAAGTTACGAAAACAGAGCCTGCACCAGAGCCTTCAGTCCCCGAAGGAAAATAGGTATGGTTTTGTATTCAATCTCAGACAGAAGAATTAGGTCTTTTCTAAAAAACGGAGTCATTATGGACACATCCGTTATTTTAGACATCATGGAGGGACTAATTCATACGCAGAGAAAAAGTGTTGACACCATAGGGTGGAAAGCTAAATACGATAAAATAATTAACCTCCTGCAATTATTAAAAATATACAATAATTGGGGAAGATATTTTTTTACGCCACACATTCTAACTGAAACATGCTCCCACATCAATAAAGATTATAATGATGGAAAAGATTTTGAAGATATAGTGAAGAATATTATGTACATTGTGAGATTATCTCAGGAAAAAAACGTCAGCAAAAAAGAATTTATTGATTGTATTAACTATTGTCCCAATATGGATTTGGAGCCAGGAGATTTATCAATTTACGTGACAGCAGACTGCTTTGCTCAGCAAAAAGAAAAAATATCCATTCTTACCATTGATGATGGTTTCATAAAAAGATATGGCGCAAGTCCGTATGTTATGGTCATTAATTATAAATTAGTAGATATCAAATAGTATAGTTAGATTATAAACACTTAAAAGGTGTTTATTTTTTTGATTTTTTAAGGTAATATAGGTTTACAATTTAATATTCGGCCTAAACCCTAAATAGGGCATGGCGTAAAAACTGTATGCACATACTGAACCCATCGTTCAGGCTATTTGTGCATACAGTCGTATCTCGAAAGGGGTATGGGGGAGAAATCCTCAGCTTGGCGGTGGGTTTTGTGTTTCCGTCAAGTATAATAAGTGTAATTATACTAAAAATGAAAACAAAAATTATATTTCTAACAATGCTTGCCTGTTTATTATTCCCATTTCTCCAAGCCAGCGCCGTGACAGACGCAACTTGGACCAACATTTACAACCGTCTACAATCCCTTGAAAACAAAACTGCCTCCCAAGAGCAGGAAATAAAGGATCTAAAACTTAATTGTAGTATTCAAGGGCAGGCTTCTTCGTCAGCAGGACTAGAAAGTAGGGTAAATCTATTAGAAATAAAATTCGGACAATTAGAGAAAATGTATAATGAATTAAGCGAAAAATTAACTAGTTTTCTAAAAACAATAATAAGTTTATTTATTAAAAGACAATAAGTTGTATTTATTTAGCTCTAAAATAGTGCATTTATTTTAAAATAAACACCTAAATAGTGTTTATTTTTCATTTATTATATAGTATTGTTAAGTAAAGATTAGTAATAAAAATAATGTGAAATATCGTTTATATATAGACGAATCAGGAACTCATAACTATTGTCAATCTGATAAAATAGATAAAAGATACTTAGCTCTTATAGGTCTTATTATTGAGGAAAATGAATATATTAAAAACATTCAACCTAAAATAAGAAAAATAAAACAAATTTTATCTGATGACCCTGACGATCTCCCAATTTTACACAGAGAAGATATTGTCTTGAAGAAAGGCTGTTTTAGTAAATTAAAAAATATAGACATTCATACTGAATATAATGATCTTTTTTTCGATCTAATTTCTAATTCGGATTATTGTATATGTGTTGTTGTTTTAGATAAAACAAGTCATCTCAATAAATATGGAAATTCTGCATTTCATCCATATCATTATTGCCTAAATGTTTTATTAGAAAGATATATTTTGTTTTTAACAGAAAAGGATGGGTTTGGCGATGTCATCGCAGAGGCTAGGGGGAAGAAAGAGGATGGCGAACTGAGACAGGCATATAGTGATTTTTACCAAAGAGGAACATATTTTTTAGAAGCACCTTTAATACAACAAAGATTAACTTCATCAAAAATTAAAATAAAACGAAAAGATGCAGGAGTTGAAGGCATCGAATTTGCAGATTTATTAGCATTAGCGAGTAAATTAGACACATTACATTCTCTAGGCGAAATGCCCGTATTGACTGATAACTTTTGTAAAATAATTATAGAAAAAATAAACGGAAAATACAGGAAAAGCTCAATAGGAAGAATAAACGGTTTTGGTAGAAAATTAATAAAATAAAAAATCAGCTTTTAGCTGAATTTTTACGATGTTTTAGCATCCCCCTCCGATAACGGATTAATACTATAATACCATATTACATTAAAATTACCACTTAAAATTCCACAAAAAAACCAATACGGCTTATGAAAAATTTGCCAGATAAATTTCCTATCAGATATGCTTTAATATTAGGACATCTTCACGAGCCAAATGAGGATGAGTTACTATTTAATCAATACTTAGCATTACTTAATAAGCAACCATTAGACTATTCTTTGTTTTGCGCTGATATGATTTCGGTAGATTTTAGAATTCACAACAGAGACGCATTCGGAATTGTAAAAATTAATGAAGGCAAAAATGAATCTGATTTTAAAATTTGGGCCGACTCAATAGAAGATAGATTAAAAGAAGTTATTCCTAGTATTACAATCAAAAGTTGGGGAGGTGGACACGCTTTTAGGGTGGGAATGTATAGCTACAAAAAGTCTGCAGAAATTCCTGCTTTTACTCAGTTTAAACCTTCCTGCTGGTGTAATGTTAATTTTGAAAAAGTTTTTAATAGGATTAAGAATGGTAAATATGATACCTTTCTTTTATATCAAGAATTAGGGGCTTATTTAAAAGGAATACGACAAGACTTATTTTACTCAAATATTTGGAAATGTCTTGATAGTAATAAAGAGTTAGGTGGATTTGTTTATGACTCTTTTGATTTAGAGGATAAGATTATATTTAATAAAGTACCAAAGAATGAGGAAGTAAAAGAAAAAATACCTGTTATGATATGTAGATCTTGGGAAGAACTATTTGCGGAAGAAATATTTGCACTGTATAAAATGTTTAATTATTGTAATAATTGCGGGAAGGCATTGCCATTTAATTATAATGGTAAATATTGTCCTAATACACCAGAAAGTATTGAATGCATAAGGGAAAGGGGCAGAAAAAGAAAGCATTCACAAAGTAATAACTAGATTTGTGAGAATACTTATAATTTTTAGGCAAAATTAACCTTATTTATTAAAAAAATCACATTTTTTTCTCAAACGGTATAAAATATACCGTTTTTTGTTATCTAAAAAACAATGAAAGAAGATATTCAAAAAGATAATGAATTTGAGCGAGGAAGCTATGAATACAATCATAATTTGACTGGTCTTTTTAAGCTACTTTTAAAGATAGATAAAAGAATTAATCCGCAATTATACGAGGTCGACAAGAATAAAGTTATAAATAAAGAGATAAATGAAGAAAATTTATGTTAGATACAGTTATATTGCAATTACATCAAGGACAATTCTCTATATTAGATTATAAGCAGTTTAAAACAGAAAAAGATTTCGTAAAAGGTCAGCCTAGTGCTTTTGCCAAGTGGATAAACAATCCTACGGCAGAGGATAAGAAAAAAAGTATATATAAACCAAGATTGACTCTTAATAGGAGGGGATGGGAGCAAGTCTTAAGAATAGAGTTTTCAGCTCCCAAGCTAGTATTTAATAATAACCTAGAAGAATTAGAAGAAAAAGATTTTGATTTAGTTATAAATACCTTATGGAATCGGTTAAAGGAGATGGGAGTAATGGTTTATAGTAAAGACTTAATAAATGCCGAAGTGTTATGTTTTCATTCCGCCAAAAATATAAAATTAAGCAATGGATATACGTCTAGTTTTGCCATAAGACAGATAAGCAAGGTTAATATCGGAAAAAGGTTTGATATTGATACTAAGGAATATAGGAATGGAGGGCAATGCTTACAATTCTATACAAAAGTATTCTCAATGGTTATTTATGATAAGGTTAATGATTATTTAAAACCACAGCGAAGAGCAATAGATAAAGATCAAACGAAAAGACAAAAAGATTTATTTGAAGAATTAAAAAAGAATGATCCATTTTTTGAAATACTCAGAATAGAGATTAGGATTAATGGGAAACGAAAAATCAACGAAATACTCCCATTGCTAGGTAATAATAAAAATCCTTGCTTTAAAGATATTTTCAAAAAAGATTTATCGAAAAAGATATTACTTCATTGTTGGGAGCAAATATTTAGAAAGAATGAATTCTTATTTACATTAGAAGAAAGTCCTCAAAAGATTTTTGAGTCATTACTTATTAAGGATTCAAAAATGAAAGTAATTAAGGCGTTTAAAATTACTGGTCTATATCTATTATCTAAAGACGAGGAAGGGATAACAGGATTAAGAGGATTAGTAGATAACTATTTACCAAAGAAAACAAATTGGGAGGTCGTAGAGCGATATTTAAGGGCTTTAAACAATAAAATTAATAGTCCTAGATATAGTTTTATTGATGATATTGGGGAAGGATTAGGTAAATTTGAATCTTATAAAGTCAAGAAATCATAAACTTGCCTTGTAAAGAAAAGTAAAGTATAATAAACATATAAACTAATACCAAATTATGGAAAAAATAAGAAATTCTCAAGAAGAGTTTTATACTGCCAAAGAATTGGCGAAGATACTAAAAGTCAATATAATGACAATCTATCGCTATATTAAGCCAGGAAAGATAAAAGCTTATAAAATAGGTAAAGAGTTTCGCATAGATAAGGAAGAATTTAACAATTTTCTCAATAAAGCAAAAAACGAATAATAATTATGCCAACAATAAATTTTAAAGGAAAAAGCGCAGTTTGGAATCACCATTTATCCGTGCCATATCATACTCTTGAAAAGGATGTAAAAAAATCATTGAAGGGTAAAAATGACACCGAAAATTTAATTATTGAGGGCGACAATCTTTTAGCACTTAAATCACTACTTCCTAAATATCAAGGCAAGATAAAGTGTATTTACATTGATCCGCCATATAACACGGGAAACGGAGGGTGGGTTTATAACGATAATGTTAATAGTCCCATCATACAAAGTTGGGTTGGGAAAGTTGTCGGAAAAGACGGCGAGGATTTAACGCGCCACGATAAATGGCTTTGTATGATGACTCCCAGATTGAAAGCTTTAAGAGATTTACTTTCTAATGACGGGGTTATATTTATAAGCATTGATGATAACGAAATTGAATATTTATGGGCATTAATGAATGAGATTTTTGAAGAAAAGAATTTTGTTGCTTGCATTACAGTTGAGGGTAATCCAAGAGGTAGAGATTATGGTGGAGTTGCCCGTATGCACGATTATTTACTTGTTTATAAAAACAGCGATTTAACGGAGATTAACGATTTACTTGATCCCGAAAAAACGTTTCCATACGAAGATAAAAAAGGGGGCTTTGAAGTTCGTGAATTAAGGAATAGGAATATAGCTTTTAATATAAACAATCGTCCAAATCTTTACTATCCCTTTTACGTCAACCCGAAGGAAAAAGATTCGAACGGCTTTCTTGAAATATCTCTTGATAAAAATAAGGACTGGGTTGAAGTTTATCCCAAAGAATCACAAGGATACAAGACGGTTTGGCGTTGGGGAAAAGAGAAGGCGTTTGAAAATCTTAATACTGAAATTATTGGCAAAGCTATGGAATCTGGTGATGGATATCAGATTGTTGAAAAATATAGGAAAAAATCAAAAATGGCACGTTCAATTTGGACAGATAAAGATGTTAATACAGAAAAAGGAACTTTATTGCTTAAAGAAATTTTTGGGAGAAAAGTATTCGCCTATCCCAAACCAGCTGAAATGATAATGAGGATAATAGAAATGGGTTCAAATAAGGGCGACATAATTTTAGATTCTTTTGCGGGATCGGGAACCACTGCGCACGCAGTCATAAGTCAGAACTTAAAAGATAAACTCGATAGAAAATTTATTTTAGTTGAAATGGAAAGTTATGCTGATAAAATTACCGCAGAAAGAATTAGAAAAGTAATAAAAAAAAATAAATCAGATATTGGTTTTTCCTATCTTAAACTTGGTTCTCCTATTGACGCAGATTCAATTTTATTTGGTAAGCTCCCAAGTTATAGTGAGTTCGCTAAATATGTATACTACTTAGCTACCGGGGAGACTATGGATAGCGAAAAAATCATTGATGAGAAAAGCTATTTTGTAGGCAAAAATAAGGGAGAATCCATTTATCTGATATATCAAAAAGACAAAGAAAAACTAAAAAACATGGCAATAACTTTGGATTGGGCAGAAACAATAAATAAGAAAGATAAGGAGAAGAAGATTGTTTATGCTCCAGCTTGTTTCTTGGACGAGGAATATCTTGAAAAGTTTAATATACAGTTCGTTAGTGTGCCATATAATCTTTTTGAAAAGAAATAATATGATACTTAAAGATTATCAAATAAAAGTCATTGAAGCACTTAAAGCATTTTACGAGGAAGCTGAAAAACAAAAAAGTATAATTGAAAAGATTGACGAAAAATTAAAGAGTAATTTTTCATATGTGGACACCACATATAATGCTTTGAAATTTAGTTTTGTAGATCGTCCTCAAAATGGCTTGGGAAATACTTATCCTCGTTTTTGTATAAAAATTCCAACGGGAGGCGGTAAAACACTCATAGCAATAGAGGCGATAAGGGAATATCAGAATCTTTTTGTAAAAAAGAAGAAGGGTTTGGTTGTATGGATAACACATAGAGAAACGATTTATAGACAGACCATTGAGAATTTGCGCAACAAGGGGCATATTTACAGGCAGTTACTAGATCAATGTAGTGGAAACAAAACTTTGATTGTGGAAAAGGGGCAACCATTAAGAAGGCAAGATGTTGAAGGTAATCTTGTCATTTTTATGTTAATGATGGGATCGGCGAGCAGAACATCACGAGAGAACCTAAAAATTTTTCAAGATAGCGGGGCGTATATTGATTTTTTTCCGCAAGACAATCAGTATTCTGAACATCAAAATTTGTTGGAAGATATCCCAAATTTAGATTGTATATCGGACACATTATTCAACAAAAAAATTGTAAAAACCAGTTTGGGAAATATTGTAAGAATATTAAACCCACTTATAATCGTCGATGAGTTTCATACGATGTTTTCAGATATAGCAAAAGAAACGTTGGACGGATTAAATCCTTCAATGGTTATTGGACTATCCGCAACTCCAAAAGAAAGAAAATATATGAACATATTTGAGCCGGTAATTACTGGTAAAGATTTACTTGCAGAAGATATGATTAAGCTTGATATGCACTTACACTCTCCCACGATTAGTAATAACTGGCACGAAATGATTAATAATATAAAAAAGAAACGAGACTCTTTAGAAGAGGAAGCATTAAAATTAAATGCCAACAAAGGCATTTATATTCGCCCCATTGTTCTTGTACAGGCAGAACGCACAGGTAAAGATCAACGAGGAAAAGATTTTGTTCACAGCGAAGACATTAGAGAATATTTAATTCAAATCGGCGTACCATCTTACGAAATAGCCGTAAAATCAAGTGAACTTGATGAAATTAAAGAGGAAAAACTCTTATCAGAAACGAGCGAGATAAGATACATAATTACAAAAGAAGCGCTCAAAGAAGGTTGGGATTGTTCCTTTGCATATATTTTGGGAATTATACCAAGTGCAAAATCAGAATCTTCAATGACGCAGTTGATTGGTAGAATTTTGAGGCAACCATACGCAAAAAAGACAGGCGTTCCAGAACTCGATGAAAGTTATGTATATTTTACAAAAGGAGAAACCGAAGATGTCTTAAAGAACATTGAAAAAGGTTTCAAAGATGAAGGATTGGGAGATTTAGTACAAAATATTAGCCCCGAATCAGGTCCGACAGGTTCAAGAAAAATAAAAACAAAGATAGAAAAGGAAATTAAGGATAAATATCCACAATCTTTATATTTACCGGTTTGGGTTGTGAAAAATGATAAAAATTACCGTAGATTTTGTTATGATTTAGATATAAAACCGAAATTAAAATGGGAATTCAAATACTCAAAATGGATAAAAGATGAATTGTTTCCAGTTCTTGATAAAAGGAGTATTGCTTATGAATACTTAATTGATTTAGAGAAACAAACAAGGCGAGATATTGGAGAGGAGGAAACTGGTATTATTGAGATTCAATATCTTTCCCGTAGAATAACAGATGTTATTGAAAATGCTTTTATCTCTTACGATTTAGCGCAGAAGTTTGTTGAAGAATTTAAAAAATATAGCGATCAAAAAAAACTAAATATCAATAGTGGCTTTATTTCGGAGGAAATAGTCAAAAAAATCTCCCAAGATAAATATATACAAGAAAGGGCGATTTTTGAAGCTATGGTTGAGGACGGAGAGCTTAGTTTGGCAGTTTCGGCCGATGAAGGTATGAGTTACCAATTACCAGAAGAAAACGAGGTCTATCCTGATAGATTTAATAGGTTTAAGTCAAATCTTTTTGAAGATTCCGATGCATTGTCTATGAATCCGTTGGAATTAAAAATTGCCGGTGCGATTGATAAAAAAGAAAGTGTTTTGTGGTGGGTTCGTAATATAGCAAAGAATAAGCGTTGGTATTCTGTTCGGGGTTGGGAGAAGGGTAGAATTTACCCCGATTTTATAGTTGCTAAAAAAGGTTTGGATAATTCTTTGGAATTAGTATATGTAATAGAGAGTAAGGGGGAGCAATTAATTGGCAGTCAAAATACTCAATACAAAAAGAATGTTTTTGACAAGATTAATCAAGAAAAAGTTAAAGAGTTGGATTTTACAAATCTTATAAAATTTAGGCTGAATAAAGAATTTAAGTTTGAATTAGTTGAGCAGGGCAAAGAAGATTTAGAAATAAACAAATTTTTTAACACCTAATGTTATGAAAGCAATAATTCTTGCAAGGGTATCTACAGAAGAACAAAAAGAGGCGGGCAATTCTTTACCAGCTCAACAATCTCGATTATTAAGATATATAGATAAGGCTTTTAGTAAAACTGATGAAACAAAGCTTATTCTAGATAAGGAATTTGTTTTTGATGAAACTGCTTTCAAGGAACATAGAAAAGAATTTGATAAGGTTATTAAATATATCTTATCTTTAAAGAGTGTGGTTGCTTTTTGTTGTGATAAGGTCGATAGATTGACTAGAGATTTTTTAGTTGGGCTACCTGTTTTAGAAAAATTGAGAAGGGAAGGAAAAATAGAACTTCATTTTCCGTCTGATAATTTAGTATTACATCAAAATTCTCCAGCTACAGATTTATTTCATTTCAATGTAGCTGTAAGTCTTTCTCAATATTTTTCTAATTCTATAAGTGATAATGTAAAAAGAGTTTTTGAAAATAAAGTTAAGCTGGGGGAGATTACTGGTAAAGCTCCAATCGGTTATTTAAATGATAGAGATATTGCGACAGAGAAAGCTTTGGTTGTTGTTGATAAATTAAGGGCAAGATTTGTTGTCAGGATTTTTGAATTATATTCAACAGGAAATCATTCAATGAAAAGTGTAGCAAATTTAATGAAGGAAGAGGGGATGATCACAAAGAAGGGAGGGAGGATAAATGTAAGACAAATTGAGCTTATTCTAAGTAATTCTTTTTATTATGGGTATTGTAATTATAAAGGGGAGCTATATCCTCATAAGTATGAGCCGTTAATAAGTTATGAGTTATTTAAGAAGTGTCAGGATGTGAAGAGCGGGTATAAGAAAACTCCCAGAAAAGTTACTGAAAAACCTTTTATATTTCAAGGATTAATGACTTGTTCTAGGTGTGGATGTAGGATAACTCCTGAGCTACATAAGGGAAAATATGTATATTATCATTGTACTGATCATAAGGGTATTTGTAGTAAAGACTATGTTAGCCAAGATGAGTTATTGGAGCAAGTCAAAGGATTTTTAAGAAGTATTGTTTTAACTGATAAAGAAAAGAATGATTTGGTTGAATCATTGAGGGCAACCGAAGAGGGGAAAAATGATTTTTATAAAATACAATTAAAGCAATTAAGACTTGAGCAGGGCAGGATAGAAGAAAGGATAAGGGTAATGTATCTTGATAGACTAGATGGGCGTATTACTATTGATATGTACGACAAATACTTTAAGGAATGCGAGGAAAAGAGAATGGAAGTTACTATGAAGATAATGCAGTTAAGTGATTGTGACAAAAAGTACTATATTACTGCAAATACAATACTTTCTCTTGCTCAAAGGGCTCCTCAAATATTTGAAAGTTCAGAAATAGAAGAAAAAAGGCAAATTCTCAATTTCGTATTTCAGAACTTACAATTAGATGGCAAAAAGCTTGTATTTAAAGCAAAAACACCCCTTGCTGAGGTGTCTGCATATAACGATCATCACAATTGGGGT
>Ga0172381_10000375_pt1 | contig 54122 bp, 74 predicted proteins | sample Leawel6488metaG_FD_119754 | JGI IMG/M metagenome (GOLD analysis project Ga0172381, IMG submission 119754) | Leachate microbial communities from a municipal landfill in Southern Ontario, Canada - Leachate well 64-88 metaG | ecosystem: Engineered > Solid waste > Landfill > Unclassified | place... | reverse complement strand
GTTTTACCAAGTTTTTCCATATAGGAAAGGTTAAGATCGGACTGATGCTTTAAAGATATATCTGTTATTCTTTGTAACAAATACTTTTTACTTTCATTATTCATATTTTATCCTTTTATTAAGTTAATAATCATCCATACCAAAGGCAACAATAGCCCAATTATTGCCATACAATAGAACTTGGTTCTACCTACCGGTTTAAGAATAGCAGCGATAACTGACCAATTCTCTAGCCAATCACAATGCATATTAGGTATAGGTTCTTTTAATACCAGATAGAAAAAGAAGTCAGCCACGCAGAACTGCCACATGATAAATCCCCATAATACCGCCCACGGACTGATAACCGACCATATCAAACCACCCAACATAAACATTACTATCCATTGTTCTACCCTATAAGCCGTTATACTTTTTTGATAGATACTAATATGTTAATTACTGCCTACAACCGCTCTAATATCATTATACTTGTTAAACCTACGGCCATAATCAATACAATCATGCAGGTTAAACCCTAACACAAATGCCAGCCCCCCTACAAAATTAGCTGCATGATACCAGCCAGTATGTATGCAATAATAGCCGAAACCAATAGCAACAAGAAATAATATAATATTCCCAAGAATATAGGTTTCATGATAAATCTTTTTGATTTCTTCCCACATATCATTCTTTCTCCTTTGTCTTTATAAACGGAAATACGTACATTCTGTTGTTCTTGATTAACCTAGTATCACCATCAGTAGTAATAATATCAACATTATATATTCCATGTTCATTTATACCGCCGAATATATGTATTTTGGCGCCAATCACGTCTATATCACTATCATCCATTATTGCTTTTTTGGCCTGACCAAGAGAATCACCGGCATAAATAATTTTTACGGAATGCTCATAACCATCTATATTATGATTATATTTAGAATATTCCATAACTGCTACATAAGTTAACATTTTTTATTCTCCTTCTCTTTTTTATATTCTTCGCACTTACATGGTACTCTGTATCCTATAATAGCTTGGTGGTTCTTTATACTTACCTTCTCAAGATATATAGTGCCATGTTCTTCACAGACCGGTATACCATTACAGGGCCTAACATTATTTATTATCTTTGTCATATAACCCCAATTAGTTTATTTTGTCTATATTTCTTATAAAGAAATAAGATATACCATGACATTTTAAATAATAACAATCTATTTTATATATCTTACTCTTGTAATATTCAACCATTTTATTGTGATTTAACGGACATATTTCTTTATTAAGTCCGGTTACTTCATATATCTGACAAGCCGGTATTAAATGGGTAAAAGCGCTCCACCCCATCTTTTTTCTTGATGCCAGTATCTCACCAAGAGTATTAGCTGGTATAGTATGCGAGGTAGCATATAGCTTATATTTATATTCCATGTTTTTCCTACAAATTGTTTAAAAGATAGAGAGGGAATAGCTTTAAACCCTCTCTACCGGTCATTTTCTGAACTATTCTTAAATTAACTTAACATGAGTGCTTTTATTTTATCTCATAGGCTATTTTCCTTTCTCTTAAGACTTTTTATATCAAACTCTACCTGTTTAATGTAGTCTCTGATATCAGACAGGTTCTTTAAGGTTTCCTGTTCCGCTGTTATAAGTTGACGGAGTATATTTTCCTGTTTCTGTATTTCTATAAGATTATCATTCATATTATAACTCAAATATTTTAGCTGTTTGCATTTGATATCTTGCTCTCATTCTCTGAGATACATCGTGACTAATTTTGTTAATTCCGGTAAACAATTCAAATATGGATGTAAGCAAAACACCGACTATTATTATAAACAAGAAAGCTACAACAAATTTCATTCTTTCACCTCGTAGGTTATAGTAACAGGAACTATTCTCATGTTGTCAGAACACGATAAACCAAGTAACGCCCTTTCTGCCGATCTTTTGTTATTGTAAACTAGAAGTTCCCATTCTTTGTCCGTCCAAACAATTCCATCGGAATTAATAATAGCAAACTTATTTTCACTCTTTTTCATCTTTCACCTCAATCTCTTGAATAATTATTTCGTGTGTTTTCATACAGTCTTTACAAAGTACGACTGGTTCGCAACCTCTTTCATAGTCATCATAATCAACACTGCCATCATAGTGAACTTTACAATCACATACAGCACAGTGCATATAATCACAGTAAGCCATCTTTCACCTTCTCAAAATAAAATTTTCCGTCAAATGGTTGCCATGTAATTTTTAATATTCCGTATCTTATAGCAACTTTCATTGTATAACTTTTTTTTATTCTTTCGTGTAACCCAGATATCCTTTTTCGGAAACCCTCTATTCCAAAAGCTCTTTTGTAGTGATTACATGTTCGACATGCAGGATTAAGATTCTCTTCGTTATCGGTACCGCCATCTCTCTTAGAGATTTTATGATCAACCTGCATATTCTCAAACAAAATAATATTTCCGCAATATGCACAGCGACCACCATATTTCTCGTATACCTTTTTACGGTCGATCATCTTTCACCTCGTTAAATTACTATGTTTTTCAACTATTTCTTTACAGGTTAGGTCGTTAGACTTGATCTTGTCAAGTTCAAAGAAAAAGCAACAAACATCCTCTTGCGTTCCTTCATCGTAAACGGACTTATATTTTTTATATTCTTCCTCGTTGATGCAACCTATAAGATAGTTAAATAACGCTTCCCCTATCTCTTCCCTTGTCCATGTCCGGGGCGGTATGTCGGTATTTCCGACAACCCTCTCGGATTCGCCCTGCATTGTTGGTGTGATACCAAACATACCTACAACCATTTCCAATCTATTAACTATCTCTGGAAATTTCTCATTGTCTGCTTCCAACTTCTCAACTCTCTCTGTGAGTTCAATGATTGATTTCTCAAAATTACACCTATCATTATAAATATCCACTTGCAATTGTTTAACAAGTTCGGTATTTCCGAATATCTGTTTTTCCTCTTCCAGTGGATCAAGGAAACGGATAGTAAAATCTTCTTTGGAATAGACAAGTATTTTTCCAATATCACTTACGCAAATATAATTCCTATCGTCTTGAGCCAAAAGAAATATATTGCCGATTGTCTGTTTTGGGGTTTTCCACCCTATCTCAATTCTTCTCATTTATCCTCCAATTCTGGGTTATCAATTACTTCTATTGTTTCACACCCTACCTTTCCCAAATCTAAAATATTTCCAAACTTATCAACCATAAACCAACCATTACGAAAATCTTCTATAATTCTTTTTACCTTATACAGACTTCTATATTTTTCCCCTCCAAACCGGCATATGGTCATACCCTCATAAATCTCTTTACCGTTTTTGTCTTTTAGTCCGGTATATTCGCCTACGGTTTCTGGGATAACTTCCGTTCCTAAGTATACACCATCATTCTGGAACAAAGGTTCATTGTGGGACATAATGGTTGTCCCAACTTCTGGGTGTTTACATAAATCTCCATATACCAATCCCTTGCCGTCTTTTCGCAATCCTCTAAACTTATGCTCTCTATCCATTTTTATCCTCCAACTTTTTTATACGTTTTTCTAATCTATTCTCTCTGTGAATAGTTGCAAACATAAAAATTACAACTCCAAACATATAAATCAATAAAAGTATTTCAACTGTTTTCATCTATACCTCCATCTCGTAGGGAATGAAAGTAAGATAGGCAAATCCCTCGACTTCCATAGAGCCGTCATCATACTCAATCATGTATCCCGTCATTTCATCTGGATATACAAGAGGAGCGTTTATATTTATCCAGCCAGATTTAGAACCTTTTCTTTTCACCCTTCTCATACCCTCGTGCACTTTGGCATTTTCAAGATAGGCAAGAGTAGTGTCATCAATTATGCAATAATCATGGTCTCTTGCATCACATTTTGGAAGAACGACCAAATCAGACTCTACATGTATTTTTGTAGAATCTATCAAAATTGGTAATTTCCATCCTACTGGCTTAAACTTTACTAACATTATTTATTCTCCTTCTTGTAAGTAACGGTATTAGGATTAAATGTTCTAACCATTAAGCCATCTTCATAGGTTATAAGGTAATGCCACTTATCGTCTTCACCAAGTGGTTGGTGTTCTTCGATAGACACTACACCTCTCACTCCAACGGTATCAACTACGTAGGTCTTATTGTCAACAAAATTATAGATAACTTGCTTTACTAACATATTATTCTCCTATTTCAAATTGTTTTACAATATTTTTTGCTAATCGGTACAACCTATTATTCCCGATCGTACCAACGCAATAAGAACCTTCTGTATTCAACTCAAAACGTAAATACGTATTTTTCTTATCAAGAAATCCTCCAATCCGTAATTGAAAACCCTTTTCTCCTTTATCGCAAACAACATTTATTTCTTTGGCTATTTTCATTTTATTCTCCTATTTCTTTTTATTATTTCTTTTTATATTGTGAACGTTTCAACTTTTTTAGTTTCTTCTTTTCGTTATCAGTAATTATCATTTTGCAAGAAAAATAATCACTTACAACGGTACCTTTCACATAAGGTATATAACCGAGACCTAACATTTTATTCTCCTTCGTTGGTTATTTTTTAGTGTAATGACTATCTGTCTCACATGTTGTTGGATTCATGAATGCGTTTGAACAATAACAATCATATTTTTCGTTATAGAATAAACAATCAGTTCTTTTGCAAATAGGATCGTTCTTAACGGTTTTTGTATTCTCTTTGTTGGTTAATAGTTTTGTGGCATCAACAAATCCATTCAGATAGAAATTTGCCGCATCAGTCCAATTGATTTCTTCTCCTTTGGGTTGTACGGCAGCAAACGCCCAATCACTTTCTTGGCATATTTCTGTTGCTTCCTCAAATGTAGGCAATACCGGTTTATTCTCTTCCAACCACTGGCGGACAATGGCGTTTATTCTTTTCATGCTTTCTGGACCCATTGGTATTCCAAACACTTCGTGATCAGCACTTTCTGCATAGTTGGCAATTTTTGCTACCAACCGCTTTATCTTTTCATCTGTTATCATTGTTCACCTTATATGTTTTTTGTAGCTTACCATCTTTCCTAAATATTTTTATTTCAACGGTTGGGATATACTTTTTCTGATGCAAGTATTTCAAAGCTAATTTTTTTGACTGAAACTATTCTGTATCACCCTCATTAGGGTATTCGCTATGTTGCATATAGCGTGTATATACACACCATTCTTTTTGATCTTTTTCATAGGTTACTTCTATTTTTATCATTGTTTTCTCCTCTTCTTATCATAATTTACTCCAATTTCAAACGCTTCTCTGTTTGTAGGAATGCCATTTTCTGCTTTCCCGAAAAAAGGATGTGAACAAATAAACAACTCTTCTATTCTGAGTCTTGTTTCATCGTTATAATATCCGGCAAAATATCCAAGATTCTGTTTTGCGATTTGTTCTGCTGTCAACCCTTTATAATCCAGTTTTTCCTTATCCATCATTTTCTGTTGATATACAGTATATTCGGTCAAATAGTTTTTAGCTTCTTCCGCATCCGTTATTTCCATCGCAGGTTCTAAGCATTCGCCATAAGTTAAAATTTCTTTGTTTTCTGGGTTAAATTTTATCATACCCCTTTCCTCCTTTTCTGCAATCGTCTTAGACGTGCAGTTGGTTTGTAACGATAAAATCTTTTTTCTCCGCAAAATTTTTTCATCTTATTTGTTACACTCCCAAAACTTATATTTTTACCAAATAAATTTTTCATATTTCCTCCTAAATCTCAAAAGTAAAAAGCGTTTCTTCTGACATTCTTTTTAGAACGAACTTCATTGTTTCCTCAAAAGTTTTTGCTATACGCCATTCCATGTCGTCTGCATCTTCACGTTTAAGCAAATCAACCGAAACTTGCAAATAAGGATTATTGTCTTTATCCTTTGTTGCATCATGTTCTATTCTTATATTTATTGATACCATGTTTTCTCCTTAAATTATAGAAATAATTGCCCGTACTTTCCGGGCTGCCGGTTTTTCTGTTTCGTTTGATGAGAATTCTACTCACTGCACCATAGGATATTCAAGTCAGTTTTTCTTTGCTATGTCAAGATTCTCTGGATGCTGATAACCATTGTGAGAATTGTAGCCCTGCCGGGACTCGAACCCGGAATGTAGATTTACGACTTCACAAAGATTTCATCGTTTCAATCTCCACTATCCGTCAATAGTTGGGAGTTGCGTTCTTGCCATTCCGCCACAGGACTAACCGTGTTAATCTTCTTTCTCTATAAGATCGAAATGTTCCATAACATCTTCTTTCGTTAGGCAACCGAGTATTTCGTTTTTGTCAAAATCAAAAAGATGCACCGTTATAGTTTTACTGCTATCAGTAATGACGTTTATACTTTTACACGTGATATAAGCATCCAACTTTCTTTCTCCTTATTAAGTTTAATCAGAACCGTTATAAAAATACTCGCCACCAAACATTTGTGATTCGTAATCTTCTCTGGCCGAATCATCGGGACTATCTCCCCAAATATCTCCCTCTGTTCTACAAATTCTATCTTCTTCTTGAGCATATACAGCTTTTGCAATTATAGTTTTATTGGCTAATGAAAGTTGTTTAATTTTATCATCAAACCATTCTAACTTATTTCTGCAAAAAGGAATATATTGGGGGTTGATTTTTATGACTTCATTCAAGGTTTTGCCTTTGTATTTTCCAAAAGGTAAAATATAATTTAAATCCACAATACTTCTCCTTATTAAGTTTGCGGAGTATGCTCACTACACCGAACCCTCTGAACATTACCTATCGGTCGACTTTTAGTAGCCTTTCGGCACTCCGCAAAACAGTTAAAATTCTGTTAGTAAATATTTTATAAAATCCAACATTTTTTCACTTAGATCATCCAGATCACCGGATTCTATATCTATTTTGTAACTATTTTCATTTATATCGCCGGTTTCAATAGATAATCTTTTTTTATCATTACCCCATAGTTCTATACAAAACCATAGATTATCATTAGTAGCTTCTGCCCATGTTGGTCCGCAAACCTTACATAACTCAACAATAACAAATTTATCAGTTAAGGTATCTACGGAATCGTTACCAATAAGTTTTGGATAACTTTCGTTACCTTTGCTAAGAGTAAATATCTGTTCCATTGGCAAACGTTTTCTTATCATTTAAACAACTCCTTGTTAAAATAATCACAACCATATCTACCTATATTTACTGCATCAGCCCTACCGTCCATTCTTTTGATACCACCTTTCGGACCAACTATCTCATAGATACCATCAGGATAGAATTCTTTGGCTTTTAATACACTGGCATTTTTAGTTTCATCTTTTCGCATACTTTTTGATTTTGCCAGAAACTTTTTATCTTTTTCTTCTTTTGCCAATGTTTTAAGTTTATCCGATTCGGTATGATCTACTTTACCAAGTATTCTATTTTGCCACAACATAGGAGATACCTGCGTGAATCCTTTTGCATATTCTTGTAATAATGTTAACCATGTCTGATGGTTTCTAATAAGGTCTTCCTGCGACATAATATCAAAACCTGGAAAGGCATGTATGAGTTCTATACAGGCATACCACGGACAATATAAAATAGATAAATCTTTTACGTAATCAATAATACTTTCTAGGGATGTTGGCATATCTCTTACGTAAGCACATTTATTATCTTTCCATAACGATATAGCCCCAGTCTTCCAACCGGGGTCTATACCAAGAACTACTAGGTCATTCATTGTTAGTTACCTTATAAGAATCTATAGATTTCAATGCAGAGTGTACGTCTTTTCCCATACTGGCTATCCAGAATGTAGTATGAACATTACCCTCTAGTTCTTTGCCAATACCCTCTTTAGTAACCTTAGCATTTAAATCTATAGCAGCATTTATTATATCATTCCCTATCCGGTTTAATTCCAATATTTGTTGTTTGATTGTCATTAGTTTTTCCTTTCTTGTTAGATTTACCAATTTTTAAGTGAACATTTTTGTCATAGTAAGGACTGAATATATCCTCTTCTATTTTCTCTTGGCAACCAAATTGCTGCATTATGGGACTTTCAGCCAATTCTTTTATAGTAGATATTACTTCTTTTTGTAGATCGTCTTTCAGTGTTTTCATATCTACCAGAGTATCTCTTTCCAATTTAAGTATAGGAGGAGGATTGTCCACGTTCATTATAGAGTCATAGACTTCTTTTGTAAATGTTACAATGACTACCTCTTGTTTATAAGGTGCAGGTATATCGTCGGGCAAAAGGTCTTCTTTTTGTTTGAAAGTATAACTACTGTAAATACTACTAGTAATTCCATTAAGTCTATTTTCTCCAGTAAACCCATTAACTTCCAATACCTTTGCAAAGTATTTCTTAATTTTCTCAAAAGCATTCTTTCTCCGAGTAGTTTTTTCTTTTAAATCTTTTAGATATTGTTCTTCTGCTTTCATGGCAAAATCTTCCCGATCAACAAAATATGCCACAGCATCTACTTTGTTGGGTACCAAATCTTTAGCAAACACTTGTAAAGCGCTTTCCACTTTATTTTGATCTTCATTTTCTTCGTTCTCCATAAATGATATAGATAATAAATCTGCTAAACTTTTTTGTGTTACTAAAGATTTCTCTTTTACTTCCTGTTCTTTACTCATATTTTACCTATTTTTTTTGTTTGTAATCATTTAAAATTTTAATAACAGTGATAGCCATATAGGAACTTACCATAACTAAAAAACCAAAAATAAAAATGTTAGCAGCATAAATATAAGATAAAATAAATGTAGCCAACCATACTATCGGAACATGGTAATTAAGTAAATATTTATCAATTAACTTTCCCATTTACTACCTTGTTTGAATTATTCACTGTTATAGGTTTACATCCATTTTCTGGTCTTTTGTTTCCTTTACCATAAATACAAATATTATGCATAGAGCAAGTAAAATCCCAACACAAAGAAACTATCTCTTCTTCTTGTTTGTTACCCATAAATCTTCCTTATTTTATAAACTATCCAGATTACGCATATGCTGTTCACCCATGCCATTAACCATAGGACTGGCAGGTTTAAATAATCCTGTAGGCGGATCAACCTCCATAACTTTATAGTTACTATTGGCAAACCTCATCTTATGCCATAATTGGATAAATACCTTTTTAAACATTTCATCATTTTCATTATTCTTGTGATATTTACAGGGATAATAACACATACAAACATTACTGCTCAAACGTACTATATCCTGCGACCACTCTATATCTTCTATCTTTGGTCTAGGATCTTTCCTATACTTGTTTGCTTTAGCATCTGCCTGATGGATTATTATACCTATGCTTTTAGTTCGTTGTGCAAGTATTTTCAGTGAGTGCATAGTTTCCATAAAATACATATTATGTTTATCACTGCTTCTTTTATTTACCATACTCTCATTTAAAATCAGCTGACCCATATAATCTACCGCCCATACATCCGGACGTTCTTTTAGGACTATACGTGTGATATCTGCAACCGTATTTATACCATCATCACTGGAAGTATAATAGGTAAATCTGTCCTTTAGTGGATCGGCATCGGTTATTCTTGTTATATCTTCTATTGATATTTCACCCTTTATAAGTTTGGTTCTATTGGTACCAAGTTGACCTAATATACTTATGGCTGTTTCCTGTCCGTCCATCTCTATCTCAAAGAACACACCTTTCATATTAAGATTAATCCTGAGCATATTTCTCATGATATTAAGAGCAGCAGTAGACTTTAAGTTCCCTGTAACACCGCCCATAGACACAAGACCACCGCGCACTAAACCACCTGTAGCAGAATCAAATTCTGGAAGTCCTGTGGCTATACCTAAGACAGGTGAACCGGAAAACACTTTCAATATTTTTTCATTGGTACTATACATAGACGTACTTTTCTTACCGTACAAACTTCCTATACTTCTATCAACAAAATTTATTATCTCAAAAGATGGTTCGTGTTTATCTATCTGGTCTTTGGCGCCATCGCACATTATAGATATTTTCCGTTTAACAAAATATTCTTCTAACGTATTTATCCAGTCGCACAGATCATCATCATTATCAACAAATGCGTTATGACCAAAGGCTTCTGCATCTTTTAGGTACTTAACAAGATCGGTTCTTTTGATATTTGCAAGATGTTCAAGGAATAGTTCATAACTCACTACTCCCTTTTTGACATATTCATTATAAATATCTTTTAAAAGGGTATCAGTAAAGATACCCTCAAAAAGACGCATTAGACCCTCTTTGTGTTTATTCTTGATAACATACAAAAGAACCGCAGTTTCACCAAGTCCACTTTTTATGTCTTCAGTATTCGTCATTAGAATGGTAGATCGTCTGTTACAGGATCAGTATTTTTGTTATCAGATACAGATTCTACCGCTTTGTCAAATATATCCTTTTCGCCGGGATCGTTTTCTTTATTGACTGCTTCATAAATAGCTTTTGCAACTATCTGTGAACTTTCCGGAATAACCAAATCATAGGAGTTTTTGGCTATATATTTAGGAGAATATTTTGCTCCCGGAACCATGTTAGGATTCTTTACCATAGTTTTCAAATAGGTATAAAACTTTTCTGCATTATTCTTATCCTGTTGTTTTAAGATAAGAGCAGTAGTAACATCTCCTACTGACAATCTATGGATAGTATCCTGGTTGATAGTCCAACCATTACCTGATTCTACGATATTTGGTGATTCTTTGCCACAGTTAAGCATGAGAGATGCCATAGAACACCAGTAATCATATCTATCTGCCGGTGACCAATCGTCCCAATCCCTTGGCATAGACGGTATAGTATACTGAACATTAACAAAACTGTTTTCTTTTTGCATTTTACCGGATACTCTAAATGGCCAACCGCCTTCTTTACCGAACATATTACCAAAGTTTATAGTGTGATAGAACTGATAACCAAACTTACCATAAGGTAGTTTGATATTTTCGTAATCCGAATAATCCACTATCTGTACCCAATTACTATCTTTTTTGTACTCTACCGCAGTACAGATAAACAACATACCTTCCCTAAAATCTGCATGTTCGGTCCAGTCGCCGCCTATCTCTGTAACAGAATCCACCCTTTCTTGTTCACTCTTAGATGGTTTTATACTGGTAACCATTATCCTTACCAGATCGCCGGTATTAAACTTTATACTCTCATTAAATTTACTTTCCGTTATGCTTCCTGCTTCTGAAAATTGTCTTTGTCCCATAGTTTTTCCTTATTATTTAGTTGTCCACGATTTTTCTAAATTATCAATGAATTTTAATAGTCTTTCTTCGTCAAGACCAAAAGTTTCCATTCTGTTTAAAAATCTTTCGTAATCATCTTTACCGTATCTTTTCCTAATCTCCGGCAAAAATGTATTAAGTTTAGCTTGTGTCTGTTCTGTATATTCGTCTACATCTCTACCATAAATATCAGCAGATATGCCCATGTTTTTAGCTACATCCTTTAATGCATAGGTTTCAGCGGCCGCAAGATCATGACGATAATTTATTATGGTTCCGTCACTATTAGTTCTTACACGTGAAGCGCCTACACCGGGATAACTGTTATTAGTAGATCTATTAAGAACTTCCAAAGATATACGTACCCAGTGTTCCGGAAGCATAGATGTAGGCATAGAGACATCCTTTATCTCTACAATCTTTATATTGTAAATCTCTTTACAAAATTCTTTCATAAGATTTATCATATACGGAGATTTAACATAGTCTACTAACTTACCGCCCATAGGAAGTTTTCCTTTATGCTGTTCGGGAGTTTTCTTTTCCTCAAAAGACTTCCTATGTTCTTTTAGTATATCTGCTACCTTATTTATTTCTTCCTGACTTTGCAGGAAACCTGTGTTACCTACTGTTGTTAGTTCGTTCATTTTGTTTTTCTGCATCCTCCTTATTATCATAAAAGTTATCCGGTATTTTTCCGGAACAATTTAAACAGTGTGTGCTATAAATTACTCTCTTTGTGGTTCCTTCGAGATCGATATATGTCCATGATATCTTGTCACATTTTACACAGATAGCATAGGTTCCTTTGGATGCAAAACTTAAACATCCATCACATATATCAGAGGTACCATTAAATTCTGTACCACAAGAATTGCATATCAATATTCCTCCTTATCAATTTTATAGATTTATGAAATAACAAATGGTATTGGGATTTATTGGGGAGTGGTATAGGTTGTTTTTGGGGTTGTGAGTAATGTTGTATATTAGTCATAATTAATCTACTATGAACAATAAAAAGTTATATGGTTTACTTATTGACTACTCTGTCATAATATAGTATTATTATTTTAGAAACGCAAGAGGAGATTTAATGGATTTTAACGTAATAACAAATAAACTCAGACAGGACAGAGGAACATGGTTTAAATACGCTAAAGAAGCCTATGCGTTATTCTATAAAGATGTGGAAGGCACAGGAACACAATTCTCAAAAGCAAATCTGGAAGCAATTACCAAAACCTACAATATACCAATCTCAATAAATGTTATTTACCCAGCTCTTGATCAACAGGTAGCTTTTCTCTCTGGTGGTAAACCATCGGTACGAATAATGCCGGTAGGTGAAGCGGATAAAGATATAGCATACAATCTACAGGAGATATGGTCAGCTATATGGTACCGTTCCGATAGTGTCCAAAAAAATAAATATGCTCTTCTTGACTGTCTCAATACCGGTAGTGGATGGTTAATGCCGGAAGCCAGTACATTTTATAACCGTTCTCCGCTTGGTATAGTTGTTAACCATTTGCCATACGATATAGTGTATCCTGACAGGAATGCTCGCAAATGGGATTATAGTGATGCGGAATATATGATGTTGTCCAAAGAGATGACAGAAGAACGGATAATGAAACAGTTTGGTTTATCCAAAGATCAACTCAGCAAAGCGCTCGGACGTAGAGATACACTAAGATATGACAATGGGTTTAGAACAGCCAGTGTTAATGAAATATACATAAAGGAATATGTAGATTTTGGATATATAGGCAGAGATGGCAAACTTTCCAAAAAGAAAAGAAGTGAACAGGATGCTAAAATAGTAAAGGATATAGTTGTCAGACGTGTAGTAACACTTAACGATTCCAATGATACCGTAAAAGACCTTTGGATGCCTATACACGAATACCCTATGGTTCATTTGCCATGTATCTGGAATAGCGATCCTGCTAATGGCAGACAGACGTACGGTTTAACACATCAGATAGCTGATTGCCAGGATGGTATAAACAAATGTATAGCGCATTCTATTCTTAACGCCCAACTGCATGGTCATGTAAAACTTATGGCTATAAAAGGCACTGTACAGAGAGAAGAATTTGAGAAATTCGGTTCATCCCCTATAGCATTGTTGGAAGTAGAACCTACGAGCACCATGACCAACGCTGGTGATGAATTTCCACATGTACTTAATGTTCCCCAATTACCTAACGCTCATTACGAATTATCCGGATTTCTTATCAAGATGGTAGAAATGATAACCGGTATGTATAGCGTTATGCAGGGCAGCCCTTATGAAGCACCAACAACGGTAGGCGGCACACAGTCTCTACAGGCATTTGGTTCACAGAGAATAAAAGAGAAAGCCAGTACAAATGATACCGCTTATAGCAAACTTTGTCATGTAACTATAAGTATGGCAATGTTTTATAACGATCCGGAAAAGACATACAGATATATTTCCGACGAGATAACAGGAGAAGACGGTCAACCTCAACAGGAACAATGGCGTTCAGTTAAACTAGGCGCCAGTAATCTTGATGTCAGTGATTATGATGTGGTGGCTATACCATCACCATCAACACCTACCAGCAGAATGATGGCTAGTAATATCCTAACACAGATAGCTCAACAGGTAGGTGACCCCACGATAGTTATGGAGATACTTCAGCAGACACTTAAGTTATTAGATATACCGGAAAGTGATAAGATTTCTAAACGTCTTGATACTATAACGGTTCTAAAACAACAGCTTGCCACTGCATCCGAACAGATAAACAGGATGACCCAGCAAATAGACAATAGCACCAAACAAATAGAAGCATTACAAGTAAAAGCTAGGGTAGAAGAGCAGGTTAATGAGGTAGAGAAACATGCCATAAAACAAATGGCAGAGATAGATAAATATACAGAACTGGCAAAACAAGAGGTAGGCATAGAGACAGATAAACAATTGGAATCTTTAGAACCAGATGAAAACTCAGGTTTACAAATAAAATAATTTAAAGGAATAAAAATATGCAAGATTCAGCAGTAAGCGGTAGTATGGTTGCCGAAGGGTTAAAATTTCCAGAAAATCCGACATTTTCGGGTGTAGTACCTCCACAAAGCACTACAACTACACCTGTAAGTGTTGCAGAAGTCAAAACAGACAAACCCCAAGATATCATACAACCAACCGCAGCAGCCGAACAGCAAACACAGTCAAGAGAAGCCTATTTCCAAAAAAATTGGGATGCTCTTGCCAGCGTAGTAAAAGAATATGGGCTGGAAATAAGTCCATCGGATACCCCGGATTACAAGAAAACTTTCGAACCCTATTTTGAAAGTCATAAAACAGTGGAGTATCTTAACAAAAATCCCAACGCAATCCTTGACCTTGCAGCAAAATACTTCCCAAACCAGATTGTTAGGCCAACATTTGATTCGGAAGTACAAACCATTGTCGCACAAGAATTTGGTGAAGATTTTAGTCCGCTTGCAGAAGATTTGTATAAACCCGGTACTGATTCTTATAGATACCGGAACAGAATGGAACAGGTAGAGAACGAGATACGAACCAGAGAAGAAACAAAAATTAAACAACAGGAAACAGAGGCTTTAGAACGTCAGAATACCATGAGAACAGAGTTTGATACACAGTATAAACAGGCAATGACTGAACTCAATATGACTGACGAACAAATAAAACCCTATGTAGAGAAGGTTATTAGCGGTGATCCTAAATACAGCACTATGGCTAATATGGTCAAAATGGTTATGTTGGTTGATGGACTAATGGAAATAGTACCTAAAAGTTTAGAGAATGGGGGATCGTTCCCTGTCTCTATAGGTAGTGTGCCAGGCGGTCCGAGTATAGGAACACCAAAAAATACTAATGACTGGATAGGGATATAACAGAAAATAATTTAAGGACATAACAATATGGCAGCTGACAACACTGAGGGCATGCTATTAGCCCAACCGTGGACAGTGGGAAACATCCCAAGTGTCTATTTTAAAGGAGGTATAGACAAGTTAGGTAAACTACTTGTGGTATCCAGAGGTACAACTAAATGGATGCATTATCTCCAACACATGATTGGTATGAAGGCTACAAGGGTAGATACCTTTGAACCTAAAAATCATGAAATCAATGAACTAAGATATTTCATTACTCCGGTAGAGGATAGTTCTACCACTCTCGCAGCTAATACAAAACTAAAAGTAACCAACTACGATGGTTTAGCAACAGTTAAACCTAATGACGTGCTTGTGGTACCTAATCTATGGTACGAACCATCTAATACTACTCACTATTCTGATGCTTTTGGTTTAAATGGCACGGAGTATTACATTCAGAACGAAAGTGTTTACGTTACCTCCGTAGAAGCATCTGACGCAGCCGGTACCGGTTATACCTATGTTAATATACGTAGAGGTTATAACTCAGAATTTGCAGGTTCCGGATGGTTAAACACAACCGCAGCTTTACACGCGGCGCCAGATAGTCCACCTCCTATCGTTTCCGGAACAAAGGTATTTAGAGCCGGTAATGCGTTTGCTCATGGTACAGGTTATCCAACAGGAGAATTTGCTATGCCGTCAGTTAATGGTAACTACTTACAGGAAATGAAGTGGGCAATAGAGATAACCATGGAAGCCGAACTTGAGAAAACATTCCTTGATGACGCAGGTTATACACCTATGTCATTACAGACTATGTTAAAAACTGCTCAGTTTATGAAGGACTATGAGAAATGGTTCTTTACTTCACCAAAAACCAAAACCTCCAGCGCGGCTGGTAATCCTATCTATACATCCGGTGGTTTGCTTGCTCATCTTAAAAAAGATGCCGATCATGTTATTGATTATTCCAGAGGTGGACAGGTACAGACTGTTAACTATATGGATATAAATACTCTTGGTGATAGCATCTTTAAGGTTGGCGGTGGTTCAATTAAGACTATGGTAATGGGTAATAGTCTGCTTACAAGACTGCAGAACTCATTCTACAATAAATTCTTGTTTATGGATGCCCAGAAGTCAGAAGCATTTAATATCCCGGTTGGCAGACTTATCACCGGTTCGGGAGAACTAAACATTTTAAGTACCTACACACTGGATGAATTTGGTTGGACAGACAAAGCATGCGTTATTGACTTCTCTGCTCCTACCATAGAGAAAACAGTGTTTAACGGTATCCAGAAACTAGCTAACGGTTCATCTGTTGATGCTGATTTTGACCTCTATGTAGAGGATAATCTACAGCATAATGGAGAAAAAGTACACAAGAAAGGTATGATGACTATTGGTGGATTCCAGTTCAGAGGAGCTACTTATCATTCTGTAGTTACAGGATTCCCGTTAGCAGTAGCCAAGTACTCAACCGAATCGGCAATATAGGAGATAACGATATGAAAAAGACATTATTAACTATCACAACATTATTCCTTTTTGCTGTTACAGGTTATGGACAGGCAACACTACCATTAACATTTACCGTACATAGTACTACCAGTGGAAATGCATCAACTTACAGAATGGGAGATACAGTTTATTCCCAGATAATAAACATCTCTCAGTACGATTCACTTATTCCTGTTATCTCGGCTGCTGATAGTGTGCATGTAGCTATACAATATCAGAATATAGATTACTATGCAGGTTCTACAGCAAGACTGGCTGTAAGCGGCTGGTCTACAGCAGATACTTTGAAAGGCGTTGTCAATGATAGTACCGGAGAACCAAAAGGTAATATAGTAAAAGCCGGAGCAAGTACACTTGTAAAAAATCCGGTTGGCCAACAAATTAGATTAAGATATACTTTCGTATCTCCTAGTCCTTATACCGGTCAAACAAGAAAGTCGTTTAAGTCATGGCTTAAGGTTTATAAACATTAAAAGGAAATAAATAATGGCACAAAAGATATTAGCCAAACTCAGATTGGAAGACTTGGCAAACAAACCCGGTTTAGAAATGAACGGTTATGAAGCCGTACTTATTCCATGGGTAACCGGCGCAGCTGCTATGGAATGTCCATTTCAGATAGGTACTGTTTATTCTTGTTTGTTAAAGAAAACAGCTATTACTACAGCCGGTGTATTACCGGATATGGGCGCTATAGCTTACGAGACAGAAGCTACCGGTGATTTACTATTAGTTATTGGTAAAGTTACCCAGGAATTTGTCTAATGGGTAAATGGCTGGATTTACATATTCAGTTGGCAGAAACAGTGGGAGATCCCAGAGATAAATCTGGGGTCTTCATTACTAATACCACAGACGGTATAAGATATACCGCTGCTCAGCGTTCAAGGGTTCTTTCTCAAGCTATCAGGTGGTTAATAAGAAACTTTGATGGTGATGATAGAGCCATGTGGACTTCTTTGTTGGTTATAGATGAATGTAATACTCCTATAGCAAATGAAGATACGGGATACGGTAACACTATATCAAAAACTGTTACATTGTTAAATTCATCCATAAAATTGTTATCTATAGAGGGCGCAATGGTTATGACGGTAGACCCGGAAACCAATTTACCTATAAACTATTTTCCTCCTATAATGATACCAATAATAAACAAAAAACATAAAAAACTATTACGTACCAAGAACTCTCATTGGAATAACACGCCATTTGCTTATGTGGTCAATAAAGATATAGTAGGATTCATAAACTCTAAAAACTACAATGTGTCTATAACCTACATAAAAGATTTTGATGACTTTACCAATGAAACCACAGATGATACAGATATCTATATACCAAACAATATGATGCACTTTGTTGTCATTTATGCCGTCCATCTCTTGAAACTTAATGAACAAAGATGGAAAGAAGCAGTGGAAATGAAAAATGACATGATAACAGAAATAATAACTTTCAAGAATATGGAGGATGGCAATGTCAGTAGTAAGGCTAGGTAACCAATATACATTAGGGGAAATTATAGATGAGATACAGGTTATTACCGGTCAACTTGATCCGGAGATAGTACCAAGACTCTCTATACAAGAACACATCAATCTTGCTGTCTATGAGGTAGTAACATTACTTAATATGCTTTGTGCGCCATGGTTCGGAGTGCGTGCTGCAGTAGCTGCATTAAGCGCCGGCGATATAACTACCGCCAATGGTAACTCTTACAAGGTAACAATAAATGGCGTAGCAGACGGTACATTATCTTATTATGTGGATGAAACCCTTACGCCAAATATAGAAAAGATTATCGCGGTAACAAACAGCATAACAGGTACAACCAAGAAATGCAGGGATATTTCTCAGTTTTCAGGTATAGCTTGTGGCGGTAACAGTCAGTGGAAGAATAGCGCTATATGGTTACATCATGGAAATGAGGTATTGGTGTGGTGGGGAGTAACCATGCAAGATGCAGCGCCTACATTCAACTTTTTCTGTTATAGACAGGCGGTGCCAATGTCTTTGGAAGCCGATATCATAGATTTACCGGACAAATACGTACCATTGGTTATAGCCAAAGCTGCTGTGTGGGCTATGAAACAGGCTAATATGGGTAACTATCAGATAGTGGAAGACCAGATCAATCAGGGTATATTACAGATACAGAAAGAATACGAATCTAACGTAGGACTACAGACCACTAAATCCAGAAGCGAAGGAGTAGAAGGTATCTAATGACATCAGCAGAAATTATATCTAACGTAGCCAATGAGTGTGGTGATCCGGGATTTGAGTTTCTCAGGAAAGAGGAATATATTGCCATAATGAATGAGGTAATAAGAGAGATTTCTGTAAAGACCAATCTTTTCTATAAATCTGTTCTTTATACACCAACGGTAGGTACGAATGTTTATAGTTTAACTGATACTGATATTTCCAGACTAATAAGGGTTGTGTTTACTAATACAGCAAACAACTATATTTATGATTTAAAAGAAACTACTCTTAACAAGGTACAGGACGCATTAAATAATATTAGCGATTACTATCCTCCAGTGGATGTACCGGTAGAGTATTACGACAATAATAATAATCCGGTTCTTACAATAACAGACGATGGTCCCACATCATACAATGGTAAACAGTTATGGTATGCACATCAGATAAATAATGGGTTGGTAACACTGTTTGTACCATGGAACTTCTTAACCGGCGACCAGCTACTGGTACACTACTATTCTACTAATCCACGGTTTGAGACGTTTAACGATACAGATATTATTTGGGATTATTACGCCCAGATACTCATGGAGGGAATGAGATGGCGTTGTGTAAGACGATTATCCTATAGAAAAGATACCAACGATCCAAAGATGTGGGTTTACAACAAAGACTGGATAGCATCACAACAGTTGTACTATACCAAATTCTTACCGGAACTTATACGTTATTCCAGATCTATGGGTTCTGTGTCATCGGCAAAAGAGATGAAAGTATTTAACCTGTTTGATCCGGACAATAGATTTTGACACAACAAATAAAAATATCGGACTTCTCTAAAGGCCTTATGCAGGATATAGATGATACCACAGAGAATATACAAAACAGTGTAAATGATTGTCTTAATGTGGATTTTAACAGTACTATAGGCGCAGCAGAAAAACGTAAATCTATTGAGTATACTACCAACTGGACACATGATGCTGATTTAGATATGGGTACAGGCTATACTCCTACAAAGATATTTGATTTTGTGGGTTCTGACAGTAACAATAGTACGGTACAAATAGTCTGTGGAGTTACAACTGGTAATACATGGAAAATATGGTACAGAGTAGGTGCCGGAGATTGGGTACCATTTGGTAATACAGACAATGGTTATATTTTCGAACTTTCTGTTGATGATGAGCCGCAATTCCAGTCATTAGATGGTGCGTGCAGAATAGCTATGGGAGAAGCAATAACTCCTAAAATATTATTCTGTAAAGATGATGTTTGGTATGCCGAAGATGCAGTTCCGGAACTTAAAATAACATTTGCCGAGGGAACATCTGAGAATTTTGAGATAGTATGGGATTATGAACAAATACTTACTTTTACTGTACCAACTCCAACTATATGGCCAATAAACTTTATTGTTCCGGGTACCGCAAATGCTTATGATTCTGGAACAAAAACATTAACCGTCAATACCATTCTTACCGACGCTGGCAGTAGATCAGAAGGTGCGACAAGAGGTGGAACCAACACTTCTCTAAAAAATAGTTTCTTAAATGCCTTAACACTTATAACTGATATTTGGGGAGCAACACCAACAGAAAATACTGGCAAAGACTTCTATTCTGCTTATACTATAGATATTATAGAATCTGCATATGCCGAGAAAGTTCCATCATCTGAAAGACCTATAGGCAGTACAAGAGGTACAACCAGCGAATTGGTCGGATTAAAAATAGTTGGACATTGCACCAAAACATCAGTAGAAAAGAAATTTACATCTGCTACCATAACTGCACATCCTACCTGGTGGTGGGGATACGGTAGATGGCAAACTATAACAGATAGTTTAGGAGTAGCTGATAGTGCTTGCGTTGATACCCCCATAGGTGATTATGCATTTAAGGTTACAGGAGTATTTGATAACAACGAAACCATATCGCTTGGCGAATGTAAAATAACAAATGTACAAAATAATAATATTTTTGTTTTACGTGTTAAATATAGAAAGACAGATACCAGTCTAAGATTTAGAGCAATAAGATTATATAGAAAATTTACAGCAAGTAAACTGGAAACAAAAAATATCAGCGAAACAGGATATAGACTAGTAAAAGAAATTGCATTTAATGATTTTAGTCCTGACGAAAATGATAAATTGTATGTACCAACTACCGGTATGGGTAGTGAACCATGGAAATGGATAGAAGATACCACATCTATTACCAATGTAACATTCATGTACATGGATATGCTTTTTCATGATAAAAATATATTTATTGGTACCGGAACATTGTTTGATATAATGCAGGATTACAGAAAAGAGCAAAAGAAATTTTATAAAGATGCAGTATATCTGGGCGGCAGACGATATATATTTGGTGCTGATGATTATAAAGACAGAGTATATTTCTCTACAATAGTATCAGAAGTTCCTTATCCTCAGTTGGATATATTCGCAGGTCATAATTATTTTAGTGTTGGTGATAATGAAGTAATAACCAAGATACTCATATGGCGAGACAATATACTGGTATTTACAGAACAGAATATATTCTATGTTGTTACTCAGGATACAGATTATAAGGTTACAGACAACTTTATAGGTCAGGGTACCAAATATCCTAATACTATAACCATAACTCCAAGAGGTATAATCTGGGCAAACGATAGAGGAGTATTTATCTTTGAAGGTTCAGCGCCTAAGAATATATCTATGGGTAGGTGGGAAAACACATGGCTAAGTACTACCAAAACTTATTGCCATGCTGCTTACTGTAAATACAATAATAGTTACTGGCTATTGGTATCAAGTACAGTCATTATGGTTTATAATGCCGATATGGATTATTGGACTAAATATAAACCGGTGGCAATATATGGTTACAAGAGTTTCTATTTGGGTACAATAGATGGTGTATTTTATCTGGTTACTTATACTGGTAATACTATAAAAATATGCTCATTCCCGGGTTCACCTAACACAGGAACAGATTATTACAAACACGATGAATCATATATTATACCTGCATATATTACTACACAACGGTTGTATGACAATAACGATATACAAAAACTATTTACAAAGATAGATATAAAATGTTTATTTGATGATGATTACTATAGACCAATAGTAACCTACAAGATGGACGGTATAGAAATAACTGCTGATGGTGTAGGTTCCACGTGGAACAGTATTATAGATGGTTATATTACTTTACCTATCCCAACAGGAGAGACTGTAAAAGAGATAACAGTTCCAGCACCTACGGGAATAGCATCAGATATACAGATAAAGATATTGTCAGTAGGAGATAATACAGTAAACAAGAATTTTAGAGTTAAAAGCATTTTAGTTTATTACGAACCACTCGAGGAACTAAAGAATGTTTACAAGACTATTTAGATATGACAAAACCAGACCGGAAGATGAACTTTATACTATGCTCAGAAAAGAGTTTGATCATATCTATGCCAATATGGGTAAAGGTACATCTGTTAGTTATGGTTCCGGCGGTGGTGGTGAACAGGTAATAACAACCAACAAACCTAATACCTATAATATTCATATATCCTCATTAGTACAACATTATCATACATCGGATTCATCCACTTCAGTACCGCAAAAAGGCGGTTACTGGACATATATAACAAAAGAAGTTGTTAGCACGATTGATGAAATAAAAACCCCTGTATTCTTCAGGGACATTTTGGGCGTGAAGGTGTCGGCAACCATGACGTTGGGCAATAATGATAAATACATTTTTGCCGGAAAAATGGGTCTTGCAACGTCAGTTCCCTCCGGCACCTCCGCTGTATGGGAAAATGCAATTATTAAACACGCTATAACTTATGCAAACTATAATGAGGGTGGATCTGTTATACCTTGGACTTTTATGTATAAAATGGAGTTTTGTAATATAGTAGAAAATGTAGAAACAGTGGTATTTACCAGAATTTATACTTTACCGGTAGCAGATATAGGAACAGATTTACAGAAAGCGATAGAAAGGTTGTATGATAATAGTGATCCTGCACAACCTATGTACAATTTATTTACTATGCTGGAGTTAATAATAAATGTTGAAATATAGATACATATTTTTATATATTTTCTTAGTTAACGTAGCACTATCTCAAAAGATAGACACTGTTATAACTATATGGACTGATACGACAGGGGTAAGTTACAGAGATACAATCTTAGTGGACACTACAAACTACCATCTATACGGACCATTCAATAGCGCAAAACCCGCAACTAATTCTTTTCTCTATCTGACTCCTGCGTATCCCAACAGAAATACTCCATTATGGGAAAATAGTATCTATAATTGGCAAGGTGATTACTGGCCATACCAGAGTTCACCTCCTTATTACAATGGTCATAATCTATATGCTGATAGTATAATGACAGAATATTATAACCAGATTATAGGAACATTACCTGACAATTTTCTGAGTTCCAGTTATTGGGTAGGAGTACCAAAGATAAATAAATTACGTGCTGAACGTAGTGGTAGTAGTACCTCGTTACGTAACTATTCTTATAGTTTTTTCCCTTATTACAAGTTTCCATTATATAGGAATAGTGATACCATAGGAATAAGATTACCGGAACTATTTTTTACAAAAGGTATAAATGATTCATCAGTATTTATTGATGCCAGACTTGATAGTAATACTCTTACTATGGTTAGAAGGTGGCACAAACATACCAACGGTCTATTGACTGATACCTTGGGATTAGATACAATAACAGTAATATTCACTGATAGCAATACAGTAATAAATTATTATTACCCTAATACAACTATTTATGGGGATACTACCATATATGGCAAAGTACGTACTACAGGACTTATACCAATAAGAGTTGATACTGGTATAGGAGATATAAAGGATACAGTAAAACTTAATTATAAATATCCTTTATATGTAGATAACGATACTCTGACAACAGCGTGGCCACCTAACGATACAACTACAAGAATACCTACAAATATTTGTTTAGATGTACCTTATAGTTCTGGTAGGATATATAATAATGGCGATGAGACCGGAGGAGGATTTTATCCGAGAAATTCTGGTAACTACAATAACTATGGTACGTTCTTAGTTGATAAACCATATAACAAAATTACTTTGACTACCACGTTACCAAAGGCAAGGAAATCATTAGAGGATTATCCGGGATATACTATAAATGATATACCGCCTGATGGTAAAATATATTTGGTAGTTGCTTTCATTTCTCCATTAACAGGTGGAGTACTAGAACTTATACAACATCCTATATCTGTTCCTAGTCAATGGTGGGAACTTTACAGTCCTATACAATATACACAAATAATAGAATCGATAGATATTACAACAAATTATACCGGTCAATATTGGACAAAACCATTCTTATTGATAAGCAAACTTGAATGTTCCACATATACTATTCCCATTGGAACCAATTATTTTCTACCGGCTGATGTTAGTTATGCAAATGTTAGCCAAAAATATATTGATATGCCTGGTGGAACATTCACATATTGTTATGATAGCACAGGATATATAAATATTCCAGGAAGCGTTACAAGTGGAATGGAAATACATGGTATGAGAGGACAATGGCATAACGACTTTGGTATAAATGATACTGTATATGCAAGTAAAATCAGAAAAATATCTAACAAACTAGAAGTTACTACCAGAACTCAGGGATATGATAAAGGAATGTTGTATAGTCAAGTTAGAGTAGATACATTTTTGGTTGCTAATCCTGACTCACTTTCTAAAAGAATAGATACGCTTATAATATTAACAACAGATACACTAAGAAACAGAATAGATACTATCCATTCTTATGTTTATGACACACTGTACAGTTTTATTTATGATACACTCTATTTTAAACTATACAATCATACCCATAGATTAGTAGACATAGAAGATGAAGGAGTAAATGATGGTGATTTTATAGGTTGGAATGCAGCAAACAATAGATGGGAATCAAGACCTTGGGTTCAACCAGATACTACAGATATATATGTAGATTCTATTTATACCAGTAGATCAGATACTGGAATACTAATAAAGTTATTTAGAAAAGATAGTACTCCTTTACAAACCATTATCGATCCTTATCCTACTGTTTGTGATACATGTGATAAATATGTATTACATACTAGCAGTGCAGGGAATAAATATTGGGACAGATTACCCGGCAATCAGATAATAGTTGTCAGCGATACCGTTACAACAGATACGATACTAACAACAAATTGTAACGAAATAGAATACAAGCCAATAGAGATTGAAAATAGTGTATTTGGTAAATCATGGTACTATTATTATCCTTGTGCAAGTTGGAATACGTTACAACCAATTTATAATTATAAAACAATACGCTACCAAATATATGGGCAGATGAAATGTACAAACAAATTTCCAGCTTTTGCAAGAAATGGAATCACAGAGTTTTATATTTACGATACACAGAAATGTGAAATTTCTTTTGCATACGTGAATACGTTTTCTATTGAAAGCACATGGAAAAGTATTGATGAGGTAATCACCATACCTCAGAGTATCAGAGATTCTGCAAGACTATATCCTACAAGATACAGATACAACATGCCAAGGAGAGGGGCGCAATTTAGTGACAACGATAATCAAAAGTGTGATTTACAAAATAATTTAGGGTGCGAAGATTGGGCAACAAAAGATCAGTTAATAATAGAATGTAAGGTGGTAGATTCATTGATTGAGAGAGTAACTTCACCTACTTATGGTTATCCTACAGCTCTAACAGCAACAAAGGTAGACAGTTTAGTTACCATAAATATGAATAGATATGGACTAGAGCCACTTAGTACATCTTTTATAGATAGTAGAGGAAGTGGCGGTACTCTTGATACTGGTATTATAGTTATGCCATGGGAATTAGGAGCATACCAATCTAAAGGTACGTATTTAGTACCTACTGATAGTGGTAATATAAGGACATTTTCTAATCTGCTATATGAGTACAAAGGTATAAGCGTTGTTAAATCTGATAGTAATACCTATTACTATAAACCATGGAAGATAAATAATCTATTAGATACTAAGATATCATTCCCCGGATTTGGTACGTCACATTCAACCGCCGCATACGGTGATCATAGTCATGGGTATGATTACTGGTCAGACTTTAGTCACCCCAATACACTGGCAGGTTATGGAATAACAGACGCAGCTTCAAGTAGTCACAACCATACTGGAGTATACCAACCGGTAGGTAGTTATGTTACAGGTACCCCATGGACAGGTATGGGTTATCTAACATCTGAAACTGATCCAACAATATATGCGTGGGCGAAAGCATCAATCAAACCTACTTATACATATTCAGAAGTAGATGCTGCTCCTTCATCAACAGTTAGCTTCCCCGGATTTGGTACGTCACATTCAACCGCCGCATACGGTGATCATAGTCACAGTGGAGTATATGAACCTTTACTTTCTACAGGTACTACTGGTTGGATTCCAGATTATGATGGGAACGGTAAATTAAGATCAAGTAACTCTTCTCTTTATACGGCACAAAATTTACATGCAAATACTATAGAAGCAACATCAGGATTCACTGCTCCCGGTGGCATTCCCGGTGCAGATGGCATATTATATATGACATACGTAACAGCAGTAACACCTAATCTAACAAGTTCAACCATATACTATATGGATAGATATGATGTAGAGCAGAGCGCAACATTCCTTACCAACGTTACACTAAGCGTTACAACGCATACAACAGGTATAACTATACATAGTGGATTAGTGACATCTTCAAGTTATACGGCAGTTGACAGACCAAACGAACCGGTAAATTTAACACTAAATGAATTTGAGCAATTAAAAAATAATAGTTGGCAAATTGATCCCGAATATTTAGAATTTCTTGAGTTTAAAAAATGGAAGTCTAAAAGAAGTGAAGAAATAAAAAGTAACATGGCAATAAAGGAGAATAAATAATATGCCAAATTGGATAGAAGCAATAGCTACAGCGCTTATACTTTTTTTTAGCGGTATAGGTGCTTATATAAAACTAAACAACAGGGTTACTCAAAAAGCAGATAAGGATATTATGGCAAACGAACTAAAGGAAATTGCTGTAACACTTGGGAAGCTTGAAAGTGGACAGTCCGAAGCAAATGAAAAGTTGGATAGGATAGATGAAAAACTGGAAAACCATATAGAAGAATTGAACCAGATAAAACAAGATTTAGCGGTACTAAAAAGAGAACACGAGTTAAGACAACCATGTAATGTAAAATATTAACTTTGTTTAACAGGAGATATGAAATGAGAAATACATTAACAACAAAAATTCTTATGGTAATAGCAGGACTTATAATTGCAGGGTTGCTTGCTATCTTTATACTGTCATGTTTTACAGACACGACAGTATCACAAACCAAACAAACTACAGAGAAAAAACAGGTAGAGAAGAAAGTGCCTGTATCTGCAGTACCTAGAACCCAGTCAGGTGAATTGATATTGGTGGGTGTTACTCATATGGCAACACATTTTGAGAGAAGACCATATCCACCATATGTAGTTATAATTATTGATAGTGTTTACTATCGGGAGGAGGTAAAGTAATGTATGAAGGAACCAACACCCAAACCAAAAATGATCAATATACTACCGTTATTGATGTGGATAGTACGGTTATTGAAAAGAAAGAAGAGTTAGACTATAAATCTATTGATACAAGAATAAACACTATTCCTATACCTATGAATGGCGGTATAAAGTTTATGATAGAGGTACCAGTACCTATAGTAAACTGGGAACTAGATTTGTCTTTATATGAAAAAGGTGTTCTTTTCTTTACAAAAATGAATGATATAGGGTCGGTATTGATAAAGATAATAAAATTCCTTATTATTATATGGACACCATTAAACTATATAAAACAGTTTATAAATGAGAGGAGAAAAACATGAAAAAAATACTATTATTATTACTGATATATTTTGTACCATCAATAATGTTATCACAAACCACTTTTGCAACAAGAGGTTCTTTGCTTGATACAACATCTTTGTCTAACAGGATAAATACAAAACTGAGTAAACCGGATACTATTACACTTTCAGATCGTATTGATACAAAGCTAGAAAAAGCCGATACTCTGTCTTTATCTGAAAGTATAAATACAAAATTAAGTAAATCAGACACTATTACTTTGTCAAATAGGATAGATACCAAACTAACTAAGTCAGATACCTCAACATTATCCAGTAGGATAGATTTAAAGTTAAATACAAATGATGCATTTGTAGGACTGAAAGATACGACTGGCGGAGTGAAGAGTGCAGTGGGAATAAATGGTTTTTGGTTCGGGGATGCAGTCTCTTTGTCTGTTGCCGGTGAAAACTATCATCCCTTTTCATTTGCTCCGGGAATAATTGGGATTTGTGGAATCTATTCAGATATACCTGAACTTGAAGATATTACTTGTGAACTACAGATGATAACCCTTTGCGATAATGTATCAAACGCGTTGAGTGACGGATCACAACTTCCAAAAATTACATTAGCTTTGTTTGATACAAGTATGTCGTTTTTGAGTTATGAAATTTCAATTCTTTCTGATTCTTCGATTAACGTGCTTAACAATGGTGATTATGGGTTGAAAATTCTACCTTCTGGTGCCTTACAGAGCTTGACAGACAACGGCACCGAAAACGTCCTAACCGATTACGGCACTCTTTCCGGCACTGTCTGGGTAACAGACTCAAGCGGTTCCAAGAAATATATGACATTCACGAATGGCTTGTTAACCGCAAGTGATTTAAGCGGACTGGCAGACGTTTTTACGACTTCGCCAAGCGAAAACCTAACAATGACCGACTTTAAAAAAAGCCCTGAGTATGCGGAGTTTTTAGAGTTTAAAAGGTATCTTGCAATGAAACAAAGTTTTGATAATAACAATTCCACAAAAGGGAACTAAATATATGAAGAAAATAATTATATTATTATTACTTATGGTACCCTGTATAGTACTATCACAATACATAACTCCTACTATGTATCCAAAATCTACTACATCGGGTAATGGAGATTACTATAAAACAGGAGATACTGTTATTAGTTCATGGGTAACAGTCAATCCGGGGTACTATACCATAGGTATCCAGTATGCAGATAGTTGTTTTGGTACTATGGAAGCATACGAGAGATTTAACTTGGTTATACCAACAGTAGATGATTTCTGGATACAAGTAGATAGTCTTGATTATCTAGACCAACAGATAGTTATGAATGGCACACAGGCAGGTAATGCTAAAATGTTTAACGTATTTGTATCCGGTAGTCAGATAAGATTTATAGTACGTTTTACTACCTATCCCGCAACAAGAATATTTAAATACAAGGTATTCTTTGGCAAACAGCCATACCTGTATAATCCATAAAAACAATATAAAGGATAAACAAATGAACAACGACAAAAAGACAACAATCCTTGGAGTAGTACAGTTTGCTATAGCTATTGCTCTTTCGGCAGCCGTATACTTTTTTCAGTTACCGGCAGATGTTGCGGAGTCTTTAAAACAGGCTGTAGCAAGTTCTCAGGACTGGATAGCGCTTGCTATAGCTCTTATCGGTGGTTTGGGTTCAGTTATTAGTTATTTCACTAACAAAAAAGACACAACTACCAAAACTACCTAAAACAATTATGGAAGGGTCTCTAAAAAAAGAGACCCATATTTAAAGGAAACCAAATGAAAAAAATAGAAAGAATTATCATACATCACTCAGCATCAGACTTTGGGGATGCTAAAGAAATAGATAAATGGCATAAAGAACGTGGATGGGAAGGTATAGGTTATCATTTTGTAGATCTTAATGGTTTTAGAACAGGAAGAGACTTAGAAAGAAATAAGATCAACCAGACAGAAATAGGTCTTATAGAAAAGGGCAGACGATTAGATGCCGATCCTTGGCTGGAAGCAGACGAAATGGGCGCTCATTGTTATGGTTTTAACTCTGATAGTATAGGTATTTGTCTTATACATTGCAATACACCATATACAACAAAACAGTTAATGAGTTATAGAGACTTGGTAGCAGGATTATGTGTACAATTTAATGTAAATCCTACAAATGTAAAAGGACATTACGAACTTGACCCTAAGAAACCAGCCTGTCCATCACTTAATATGGATGCTGAGCGTTTAATAATACAACAAAGAATATTGTGGGCTAAAAACTTTTATATGCCTACGTTAGAGAAATATTTAGATAAATAAGTTTTATATAAATAGCAGGAGGTTATATGCCAATAGGAGTAGGAATAATAGGTGGTGCGGTTTTAGGCGGTCTTTCCGGATTACTTAAGAAAGATCCAAATGCAGCTGCACGAGTGGCTATGACAAATGCCTATAAATCCGAACAGGCTTTATTTGCTGACCAGTACAATAGAACCATGGAAAATGTGTATAGATCAAAACAGAGAGACTTTAGTACTGTTTGGAACAAATACCAGATGACCACGGGTGCCGAGGAAGCGGCAAGTGCGGTAGGTAGGGGTAAATTTGGTACAGCAAATAACAAGAATTTTGCCACTTATGCCAATACAACAGATGATATGGCAGGTAAATACCTAGATACTATAAATGGATTAAAAGATAAATATTCAGACCAACAGAGACAATCCCAGATAGACTATGATAGACAAATGGCGGGTTTACCGGAAGATCAACCATGGTATAGTAAGATGTTTGATGGTATGGTAGGCGGTGCCAGTGCAGGTATAGCGGTGGATAAAGGGTTAACCGACTTATCTTATGGTGATAAGATAATAGAAGAAATGACAAATAAAACATTTACCGAAGGTGCTTATGATAAATATGGTAATCTTGTAGACCAAAAAAAGAAATACGTATTTGATCCGGCAAAACAATTTAGTTATCGTCCATCTTGGTTAAAATAGGAGTATATATGCAAGAAGAACTATTTATGAAATATCTCCATAACCTTGGACAACAGATAGGCGGTATGTTCTCCGAGGAAGCAGCCGGAACGGTACAGGATGCATTCTTTAAGAATCTAAAGATAAATAAAACCAGGGATATTAGTGTTAATGATGTAATATCTAAACGTGAAGAGAAGATAAATGATATAAGAAAAGAGATACAAAAACAGGCAACCGGTACAGAAGGAATGTCTTTAGAAGATGCTACTGCTTATGCCAAAAAGAATAGACTTACGTCTATAGGTTATAATGCCGGTAATAACGTCTCAGTGCAGGGCACAGAGGGTCAATCGCCTATATTTGGTAATACCAGTCAGACCTATCCTGCTTACGAGCTGCAAGGTGCTGAGTTCGCTCCTATTATAGAGAATTTTGTTAAACGTGCAGTAGGCAGAGATTCTAACATAAACGAACTAATGAAAAACGCTATGACCAATGTACGTAATATTCCACTGGCTATGTTTTATGGCGAGAATGTTCCTATAAGTAATATGAAGGATTTACTTACTTATGCCCTTTATAACAAGGCCAAAGAATATCCTGTAAATATAGATGTACCGGGATTTAGAGTAACCAATACAGAAAAGCAGGGTCGTGTTGGTATCTATTATGAAGGTTCCGGCGGCGGTGGATCAAGAAATCTTACTGAGGTTCCTAAAGTAGCAACCGGTTCGACCGAGAGTGGAAGGCCTACAGTATTAAGTTCTGCTACTATGAATAAAGATGGTACCATAAATAACGCCAACGTGAGAAGTTTACAACTACATTATAGACCTTACAAAAAAGATGGAAAAGGTAATCTTATTAAAGATGCAAATGGTAAACCGGTACCGGAAAACTATTTTACCATTTTTAGTAATGGTCAAGATGGTAGTCTATTTATTAAAAAGCATTATGATAATAGTAAAGAAGAAGGAGGAGAAAAACCATACAACAGTAGTTCGTGGTCAGCAGCTTATACAGAAGCAATGCAATCCGTAAGAAATGGCTATGGACAAATGAAACCTTATCAGTATGATTGGGATAAAAACAAAAAAGCTATAAATATAAAAAATCAGAGTTATGCAGATGCACAGGCATTAGGCGCTTTCATATTAACAGTAAATAATAACGAAACTTTTTTACCAACAGATATAAAATATGGTGATGCCAATTATGATCCTGTGAAAACAGACGTAGGAAGAAAAGCGTTTACAAGTCTTGATGAAAACAAACAGTCCTTGTTCAACTCTCTTGCTTTTCCTAAAGACAATTACGGTAAAACTTTTAAACTGGAGAAAGGATATTGGGATGGTTTAAAGTTTAAAGGAAATGATGAGTTTACACAAGAAGATGACTATAACCTAAGTCGTATATATGACTCTGATCTTAAAGCTCTAGCAAATGCAGTAGGAATAAAAGATGAAAGCAGATTTACAAAATTTGACAAACTTAACCCTACTATGGGTATCTATAAAAAAGAAAAAGCAGCTATTATTTCAGAAATATACTCTAAAATAGATATAGGCAAATAATGTTTGAAGACCAGAATATTACACAGGAAAAGGCAATACAGAAACAGAAACAAAAGTTTGCTATTGCTAAAGATTTATTTGACAGAGTAAATCAGACTGTAGATATAGTTAACTATGTTAATAGACTTAAAGCAGAAGAAAGTAAGCAACAGAAAGAAAGTCAACAATACAAACAAAAACTTATATCTGAAAATAAAGATAGAACTGATTTATCTGCTGGTATACAGTCTATAGAACAAAAGGTAGCAAATGAAACTATGCCATCTACCGGTAATTTTGGTATAGACTTAGTAATGAAAGCACGTAATACTATAGCCAGTCCGGAAACCAAGGAATATTTATATAATAATTTATCTAAACCGGTAGCATCATTTGTACAGAATGCAGCAGAATCTTTCTTTATGGTTCCAACTGATAACAGAGAAACCAGGGTAGCTGAGCAGTTTGGTTTGGGATATGATGAAAAGACCAAAAAATATATAGTCCCCGATAGTAAAATAGAAACCAATACAGATATAATGTTCAGGTCATTACAGCAAAAAGCAGTAGATGATCTTAATAGAGAACCATCACTATTTGAAAAGACTATGGGAATAACAGGTGGTATAGTTGGTATATTACCGTCATTTGCTGTAGGTGCTGGTCCAGCCAGTGCAATAATGAAAGGAATGACCACCAAACTTGGGACAACCGGTATAGGTAAATTATTACAATACGGTATGAACAAAACCCCATGGTTACAATGGTTGTCTACCGGTGCTGAACATGCACTGGGAACTTCTGTATTATTTGGTATAAGCGGTATACCGGCTAATACAGTAAAAGCTATAGATGATATAGGAAGAAAACCATTTATAGAGAGTTTTATAGAACGTGAACTTGGAGATATGAAAACCGGTGCATTATTGGGTTCTTTGGGTTATCTGTCTAACTTTGGTTCTAATGCTGTAAGTTCTTATATTATGGATAGAGGCATAACCAATCCGGTTCTAAAAGTAAATATAGCTCAGACTGTAGGCCTTACCGGTAAAGTACTCGGTTCGGCTGGAACAGGTGCCGTATTAAACCTGGGTGGTACCACTGATGAGATACTTTCAAATGCTATGGCATTTAGCGTATTACATGTTCCTGACGTGGTGAAACAAACAAAAACAAATGTAAAAAGCGGTCAATTACGTAGGGATATTAGTACCTATCAAAGGTTGGATGCTGCGTTGGAGAAACCAATGTCAGAACTGGATAAACAGTTTACCGAGATAATAAGACGTGGTGGAGAACAAACACTAAAAACATTACCTTCTGATGTATTGACTGGATACAAAAAATCATTGCAAAGAGAACTTGTCAAGAATCCGGATAAAAAAACAGAACTAACAAAAGAGATAGAGAATATAGACAACCACCTAAATGATAGAATGTTAGGTCTTAACAGACCATTAACAGAAGAAGAATCCGGTATTATTGCCGATAAAATGATACAAAGAGATATAACAGAGAATGAACTCAGAAAAAATATAGTTAAACAGGAACCAAAAGACGTATCTTTCTTTGGTCAATTTGTAGGTGAGAATGCCACCACTCTTGGTTCAGTTATTACCCCTTTGGGAGATATAGGAAAAGATGTAGTAAACAAAGAAACAAAAGTATTGGAAAGTCTTAATAATCTTATAGAACCATCTAAAGAAAGAGGAGTGGATATCCTTAATGATCCTTATCAGAAGGTTACGCTAAAAAGTGGTAAAGAGGGTGTACTATTTGATGTTCTAAAAGACCTTATATCTGACAGGACAGGAATAAATCCAAAGACCGTGAGTTTATCACTGGATAGAGGCATAAGAAGTCTACAGCAGATGGAGAAACAGAAAAAGACTATCCAGAATATAACTGATGAGATAAATAATAGGGTTAAAAATAATACCACAGATAATAACGAGCTAAATCTTACAAAGACCGGTGAGGATATAAAGGTTCACGACATAGAAACCGATAGACGACATGATGAACTGTCAGAAATGATATGGAAAAACAATGATGAACGTAAACTATTTGAGGGTATGTCTTATAGAGCAACTAAAGCGGTAGTTCTTTCTCCTGATTATAATACAGAAACCCCTATAGAATTTATTGATATGCTGCAAAGTAAGAAAGCTATTGATCCGGATAAAGCCTATACTGATTTTGTACAGAACAATATGGAATCTATAAGAGCAAAATATGGTACTTTTATTGATCCCAAAGAGATGGAACTAAGGTTACGAAACGTGTATAATACATGGAGCAACAAAGTACCAACACCACTTGTAAAAATATCGGTATTTAAGGACGGTAAAACTCCTTATCCCAATATAAGTACTACTGTTATAGGTGCAGGACAGAACGGTAAAGCATTCTCTCAGGCTGGACCATACCAAGAGATAGCCAAAGTTAATAACTGGCAGCATGTAAATATAGATAACATGGATTTAACCTATATGGACAGGAAAGAAGAAGGTTATCCATTTAAACCCGGTCTATATGAATATGACGAGATTAACAAAGAATTTGTACCGGCCAATGAACAAACGACCGGTAGACTATACGAAAAGAAGAAACAACTTGCCAATATAAATGACATAATAACCAGTGGTGCATCGGTACCATCATTCTTTATTGACCTTCTTAAGAATGATATTATAGCCACAGGAGCAAATAATACAAAACAGTTATTATCCTTTAAGGGTGATTTCTCCAACTATTATCAAGATGGTGCATTTGGTAAAAAGATATTTTATAATACCAACGTTATAGATGGTACTATGGTTGGCGGTAGATCAGGTATGGAAAGTATTTCCAGACAACTTAATATCTTTAAAGAATATTCTGATATATTTGGTAAAGGTGAATTGGAACTGGAACAAATACATTTAAATTCCAAGGCAGAGGAGCTACTAAGTAGTATAGGAATAACTACGTATAAAGACTTTTTTGATAACTTTGTAATAAATGACAATAAAACCGCCGCTAAGTTCCAACAGCAGCTAACAAAGGCTATGGAAACATGGAATACTACCTATAAGCCGGAAGAATCATTATCATTAAAAGATACCGAGAACCAAGTACGAAGCGCTGGGGAAGAAATACTTGGTTCTATGGTATGGACTATCCAGAATGCCAAAATATTTGCATCCGCATTTGGTTATACCGGCAAAGATTTACCTAAGTACATACAGTCTATGTATAAAACAGATTTCTCCAAAACATTTAAAAGGGGATCGTTATTTAACAAGACTGAGTATGCGGCGCCTGACAATAATCTGGCTATGTCAATATTTGCAGCAGAGAAACCATCCTCATTTATAGAACGTGATGGCAAGTTATATGTAAAAACTATTATAGGTAAAACTACAAATCTTTCAGAGAGACTAAGCAAAAAGATAGAGGATACAGATGAAAAATGGAAAGACGATTACAAAGATTTAGCAACAGAACTTAACTGGGATAAAGACAAAACCGCATATGATGGTGGTAGTCATTTTACGGATGGTAACCTGGAGATATTTAACCGTATGTTGGGTATGGAAGGGTTTGGCGGCAGCAATAAGAACCAAATAGCGTTACCGGGATTTGCTATAAAACATGCTATATTTGAGTTTGACAGTAACGATATTATAAATAAGAAACTAAAAGAAAAAAACATTGGTTTGTTTATAGATAAAGAGAACGCCAAAATACTTAATTTTGATATAGATATTCTTAAAGGTAAAAAGATATGGTTACCAGGCGAACAGATAACATCAGACCATGTTATAGATATACCAATAGATGCCTTTAGAATAATACTTAATAAGAATGATGCTCACAGAACTACCGCTGGTTTAAATTCTGTTTATGGTTCTATAGATAATACTAACCAGAAAGTACGTGATCTTATAAATAACGGTAAATACGATATTCATAAAACAGTTCTGGATATCATAAGAGAAGATTCCAATGAGAGACTAAAAGATTACAATGCTCTAATAGATAAACTAAATAATAGTCCTTCCGGAGCAATAGACTTATTACTAAAATCTATCGACAAGAATAATCTTGATGACCTGGAGCTAGTAAGAATGTTTGAGAAATATCCTGACGCTATAACCGCGGCACCGGAACTTATGGTAAGAGTAAACTCTTTACTTTCGAAAGGTATAGACAATATTGTTAGCGGTCAGGCGGTTGGCAGTAGTCCTATACTTATGCCTTATAGTTATGAAAAAACTATAACCGGTATATATCGTATGGTGGTGCGTGATTATCTTAGAGTTCACGAAATGAAGCTTGATAAAGAAAATACCATGATACTTTGGGATGATATAGAGCGTCAGGTACAGGAATATAGAAATGGCACAAGAAAGAACCCGGAGATAGAGAGCAAAGTTAAAAAGATTATAGCGGAATCTTTTGACGGCAGAGTACTAAAAGAGGGTTATGGTGTTGTAGGTAGAGAGATAGCGGATATACATAAAATAACCAACAAGAACAACAAAATGTTAAGTACCGTTATACCTACAGAAACATTTGCCAATATGGGAGTTACCAAAATTATAGGAGTAGATAAAGGCAACAATACTTTTATGGTCACCCCTAAGATGAAAATGGGTATAGAGGGTAAAGATTTTGATGGTGATACCAACTATCTGGTTGCAGTAAATACAGAGAATAAAAATAAACTATGGGATATCTTATGGGAATCAAAAGACAAAGTAAACAATTATTATAAAGATTACAGAAGATATGACATAGATCGTATAGGAGTACAAGAGTTCCAGAAGAATATGGAAATTATAGGTCTTAAACCTGATCCATCACTTGCAAAGTTTAGAGATAAAATTAGTAGTCCTTTTTCTGTATTTAACACTATACAAAGATTTATTGCTAACAAGGTAGGTGAGGTAACAAACGCCAGTAAGATAATAAACACTATAGTCCATTCCGGTATAGAGAAACAATATGATCTTATGATAGGAGATAAAAAAGTAGGTACTGTTACTTATGGTAGAAATGATGAAGCACTTGAACAGATAAACGAGTATTTGGGCTCGCTTAAGACTGCTTTGGTTGATCCTAAGAATGGTCATATAGGAGTAAAGTTCAGTCAAAATGATCTTATTATAAAAGCACTGGAAGGTAAGATAGATATACAAGATGGCAATATAGTTACTCCGGAACAACTACAAAAAGCTCTTGGTTCAACCAGAAAACAGTTTACAGATTTCTATAAATCTATAACATCCCCGGTTACCACATTAACCTACGGTAAAGAGGATAGTAAAACTATAGATTTGGAAATGCAAAGTGTTCTTATTAGCCAGGCAAAAAAGAATTTGGCAGAATATCCACAGCTTGCAAATAGTTCTTTATACCAAACAATAAGAGATATAGATGTAGCCAATGTCCACGCTTCTTTTAGTCCGTATAGAGCAGATAAAATAAGAACCCAAACCTATAATGGCTTGGAAAGTAAATATGGCAAACTTAACTCTAAAGTACGTCAGTTTATGGAAGCAGGTTTAAGTGGTAAGGTATCCGAGGTGGAAACACCAGAGTTCTATAATTATCTTGTAGAACAGTATCCTATGAGAGATTTTAAGTCCGATTATTTACAATATGCTTCTACCCTTACACCACAAAAAATAGGGGATACCAATAAATATAATCTGTTGGAAACAAAACCAACATTACAATTTGCCGCTATCCAACTTAACAACAAAATACTTGGCGACTATAGAACCTATATACCAAACAGCAAAGAAATAAAAACAAAACTAAAAGGTAGAGATAACAAAGAACATACTTATGATTTAGTTGTAGTGCCTTCCGACCCAAGACTATTATTAAGGCTTGGTGTAGATAGGAATAAGATAAAAAGATTAGCAAATAATAACATAGTAGGCGTTATAACTGATGAGACAGGTAAAGTTTATACAAAGGCTGATTCCGAATTATACAAAATAAATGAAACAGGTAAATCTACCTATATCACATTTTTTGGTGATGCCACAAAGTTACAATACAATAAACACGATATTACCAAAGGCAGACGCAGGTTACAGTTATTAGAGAATATCATGTTTTCATCTGTTACACCTGAAACCAAAATGAAAGATATAGAGTTATTAACCAAAGAGGGTATAAATGGTAAGACTTTAAGCGAGGATGGTAAAAAGAGAGCAATAGCTACAGCTTTAGATCCCAGAATATTTGTTGGCCAGTATAGATTAGATGAAATGGAACGTGATATACAGAATATAAATAAGTATGGTACTAATATTGACCTTGGACCTAAAATGGTCAACAAACTCATGCCCGGCATGCTTGATGAGTTTTATACCGATATGGGTAAGATAGCCAAATCTCCCGATAAAGTTACCGACATGGTAGAGGAACAGCCAAAACCAGAACCAGAACAAACCAATACCTCTATTTCTGATGTTGGTAATATAGTTAAGAATGAAATAACACAGGGAATAAAAGAATCCGGTAAAGAGATAAGGAAAATAAATGAGAACCTTGCAGCTTACGATCCATCTTTTTTTGCAGCTGCTACTTTATTTATTGGCGTGGGTTTGCCATTACTTAGGGGAGTTTATAGAGGTACTATACTGGGTTTAACCGCTATAGATAATGCAAGAGAACTTAAGAAAGAGTTCCACAAAACAAAAGCAGACCGTAGTGAACTGGTAGAAATGTTCAATAGCGACTGGACCAAAAATAGAGATAATATACTTGGTAAAATAGATTTACTAGAGAAAGAACGTGGTCAGGAAATTTATGGTTTATCATGGCTAAAGGATATGGTGCAGTCGCCATCATTTATCAAAACCATGGAAGATATGTCACCGGAAAATAAATACAACCGTATGGCTCAGTGGATGGGTATAGTAGACTTTATGCAGAGTTATAGAAAAGCCATGAAGCCCATGAGACTGAAAGATGATTTTATGACCAAGATGGTTATGAACCATACTGAGCCTATATTTATATCGCAGTATTTTAGCAAGAAAACACAGATAAATAGTAGTGATGATAAGTTTATAGATATAACTGATTTCCTTACAGGTAAAAAAACAGTATGGACTTTTGGTCATTTGGCTAAATGGAATACCATGAGACCATCAGGTAGTATAGTAACAACCGGTATAGCTGATCAGGCTATGGTTCATTTTAACCTGGCATTGGAAGCAGTAAAAGGTATGGGTAATCTCGGTGAAAGTATGCTCAATATGATCCATAGAGAGAGTGGTAAAGATGTAAACTATGACATAGTAACAGATATTATTGCCAGTAGAGAACTTAAGAATGTAAAGTTTGACGAAGAAACCGGGAACATGATAGTTGTGGGAAAAGATGGTAAAGAGACAGAGTTTTTTACTACACCATGGGCTAAAGGTTCCGGATTAACAAGAATGGTAAATGATACCAAAATACCAAACAAAGATGCCAGAGAAGAGCTGGACAAAGTAGTAGAAAAGTTTACGGCGGATTATGGTGAGACATTTGCTAAACGATATAGCAGTCTTAATAAGAATACAGTAAAAAGAAAAGAAGAAGAATTGATTGGAATAAACGAAATATATAATACTACCGATTTATCAAAGATAGGAACTGCCGATCAGTATACCGAATATCTGAACACTATATTTCCAAACAGTAAACTAAAAAATATAGCCTTCCACTTTGGTAACGTGGGAAAAGAAGGGAGGTTCTCCAAAGATTTTTTTGGAAAAGGAGAAGGAACTAATTCGTCTGGTAACGGTTTTTATTTTGCTGATAGTTTTGATACAATAATGAACTATTCGGGATTAGGGATAAACTATAGTTATGAAAATTCAACTATGCGAAATATGATTAGTTCCGCTATAAGCGATAATAAGTTAGTGCTAGCTATTTTAGATATCAAGAATCCCGGTCATAGTCAAAAGATAAATTCTAAGAAAAATGACGCTATACTTAATATTGAACCTAAAAGTAAAATGGGAGAATATGTTGTTTTTGAACCAGACCAGATACATGTAATGGGTTCTAATAAAGATATAAGAGAATTTTCTGACTATGTAAAACAAAATTCTTCTGTAGACAATAGAAACGATATAAGTATAGAGCAGGTTAAATCTGCTATGCGTACAACTCTTATGTTACAACAATACAATAGATGGTATATGCCTAAATATCTAAATGGTTTTAAGAATATGCTCATAGATATAGATAGTAACCTAAGAGACAGGTATGGTGAAGGTATAGGAGTATTGGAAGCAGGTAAAGATATAAATAACCAGATAAGGCAGATAAAGAACTACCTAGTAGATTTAGAAAATAATAACACTTATACTCCGTTTGTACCAATAATATTTAAAACAGAGAAACATAGGGAAAAGTTTAACTCTAAAATGAAAGAGAAAATGACAGAAGAATATATAAATGTCAGTAAACTTGATCCAAATAAACCACAAGACATGGAACTTATAGATAAAAAACTGGGTGAACTAACTTTCCATAACTATCTATGGCTGGAGAAAGATAAAGATGGTAACTTATGGCAAGACAATCCAGTACAAATAGGAGATGAAGTAGGCAGCCAAAAAAGTAAGGTAGTACTTAATGGTTTCCAAAAGAGAGGGATTTTAAAAGGAGTTATAAAAGGTAAATATGGTATAGATGTAGAAAATATAGTAACCGCTAAAAAGGATATGGGGTTATTACTTTCAAAAGATGAACAGGAAATAATGGATAGGGTTATTAGTGAAACCAATTTAGAACTAAAGAATGATAAAACCATAAAAGAAAATAATAAATTTAATGTGTGGGGCGCTCATACTCATGGTTATAGTTATGAAATGTCTAATAATTATTTATTGCCATTAAAACTAAGAGGTGAAGGGCTGGATGAGTTTTATAAGGGTGATTATGGTATCTACAAAGGAACTGACGCTTATGATAAATGGCATACATCATTTACGGAATCATTAAGATTACGTACTGCCAACCTGTTATTTAAGTTCTACGACAATAAAATGAAACAGCTTGACGAACATCCTATAGCCAGAAAAGCCGTGTTGGATGCTTTTAGGCGTGAAACCGGAGCAGGTTATGGATTCTATGATAAGACCAATGGTACCAAGCTAAATATAGGTGATATAGTACAGATAGATGCCAAGGATGTGGAAATGCCATTTAGTGATAAAAAAGATGTTGTTATCCCGGACGGTGATAGTTTTGTACATGGTATAGTGAAAGAACCCAATACCGTAGACTGGATATCCGGAGTGGTGGTAAGCAAAGAAAATAGTATGCTCAAAATACGTGATTATCTTAATGAGAATGAGGTATACAATGTGCCGGCAGATAGAGCAGCCTATATAGTTAATTCAGCAAGTAATCTTACTGGTTTTGCAGATACTCTGGCTAAATTTATTACTATGGATAAAACAGACATAAATAAACGTACCAATAGGTCAGAAGCTATACTAAAATTACCGGAGATGGCTATAGATCTGCTTACCAGACTTGGTGTAGCAAGCGCTATAGGCGGTCCTAATATGCCACGGTTTGCAGCTAATAATCTGGCTACGCTTGATATAGTAAGAACCGGTGGCATGAAATCCATGTTAAAATATATTTACAATACCCCTTTCTTTGTTAAATCATTATTTAATGATAATGCCTTACCAATAGGTGGCAGAGTAAAACAAAATGCCTATATTGGTTTGGGTAATATGAGTAATATTACCTATTTCCAGAGTGTAGCTGATGTGGGTAAACCCAAGAATAACCTTTTACAGGACTATAAGAAAATAGTCATGTCTAAAGAGGAACGTGAGCGGTCGGGCGAGGTAACAAGAATAAAGGCATTTGGAGAAGTAGGTAATGATTTCCTTAAACAGATAGAAAGTTTATGGCATGGTGCAGGTCTGCAATTAAAACAGGAGGGCGCTGTCCGTAAATACAATGGCGCTGATGGTATAGAAAGGAGTTATATTATTAAAAGTGGTGAAATAGCGGAGAATTCCAAGAAGACCAACAAGATAGATGAAGGATTGGACTTTATTGCCGCTATGACCGCTATAAACTCTACTCAGGGTCTATATGATTCCTTTGGCAGACCACAGGCATCTAATACCAAATTTGGTAAACTGTATAATATGTTTTTAACTTATAGGAGCAGTAAAATAGCCAGCATTGGAAGGGAATTACAGGAATCGCATAGACTTAGTTTATACAAAATGATAGATAAGGAGTTTTTTAATGGTAATTCCGTAACAATGCCGGATATAAATGGTAACCTGCGTAATTATACCAACTGGAACAAAACGCTAAAAAGACACGCAAAAGAATATATAGGTTTGGCTACTGCTAATACTATAAAGTCTTATATCAAACAGGGTTTGGCATTTGGGATAGGTAACGCTATACTTGGTTTAACAGGACTAAAAAAAGATCAACAGAATAGTTTGTGGGAAGACTTGACCTATTATTTCGGTTGGACTTATAGTATAATGGATAGTTACGGCAGACTTATGGGTGAAAACGGCGGTGAGATAGCACAGGCTGCTATGGATTTAACTGATAATACCTACATACAGGATCATTCTAACAAATATCAGTTTGCTAAACAGCTGGATAAAGATGGTAAAATGGTAAGCAATATAAAAATAGATGCCGATATAGACTTAATAAGAAAAACATCTCTTGGTTTGTTTAACGGTTTCCTTACCGAGAAAGCATTCTTGTTAGGTATAGCATTAAACCATACAGATGAGAGCGAATATGCAAGAGATATACTGAAAGATCCAAACAATAATATATTCCTAAAAGCACCCAAAGTTATATATGATATGGTTAGTGGTAAACCGGCTAAAAGTTTACCCGATCCAGTAAGTCTTATAAATCCTTTCAGAATAAACAAAAGTGATAAAGATTACCTAAATATACTTATGGAGGATAGAAACAGGCATACCCAGATAGATATTGATAAAAAGAAATTTAAGAAAGAATACCCTGATGAGACAGACAATATAGAACAGGTACCAAGTTATTTCTGGAATAGTTTAAAAAGGTCTAAATAATGGATATAACAAAATATCTTGATAATACAGGAAAGATAACCGGATTACAGTTATTTGTACGTGAGTTTATGGCAGCATCTTGTGTTAACCTGTCACCGGAGTTCCATGATAACTTTTGTAGAGAAATGCTGATGTCCACCAGAATAGCCGAGGTAGACAGCAATTTTAAACGTATAAATGTAATCAAGCCATCCAAATTTAACAATTTTAACTGCATAGTGGCTTATCGTGGCAGCGCTAAAACAACTATGGCTACTATGGCATTCCCGGCATATATTATAGCGTTTAAGGGTCAGACTAGCTATCTGAGATACAAGGGGAAGCTCTACGAGTGCCTTCTAACGGACGAACTTATTGTGGTATACTCTAAGACGCTTACTCATGCCCAAGAGCGTACAGAGGCTATTAGGAGCTTTATTATGGGTCGTGGTAAGTTCACCCAGGTATTTGGTGATTTCAAACCGGAAAGGGTTATAGATGAGTATGAACCAAACAGGAAAGATTTATTCAGAACCAAGAATGGTATCTATATTGTTCCTCGTGGGGCAGGACAACAGACCAGGGGTATAAATATAGGTAAAGATACTATAAGAACCACCAGAGCTATATTTGATGATATCTATGAAGAGGATAAGGTATTAACCAAAGAGAGCAGAGAGAAAATAGGTACCTGGTACTGGAAACAGGCTATAAACTCTATAGACGATATTAGGGGTAAGGCTACTCTTATTGGTACTATAGTCCATGAGGATACCGTGCCGGTAGAGATAAAGGAAGAAAGTCTTAAGAAGAATGCTATATGGCGTTATTATGAACAACCAATAATAGAAGCTCATGAGTTTGAGTGGGTATTGGAACAACTTAATTATGACAACTATACCATGAATTTTGAGATGCCGGATGATGATGTTATACTGAGATTACAGGAACAATGTAAAACTATAGCATGGCCCGACAGACAGGATTTAAAGCACATACTTAATATATTCCGTACCCAGTTAATGGAACATACTATAGATGGTTTTTATCAGGAGTTCCTTAATAGGATGCAGTCGCCGGATAACAAAAAGTTTAACAAGGATATGTTTACAAAAAAAGAATTAAGACTTGTAAAAAAGAATAATATTCCGTACGTTTATATAGTTGATGAAGACCGATACGTTAATGTGGATATATATATGGGAGTAGATTTGGCCAGTGCAGAAAATACCAGAGCAGATGATACTGTTATTATGATAATAGGTCATGGCAGTGATGATATGATATATGTTATCCAGTATGTGAAAGGTAAAATGGGCCCACGTGACGAAACATGGGATAAGTCAACAGAAGATACTTTCCGTAAAGAGAAACGCAATATAAGAAAAAGAGGTATAGTAGACGAGATACTACGTAAGGCTATAGATGAGTTCGGACATAAACTGGTAATAATAGAGTGTATATCTGATCAAATAAAAGTATTGCAAGATGTAAGACGTGTAGCAAGAATAAACAATGTCAGTATAAGAGCGGATGCTTTTAAACCCACCACCAATAAAATGGAAAGGATGGTAAATGTTTTATTAGGCAGATATCAGACAAATACAATAATACATAATCTCAATATGCTTGACCTTGAACACCAGTTGGAGAATATGGGTAAAGCTGCTCATGATGATTTACCTGATGCACTACATATAGCTATAATGTTTAGTAGGCGGCCACAGGATATTCCTTATAATGAAAAAAAGAAAGAGGATATGATATCCTTTGGAACAGTAACAAGAGATTGGAGGACTTTATGAAAGATATAGATTTTTTAAATAGTATTTTTGAACCAGGTGAAGAAAAGAAAAACAAGAAAGAATTTGATGGGCAGTTATATTCTGATGTTTCCAAGACATTAAATAATCTGCAAAAAAAGAAAGACGGCATATTATTTACTTTGGATGGCATGGGAGATATAACAAATAAACGGTTACAATTGGCAGCAAAGAAAAAAGCTCCACTTTTACTAAAAGAACTTAATATAGTTAGTGATAGTATAAAGATTATGCAGTCTAAAAAAGATAGCTTAAGTAATGAATATAATATTTTTAGAAAACTAAATCCTAAATAATAAACTTTAAAGGAAAAACAATATGGCAAAATTATGGATTGATGGTCAATGGGTAGATAAGAGTAAACCTGTTCCCATTAAAACGAAAGTAGTAAAACCGGAAGAACCTATTTTTGAACCTATTCCACCGGAAGAACTACTAGAAGTAGAGAATGCAGAAACAGTAAAAGTAACAGCAACAGAAACACCAGATAAACCAAAAAGAATAAGAACTAAAAAAGAACAGGTATAATTATGCAAGATAGAATGATAGGACAGGCTACACAAACCTCTGCTGATGCCGGTGGTGGACAACAACAGATGATGCAGCAGATAGTACAGGCTTTGGTATCTCTTGGGGATCCTCGGCTTATAGCCAAAGTTGCTGAGGCAGCTATACAAATGTTACAAAATAGTGGTCAGCAGGCACAGCCAGCACAACCAGCACCGCAGCAATAAGGAGGTGATAGCTTATGGCAAAATCAACAAAAAAAAGGCAAAGGTAAAGGTTGCTAAATTTTATGGGGTATCGTATAACAAGATACCCCTATTTAAAAAAAGAGAGGATAATATGTCGCTAATAAATATAAAAGAACCGCCACCGGTAGATATGGTACAAAAAGGTATGGATGAATGTAGAAGACATTCCGTACTTGGCCCGGGTTATGGTATGAAAAGCCATTTAATGCAGTTAGGTAGTGAATTGTTTTTTGATATAGATGTACCCAATTATGAAAAGATATTTGGTCATAAAGAACCCAAACCCGGTGCATATAAATTTAGAGATGGTATGTGGGTGTTAGGTTAGTTTAAATTCTAGTCCTAATTTTTTAACTAATGCGAATTTGTAAATATCGTAATTGTTATTTTTGTCCTTATGGTAATAATTAGTATATCCGTATTTTTCAAATAATTCACCAAGATTCCTATGCTCAAAGAATGCTAATGCACCTATTTTGGCTTTCTTAGAATATTTATCTGCAAATAGATTTTTTATAATGTCTTCCATCTGTTCTATATTGTCAAAAATTGTTTCTTCCATATTATTCCTCAATATCATATATAGGTTTTAGGTAATCTGGGTTTTCTTTGATCATATTTTCTATTGTCCATTTACCTGTCATGATATCCATACCACTTATTTTATACATATAGTCTAATTTCGTTTTTAGTTCATCATATTCATATATTCCTTTACATAGGGTTATTCTTATACCACCTAAACTAAAAAGTTGGAAATCTTTTATTAGTTCTACTGCCATTCTTACTATGCCCATACTGTTTATTCCTCTTTATTGTTTATATTGTTCAACAATTTCTGTCTATTCTCTTCCGGATCACCTATTATCTCAGCATTAGTTATCTTGTTATGGTCTATAAGTCCGGTGGTTCTGGTTTCCATTTTATACTGTACTTTTAACAAGAAAAGGAGTAATGCCTGTTTGACATTACTGTTTGTTTTCTTGTTATCTATCATTTTCTTTAGCTCATCCAGTATGTAATCGCTATTCATACCTTTATTGTTTAGATCGTCTATTAAGTTAGTTCCCATACGTCTACTTATCTCCTTCATTACTCTTTCATCTTTCATTAGTAAGTTATATGCGTTACTTTTGGCTATACCATAAGATACCTTGTGGGATATCATGTAAGCTGATGCCGGTGAACTACCCGTAACCACCAATGTAATAAAATGTTTTTTCTTTTCTGTTATGTATTTACCCAACGGATTATAATTTTCCGATAGCCTTGTGCTATCAAGTTTTACTTCTACACCATAAAACTTGGTTGCTTTTAATGTACCGTCTTTCCTGCAATATACATTACAAGTCCGTGCAGCAAACTTAAAACATTGTACTGCATTTCTGTTATTAAGACTTTCGGGATTAAGTTTTATACGTTCTTTATAAAATGTTGGTACCAGTTCATATTTATTTAGACACTGTATAATCCATCCGTCATCGGTATAACACCAATCACCTATCTTCTCGCATTCCCAATAGGGTCTATATACTGTTGGCACCTCTTCTTTGGTATGTTCTTTCCTAAACTCTTTTAATGAGATATACATAGGATGCCAGCCTTCATTAGGTCCTTTGGCTATACGTATATATCTTATAGGATCATATATACTATCTTTGTCTGGTATATTCTTGCCGTCTATAATCATAGAGAGTATCTCCTTTTATTGTTCTATCACAATAATACACAAAACTATTATTATTGTCAAGAAAGAACTACCACAATAAAAAAAATAGAGGATAGTAATTAAACTATTCCTCTATTTGGTCAGGGAACCAACGTCCTATTACTAGGATACTTTGTATCTATTTTAGGATACTTTTGTTTCTTTTTGTTCTAAATATTCTTTTTCAGTAAGGTTCTTTTGGTATTCTTATTTGTTTAGCTATTTTATTCATACTGTCTATTTGGATAAAATTGCCATTCTTGTGAGCAATATTTTCCATCAATTTCTGTTGTTGTAGTTCTTTGTAATCCGGTATATTATACCACATGGGATCGTAGATATCCTCGTACTCAAACTCATGATCTACCGGATAACCTTTCTTAAGCAAATGGATACTATACTCCAGGTGTTTTGCTTCATGGTTTTCATCATGTAGAGCCTCTACCTGCAATTGTAGCACGTCAAGTATTGTCATGGTGTTACCTCTAAAGTCCAAACAACAGCTCTCATTATTTCCTCTACGCTTTGGTATTGTTTGGTGATTATGGTATAGGTAGCCATAAACTTCTGACTACCTACAATATTTCTAACAAATACTGATGGATTGACATCTACAAACTGTTCACCATAGATTATGACTGTGTTATTGCCATTAGGGAACAATCTTATCTTTACCTCCGTACTGTCAAACAACTGCTGTACTCTTGTACTTAGAGAGGTAATATTCTGGGTATTATTTCGAACAGATATTTCTATCTGGTCTATTACAGCACCATGTTCTGTAAATGTCCATAACGATTTATCATAGTTAACCTCTGTTATCGTGTACGGCATTACAACTATACTTACATGGCTTTCTGCAGATTGCTGCTGAGCTATAGCTGATACAAGTAGTACCGACCATAGTAATAAATATTTTATAGTTTTCATTGATACCTCGCATCATATTTTGTGCTTTCTTTATATAAATCAAGAATAAACTTTTTTCCTATTTCTTGATTTATTGTTTTATTGTCATCATAACCACCGGTATAGAAAAGATCGGCTTTAGTTATTCTGTCATTTAACTGTTCTAATGTAACCGGTTCTGGTTCCCATTGATCTTCAAAGCCATAACAGCTACAATGACCACCAAAGTTTTCAACTAGTTCTTTAGTATACTTATTTTCCAGAAGAAAGTACGATGAACTATCACATCTATAGCTCCCAACAGATTTGTATGCAAACAGAATATTATAATCTTGTAAATATTTCTCTATTTGGTCTATTTGGTTTTGTGTGGTAGTTTCGTACTGTTTCCCGGTATATTTATTAGCAATATGCCGTTTTACTTGTTCTTCTGTCATTCCTTTTAAATCTTCTAGTGCTATCATTTTTCCTCCGGATCTACGTAATACATTTGTAATAATCTGTTTTTTTCTTCTTTGGATAGGCTGCATTTGTCTATCATGGGATGGATGTGGTTCATTATTGCATCTATATCCACCAGTTTGTACCTGTCCATATAATACAGCATGGATTTATACAGTCCTACTTTCGGAAACTTGAAAATACCTGTGGCTGTATTGCTATGCCATGCTTTTATGGTTGACCATGATATGGCTCTGGTTACTTTGGTCTCGGCTATCCATAGTCCTTTGTATTTCCTATAATAATACAGGAACATTTTATTCCAGTTTGGTGTTTTCATTGTATCTCCTTTGTTCCAAAATATATCTTATTTGGTTATTGTCAATAGTATAGTTAAAAAATTACAGGACAACATCTCTATTGTCCTGTGCGTAAAAGTATATCGTTGGAGGTTATGCGTTGGAGTTATAAGCATTAGGGGTTATCAAATTTTGTCTGTGACAAAGAGAGCTATAATTGCGATGCTCAAGATAACCCCTGTTTAATATCTTTTTAATAAGGAAGTTCTTGTGCTGGTTCGGTCTGTTCTGCTGGTCCAAATGGTGCATCAACTATTGGACTACCTTTAAGAATTATACCCTGTTCAGCCAAGGTAAATAAATAATTGCCAACAATCTCACCATTCTCATCAACAGCTCTGCAATTACCACTTGTTATTTCATTACCGGCAAATGGCATAGCAAATCTTTCGCTCATAGTACCGTCTTTATGCTGAACAGTAATTTTTCTAACTTTACCTGTTCTAACCGCTTCAGTGTAACCGGAACTCTTGGCTACATATAATGCTTCTTTCTCTTTCCAGTTTTCAATAGTTACCTGAGCATCAAATAAAGGATTGGTACCTTTCTGTAGTTTTAATGTTACGTTGGAATTCATAATAATCTCCATGTTATAAAGTTGTTATTGTCCTATACCACAATACAATAGTTTTTATTGTATAAAATGGTATAGGTGTTTATTGTGAATTGTTGTAGGGATAAAGATGATGTTGGACTGGAGCTTTTCACGACCTACCCAGTTATGGCATCATCTGTCCCTATAAATATTTACTTATTATATTATGCAGCTATTACTTCATAGTAAATACTGGCATTTTCGAGAGTATCCTGATATGTTAACCATGCAGAATACTCCATTTCAATGATTCTACCACTATAATTACGTACATAGTATCTGGTGGTATCATTACATTCATAATGGATAGTAAAGAATTTCATAGCTGGTAATTCCTTATAATAATATGAATAGGGAACGATAGCAGTAGAGCCAACATTCCTATAATAATTACTAATAACATAACAACTCCTTGTGTTATTAAAAATTGGGAAACACCAATATAAAATAATATTGGTATTTATTGAGAGGATAGGTTATTTTGTAGTGGATAGTTTGTTGTTATGTTTACATATTTTGTTATTTTTATGTATTGGGTATAAGATTGATAATACGGGATATGATGTATTATTGTTGTGTGTGTTTATTGAAAATGTATAATGTTTCTACGGTTGTGTGTAGAATTATTAAACAGTTGTCAATAGTATGACAGTTTATGGCTAATATTAGCCAGTCATTGTAGAACGCTGTTAGTCAGAAGGCACTACGGTACACCGCCCCGTACTCGTAATCTATGGGGTAGATACTGATATAACGTAAGCCTTGTGGGTAGTGTGATAACTAATAATAACCGCTCTTAACCATCATCAACAAATAAAAGGCACTGGGGTCAATAACTACTTAAACCATTACAACAAACAACCACACACCAAACCCAAAAATATTATAAAAAAAATAGAGAATACAGGGACCGCTAACGGTATGCATCCCCTATATCCTCTATCCATGCAAAAGAAGGGCGACCTAGCCAATGACGCCACTCCTATCAACTTCTGGCTTTCGTATTTACATGTTTGGGGTTCTGGTGGGATTCGAACCCACACGTAGGTTATGAACCTTGTTGGATACCATCCAACCGCAGAACCCACCTAAAACGCATATCCGGTGTGGGCTTCTCTCCCACTTCACGCCCCGTTCAGCGATCATACCTCTTACCAGATGGCACAAATATAATTACCAAAAGTTTTATCATATGGTACCCGGATATTCATATTTAAGGAAAAGCCACTATAACTCTCTTATACTTAAGCAACTCTTTGTTTCTTGTTAGGTAATAAACAGTTTCTTTGCCAGGAACCAGATAGGTTAAATAATGATACCTATATTCATCAATATTGTCTTTAGTCAGTCCATAACCTGTTACCATTTCCACGGTATAACAGCTATCCACTTTAACATTATTATCCATGTCAACATAAATCACTAATTCGTAATACGTGGTATCTGGTAGAGTTACCAAGGTATCATGATGTAAAGTATAAAAACTACTATCGTAAAAATGGATACCACTATCTACTTTTACATTCTGTCCTACACATATTACAGAAACAAACAACATTAGTATTAACTTTTTCATATTATCTTTTTATCCTTTTATTTTTCCACTTATATTCTTTATCATTGGTATCCTCACACTCAACAACACTATTAGGATACGATGTACCATTATCACCATATAAGACTTTTACTCTATGTTTTTCGGTACCAGACACTACTCAATAAGCGCAATCAAACGATATATCACAATGGCAGGCACTACACATGGTTAATTTGGGATCACATACACTAAGTTCTTTCTCAAACCTATGCATCATTTCACAGCTATACTGTGTGCTAACGATGGTTTCAAGAATCTGTTTGGCTACACGGCTATCATGCTGGGAATAATTATATTCCAACTGTGCCTGCAGGATAGGGCATGCTTTCTCACCAAATATACACTTAGAACACTGATCACCTAGTACCATACCGTCAGTACTATTAGAATATACGGCCACATTATCTCCTATTTAGTTGTCAAACCAGAATATAAATCTTACATCCTGAATTTCATTACGATAAGGACCATGGAAATCGTCACCAAACAGATATAAATGAAATATGTCTTGTTCTAAATCTACAGGGTATCCATTATCTTTTATAAAGGATTTAGTTATTTCTTCTGAAAATTTTTCTATTTCATTTTTGTTAAACCATGAAAAATGATGCCAATCAGAGAACGCCCTTTCCATATCAAAACGCGTAATGGTGGTCATGTCTTCTATGTCTTTAATACCCTTTGGAAGACAAATAGGTTCAATGGTTTCATCTCTTACCCCGGCCATAAGACCAAACAGTTCGTAGTTTCTATCTATTTTGGGAGCAGAATAATGTTCCCATTTATCGTCTATCATAATTTCTATATGTAGATGTATATCACAACCCATAATAACTCCTATTTTTATTATTTAAATCTATCACACCAAATTAGTTTCTTATTATCTGCACTGAGTTTATAACCGTGCAACCACGACTTTTCATCACTATACTTACCTATATAACCATAACCATTATAACCCTCCGGAACAGTCATTATTACAAGATTAGAACCATGATGGCTCTTACTGTCAATTTTATAACAGGCTTCACCACCCACAAGAATAGTTTTGCACTCACTTATTTTTATTACGGTATCTACATCAATAAATTTACGTATATGATACTTAGATTGTGGGTAGCAGGGTTCACAAATAAAACTAACAAACATTACAAGCAAAACAATATATTTCTTATACATTTATACTCCACTATTTATCGTTTGGCCCAGTATTAACCACTATTGTAAATATTACACTTATTTATTATTTTCTGGTATATGCCGCTAGGTGCGCTCTATGAGCAATATACCCCCAGAATGAGCAGAATGCAACACCAAAATCTATACCCTAAAAAGAAATTCTACACAAATATTACACTTAACAGTATTGTCTTAACATTTTTGCCTGTCTTTTGGCACCCCAAAGAGTATAAGCAGCCTTTTCATACAATATAACACCCTTTAGAACTACATTATAATGAAAATCACCCTTTTCTCTATATATTTCGTACCTATAACCAGTCTCATCATAAGTAACCCATGTTGTTCTATTTGGGTTCCATTGAATATTTATATACTTTTTCCATACTAGTTTCATATTATCCCTCTTCCGGTAGACCAAATTCCTCTTGAAACTCATCAAGTTTATCATGATCAGCCAGCCAACGTTTTACTTCCATGACATCCATTAGAAATAACTCTCTGGTACCATATGTAATGCTGCCAATACTCTCGTGGTATCTAGACATAGGACCACCGATACCTACCATAAAATATGTACCGTTTTTGGTTTTATACAGTTCTTCGTCGAACTGTGAAAAATCGCCACTATTGTAACTATATTTGGCTATTTTGGTTGCGGTACATGTATCGTAAAGTTTGTGATTGATTACTTTTCTCATTATTTTCTCCATTGTTATTGTTATTTATTTATTTAAGGAATATACCCTGTTCCGTTGGCTATAAACGGGATACAACAGGGTATAGCGAGCGATTAGGTAGGATTTAGAAGAATTTCTTTTCACTAAACTCTTTTAGTTGCGCCAATATCTCTTCATTGTTACCGAACATGATGTTATCTTTCAGATTGTTTTCTTCTTTCTTAATGTCATAAGATATAAAGGTTTTCCATGCCAATAAATCATTGCCGGATTTTTCATAGTTCCTTTTAAGTTGTGCATACTCTTCCGGTAATGCCCGTTTGACTATACTTTCTATACCGTTATAGATAGTTTGACCGGGATTCCTGTCAAGGTTAACAAGCGCTTTACCAACAAGAACAAGTTTAGCGATAGAAAGGTTAGTATACCATTCTTTTACTATATCATTCCAACTGGTTTTACCAAGTTTTTCCATATAGGAAAGGTTAAGATCGGACTGATGCTTTAAAGATATATCTGTTATTCTTTGTAACAAATACTTTTTACTTTCATTATTCATATTTTATCCTTTTATTAAG